>Ga0315320_10000108_pt1 | contig 63411 bp, 49 predicted proteins | sample M140m21515metaG_FD_203458 | JGI IMG/M metagenome (GOLD analysis project Ga0315320, IMG submission 203458) | Ammonia-oxidizing marine archaeal communities from Monterey Bay, California, United States - M1 40m 21515 | ecosystem: Environmental > Aquatic > Marine > Coastal | place: USA: California... | reverse complement strand
GGATCGGGCACGAACATGGTTTCCAAGGTGCATGCATCACGTTCGACACCGTAGGTGTCACCACTGGCTGAGTCGATTCCCATGACAGCGATGATGTCACCAGCAGAAGCTGAGTCAACTTCTTCACGCTTGTCACTGTGCATGCGAACGATACGACTGAAACGTTCTTTACGCCCAGTACGTTGGTTAACGTAGGTACCACCTTTTTCGATGGTTCCCTGATAGATTCGCATGAAGGTCAATTGTCCGAACGGATCGTCCACAATTTTAAACGCCATTCCAACGAAGGCGGCACTTGGATCAGGGTTGAGCTCGATCTTCTCTTCCTCGTTCTTCGGATTACGCCCGAAAATATCACGATCAAGAGGGCTTGGCAGGTATCGGATGACAGCATCAAGCATGGGCTGAACGCCTTTATTCTTAAAAGCGGTACCCATGTAGACGGGGGTCGCACCACCGAGCACGGCATCGCGAGTCACGGTGTAGATCAATTCCTTAGGAATCTCTTCTTCACTGAGCAGCATTTCCATCATCTCATCGCTGTACATCGACAGCGCTTCAAGCATTTTACCGCGTTTTTCCTCTGCTTCGTCTTGCAGATCCGCTGGAATTGGCCCCTCGACCACTTCTTCACCCTCGTCACCCGCGTGCGTCAGAGCGACCATTTCAATCAAGTCGACGACGCCTTGGAAATTATCCTCTGCACCGATTGGAATCTGCATCAGAAACGCATCAGCGCCGAGTTTGTCACGCAACTGCTCAACCACTCGATACGGGTTGGCACCGGTACGGTCCATTTTGTTGATGAACGCAAGACGAGGCACTTGGTAGCGTTTCATTTGCCGGTCCACAGTGATGGACTGACTCTGCACACCACCAACGCTGCACAGCACAAGCACTGCACCGTCGAGGACACGCAAGCTGCGTTCCACTTCAACCGTGAAGTCAACGTGACCGGGTGTATCGATCAAGTTGATCGGATGGTCTCTGTAAATAACGCTTGTGGCGGCACTGGTAATGGTGATACCGCGTTCCCGCTCGAGTTCCATGTGGTCCATGGTGGCACCGTCACCATCACCCCGAACCTCTTCGATCTTGTGAATCCGTCCGGTGTAAAAAAGGACACGCTCGCTCAAGGTTGTTTTCCCTGAATCGATGTGCGCGCTAATCCCGATGTTTCTCAGTTTATCCAGACTCATAACTTTCACCTGAACAGGGCTATCGCTTCTGGCTTCGATGGAGACACGACGAACAGGCCGTGCCGTATGAAAGATTTCAATCGATGCTGAAGGAGAGCTCAGTTTTGTTTGGGCGTGGTTCACGCCGGGGGGTTGTGGATGGCTATTCTTACTTACGATGTTGTTCGAGGCGCTCGCCAGCTTGGTTGCCCAGCTATCTGACGATTCGGTGTGTGCAGAACTTTGAACGCAGCTCGCTTCACCCGCCGGCGTCGAGGTCGCGATCAAAGCGACGTTCGATCGCAGCGGTAAACGCCAGCGTTTACCGCTCGGCGTGCATCGAGTGCATCGAATTCCCTGCACCCGTCCCTCAACTGAGCCTCGTGTTGTGCCAACAGTCGTGTGGACGCTGCTGGACGGGACGCTTGCAAAATGGCGCAATCAGAGTCGGCAACAAGTTTTTCCTGCCAGTCTGCTTGCAATGGACGATGAAACAAGTGGATCACGGGCTGCGTTCGAATCGCCCCAGACTGTCCTGGAACACCGTTACATAGCCGTAAAACTCCCGTTCACCGAAGCATTTGGGAAATATGGCAAAGGTTTTTGGTTCGCGAAAGGGCAAATCTTGGTCCAATTTCCCCTTGCGACTAAGTTTCCGCGGGGACATACTCTGCCCACGGCCGTTCGCTACCCCGTCATTCGGGCTGCACAGACGGTCTCATGATCATCTTTTGGCGAGTCGATAATCTGTGATTGTCGGCCGTTTAGACCGTTCGCCTCTCTATTTGAGACACCAATGCCTCCAAGACCAATGAGCACGCGTAGTCGTGCCCGAAAACGCTCCCGTGTTCGCTCCAGGACCCGTAAGAAGGATCCTATCTTCGTCGATGGCCAGCGGCCGCGACCGATGTTCGTCGACTATAAAGACGTCGAATTACTCAAAAAAATGGTGAATCGCCAAGGCCGCATCGTGGGCCGCCGCAAGAGTGGTTGTACTGCTGCCAGCCAGCACGCAGTCACTGCCGCAGTCAAACGTGCGCGTTTCATGGCATTGCTGCCATTCGTTGGCGAGTAATTGCTCGCTTCGGCGAATGCCAGCCCTTTTGGATTGCCCCGTTGGCAAATTGATTCCCTAGAAAACAAGGGCTTGAGCTAACAAACAGCCGCTCTGGCATTGCTCCCGCAAATCGGGATCACCGAGCACCGTGTCACATGCTGCATCAATGATGCAGCGTTCACGATCTGGTGCCGACGATCAAATCCTGATTCAACCTACTGGAACGGCATTTAGCCCAAATAGACGAGGTCGCCTCAATCTTTTGTGCGATCAATGCTCTCAGACCTTTTCTGAGCGAGGCTTTCCGCAACTACTCGTTTTGATCGGCCCGCCACGGACGTAACGCCTGCGTCTGCCAAAAACGGCTCCGAACTGCGTTAGGGATCCGCCTTACTAACGCGGCGTCGATACTCGCAGATGCCCCAACCGCAAGTCGGGCTTGGATTGCTCAGAGTTTCAACTTCTCTTCACGCAAACAGCTGACATCTGGGAACTGACATTCGAAATTACGGACCGTGCGGATAAGCGGCCAAGATCGCCCACCCCCCGTAGCCTGGCTTTTCAGTTCCCAACAGCCACAAGCCGTTTCGGCTCCGATGCCGTCAACATCGTTGAACTGACCACCGCATTTGTGAATCGGTTAAACTCCCATTGGCTACTGAAAACCTGTTTTCCAGCCCTCACCCAAGCCGTCCCCAGAAGCTGCCATGACTTTTTCAATTGAACGCAGAATTGAATTCCGAGACACGGACGCAGCTGGAATTGTTCATTTTTCAGCTTTTTTCCCGATGATGGAAGCGGCCGAGCATGCAATGCTCCGTTCCTTAGGGATTCCTGTTCTGCCAGAATCGGAGACCCAACTGCCCGATGGAACCACATTGCCGCCGGTGACTTGGCCGAGAATTGCAGCAAACTGCCGTTATTGTGTCGCCGCTCGATTCGAAGACCTTCTCCAAATCCAAGTTCGGGTGACGCACATCGGCAACAGCAGCGTGGAATACCAATGCCGATTCCTGCGCGGGGATGAATTGATTGCGGAGGGGACGCTTGCGGCTGTCTGCTGCTACTTGAACCATAGCACTGAGCATGGTGCGGGAAGCCATCTGACCAAGACTCCGATTCCAGATTCCATAAGAAAGCTGCTGGCACGGCACCAATGATGGCAAACCTTTTTCTCATTGCTTGCGTAGCAGTCCTACACTAGGCGTACCTCAAAGCGGCATTTGCCATGAATTGTGCGTCGAGAGCATGATTTCCGGGCAACTGATGGCCTGGTGCCTTTCTCCCCCGTCTTCTCGTTTTCAATGTTTGAGTGGCTTGGAATGACGTCTTGCCTTGCTGAATTTACGGTTGGATCCACCGAAATGTTGTCCTTTGTTGGACTGATGGACCAAGGGCTTGTGCTGGGGCAAGCGTTGAAATGGCTTCCCACGTGGCTCACCCCCCTTTGGTTGATAGGCGTGGGACTCGGAATTGGGGCGTTGGTTTCGGCGGCCGTTTTTGGCTCGCTAGCACTTCTTTCGTTCGTACCCGGAATTGGCAATCTGGCCGATTCGCCAAAACGCGGGATCACGGCCTCACTGCTAATCGGCGGATTGATCACGATCGCCCTGTGCGCGATTTACATCCCCCGCTCGCCTGAATACGGCGAGGCTTTGTTTTTACCACTGTTTTGCATTGGTGTCGTGTTGGGATTCGGGGTCATCTACGGGGCCTGGCATCGCACTCGAGTGGAATGGCTTCAGATTCTTTCGGAGGGAATTGTCCCTTACCTGCTTTCGATCGCTGGCGTGTTTGTGTTGATTGCGGCGATTGCAACCCCCATGTTGACCGAACCAATGTCCTTCATCGAGGCCATTCCTCAGGTCAATTTAGTGGGCGATGGCACGGTTCGCTCTGTCTGTAAGATTCCAGGGAACAGCGTCGATACCGAAGTCGATTTAGCCCCCTTCGTACCGGCCAACATTGACTACAACTTACGATCCGCAGCCGAATTGACGATCGAGAGCGATCGAACCATTTTCATCGCGGACGCCGCGGACGCGGCTAACTTTTTCAAACCACCGACCAGAGTCAACGCGGGCGAAAAAATCGAGTTCCGATCGGAGAACCGCGAGAGCCCTCCGGTTCCCGGAGACCCAACGCTGCTGCACATCCAGAACCGCGAGTTGGATACGGCGACCGTCGCTTTCACATTCAAGTACGTGCCGCTGGTGCCCCAGGCATCATCCATCGTGCTGCTTGCAATTCTGTTTTTTCTGACCACCACAGCGATCATGGTTTTCAGACAAGCTGCTCCACGAGTCTGGGCACTTGCTCTGTCGACCGCCAAGAACGAGATGGCCCAACCGTTGTACCTGCTGCTGCTCACAATCGGCCTGGTCGGCGTGTTGCTATTTGCCATTTATCCTTTCAACACACTGGGTGATGATATCCGCCTGTTGAAGGACAGTGGTGTGACGTTGATCATGATTCTGTGCATGGTTCAGGCAGTCTGGAGTGCCGGCACGAGCGTCAGTGACGAGATCGAAGGCCGCACGGCCCTGACCGTACTCAGCAAGCCTGTGAGCCGTCGCTCATTCATCCTCGGGAAGTATGCAGGCATCATGCTTTCAGTTTTGGTCCTGTTCCTGATCATCGCTTCAGTCCTGCTGGTCGTGATCAGCTACAAGCCGATCTACGATGCCAGAGAGACCAGTCGCGGCGACACAACTTGGCAGGAAAGCCACGAAGAAGTCATCACAACCGTTCCTGTATTGGGGCTTTACTTCATGGAAACGATGGCGATTGGAGCGGTTGCTGTTGCCTTGGCCACAAGGCTTCCTTTGTTGGCCAATTTCATCACCTGTTTCGTAATTTATGTGATCGGAAACCTGACCTCTCCGCTGGTGGCATCGACGGAGGGTAATAATGAGCTGGTGGGGTTTGTAGGCAAGCTGATAGCGGTGGTGGTGCCGAACTTGAACATTTTCAATGTTCAATCGGCGGTAGATGCAGGAAATCAGATTCCGGTGCTCTACTTGGCGGGTGCCTTTAATTACCTTGTGTGTTTCACCATCGCAGTGTGGATGCTCGCGATGTTATTATTCGATGACCGAGACTTGGCTTGATTCGCAGGACTGAGACCACGAACAGAAACGAGCTTGCGGCACTACTCGTTCCTGAACGCTAGTCACATTTCTGTCTGCTCCACGCCGATCTCTCATAGGAGCTGACAAGATTGAGTCGATTCAACACTCTCGCGAGACTGCGACGTGAGCCTGAGGCTCGCGGTTACCAGCTCTCCTATCTGTGGTCCAGCTTGGCAGGTTTGCTAGTCCCGACCTTAGTGATTTTGGTCGGCGTGATCGCAATGCTGCTCGACTCCCGGGGCCTCAAGGAACCGGCAGTTATGCTGGGAACCCATCTGACGATTCCTTTGAGCGAAGACTTCATTTCACAGAACCCGCTCATGCAGCTGACCCAACTGGTTGGTTTCACGCTGCTAGCCGCAACGATTTTCGCAGGTTGTGTATGGCTGCAGCGACGAAACGCCGACGCCCGGTCCAATCAGATTGTGAAGTCATTGCATGGACGCATCCTCAAGCAAAGTTTGCGACGTGCCGAGGTAGAGGGTGCCGCTGCCCAACATGTTCGTGCCGATGACATTATCGGCAATCAACTGCCCCGTATTCAAACCGGGCTATCTCAATGGTATCAAGCGGTTCCCCGTAGCTTGCTAACTCTTCTCGGCTGCGTCTTTTTGGCATTGCTGCTCAACATTTGGCTGGCAGTATTGGCTGTGATCAGCGGTGTACTCGTCCGTCGTTTTTTCCGCAAGCTGCACGAACAGAAAGATGCTGAGTTCACACACTGGGAAGTGCCGCGTTCGAGACAGCGAATGGCTTCCTTGGTAGGCCAAGCTCCCCTGTTAGCACGTCTCCAATCACAAGGAATCGCAGACCAGGCGTACCAGCAAGAACTCGATTCCATGTTTCGAAAAATTGACGTGCAGCACAGTCGTCAGGCACGCATTTGGCCCTTGGTATTCCTGGCAGTATCGACCGCCATTGCAGTGATGATTCTCGGGCTGGGTGTGAATCTGTTAGGAAGCAACAGCGGTCTCAATGTGCCCGCTGCGTTGGTTCTTGGCCTGGCTCTGGCCGGGGCCGCTTCCGCCGCGGGACAACTACAGAGTCTGGGCAGCCAATTGACGACAAGCGGAGAGTCTAGCGATGCAATTTATCGCTACCTCAAACGGAGCGATGAAGTGGCCCCCAGCGAGCAGCGAGTCGGCTTGGCCGGACTGCGTGACAATGTCGAAATACGTGATGTCACCCTAAGCGACTCCAACGGGGAACGAATCCTCAGCCATCTCAGCTTGGAACTCTACCCAGAACAATTGATCGCGTTGCTGGGAACCGAGCAAGTATCGACGCGTGCTTTGACCGAGTTACTGATGGGTTTTGGTCTGCCGAGTGAGGGCCGTGTTTCGATCGACGGTATCCCTCTTCGTGACATTCACCCGCAAGCCCTGGCAAGAAATGTGATGTGGATCGAACCGGATGGACCGATCTGGGATGGAACCATTCTTGAAAATCTGTCGGGTGGTACTGACAGCGGCATCAGCAGCAGTGATGTCTTCGATGCCCTTCGCGAAGTGAATGTTTACGAAAGGATTCAACGATTGCCTGAGGGCCTCAACACAATCGTCAGCGCGAACGACTCGATGCTAGGCGTTGAAACCACTTATGGCATCGCGGTCGCACGAGCTCTGCTGCACAAACCGCCAATCCTACTTGCTCTGGAACCACCACCACCGGCGGAACACATGGCAGAAGATCCCTGCTTGAACGCCTTCAAAAAACTGGTGCGCCAGGGCACTCTCGTCGTGCTCTTGCCTCGCCGCTTGCCATCATTGCGGTCCGCGGACCGCGTGATTTTGCTCAACGGAGCACGGCTGGCTGGGGAAGGTAACCATGGCGAACTGCTAGCGACAAGCGACCTTTATCGCCACCTTAACTACCTGTTATTCAATCCCTACCGACACCAGAAACGCTCCACTGAGGCAGCAAACGAAGTACGCTAGCGAACTTGACAGCGGTCGGTGACGAGACATCAGTCTCGATTCGATTCATATACTGGGGTCTGCCACTGCCATCTGTTAGGCATCACTCTTCGTGAAAAGGGGCAGCAGCAGACGCTCGGCTCAGCCAACACAGTCCTGAATCTACAGAACTGCACATGCAGGCGATTCGCTTCAAACGTTAGCAGGACGCCCGGACGGCGGACGACCGCCAGCAGCAGGTGGACGCTGCGGTGTGTAGAGGCAGCAATCCTCCGGACACACATCGTGCCATGCTCCTAGTTCACCGACGGCGGCTCGATCTTCCTTGCCATGGACTCGTTCCTGCACGAGATCGCTGATCATTTCCACAAAGCCGGTTGCGATTCCAGCGGTTCCAGTCCGGTGCATTCGAATCCCTCGTTCTTCACAGACCTGAGCGGCTTCCTCATCCAGATCGAACATGACCTCCATGTGATCACTGATGAATCCAATCGGAACGATGATGATACTGTCAAGTTTCTGTTCATCATCGCGGGCTTTGATTGCGTCACAGATATCAGGCTCAAGCCACGGTTGCTGCGGTGGCCCACTGCGGCTTTGGTAAACAAGATCCCATTGGTTGACACCACAAGAGTCGGCAACTAAGCGGCATGTTTCCTTGAGCTGTTTTTCATAGTCGCAGTTTCCGGACATCGACAATGGAATGCTGTGAGCAGTGAACATGACCACCGATTGCTCAGCGGTGTTGCCCAACTTTTCGATGGACTCTCTGAGGTTGGCTGTCATCACCTCGATAAATTTAGGATGGTTGAACCCCATACGAACCTTTTCGATCAGCGGGGCGTCTGGCCCAACTTCTTCTCGTGCCGCGACAATATTTTCGCGATACTGGCGACATCCGCTGTAGCAACTGTACATGCTGGTGAAGAAGGCGATCGCTCGTTTCCGCCCGTCATCTCTCATCTGCCGGATGGTATCTGGAAGCAGCGGATCCCAATTACGGTTTCCCCAATAGATCGGAAGATCAACTCCAACGCGTTCGAACTCGGATTCGATGACTCGAAGAAGCTCACGATTCTGCTGGTTGATAGGACTGATACCGCCAAATTTCTTATAGTGCTCGGCGACCTCCAGCATCCTTTCCCGCGGAACGCGTTTACCGCGCAGGACGTTCTCAAGGAAAGGCATCACTTCCTTCTGACCCTCCGGACCACCGAAGGAGACGAGAAGAAAGCAATCATAGGGCGGCAATTCGGATGTCATAGCTGTTTTGGGTTGCAGGTTTGCATGGATCTGAATCAATTACAGTTGCATTATTGCCACCCATCAAGACCTGCCGCGAGACAGGTATCATATGGCTGGGGGGGCGTCGTGCTCGCTGGCTGTCGCTCAGTCTACCGGTGACACGGCATGACTGCTGCCGGTGTTCATCAACCCGCATGTGATTTACTGAGTCTGAACCTCTTTTGCATGCACATTGCGACCCAAAATCCTCCGGACTTGGCTCCTGGAGCCAGACAATTCTCAAAATAACATGCTGAACCCTGCAGACCGAAAAAAGCTTCGTCCCATGAATCAATGCACTGTCGTATGATCGACTCGGACATTCCCCCGCCAATCGTCCAAGCCGTCGTGAATCGGTGTGGAATCAGCTCCATCAGAAAACTCGCTTCGGGTCTCAGTGGTGGCACTGTCGCTCACTGCCGAGCAACCGAAGGCCGCGAGTATGCACTGAAGCGTTGGCCCGATTCATTTTCACGCAATCGAATCGAATCGATCCACCGTGTCATCCGCCACGCTTGGGAGGAAGGCTGTGAAATCGTCTCGCTTCCGGTGATTTTTCCACCGCTCACCCAAGGACTGCCAGCAGATTCGCCTGGCACCGTTCTCTCAACCAACGGGGAACAGTGGGAACTTTCGCATTGGCGTCCAGGTAAGCCACTGACCACCACTGCTGATCTGAACACCATCCGTCGGGGTGCCGAGGCCATCTCGCAATTCCATGGTTGCACCAAATCGCTGGGATCATTGCATCAACCACCTCCCATCATCGAGGAACGGTTGAGGACCCTCGCCTCAAGAAGACAGCATTTTCCGATCCCAATCCAAGCGATCAACGCGGCTGCTCTGCCAACGGACGTCACTGCTGCCCTGAGAGATGCCGCGAATCTATTGCATTGGAAATGGGATGAAGCCAGTGCCCAAATCCACCGATCATTAACAGAACACTCGGGTTGCAACCTTGCCACCCAACACGTTTTGCGCGATGTCCATGCTGAGCACCTTCTGTTCTCAGCGGGCAAGCCGACCGGATTGATTGATTTTGATGCCGTCCGCATCGACACACCCGCCTCCGACCTGGCTCGCTGGGCAGGTAGTTTCCTGCCGGGCCAGCACTCAGCCGCGGACATCTGGGAGGCGGTTTTTGCGGGTTATCGCGGAAATACTGAACCAACTGACCACGTCGCTGAGATCCCCACCCTCAAACTGGCGTCAGATCTCTGCTTTGCGGGCACTTGGCTCAGTCTGGCGAATTGGCTGGTGTGGTTGCTGATCGAACGACGGGATTTCGACGCCCCACCCGGGATACTGGCAGAGCGAATTTACAACCTGATCCGAGTCGCTACGCCTCGCAGCTGACCGCTGACTGAATATTGACCCGGAAATCCCGCGGGGCGTAGAATACCTGCGAGACGATTACCACTGTGAAAATGAGCGAAAACGAATGAATTCTTCCATGCGACGCTGGATTCCAAGCTCCCCGCGCTGGCTGCCCATGCTGGCTCTGCTGGGATGCTGCTGGATCGCTCCTGCTCAAGCTCAGGACAGCTTTGGCGGAGGAGCTGATTTATTCCCCGATTTTTCGCTGGGTGGGTTTGGTGCTGAGACAGCAGAACCGGTCGAATGGCGAGCCACCTACACGATCGATGACCTTGGCAAAGGTAAGTTGGACGTGACTGCAACCTTGGGCAGTGGTTGGCATATCTACTCCATGACACAGCCAGCGGGTGGTCCAACCCCGACCACCTTGACAGTGAAGTCGCCTGCCGAGGTCAAGCTGACGGGAAAATTCACCCCAGACCGCAAGCCGCACAGCAGTGTTTCGTCTGTCTACAAGGGCCTGACCGTTGAAGAGTTTGAATCCAACGTGACATGGTCGGTAGCGATTCAGGCGCCTGCGGGATTTGATGGAAAAATCACGGTCCAAGTCAATGGACTGGTCTGTAAAGAAGCATGCTTGCCCGTTGGTGAAACGCTCGAAGCCATCGCAGTCAGCAACTCTGGTGCTGATACCGAACCAAGCCAACTGACGTCGGACGTGAACCCCGAATCAGCACTGTTCCGCGAAGTCGCGAAACCATTCCGTGATGGCGACTATGCCGTGGAATGGACCGCTTTTGTTTTCCCAGCAACCGTCAAGGCAGGGCAGTGGGGCGAGCTGATTTTCACAGCGACGCCAGATGCTACCTATCACGTTTATGAAACAGCTGTCGATGATGCAGATCTTTCTACCAATTTTGTAATCACAGCAAAGTCTGGCTTGCAGATTGGAAAACCAGTTACAAACGTTCCAGTGACGCAAAAGAAAGGCGTGCTGCCCTATGGCTACTTCAAAGGGAAGGTGACCTGGCGCATCCCATTCATGGTTCCGACCACGACAAAGCCCGGCAACAAAACGATCGAAGGGATGATCGCTTATCAAGCCTGTACTGACGGCAGTTGTCTTCAGCCACAAGCACTCAAATTCAAAGCCCCGTTGAACGTCGCTGACTCGACCATCGAAAGCCCCGCAGCAGTCATGCTGACCTCAGGCAAATCCAACGATGCCAAGGATGCGGCTGCGGAAACAAAGTGGGTCGACCCGATCACAAAACCTGCTGGTGCGGCCGAACCGTCAGCAGCAGACGACATTTCATCTACGGGCGGCGGTACTGACAACAACGCAACCCCACCGCTCGGACCTGACGGAAAAACGGAAACCAATGAAAAACCTCGTGTAGCCGACACAAACATTGCAGCGGCGAACGACGCGCAGGCTGATTCAAGCACTGCCTTCCCCATGATTCTATTGTTTGCGTTTATTGGTGGATTGATTCTGAATGTGATGCCATGCGTGCTCCCGGTCGTGGGCCTCAAAATCATGGGTTTTGTCAGTCAGGCCGGAGAAGATCGCAAACGAATCCTGACACTCAACGTGGCTTACGTGGCAGGCATCATGGCGGTCTTCGCTCTTCTAGCGATCGTTGCAGCCGTGACAAAATTTGGCTGGGGTGAACAGTTCACTTACTTCCCCGTCCGACTCGGTTTGACACTCACTCTGTTTGCTCTTGCACTGAGTTATCTGGACGTGTGGGAAATCCCAGTTCCTGGTATGGCTGCGGGCAAAGCCTCACAGGATCTACAAAATCGCGAGGGTTTTTTCGGTGCGTTCTCAAAAGGTGTCTTTGCCACCATCATGGCCACCCCATGCAGTGGTCCACTGCTCGGATTCATCCTCGGACTGACGTTGAACCTCGCCCCCGCCCAGACAATCGCCATCTTCTTGACCGTAGGAATGGGCATGTCAGCTCCGTACCTGCTGATCGGATTTCGACCAAAGTTGATCGCATGGTTACCCAAACCAGGTGACTGGATGGTCACGCTCAAGCAACTGATGGCGTTTCTGTTTCTGGGTACAGTTGCTTTCTTCTTCTCACAATTTAGCGACACCCAAAAAGTACCTGTCTTCGTTTCGCTGATCGCTGTCTGGTTTGGATGCTGGATCATCGGAAAAGTCCCTAACTACGCGGACTTGAAGAAACGCATTTCGGCATGGGTTGGTGGCATCGCCGCCGCGACTGCGATCAGCCTGGGAGCGTTTCATTTCCTTGAACAGGTCAAAGAACTCGACTGGAAGGACTACAACGAAGCTCAACTGCAACAACTGCAAAGCGAAGGCAAGACGGTGATGGTCGACTTTGGTGCAAAGTGGTGCGTCAACTGCATTGTCAATTACGAGGTCGCGTTGAATACTGCCAAGACCCGAAAAGTAATGGACGAACTGGGAGCGGTCGCCATGTACGCTGACTGGACCGATCCTGACGAGAAGATCAAGCAGAAGCTCAGCGAACTGGATTCCCGGTCGATTCCCCTACTGGTGATTTACCCAGGAGACCAGAGCAAGGCCCCTATCATCATGCGTGACCTTGTAACTCAACAGGCCGTGGTCGATGCGCTGCGACAGGCCGGTGCAAGCGTCAGCAGTTCTTCCCTGTCGTTTTCGGCTCGTGACCAAAACGTCGCCACGATCGCTACACAGTGATTCGGAACTCTACACGGATCCTGCGAAGATGACTCTGCTTGATGCTGATGATACGATCGTCGCGATTGCCTCGCCGACATCACCTGCACCCCGTGGTGTTGTCCGAATGTCCGGCGGTGAAACCGTGGCCATCCTCGAACAGATGGGCGTCCAGTGTGAGGGAATCAAAAGACCCCAGCGACTCTCCACCCATGTTGATCTCGGAAGCCCTCTTGGAAAGCTTGCCGTTGATGTGATGGTGTGGCCCACCCACCGCAGTTACACCGGACAACCCTCAGCAGAACTGCACACCTATGGTTCACTGCCACTGCTACAGGGATTAGTTGACAAAGCTGGTCGCTGTGGTGCACGACCAGCCCGCCCTGGTGAATACACCATGCGTGCCTTTTTGGCCGGTCGACTCGACCTGACGCAAGCCGAAGCGGTATTGGGCGTCATCGAAGCAGAACAACGTGGCACACTCGATCACGCACTCAGACAACTCAGCGGTAATCTGTCTCAACCTCTGGAACGAATGCGAAGCACGCTGCTGGACCTGCTTGCTGATGTCGAAGCCGGGCTCGACTTTGTCGATGAAGACATCTCATTTATCAGTGATCAGGATCTTGTGGATCGCCTGTCTGCCATTGCCGTTGAGCTTGAGCAAACTCTTCGCCTGATGCAGAACCGCGGTGGTGGTTCTGCTCGCATCACCGTAGCACTATGTGGCCCTCCCAATGCAGGCAAGAGTTGCTTGATCAACCGTCTGGCCGATCAACAGGTGGCGATTGTGGCTCCGGTAGCTGGTACAACACGTGACACAGTGACGGTTGATATCGAGTTCGAGGGCAATCACCTGACCCTGATCGACACTGCAGGTATCGAGGAGGCAGAAACAGAAGTCTCACTGCGGTCCCAAGCTCAATCACGACGCTCAACCAGTGAATCTCGTGTACGACTGTGGTGCGTCGATTCAAGCAGTGATGACTTCGCTGCCAACGCGATTGAATTAGAAGAATTGGCAAATCGCACGCGAAACCCGAAGACCATTGATCTCTGGGTCGCCACCAAAATGGACGCGGTCATGGACTCGACCCTGAACTCCGGCCCCAACCTGCCTGAGATCAACCCGCCTTGGATTCAGTGCAGTGCATTGAATGGTGATGGGATCGATCGTCTAAAGAAGTCAATCTGCGAGAATCTAAAGCAGCATGATGCTGAAGAGATAGGTTCGGTCGTTGGCACGGCGGCCCGCTGCAGCCAATCTCTGCACCAGGCAATCGCTGCGATTCAACAGGCAATTCAATTAACCACTCATCAGGAAGGGCACGAGTTCGTGTCTGCTGAATTGCGTACCGTCGCCCAATGTCTTGGCGAAGTGACAGGGACTGTTTACACCGACGACATCCTTGATCGCGTTTTTGGCCGTTTCTGCATCGGCAAGTGAGAAGGCTTGACTTTCATGCCTCGATCCAAAGCGTCAAAGCCACGCATCAGGAACGTTCTGACAACACAGCACGCCAGTCCCTTAGGCCCACTTTGGTCACACTGGACAACCAAGGGCCTGCACCAACTAAGTTGGCAAACACCAGCGAGCGACCAAGCCCAACAGGACGCATCGGCCCTCCAAAAGCAGGTCGGCATGCTTGACACACGGCTGCAGGATTACTTCGAAGGCAAAAACGTCTCTTGGCATGACATTGTGCTCGATCCCACGGGCTGGACACCCTTCACACAACGAGTGTATGCACACTGCCTTGAGATCCCATTTGGCAACACAATTACCTACAAAGAACTTGCCGGACTGGCTGGCAATGAAAGAGCAAGTCGTGCCGTGGGAGCGGCCATGTCACGCAATCGGATCCTGCTAATCATTCCATGCCATCGCGTCGTTTCCACCTCAGGCAACCTGCAAGGATACAGTGCCAAAGGCGGCATCAGCACGAAACATCTTCTGCTGGAACTGGAGCGTCAGGGACAGTGGCCCCACAATCTTTTTGACAAAGAATGAAACAGATGATCGTGGCCACCCAACCGATAAAACACGTGAGCAGTGCCCAAGGCAACCACCAAGGTTGATAGTAGAATTCCACCCACCATTGACCGCTTGGCAAGATCACTCCCTGAGTGATTCCGTCAACGCCATGCACCTCCACTGTCCGCCATGATCTGCGGTCAAACTTAAAAAAAACTGCTTCCGGTTCAACTGATCTAAAACGTGCGTGCCAATTGCCATCCTGAATGATGGGTCGCGTGATCAACAACGGAGTTTCAGCTTGCACCTGATAGACTGTTGAATCAGGTTCTTGCTGCAATCGCTTCGCCTTCCAAAAGGCTTTTGAATCAATCCAGGGCTTGCCGGTCTGCCAGTCATCATCAATCACAGTGGCCTTGGAATCCCCCACCAACTGAACCACAGGAGTTTGGCGTTTCGGATCAGGCTGACCATTTTCATCGAGCAAAAAACCTGCCTGCTGAAATCGATCAGTCAAGATAGCAGGCGTTAAACGTTTGGAAGAAAACTCCCAAGTCTGATATGCATTCAAACCACTCCTGTGTCCTTCAAAGCGGGAGGACAGATCGACCAAATCCAGTTTCCTGCCTTTCACATTGACCACATCAACGTGATCAGAGGCATGTACGAAACCTTCCATCGCCAACCAGATCCGCAACGAACGCCACAACCGAACTTGCTCACCCACTTCCAATTCAGCAGTCAATTGATTGATCGCTTGCCAGAACACAGCCATGTTCCGACTGCGAATGGAAACCATGTTGTTCAGCATGTGAACCCGAGCGGTAAGATGCCAACGACCGAACCATGCCACTCGACTGCTGGCTTCAACTTCCAAAAGACGGTCATCACTGCTGCCTTGGGTCCACACCGCAGGCCAACCAGAACCTGTCTTGGTTCGCATCCAGCGATTTCCTTCGGTTCGTGCTGGTCGCCCCAAAGCCAGAACCGCTTCGCTGACCTCGGCGGTGGACACCTGATGCACCATGCCGTGGCCACTGATTCCGAGATCCAGACAAACCACCGCGATCGCCGCCATTGCCCAGCGACTGCGATTATCCTTGGATCGCCCCAGAAACCTTAAGATCAATGAAATGGCCAGCAGAATAATCATGGAATGAAAAAGAGACGTTGTTAATTGCGACAACCCTGCAAGCACATTGATTGGCCCCCACCACGAATCGCTGGTGCCTTGAACGAGACGCAAGTCCTCAAAAAACATCCATCGGTAAATCTGAATTCCGATCGCGGTGCCCATCGTTCCAACCGCAAGCCATAAGGCTGATGCCGAAACGCGGGATGCAAAAACTGCATGTCGCTCCTCAGACAGACGATCGAACATTTGCGCTGTCACCATGGTCACGGCCAAGGCGAAGAACGGCAACCACTTGGTTGGATAACGAAACGAATCATAACCCGGCAGAAATTGGTACAGAAACCAGTAAGGTCCACCGATGGCACTATCGTAATTCAGCAGACGGCCTGTTCCTGACTGGACCAACCACGCCAAGCCAAAATGCCCAAGCGTTAACAAAAACGAAATCCAACACAGTGCCAACCATGGTCCACAAAAGCGTTCATGGCGAAACCGCAATCGAATCCACAAGGCAAGGAATGCCACCACGCCCATGTAAATCGAAGGTGTCCATGCACGCCCATCCCCTGCCCACAAACGACTGAATCGCTGGTTGATCGGTATAAAAGATCCAAACGCATTGGGCGTTACCATTTCAGCGAGATGCCAAGGCGGCAAAGAATATTGGAATGCCTGAGAACGCATCCCATTGACCTGGGGCGGATCCATCCACGATTCACTCATCACCGGTTGCAGTCGTTCACTCTGCTGGCTCCAACTGATGGATGCCACCAGTTGAGGTGCCGACAGGATGGCGGCGAGCATGGGGACACCAACCAACGCAACCCCATCGATTCGATCTGCCGACCGCTTGGCGAGACGCACTAGCCCAACAACAGAAACCACAAGCATCACATGCAATGCTGACTGCGGATCACCACCCAGAATCATCATTGCCATCGCTAAACCGGCAACAGTGATTCGAAATCGCCGGTTTCCTACCTGAGGAAGCAGCATGGCTCCTAAAGCAATCGGCAACCAAGCGGCCCCCACTAAAAAAGGCGGGTTGGTGTACAGGAACAGAACCGACCCAGACAGCGGGTACAACAACGACGCGATCGTGGCACCGAACGGTCGGCAACCGGCCCAACGAGCCAGTAATCCTGCCGCCATGGATGCGATCATCAAATGCACCGCCACGTACCAAGCCATGGCTGGCTCGGTCGAGATCGGCAGAGAAAACATCAGGTAACGCAGCGGATACAGCACCGCTGATGTCGTTTCCCCAATCAGAGGCATCCCGGTCTGATCCAGGGGATTCCAAAGTGGCAGCCACGCTTCACTACAACGTTCGGCGACATAGTCGTACAGCGGCGTGTAAAAAAATGCCACATCACGGAAAGCAAGGCAATCAAAACCGAGCAAGGAAGGCGACAGGAGCGCCAAAATCAAAACGGGCGCGAAAAGAACGCTCGTTTTCGAATACGACATGGTCAACAGATCAAGGAGGTGCGGTGATGATTCCGGCTTTGGACTGACTACGTAGTGTATCAGCGCGATTCATCAAATCTTCTGCCGGCTCTAGTTCTTTCGGTGCGAGCTGCACGTCTATGATACGCTCATCGCGTAGTTCACCGGGCCACAATGTTTCTGAGAAAAAATCAATTCCTGGCCACTCGTACCAAGGTGGTTTGATCTTCCGGCGAATCACTTCGGTGCGATACCCGTCTTTTTCAATCCGGAATTCGCGTGTGCCATAATGCACAAAACTAGTGGCAGCAGGGCTAGTTCCGATCACTTGATTGTCAATCGAAACGGTTGCTCCCGGAGGACTGGTTCGAACCGTCATCCGCCGCCGGACACACCCAGTGCATGCGACAGCCAGGACACATGCAACCCAAAACAGGTTTTTGCACGGCCAATGGCGGTAGCAGGACGGAATGGTATCAGCAGTCAAAAGCAGCCTCAATCGAAAAATGACTCATGGAGCCTGTCTGTAACACGTGCCTGCCATTAATCGCTAGACCGTTTTGGCTTGAACGGAAATTTCATGCCAAGTGAGACGAACAGTGACTGTTTCACGACTGTTATCATGTGAAACAGGGGATTGCTTCCGCGGCAAAGTCCATCCTCCCGCCACTGCACCGATAACGAAAAGAGAAAACAATGCTGAAAAAGCCAATCCCCGCCTTCGATCTAATCTCTGCACACCCGCTTGCTGCCCTCGCTTTGGCTTTTATCTTGTCACCAGCATCCCGCGTTTTATCAGACGCACCGGTTCTCTCAGAAGCATCCGCTCTTCCAGTCGCACACCTCGAAGTTTCGTTGAAGCTACAACGTCCGGCACCGAGTGATCCCGACAAATTCAGCGTGGTCAGCCGCGATGAAAAATGGACTCCCACCGAAACTGCAATCATCGTGTGCGATGTCTGGGACTATCACCACAGTCCGAATGCGGTTGCACGCCTTCAGCAGTTGCTGCCACGTCTTGATGCTGTTCTGAAATCTGCCCGGGGCAAAGGCGTAACGATCATCCACGCACCGAGTGACTGCATGGACGCCTATCAGGACCATCCCGCTCGACGTCGCGCAATTGCTGCCCCGCACGCAAAGAATCAACCAACCGACATTCGTTCATGGTGCTCCGCGATCCCAGCAGAAGAAAAGGCCGCCTATCCAATTGATCAATCAGACGGTGGTGAAGACGACGACAGATCGGTGCATGCCGCATGGGCAAAAAAGCTAACTGAAATGGGGCGCAACCCCAACATGCCTTGGCAACGGCAGAACGCTGGAATCACCATCGATTCACAAAAAGACTATATCAGTGACCGGGGTGACGAGGTCTGGAATATCCTTGCCCAGCGAAAAATCAAAAATGTAGTGCTGACTGGTGTTCACACCAACATGTGCGTCCTGGGACGACCGTTTGGCCTGCGACAAATGGCAAGGAATGGAAAAAATGTCGTGTTGATGCGAGACATGACTGACACCATGTACAACCCCGCTCGCTGGCCCTACGTCAGTCATTTCGAAGGAACGCGGCGAGTCATCTCACATGTCGAACGTTTCGTGTGTCCCACCATGACCAGCGACCAGTGGATTGGCGGAACACCATTTCGATTCGAGGGTGACAGCACACCAGACACAGACAGCAAACCGGGTACACACAGCACATCGACCAGAGACCGGGAACCCAGAACAGATCACTGGCAATTGGTGGAACTCAAAGATGCCACGGCCTCCGATTCTGCCAGGCAGAACGCTCACACTCCTCCAGAAAAATCACGTTTCTTTCGCTGTGTCGTGCGAATACCCGACAGATGGTTCGGTACAAACAAGAACCCCATGGAATCAACCATCGGTATCCGCATCCACCATCAGAAGGATGCCCGCGTTTGGCTCAATGGCGTTGAACAAAAGAACAGCACCAGCCAACCCCACAGTCAGTTGCACCTCGTTCCTCGCAGCGCGGTAACGATTGACGATGCAAATCTACTGGTCATTCAGACCAAGGGTAACCGGATGTTGGACGCTCCCCAGATCGAGAATAGGCTTGACACATTCCCGCTTGCGGGCTCTTGGCAAATGAACTCAGGCACCGCGTCGAACCTGACACAGATGCCGTTACCAGCCAAGTTTGGCGGCTCCAGCAATATCGTCTTTAATGCACCTGACCCTCTTTGGACTCCGCGTGTGTTAACCAGGCCCCACGATTTCACGAACGGCATCGAAGGTCCCGCCTGTGACCAGACAGGAAATGTCTTTGTAGTTAACTTCGCGAGACAAGGAACAATTGGCAAAGTTACCCCCGAAGGCATAGCGAGCTTATTCGTAGCATTACCAGAGGGAAGTATCGGAAACGGAATCCGTTTCGCTCCTGACGGAACTTTCTTTGTTGCAGACTACAAGCAGCACAACATCCTGCGGGTTGACCCCCGCACTAAAGAAATCTCCGTGCATGCTCACCATCCTGACATGAATCAACCCAACGATTTGGCACTGAGTCCTGATGGAAAAACTCTGTATGCAAGTGATCCCAGCTGGAAAGAAGGAACCGGGAATTTATGGCGCATCGACAGCAAGGGCACTGTCACACGGCTTGCACAGGACATGGGAACCACAAATGGCATCGAAGTCAGCCCGGACGGAAAAACACTGTACGTCAATGAGTCGAAGCAGCGTAACGTTTGGGCGTTTGACCTGAGCAGTGAAGGAACCCTGAGCAACAAACGCTTGATACGACATTTCGACGATCACGGATTCGACGGAATGCGCTGCGACATCAAGGGGAACCTGTATATCACTCGACACGGAAAGGGCACGGTGATCAAGATGACGCCGAGCGGTGAGATTCTGAGGGAGGTGCCGGTGCTGGGAAAACGTCCCAGCAACCTTTGCTTTGGTGGCCCCGATCGGCGAACGATCTACGTCACCGAAGTCGATTCCCAACGACTGATCCAGTTTCGTGTTGACCACCCCGGCCGCGAATAGTTTTTCCACGAGGGGATCTATCGCGACTTGATCACGGCAAGAATCCGGTCCACAGCGGTTCTCAATGAGCGCGCCGCCATGACAAAATTGGTGTGACCACTGACTTCAGGCTGAATCTCTTCGTACAGCTCAGTGGCACGACGCAGTTTAGATGCTTTCTTCTTGGCCATTTTTAAATAGACCGCTGGATCTTCCACTTCGTCCAACGGTCCTACGGCTAGGATAAAATCGTACAGATCACGCACGATCGCGCGCAAATCCTCATCATCCTCAGCCTCGTCTGCATGCTTGAGGAAAGTGCGTATCATCCAAACGTGCGTCACCTCGGTGTCGATGGCACGCACCTGTTCCACTGGATCGGAGTTCTCTAAAGCCATCCGCCTAAGCTTCCCCGGATCCTTGCGACGTGTCGCTTACCACTGATTCCGTAGCGTTCGTTGCGTTACCTGCGGCAGTTTCCACCACGTCTGTCTTTGGCTTCGCCGGCGCGTGCCCGTGGGGAGTATTCATGGCAACGGTCACAACGCCCGCGACGGTAACCAGCATACCTACCCACAGCAACGGACTTACCGTACTGAAGTCATGCAATCGAATCACTGAAACGATCGCAGTCACCGACACGGCCCCTCCGAACACAATCGGCATCACCAGCAACGCATTTCCGCGACTGGTCATCATGGCTGTCGTCAAGCAAAGAGCTCCCGCCGCACCGAGGGTACCTGCAAGGAATCCCCACTTCATCGTTGGAAAATGGGCGCCAGTGAAACTGAAACTGTCACCTTTGACCTTCATCATGACCAGACCACCTGCGACCGCAATGACAAGGTACGCGATGCCGATGAAGACATAAGGCTTGAACGGGGTCCAACCCTCGGGCGGCAACAGAGGCTTGCCATCAACTCGTGGTGTTTGTGCGTTTCCGATAGTGGGACCGTAACAACCCCAGAAAAGAGCGGTGCCAATGGCAAATAAAATCGGGATCAACATCTTATTCATGAAAACCTCAAAGGGGGAAACGAATGTTTTCTACTCAGGGCGGCCCCGCATTTGGCGGACAGGCTCGTCAGCAGTTTTAAACGTTGAACAGGAAGTGGCAGATATCACCATCCTGCATGACGTAGTTTTTTCCTTCTACACGCAGTTTACCTGCTTGTCGAATTTCTTTCTCACTCTCGTGTGTTTCCAAATCATCCAAGGTATAAACCTCAGCCCGAATGAACCCTCGTTCAAAGTCGGTATGAATCACACCAGCAGCTTGCGGCGCAGTAGCACCAACATGCACTGTCCATGCACGAACTTCCTTTTCACCCGCAGTAAAGTAGCTCTGCAAGCCAAGAGTATGGTAGGCCTCGCGGGCGATCTGACTAAGAGCAGGATATTCCAGCCCAGCCTCGGACAGCATTTCAGCTCGATCCTGTTCATCAAGTTCTGCTATTTCTGCTTCGAGTTTTGCGCACACGCACACCACTCGAGCACCACTCTCTTTCGCATGATCCCGAACACGTTGAACCAACGGATCTTTGCCTTCCAGATCCAGCTCATCCACATTGGCGACATAAAGCACTGGCTTTGCGGTCATCAGGCCATAACTGGAAATAGCTGCTGCTTCAGCCTCATTCAGTTCCAGGGTTCTCAAAGGCGATTCCGTCTCGAGATGCTGGTTGCATTTCCCAATCACCTCTACTCTCAGCTTTGCCTCTTTGTCACCACTGCGGGCCGTTCGCTGTGCCTTGCTGAGTGCGTTATCGAGCGTTTGCATATCGGCCAACATCAATTCTGTTTCAATGATCTCGATATCCGCGATGGGATCGACCTCACCTGAAACATGAATCACATCGGGATCTTCGAAACAACGCACGACTTGGACAATGGCGTCCACTTGGCGAATGTGACTGAGAAACTTATTTCCAAGCCCCTCACCATCACTAGCGCCTTTCACGATCCCAGCAATGTCGACCAACTTGAGGGTTGCCGGAATCGTTTTCTGAGGAACGATAAATTTTGTGATCCGTCCGAGACGTTCATCAGGGACGTTGACGATTCCCTCATTGGGTTCAATCGTGCAAAACGGGTAATTTTCGCTTTGTGCTGCTTGTGAGCTGGTCAGAGCATTGAACAGGGTACTCTTGCCAACGTTGGGCAAGCCAACAATTCCGGCTTCCATGGCTGTCCATATCAAATTGAGTAAATCAGAGCGGTGCTACTGCAAATGTTATCAGTCAAACGGTGCAGAACGAAGGTGGGAAGGTTTAACGATTTTTCAGTTCGGATGACCAGCGATTTGGGGGGCAAAGAAAAAACGGCGATTCCCGTGATGCTGGCTAATCAGATCTGCCGAATCTCCTTCATGCACGAAGCATTTTGACATAGCATTCATGGACGAAGCTGGTAGACGCGCCTACGCCCAGCTTTTTCGGCCCGGTGGCGGCGATTTTCGCTCACTCCAGCTCCGGACCCGTTCCCTTGCGAACTCTCACATTTGGCGTTCTGATCGTCTCTGGCGGTACGCTCGCCGCACTGCCGTTCCGTCACTACCACACAATTCCTGACTCATCGACCACACCGGTCCCTGCAACAGGACCCACGAATTCTGCCCTGCAAATGGGTGCCACCAGCCCGGTTTCCCGTGCTGACTTTGCACCGCCGCAGATGACCGAAGCGATCCTGCCCGGCTCAATCCTGACAACCCACTCCGAAAACACCGGCGTTAGCGGTTCACAAGAGCGCCCCCCGTTCAGCTCCGAACGTATCACCCCATTAGCAAACACCAAACCGTCTCACAGCGGTCCTTTGACCTATGAGGATCTCGTGCTGCCGATCGAAATGCCTGACATTATTCAACAGCGTTTCAATGCAACCGCTGCAGTCAAAAGCATTCAGATGGAAAAAGAACGCTTCGCCAGTAGCGACAAGTCCAGAATGGAACCCATGACGGCCTCCTCGTCAAACGCTCCGAACTCAGCGAACACATCGCTGTTTGCGTCACAATCAGACAATGAAGCGGTCAGTCGCTCTGTCCTGCAGCCAAGTGTCAATCAATCTTTCAGCAAACAATCTGTTACAGGTCCATCCAACGGAAGCCAACAACCCAGGATGCTCGCCAGCGGACCCAACCGAGACGATGCAACCCGCCGAATGAAGGGGGGGGCGGAGAACAGAGTAACACGGCAGTTGCCTTGGGATGCTGAGCGGACTCTCGCAGCCAAAGCACCCACGAGCAAAGAAACCACAGCGGGCTCGCTTGCCAGTACCAGCGGTGCACTGAATATTTCGTCCAACCGATCGGCATCCGCGAATCCTGCTGAGTCTGAAACATTGCCAGCTACAGATAGCAACCACTTGCTGCAAAGTGCAGACTCACCGACACGCCCACGTCATTGGATTCGGCAACCAGACTGAGTCACAACAGTCGGGCAGCCTGAGTCACAGAAGATCAGTCTGGCTTCTTGATTCCAGTTCTTTGACAACTTCCCTCACACGTTCTTCTGCGTGCTTGGGTGCTACCAGAGTCGCATCTTTGGTTTGAACAACGATCAGGTCATCGACATCGATCGTGACGATCGTGTGCCCGGGTTGAGCATGAATGATTGCTCCCTGAGTATCGATTCCAAGATGCGATCCAACCACCGTGTTTCCTTGATCATCGGGTTGATGAAGGCGTGACAGCGCCTGCCAACTCCCCACATCATCCCAGGGAAAGGGCGCCTCCATGGTGACCACATTGGGGTAATTTTCCATCACTGCATAATCAATGGAGGTGCCGTTAATCGCAGTGAATTCGGTTTCAAGTGTTTCATTGAACCCATCTGTCCCCATCGCATCCGCAATTTTTTCAATGTGCGAGTGCATTTCGGGAACATTCTTTTTCAGTGCATTGAGAATGGTCGATGCACGCCACAGAAAGATCCCACTGTTCCAGTAGTAGGTGCCGGCAGCCACATATTCTTCGGCCGTGACTCGGTCTGGCTTTTCACGAAAAGTTTTAACTTGAAACGCGGCAATACTCGCACCATCAATTTTCCCCGCTCTTTGTATGTACCCAAACGACTCAGCCGGATAAGTGGGCGGAATGCCAAACGTAACGATCCGAGACGGATCCTCGTCAATTAACTCGCTACCGGCCGCGATCGCCTGCTGGAACTTTTCATGATCCTTGATCACATGATCCGATGGCATCACCACCATCGTTCCTTGTGGATCAACTTTGGCGACCATGGCAGCAGCCAGACCGACACAAGGTGCTGTATCCCGTTTGCACGGTTCGCCCACCACATTCTGTTCGGGCAAATCAGGCAACTGCAATCGCACTGCATCGCTCAGGATTTTGTTGGTGATAATCAACTGCCGCTCTGCCGGCACCAGTTCACCCAAGCGGTCCATCGTTGCCTGCAACATACTGCGGTCACCAGACAAGGCCAGCAATTGTTTAGGTACCAGTTTCCTGCTAGCTGGCCAGAACCGAGTTCCGCTACCGCCTGCCATGACCACGGCGTGAAGCATGCTTGATTTCCTACTTGAAAAAATAACGGACGGGATACCGCACCAATCGGGGATCACGGGCAAAGAACAGCAGTGCTCGCGTGTCACTCAAACTTCGAAAAGCACCCCCACGTTTTGGCAGAGCTTACGAATTCGATCAGTGCAGCAGTTAGCCTAACCACTCTCAGCTTTGGCACCAGAAGGATTCCCCCCTGGTGTCACGCTGGTCTTTTGAGAATCCTCGTTGATGCGTTGCATCAACAGGTCTCTCGCCTGTCGAAAGTCAGGAACATCCGGAGCCAATTCGACGGCGGTCTCAAGCTGCTCGAGTGCTTTGTCCATCTCACCGGCCAAATAAAGAGCCAGTCCATAGCGATACTGTATCCCTGGATTCGTCGGCGCAAGCGCGGCATCCCTGGCGATCAAGGGTAATTCTTCCTGCCTGAGTTGCTCGATCCGGAACATGATGTTTTCACGTTGCTGCGGTGCAGACTGCGGCAACACTCGTTCAAGCATGGAAGCCAGGTTGGTCCGGGGCCCCGTCATTTTCGGCTCGGTACGTATTGCAGTCTCGTAGGCTTCGATCGCGTCCTGAAAGCGACTTCTTCCCTCACAAAGCATCGCCCACCCCATGTGAGCACCCGCTCGGTCAGAGGCCACCATCAATGAAGTTTTTACTTCCGCTAGAGCATCGTCCACACGCTGACGTTCTGCTTGGCTCAGGGCCTGATAGGTCCCTGAGGTGACCAACAGACGTGCTGCCTCTGTCCGCACCAATCGTGACTCATCGTCGATATGACGCATCAATGCCCGTCGCACCACATCAGGTGATGATCCCATGAACAGACTCATCGCAGCCGCTCTCACAATGGGGTGTTCATCGGGATCATCCACCAGCTTTCTTGCCTTGCCTGTGACATTGCCAACGCCCGAAGCAGCCAACTCCCCCAGTGCGGACGCCCTTGCCAGCACCGGCGTCAATTCCTCCGGTTGTGTTGCAACTCGCAACAATTCATTCACTGCACCGGGTTCACCTCGACGAAATGCAACGATCGCCTCGCTGAAATGCTTGGGCTGCTTGCGATTTTCTCCGTACCACTTTTCACAAGCCGCATCGCACCATTCGTCGGTCTTCAGGATTGCTGCGGCGACCTGATCATCACCTGCCTCAGCGGCCTCAATCCAATCCGCGTACTCAAGCAGGTCTGGTTGTTTTTGCTGGTCAATTGATTTCAGTTGATCCTTCACATGGCAACCACTGCAGGCATTTGGCGTCCCCAATGCGACCGACAGATCAGGACGTGGCACGCGCAGGGAATGATCTCTTCGCTTGTCGACATCCATGTACGTCCGGTGCGGCATGTGACAGTTAACACACATCGCACCCGCAGTCCCAGGCACGTGATGATGATGTGACGGCACATCATACTTCCCGGCCGCGTGCTGGTGGCAGGAAGTGCAAGTTTCGTTGCCAGGCGACTTCAATTTTAATGAATGCGGGTCATGGCAATCCGTGCAACGGATTCCTTTGTGGTACATCTTACTCTGGATGAACGAACCATAAACGTAGACTTCGTCTTTGATTTGGCCGTCAGCGAAGTAGGTATCGTCACGGAGCAATTCAAGATTATAAAAATCACAAAACTCATCCCCCCCATGAAAGCCTTCAGACAACACCCCTCGGCGACTATGACAGGGCGCGCAGGTCTCTAACTGCGGTTGGGCATTCTCACCCTTCAGCTTTGCCAAACCGTAGCCGTGCCGGCGATCCCAGAACAGCGATTTGCTGTTTGCGAGTTCAAGATGCAAACTGCCAGGGCCGTGACAAGCTTCGCAACTGACATCAATTTCTGAAAACGTGGTGTGATAGGCCTGCTCAGCCGGATCAAAGTTTCTCTTCAGGTTGGTTGAGTGACAATCCGCGCACATCGTTTGCCAGCGTTGGGCGACACCGGTCCAATGCAACGGATCATCAGGTTCCAGTTTCTCGGCTACGTCTGGCGGTCGCAAATAGAACCATTTTTCTTTCAGCGTGTCCCAAGTGATCCGCAAAACCTGAACACGAGCCACCTCGGTCGGCGGCATGTCAGCAGGTCGATCGAACTCGACCATGTACTGCTGCAGCGGTGAGAAGCCAAAGACATACTTGACTTCGAAATCCTGCATCTCTCCATCTTCGCCCTCGGTGTAAACCATGAAGCGTTCACCATCGCGGTACATGCGATTGACAAGACCGTCATGCTCGAAAGTCACATTATCAAAATCGCCAAGCACGGACGCGTCGGTAGCATGATCCATTGCGAGATCGTGATCCGAACCACGGAAGGCTTCAGCTTCCTTCTGATGGCAATCGACGCAGGTTGAACGTCCTACGTAGCGACGTTCCACCTCTTCGGGCACAGCCGACCAATAGTCAGCAAAGACTCCCCCAGCCAACACAAGCAACGCAACCCCAGCAATTCCCGCTGGGCTCTTCAATTTCAATGTGGGCTTTCGAACCAAGAGAGTGCGTTGGGTCAGAGTGTTAAGAATCTAGAATTTGTAACAGTCTACTCGGATAATAACTTTACTGCCTCTGCCCTCATCCGGTTCACCAAATCCTTGCAGGACAAGTCTGCGGTACCACCTGAACGTTTTGCGACATTTTCCAACAAACGACTCGCCTTGAGCAGTTGTTCGGCGGCTTTTGCAGCCTGCGGCGAACGCTGCCGATCGCCTGTCACAATCGCCTCGGCGACCCCTATTGGACCCGCTTCCCGATCCCAATCGAGATCCAGCCCCATCTCACGATGTCGCTCAGCAATTGCCTGCATCACATCCCCTAAAATCGGATCAGTGACCTGTTTTTCCGGGACCCGACCCTCGGCCGCCGCGCGAATCGCTTGGAATGCCTCAGAGTCCTCTAGGTCAGCCTTTCCTGCAGGTGGCACCGCAGGCAGCGGAATCGCATCCACATCGGGTAAAGGCAAAGCCGTGGGCGGATCTCCTTGGGCAGTGTAGAAACCGTAAAGGGCCACGAACAGAAAACAAGAACCCACCAAAAAACGTAGCTGAACGCTCATCACATCTTCCTTTCACTGGAGTGATCGCTGGGTATTCTAGAGAAACACGGCGATGGAACGAAGAGCGATGTTCGCTGCACCCGATTGCCACATCTTGGCCGGAACCTGGAAAAAGCAGGGGTTCATGGGCGTTTGGATAGAGCCAGCACGTCGTTCTGCTGATTTTGGGGTCCAAAATGCCTAAAACCACATTTTCACTCCTCTCGTCTTCAATCCGGTGCTAAACAGGACCAGAGCTTCCCGACGTTGAAAATCAGGTAACTGGGGTGACAACCACCACACGTACATCACAAACGTTGGTTCCGGTCGGACCTGTTTTGAGCAGTCCACCAGTCTGCTCGAAGAAGTGATACGCGTCATTTCGCTTTAGATATTCGTCAGGTTTCAGTTGTTGCCTGCGTGCGTTTTGATGAACTTCATGATCGAGAATTGCACCTGCGGCATCGGTGGGGCCGTCTTCACCATCGGTTCCACCAGATAACAAACATAGACCTTGCCATTCGCGTTCTGACAAATCGCTAGCCAACAAGGTTTGGTAGGCGCTCAGGATCAATTGCTGGTTACGACCTCCAAGTCCACGAATCGCCTCGGGTGCCAGTTTGACGATTGGTTCCCCGCCGGTGATCAGACAATCGTTGCGATGTGTCGCCGACTCAGGTCGCAACATGTGGATTGCCATTTCGGCCAATCGACGGCCAACGTCTTCGGCGGTCCCCTCGGATTGACGGGCAGATTGCATGACATGGTTGTACCCGCGTCGCTCAGCCATGATCCCTGCCTCATCCACAGCGACGGCATTGTTGCCGATCACAAGTGTCGTATGCCTGCAGACCTCGGAGTCTTCGGTTTGCACCTTAGGCTGACGTGTTGCATTACTCATTTGGAGTCGTAATGCCCGGTACACCGATTCGGGTAGATGTTTTTTTAGGTCGTACGTTTCCAGAACCTCCAGCGCCTGGCCTGGCGTCGACGAATCGATCACTGTTGGACCCGAAGCGATCAAGTCGAGGGGATCGCCCAAGACGTCTGAAAGCACCAAAGTGATCAGTTCTGCCGCTTTGCAAGCCACCAGCAGACCACCGCCTTTGATGCAACTGAGATGCTTACGCACTGTATTGAGTTCTCTAATGTCGGCTCCCGCCCCACTCAAGAACTTCGTAACTTGCAATTTATCCGCCAAGCTGATTTCAGGATGCGGTGCTGGCATCAGCGCACTGCCTCCTCCCGAGATCAAAGCGATGCAAAGATCCCGCTGGCCTGCATCGCTGACTTTTTGGATAATCTGTTTGGTACCGATGACGCCCTCGGCTGTCGGTTCATTGATTCCGGGGGGCCGTGCGGGGTGCAGATGCACGTTACCTGACAACGGTTTTCCGTTGATGATCTTCGCAACCTCAGTTCCCTCTGGCACGTTGACCCAACCGGAAACCGGCAGCCAGCCACCAAGGGAAGCAATCAACCCCCGAGTCATCGCAGCCCCAGCTTTTCCCGCCCCCACGACCAGAACACGATCAAAGTCACAACGCTTCCACTGCTGAGCACCGATAACCAATCGATCACCATCAACAGAGACTTCCCGATGCACGAGGCCCTCGGCACGCACCGCATCGACGCCTGCATTCCAGATTTCGACGGCATCCTGTCTTAAATTGGTCATTTGACTACTCAAAATCGCGTGTTTTTGCTGCCTGAAAGCCAGACAAGCTCGTCGCATCTGCCACCAGTGGCCTGTGGCTGTTATAAGTGTGCGGTCATGAATAAGCCAAGCGACGATCAGCACAACATCAAGCAGCCAAGCGATCTTCCGGACCGCGATGAGCTTGCATCCGAGTACTTTGATCGATTGCCCTTCGATCCTTACCCGGTTCAGGAGGAAGCTTTACTTGCCTATTTCACTGGCGATCAAGGAGTGCTGGTCTGTGCCCCAACCGGCACCGGCAAGACACTGATCGCTGAAGCTGCAGTGTACGAGGCGTTGCGAACCGGTCAACGGATGTACTACACGACACCGCTGATCGCCTTGACCGATCAAAAACTGGATGAGCTACGCCAATCGGCCGTCCGCTGGGGTTTTTCGGCTGACAGCGTTGGCCTGGTCACGGGCAATCGCAGCGTGAATCCAGACGCCCCCGTCCTGGTAGTCGTGGCTGAAATTTTGTTAAATCGCCTTCTCAACCCGGAGGCGTTTGACTTTGCGAAGGTATCTGGGGTCGTGATGGATGAGTTTCACTCGTTCAACGACCGAGAACGGGGCATCGTCTGGGAACTGACGCTCGGACTATTGCCAGCTCATGTCCGAACATTGCTCATCAGCGCAACGGTTGGCAATGCGCTCGAGTTCACCTCGTGGTTGAACCGTGCCCATGACCGCCGCCTGCAACTGGTTGTGGGAACGGAGCGTAAAGTTCCCCTTCAATACGAATGGGTCGCTGATGAATTGCTAGCTGACGTTTCCGAAAAACTCGCGGCGGGAGAAGAAACAGCGCGACGCACTCCGGGCTTGATGTTCTGCTTCAGTCGATCGCAGTGCTGGACGACCGCGGAGTTACTCAAAGGCAAAAAGCTGATCGACAAACAACGTCAAAGCGAGTTAGCGGACTACCTGAATCAGGCAAGCATGTCCGAGGGAGCCGGCCCGAAATTGAAGCAAATCTTAATGCGTGGCGTTGGCGTGCATCATGCTGGCATCCTGCCTCGTTACCGACGCATCGTCGAAGAACTATTTCAACGCAAGCTGCTTGCCTTTTGCGTGTGCACTGAAACGCTCGCGGCTGGGATCAATCTACCAGCCCGAAGCGTGATTCTGCCGTGCTTGCTCAAAGGTCCACGTGACAAAAAGAAACTGGTTGAAACAGCATCAGCACAGCAGATTTTCGGACGAGCAGGTCGACCACAATTCGACGACCGTGGCTATGTGTTTGCGTTAGCACACGAAGACGATGTCAAGATTCATCGTTGGCGGGAAAAGTACGACTCAATCCCAGAAGACACCAAAGACCCTGGCCTGATGAAGGCCAAGAAGCAGCTGAAAAAGAAAATGCCCAAGCGACGCTCCGGTGAAACCTACTGGAACGAGCAGCAATTCCTGCAATTGCAACAGGCAGAAGCGGACGACCTGGCCAGCCGCGGACGCCTGCCGTGGCGACTGTTAGCCTATTTCTTCAGCAAAGACCCGTCCGTCCAACCCCTTCGCGACATGGTGGGTCGACGCCTGTTGCCCCCGAAAGGAATCGAGGAAGCACAACGCGACCTCAACCGGATGTTGATCACACTGTGGTCAGCCGGATATATAGAACTCGACCCAAAACCAATTGCTGCCGCTCCCAAAACAGCACGTAAAGCCAACCAAGCTGAAGAGCCAGCCAAAACCGAGGGGCTGTTTGGTGGACTATTGGACCAAATGCGTACACCAGACACGGAATCCCAAAAACCCGCCGAAGAAGACAACCAGGACCCGGCACTCATCGAAAGCCGGGGTTATGAAGTCGAAAACTACCAGCCCCAGACAGCGAAACCCACCGAGCGGCTGGATCGATTGGTTCACCTGCGAAGTATCAACCCACTGTTTGGCGTCTACCTGGCTGATCAATTGGCGATCGCTGATCCTCAAGAACGCATTGCTGCACTCGAAAGTGTGCTCGAAGTCCCCGGTACTGTGGCCCGATTCACCCGCATGCCATCGCTCGAAGAAATGCCACCTGGCACACTGGCCACCAGTCGACTGGATCCCCAACTACTGCAACTTGGTTTGGCGACTGCCGAAGAATTGGGTGCCAAGTCAGAGGAAGAGGAAGAAGAAGTGGTCGACCGTGGGTTTGGACGGGTGATGTTCCAAGAACCACGTGTCTGGCCACTCACCATTGGTGAAAAAGTTCTCCGCATGTTTCGACATGAATTTCCACGCGTCCATAACGTCAACGTGCGGCCGGTATGGATTGTGGGAGAGTTGATGGAATTCGGCGGAGACTTCAACAAGTACGTCACCGCCCGCAAACTTCAGAAAGAAGAAGGGATTCTTTTTCGACATTGTCTTCGAATGATCCTGCTGTTGGATGAGATGGCCAATATCCCACCTCTCGAAACGACTGTCGAAACGTGGGAAAACCCGCTCGACGAATTAGCCGATCGCCTGACCGAAACCTGTCGATCCATTGACCCACAAAGCACCGATGAAATCCTGATCCAACCAGGCTCTGACGCTGATTCTCTCGTTGATCCCGGTCGTCGCAACTCCTAGGAAAACTTCGTTGATGGATCATCGATCGATCATGAGCGGTAAACGCGGCGACCCCATTGCCATGGCGATGAGAGTGGTGCTGCGTATGGCAAGTGTTCCCTACGGCATTGCCGTGCGTCGGCGTAACCGCAACTATGATCGGCAAGTCGCTGACATTCAGCGATGCGATGTTCCTGTGATCAGTGTGGGCAACCTGACCACAGGTGGCACCGGAAAAACACCCATCGTATGTCTCCTCGCCAAGAGGTTTCGCCAGCGGGGACTGCGAGTGGCAATCGTCAGTCGTGGCTATGGTCGTGGTGACGCTGATGCCAATGACGAGGCGATGGAATTACACGCTCGTCTCCCAGACGTGCCCCACATCCAGAACCCTGATCGTGTGGCGGCAGCACAGGTAGCTGTCGAAGAACTTGAAGCTCAAATCATTCTCATGGACGACGGCTTTCAACACCGCCGTCTGCACCGAGATCTCGATCTTGTCGTCATTGATGCCACCTGCCCATTCGGTTTTGGCTATCAATTGCCACGAGGACTGCTGCGTGAATCAATGGACAGTCTGGGGCGTGCTGACGCAGTACTGATCACACGATGCCAAGCCGTTGAACCCAACGCCATCGATTCAATTCGACAGACAATTGCAACCTACAACGCTGAGGCACCGATTTTAGCCAGCAACCACAGGCCCATTGGATTGTTGGAATACCCGAAAACCAACCTACCGCTGATAAATATCGATCAGCAGAATGTGGGCATCCTGTCGGCCATTGGCAACCCTGACGCATTTGAGCATACCGTCCGTGAATGTGGCGCCATCGTACAAAGTGCACGGCACCTGCCGGACCATGATCCCTACGCTCCAGAAACCGTCGCGTCACTTCGAGAATGGGCAAAGCATCTGGGAGATGAGATTGCCTACATCGTTTGCACTCACAAAGATTTGGTCAAACTTCAAACAGACCGTCTCGGTGGCAAACGTCTAGTCGCCTTGCAAATTGAATTGACGCTGCAAAGTGAAGCAAAAGAATTTGACGAATTGCTCGACCGCATGGCAGAACTGAGCTTCACAGCATCATCGACCAACGAGGAATCGTTCGCGCAGACCGACATGAACGGAAGCGAGTCAAAATGAGCCCCTGCATGCATCAGGAATGTGAATTCATAACATCCCAAACATGAGCAGCGGCAGCGACGTCACCTTTGGTCGCATTTCCCCGACCAAAGACAATCCGATTGTAAGATTCGACGACTTGCGCTGCGTGCCTTGGCAGTTGGGCAGAAAACTTTTCGGGAAGCGTCTTGGAAACACGACGAGTGAACTCGGCTGGCGTCTCCTCTTTTCCTCTTATCACCCCCGATTCCCACGACCACGACTCAAACGCTTGAAAGGTGATGACCATGACACGGCGCAGGTCAGGTTCACGTCCAATCGGATTGCGAAAACTTGAGAAAGGTCGAGGTGGAGAATCGAGAGCAGCACTGGCTGGCTCCTCTTCAACACCCGCCAATTCACTGTTTTTGGCTGCAAACAAGCTGGAAAACCACTGACAGATCAGACTCCAATTGCGATAGAAAAAGACGCCGATAATCAAGACTAACACGATGACGATTAGAAACTTCAGCGCCGATCCCAACATTGAGACTGCGTTGGAGATCGTTTCACCCACACTTGATTGAGAGTCTTCAGCCGACTGCTGAGAACCGCTCGCACTCGACTGAGATTCGCGATCTTCAGACTGCCGTCCACCTTTCTGCTCGGCTGACTTCCCCTCACTGCCTTCACTCTCTTCTGGCTCAGTCTCACCTGATTCCGAGTTACCCGAGTCTGATTCACCGGACTCTGGTTTACCCGACTCTGATTCACCCGACTCTGATTCACCCGACTCTGATTCACCTGACTCTGATTCACCTGACTCTGGTTTGCCTGGCTCTGGTTTGCCCGAGTCAGAATCGGATTGTTGTTGGCCTTGCTGCTTCGACTTCGTTCCTTTTTCAGCATCACCTTTTGAACCGGGCTGTTTGCCTGACTTCTGATCAGTAGAGTTCTGAGATTCGCTTTCTTGACTTCCTGCTGGCTTTTTTCCCCCCTTCCGTGTTCCCGCAGGTCCATCTTTGCGGTCGCCATCCCCACTACCTCCTGCCTCTCCCCCTTTTTTATTGACGGAGCCCTGAATATCTTTTCGATCAGCGTTGGGATCACTGGTTGTTCCCGGTGCATCGGGCTCCCCTTGATCAGCGCCTTCACTTCCCCATCCGTAGCGGCTCGCAGAAGTATTGCCGGGAGAGTCGAACATTTTTGGCAAATCAAATGTTGCAAGAGCTCGTCCGGGCATCGGCGCAAAATACGCGATCATCAATACCACTGCGATCAGCGCCAAGCCGGCGCTCAACCAGGCGATCGTGACGTCAGCCGGCATTTCGACTTTGCGTTGCCGCAAATAACGACGCAAGCCAACGAAGCTGGTGGTAACCAATAAAGACAGGCTGGCGAAGAGATAAAACGCCAAGAGATACTTAGCACTTGCCCACGAGGCGGTGTTGTTCCGCAAGAAGAACTGCCCAAGCCCAAACAGTGGCAACGCGGCCAACGCCAAGTACATGACGGTGCGTCCGGGCTGTGAAGTCTTACGTTGCGGATGATCTGTTTTCGAATTGTCTTGTTCATCAACAGACTCCTGCACCTGTTTTTTCAAGAACAGATGCCCCGAGTCAATCAGCCCTTCACCGCTTGCATCCACATCGTCATCGATCAGCGTGCAATCACGAACAATCAAGTCAGCGAGGTATCCAACAACGAACAGAATAAAAACGCAAAACAGAAACGAATCAACAAGCCGGGACATCACCACTAAGGTGGCCAAGCCCAGAGCTGCTGCATAGCCATAAGAGTAAGCTCGATCACGCTCGATCGCGATTCGGGCCACCGCAACGATGCCCATCGTGAAGCACATGACCGTCCACGACAAACGCGACTGGAACCCGCCCCGATACAGGACCAGAATCAGAAAATTGGCCAGACTACTGATCATGAGAAAGATCAGCACGGGAGCCACGGCAATCGCGGCGTAATCAGCAGCGGTCTTTCTTACTTGCAATCGCCGCGTGCCCTCTTTGCTCGAGACTACTCTTCCTCGGGATGAAGCTTCTTCCAATGCTTCATCGCCGGCCCAATTGTATTCATTGGGACCCACTTGTCTTTTGTCTTGCTGCTCTGCAGTAATGTTTCGGGGGAAATTTTTCCCTTGGAAATATTACTGAGCAAGTCCGCTTCACTTATCGGCCCAACTCGACGATTTTTACGTATCCAGCCGCTCGCCATGTAGTACCATCCGACTCCCATCGCATAGTCTCCCGTACGAGATCATTGACTTAATAATGGAATCGGTGCGAGGTGAATCCCTTCAACACAACGAATGCGTCTCAACCCCTATGCGACCGATCACCAGATCGTCCTGCCCACGCTACTCAACTACGGAGCTAACGGCCAGCAGAACAACCGTCTTCTAGTCTAACGTGAACAAGAGCAACAATGGTACATCGGCTCAGTCTATCACTGACAAACCAAGGAAACCCCCTCTGCAGAGTGTTATCATTTGTCTACCACCGACCGCTCTGCTTGTCAGCGTGAATGATCACTTCAGCCTGACGACTGATGCCGTAGCGGAGGTTGGGCTGATTCAACTCGAGAAAAACGGTGTACTTCTGATGAACCGCATCGGAGTAAACGACGGGTGCATGCGTCATTCTGAGAAAGTGCACGGGGTCGCCATTCCAGCGTTTGGTGAAGACTCCAGCTTCCAAGGAGGGTTCGCGATCCATCTCATAATGCGTTTTCATGACGGACACGAGTCTCTCAGGGTCCCCCGTAAAACCATGCAAGGTGACCCTCTGCAGTCGCCCATTGCCGTCAAAATAGTAACTCAGCGTTCCCGCAATGTCGTCAGGCCTGGTCCCCGTGACAATGGGCACCCGCATGCCTTCCAGTCTCGTATCAGCTAAGACGGTTGTGACACGCGAAAAACGCTGCAACACCCAATCGGGCGTGATATCGAACCGCATCACCTCTCTCAAGTCACTCACTTTGCCACCTACCAAGCTCGGCGCGCCCGCTGCCCCTTCCGTACGTCCTTGTAATTTCGCAGCCATCGTCGGATCGTAGCGATACTGGTTCGAATTTGCACTTCGCAGGGTTTCGATCTCATACAGTGCATGCCCGGCATACCCATTTTCTGTCATCCCCTCAGTGCTTTCGCCTGACACAACTTGAGTGACATCTTGAAGTGCATCTTGTCCCCACTCGGTCTGGGTTGCGAGGTAGGGACCACCGGTGGCAGCAGCAAGAATTGCAACGTTTCGAATGTGGTTGTACATGGTCAAGCAATGCGAAGAGTGACAAAACAGAACAGACGGCAAGGAAGACCGACAGACATGATTTGTTTATCGTCCCTCACTGTTATCCAAATGCGAACATTCCCCGGGGGCGCTGTGCTTGGTACGACATGAGAATCGCGTACAATCGGCGTGATGATGACAGGGCATTTAATCGGACCGGGCAGTATCCTGCGGAATCGCAACTTGTGCGAGCAAGCGATCCAGGCGGTGACTGCCGGTGGTAAAGATGCTTTCGAATTGCAAGGCACGATTCGCAAACGAATTGGCCCAGAGCTAGCCGGGTTTGTCGCAACGGTCGCGAACCTTCAAACCAAAGCAAAACTGAAACTACAAGCCCCTGATGAGCCACAACGGATTTGGTGGGGTACGGAAAAATCATTTCAGCAGGCAACACCTTGGCAGGTAGCAAGACTGAAATCCAAGTGGTTTGCCGGCAGACCAGTATTTGATCTTTGTTGCGGCAACGGTGGCGATGCCTTGCAACTCAAGCATCGCGGGCCAGTGGTGGCAGTCGATTCTGATCCATTGATTGCTGAATTGGCTGCCGCAAATCTCGGTGTCAAGCATGTCGACCATGGTGCTGACTTACCGGGCCCCAAAGCTGATGCAGAGCCAGGTTCCCAGCCAGAGATGACACACCAGGTCATCTGCAGCGATGTGATGAATTTGCATCTGCCGGCGAACAGTTGGATCAACATTGATCCGGACCGGCGTCCCGATGCACAAAAACCAACCAAACAACTTTTCCAAGCGGGTGCAAAACGCGTCAGCAACCCTGATCATTACCAGCCAAACTGGCAATCTGTTGTACAGCTCGTCCTAAGTTCAGGCGGTGCTTGCATCAAACTTGCACCCGCTGCCAACCCAGATGTTACCCAACTCGAGGACTCACACCGCTGCTGGATTTCACTCTCTGGGTCCGTACGTGAACAAACCTTGCTTTGCGGTGGCGTGCTAACCAATAGTGAGCTGCCTGCATCAGGTCGCTCTGCAGTCGCGCTCAAGTCAGACGGCTCTTCTCACTGGTTCGTTGTGACTCCAGAACTGTTGACTCAACGTGCCCCGATCATCGACAAACCACAGAACTGGCTTGTCGATCCAGACGCGGCGATTCGTGCGGCTGGACTAACCGATGCCTACGCGGTTAGTCAGCAGTTGAGTGTCTTGGGTCGAGCCTCGGGGTTTCTGACGGGTGAAAACCCACCCACCTCCGAACAAGTGAGTATCCGTGCTGAGGTGCTTTGGTCAGGCAGTTGTGATGATCGAAAATTGCGACGAGAACTCAGGCAACGGGACTTTTATCCCGCAGTCGTCAAAGTCAGAGGCACCGACCACAGCCCCGAAAATTTGACGCGGAAGTATCGCAAATGTGGGCAAACACCAATTTGCCTCTGGATCGGCCGAGGCAAACAACGTGTGTATGCAGCCTTTACTCGATGACTACAGCTTGACATTGGAATTTCCCAAACTGTTCTGTCAGCCAATGAAGCCATTCGCAATCAACACGCATGGACTCCGTTAAGCATGGACTCCGTTCTACAAATCAAAGAACTGTTCCAGTGATTGCAGTCTCTGAATCGTCCCCCGTCTCTGACTCAATCACACCGACCGCAGAGGCACCGGGTTCAAAATGACTGCGACGTGCAAAACCAAGTGCCAGCACTCCGTGCTGGTCAGTGGAAGCCACGCTGGTAAGACGAGCGACCTTTTTTTCATCAGCTACCAACGAGCTACCGGCAAGAGGGACACCACCTGAAATTTTCCATCGCACCAATTTCTTCTGCACCTGACCCATCGCATCTAACCGAGCGACGGTCTCTTGGCCAAGGTAACAACCTTTGGTGAAAGAAATGGTTTCAGTATCGCGATCCGCTTCCTGTGGTAAATTCGAATCATCAAGATCGACCCCATACCAGGGAAATCCTGCAACCAAGCGTGCTTTGTGAAATGCAGCTTCACTGCCGAACTGTTGCTTGAGCAGATCTGCACCTTGCACCTGTGAACCCGCAGGAACAAGGGCACTTAGAATATCGATTGCACGTTCGGCTTGGGCAACTGGCAGACACAAAAGGAGACTGTTCTTTCCCAGCCAACGCACACCTTGCAGCGTCACACCATCGATGTCAGCGGCGTCACACGAAAATGATTTCAAAGCCATTTCGTGATCACCGTGAAAGCCACACCCAGCAGCCAACTCAGGGGCGATGACAAAACCAGCAAACTCTGAATCCTGAATTTCAGCGGTTGCGTCTTCACGAATCGTATACCGATCAATGTGCGAATAAATCGCCTCGGATTGCCCAAAGGGGCCCAACAGCCTGAGCCCATCCTGATGCTTGAACAGGCAAACATGGCCCAACGTCTTTCCACGCACGTCAGTGATGAACGTCTCGCGTCCTTCCCCATCACCTAATGAACGCACCTCATTGGTGGTCAAATTATGGAGAATGGTGCTTGCATCAGCACCGGTTACTTGGACCACACTCAGTTGGTCGAGTCGATAGATTGAATATTTGTTCATTCGTGCGAGCATACCAAGAGAATCGTAATCCTTGCAGGTACCTTTCGGTGTGCCCACGTGGCAGTCTGTCCCTGAATCGGCTCAACAATTGAGTTGCCACCCCTCGTCCAGTTAGTACATGATTTCCCGCAAAATCATCAATTCATCTGCGGATAGCGAACTTGCCCCGTCGCCCAGGCTTCTCAGTGTATAGCCCGTCAGTCATTGCCTTCGACTGACGGACAGGAATGCCACCGGTTCAATTCAAAATTCCGAGAGCGGCAGGGAACAACGTGATGACTGAAAAACAGCATGGTGTGCAAGCCCCGGAATGCTCGGGCGCATCGGCTGAATCTGTCTGCAAAGCCGCCGCATCACCGAATATCACAACTGCCGCATCATTCGCAAAAACGGAAGAGGATTGCTCAGATTCTCCCACCCCACCGTTGCCTTGACTGATTTGTCGACTGCAGCAGATTCAAAGCCAAAGTTCGAAGAAATCGCCCAGCACGCAGCCCGAGACGCCCGGCACATGAGCATGCTCCAGCGTCAGTTGGAGCCACGCCGCAGTTGGGGCAACCACTGAGCCGATCAAAACCGGAACCCCACCCAAACAAGCCTTGTTGCACAGGGCTGAGCGTATCGCATTTTGACAACCCGAACGTAGGCTTGAACCACTCTCGCGTCTCTTGCCAGAAAACGTCAACCTGCCTGCACACTTAGCACCAGACTTCCTGCGTGCTAATCACGGTTATGCGACCTTCGCAACCTGAGAGTTTTGCATTCAACGGCTTCTCCAAGGGTTCCTGCAAGAGGACTGATTGCGTTACGCTAACGGCATCGAGTTGTACCTGAACGCGGTCATTAGCCACGTGAGCGAGACCGACAAGCCGTTCTTGTGTCCAGTGGCCAATTTCGGTGATCCCTGAATACCTGAAATAGCTGCCAGGTGCCTTCCTGCCATGGAGCCGATGTGAACCACACGCAATCACTTTTTGCAGACGCAGAAGACGACAACCTTGATCGCGCGCAACCATTGGCTGCAAGAATGCGTCCGCAGCGTTTGAGCGAATTCATTGGCCAACAGCATGTTTTGGGTGAGGGAAAACTCTTACGGCGAATGATTGATTCAGGTCGCTTGGGATCGATCATTCTCTCAGGACCTCCGGGAACCGGCAAAACAACCCTCGCTCATCTTTTAGCAATCGAAACGGGTAGCGAACTACGAACCCTGAGTGCAGTTTCCAGCGGCGTCAAAGATGTCCGCGAAGTACTTGCGTGGGCCACCGACACGATCGCTAGCGGTGGCTCCAGACCCCTGCTGTTCATTGATGAGATTCACCGTTTCAGCAAAAGCCAGCAGGATGCTCTGCTACCTGATGTCGAAGCTGGAGTCGTTGCTTTGATTGGTGCAACCACGAGCAATCCCTACTTTGCAGTCAATGGTGCGTTGCTGAGTCGAAGTCAACTGTTTCAGCTGGAGGCACTGAAACCTGAAGACATCCGCCAGTTACTTAAGCGGGCCGTTGGCGATCACGATCGTGGGCTCGGTGAGCAGCAGATACCAGTGCAGGACGATGCAATCGACTACCTTGCCTCGGCAAGCGAGGGCGATGCCAGAAGAGCTCTCTCAGCTTTGGAAGTTGCTGTTCTGAGCTGTCAACCTGACTCCGTTGGCGTAACTCGCGAGATTGCCATCGAAACTCTCGGTAGCCGGATGGGAGGCTACGATGGCAGCGGAGATGATCACTACGATTTGGCCAGCGCCTTGATCAAAAGTATGCGAGGCAGTGATGTTGACGCCAGTTTGTACTGGCTGGCACGGATGCTCGAAGGCGGTGAAGATATCCGTTTCCTGTGCCGGCGTCTCGTCATTTTGGCCAGCGAAGACATTGGAAACGCCGACCCGCAAGCACTTGGAATTGCGGTATCTGCCATGCAAGCTTGTGAATTCATCGGTCTGCCCGAATGCCAACTCACGCTCAGCCAAACAGTCGCGTACCTGGCCTTGGCCCCCAAAAGCAATGCGGCTACCGCTGCCATCGGGCAAGCTCGTCGAGATGTGCGTGAAAATGAGATTGTACCAGTGCCCAAACACCTGCGTGATTCACACTACGAAGGAGCCGCGAAGCTGGGACACGGTGAAGGCTATCAATATTCTCACAACTCAGACGACGGAGTCGCCGCGCAGGAATACTTGGGGGTCGATCGCACTTACTATCAACCGGTCGATCGTGGATTTGAATCGGAGTTACGGCAACGAATCGATAAAATCAAAAAACGATTGAACGGATCATAGCTTTTCCATAGCGACACGAATTTGGTTTTTCTTTTTAGATCGTCGTTTTGCCAACGGCCCCAAAAAGGGGGAACCAACCATCAGTCGCAGAGCGTTCGTTTCCACAGTAAGATGTCAGTTCAGGCAGCAACCACACGCGATTTTAAATCGATTCCTAGGGACAAATTTGAATGCAGACACGACTTCTTGGCAACACCGACCTGAACCTCAGCGTCGTTGGCTTGGGCACCTGGGCGATTGGTGGTGGTGAATGGGCATTCGGCTGGGGTGACCAGAATGATGATCAAGCAATCGCTGCAATCAAACGCGCCGTGGATGTAGGAGTGAATTGGATTGACACAGCGGCAGTCTACGGGATGGGAAAAAGCGAGACATTGGTGGGCAAAGCCGTTGCAGAGCTTCCCATTGCCGATCGGCCCTTGATCGCGACCAAGTGCGGCCGGACGAATGCAGGCAACGGCCAGATTGGAAAATCACTGCAGCGAGCCAGCGTCATCGCCGAGTGTGAAGCCAGCTTGCAGCGATTACAGATCGATTGCATCGACTTATACCAAATGCACTGGCCGCAGCCGGACGAAGAAATCGAGGAGGGGTGGGAAACACTCGTCGAATTAAAAAAACAAGGCAAAGTTCGACACATCGGTGTATCAAACCACGATGTGTCCCAGCTGCAACGATTGCAAAGCATTCACCCTGTCGCTTCCCTGCAGCCGCCGTACAGCATGATTTCAGCTGATGTAGAAAATGAGATCATACCTTTTTGTGGTGAAAACAAAATTGGCGTGGTCTGTTACAGCCCGATGGGTAAAGGTTTGTTGACAGGTAGCTTCAACGTGCAACGAGCCCGTGATCTGTCAGAAAAGGATCACCGCAGTCGCGACCCAAGATTTCAGTCTCCTCAGCTGGAAATCAACCTTGAGTTTGTGAGTGGCCTGAATGAAATTGCTACGAACCTTGGCTGGACCGTAGCGGAACTCGCTATCGCTTGGGTCTTACGAAGCCCAGAGGTCACCAGTGCCATTGTGGGTGCTCGTCGCCCCGAACAAATTGAACAAACAGCCGTCGCTGGCACCCGGGTCATGCCTGAAGACACAACAGGCGCAGTACAACGATTACTCAACCAACGCAGTGAGGCACTTGCTTCTCTGGACGGCACCGAACAGGCACGCGTGTGATCAACTCCTTTACTCTGCTAGCAGCTCTACCGGGCCTTGAGACAGCGTATCAGGCGCTCAGCAGCCCTACAGGACTCGCTGTCGTTGCTGTCGGCACGGCGTTGGGGATCTTTGTCGGTGCCGTTCCTGGTTTGACTGGCACGATGTTGATTGCGCTGGTCCTGCCGTTGACCTACGGTGCCGACCCGCTGCTGTCGATGGCATTTCTGATCAGTATTTATGTGGGTGCGGTCAGTGGTGGAATGATCACGGCAACGCTGCTAAGAATGCCTGGCACTCCGGCTTCGATCATCACCACGCTGGACGGCTACCCGATGGCTCAACAGGGGAAACCGGGGCGTGCATTAGGACTGGGGGTCATGGCATCACTAGCCGGGGGCATGATCTCGTGGGTTTTCCTTGTGCTACTTACCAGCCCGATTGCAAAACTGTCATCCAAGTTCGGTTTCTTTGAATACTTCTCACTCGTCATGATGGCGTTGGTTCTGATTGCGACCATCGGTGGCAAATCACTCTCCAAATCCCTGTTCTCAGGTTTCCTAGGAATCTTCTTGGCAATGCCTGGCATTAATGCTGCTACTGGCCAAGCCCGGCTCACGTTTGGTATCACCGAATTGAATGATGGTTTTCAGTTACTGCCCGTGCTGATCGGCTTGTTTGCAGTCAATCAGATCTTACGAGACATCACCAACATCGAACAAAAATCAAAACCGATTGAGCTTGGACAGGAAAGTGTTTTTCTGAAAGCATCAGACTTTATCAAACATGGAGTCAACCTGATTCGCTCATCTGTGATTGGAACATGGATCGGCATTCTGCCGGGGATTGGAGCCAACATTGGATCAGTCACGGCATACAGTGTTTCCAAAAGTCTTTCCAAGACACCCGAAAAATACGGTACAGGGCACGAAGACGGCGTGGTCGCTTCTGAAGCGGCCAACAATGCGACCATCGGCGGTGCACTCATTCCGCTGATCGCAATGGGCCTGCCAGGCAGTGTGGTCGAAGCTGTCCTATTGGGCGCATTAGTCATTCACGGTTTGCAGCCCGGACCACGCCTGTTCAGCGAGAGTCCGGAAATGGTCTATACCATCATGGGCGCCATGTTGATCGCCAACATTGTGATGGCCGCGACAATGATCTTTTCGATGCGGTTGCTGGCGAAGGTGGTACATGTCCCTCGCCCCTACCTGCTTCCAGTGATTCTTTGCTTTTGCGTGATCGGATCGTTCGCACTGTCGAATCGATTATTTGATGTCTGGGTCATGCTCGGCTTTGGAGTTCTGGGTTTCCTTCTTGAATCAGTCAAAATCCCGTTGGCACCGTTCATCATTGGTTTTGTCCTTGGCCCCATCGCTGAGGAAAACCTGAGCCTTGGTCTGCAGGCTTCCAATGGAAGTTTTTGGCCCATCGTGACCCAACCACTTTCGCTGGTTTTCATTTTGATCGCGGTGGGAATGTTGCTGGCTCCTCATCTAAAAACGGGACTTGGCTCAGTGTTAGCTCGATCATCACAGGAGCCAGTGGAATGAAAATACCAACGCTCCTCTGGCACGCAGGTTCAATCGCAGCCATCGCTGCGTTGATTGGCTGGCAAATCCTCCGTACCACTTCACAATCAGCCGAGACTGGATACCCCGAACGCCCAATCCATATTGTCGTTCCTTACGATGCAGGTGGCGGCAGTGATACCTTTGTCCGAATCCTGCAGAAAGGAATTTCTGAGGATCAGCTTCTGAATCAACCGCTGGTGATCATCAACCAACCGGGAGGCAGCGGGACCATTGGCAGTCGCGAAGTAAAAAACGCTGATCCTGATGGTTATAAAATCCTCTGTCACCACAATGCGATCATCACGGCACAACTTGCAGAAACCGTTGACTATGGTCCAGAAGCATTTGAACCGATCGCCATGACAGGTGAGATGTCGATGGTCATCTTGGTTCGAGACGATTCACCGATCAAGAATATCGTCGATCTTCTTCAGACTGCAAAAGACAAAACGAGCACGATTCGTTTTGGAGCGAACAAAGGAGCCCCTGCTTACTTCACCACTCTGCAATTACAGAAAGCATTGCCGGGCGCAGAACTCAGCATCGTGTCGGCAGGTGGCGGAGCCGATCGCTACAGCAAAATTCTGGGTGGTCACCTCGAAGCAGGTATTTTTTCTCTCTCGGAATACCTCGATTTCCGTGGAGTCGAAGGCACACCTGCAGATGAAAACATTCGCGCCATTGCCCTGTTGAGCAATGAACGCCACGAGTCGATCCCGGATGTACCCACCACCGTTGAGATGGAAATCCCAGTGGTACTCACCAATGCAAACTACTGGTGGGCCCCAAGAGAAACACCACCAGAAATTCTCGACTTCTGGGCCAATGTACTCGCAAAGGCCATGCAAAACGAAACGGTGCTAGCGGAACTAGCTCGGCTACGCATGGACCCGACCTACGAGAGAGACTCAGCACTGCAAGCACGGCTGACTGACACCATCAAACAATTCAATTTGGTAGCAGAGCAAGAACAGTCATGGCTACCAAACTTCACCGTTTACGTCGGCATACTGCTGGCGATCTTTTTGGCGTGGGCCATTTTCGAAGCACTCTTTCGGAAAAACGATGACGAGCAAGCAGCCGCTCCCATGGTGTCGGAGCCGTTTCGAAAACGACCAGACATTGCCATCGTTTGCTTTGCATTGCTGTGTGGATATGTGCTGTTGCTTTCCACCGGATGGTTACCTTTTGCAATCGCCTCAGCCGCCATGGTGGCATTGATTGGCGGTCAAATGATGCGAGGTGCCCCCGCACGCTGGATTGTCCTGCTGGAACTCGCAGTCCTGACCGGACTCGGAAGCCAGTTTATCTTCACCGAAGTCTTCGTTACCCCGTTGCCGTAACAGCGTTACATCGCCGTAGCAGCATCACCATTAAATCAAAGGGCAGCGTTAAAGCAGCTCTGGCTTCCGGCTTACATACACTCTCGCAGCACATCACTTACTCAGCAGAGCTTCGATCTCAGCACGCGGAACCACATTCATGACAAGGGGCTGCGAGCCGTCATTCTGTGACTGCTGCCACGTCACGATGTAATGGTCTGCCGTTGCAAGTACATCGACATACCGACTGCAGCCCGTCCCATGAGGACTGACGAACATGGGATGGTTCACTGACAAACGCTGTACCGTGTTCAAGTCGCCATTCTGACAATAGGCAACACCCCCCAATTCTTCACAGGAATAGCCACGAGGCCGTTTCACTGACGTAGCATGCTGATCCAAATCACGGACGCATTCCCCACCATCATAGAAAAACAACTGCACGTCTTGATCTGCCAAAACACCAATCCGAGGCAAATTGACCAGTGCAGTCCCCCGAGTCATCGCCACATCCCACGTGAACCCCCGAGGAAAAAAGGTCAGGTTCGCATGCTGCACATTTAACGCTCGATCATCCAGCACAACGTAACCGGTGTTAGAACTGGTCCAGCAAAAAGGATGTGTACAGAACAGCAGACAGTCCGCACCCTCATGCGATCCCAGAAAAGGATCTTTGATGTGCAGGAATCTTGGATCATTGGTTTCAAGAACCGTTTCCGCTGCAACGTTGGAAAGCTGTGTGATGGAATCAGCAGTCAGACGATCAATCGTCCAGACTCCCGTCCCCGGTTTCAGATGTGAACTCAATTCCTCCGGATAACCAATCCCCTGTTTTTCAGTGGAAACAAACAGCTCGACACGATCATCGACAAACCGCAACGCTGCACCCTCGATTGACAGCACTTCCCGCGTCCCCACATTCAAATCAGCTTTGGAAAGAGTCAGCGATGGCTGAAATGTCTGAGCATTGTCATCGGAACGATAAATCACAAGTTCCAAGCCGCGTTCACCTGCTCCTAAACCGGTTCGTGAATCACCTCGATTACGAAACCTACCTGTCAGCCAAAGTGTTCCTTCCTGATCCTGAACCATGTTGCCACCACCAAACCAGTGCCCTGTCCCAGGTCGCTGGGGAGGAACAATGACTTGTGCCTGGTCCTGGTCAATCAATCTTGAGGCAACTGCCTTCAGACGGGTTGTAATATCCAAATTTAAAACCTGCTGGAACGGAAAAATCAATAACTGAGCAACGACTGTTCCGTGGCAAAATCACCAACGGCAGCAATCCATGAGGTGTGTGAAAGCATAGCAAACGGAACGTTAAATGCGGCCCGCCGTCTCAATCCAGCAGGAACTCCTGCTGAAAGGACCCCATTGCTAGACGCAGATATTCTCGACGCACATATTCAGGAGCAAGCCATGCTGATTCCCTTGTATTCGGCTTCCACTGTATTCGGCTTCCACTGCATTCGGCTTCCACTGCATTGGACCGGATTTGCATTCGGCTCAATTTTCCAAGCAGTACAAATATTCCTGACGCTGATCATCCTCAAAATGTGCAACGCGGGTATAGATCCGACTGCCACAAATCGCCGGGGTAGCAAACACACTGTCACCAAGCTTATTTTCGGCCACTTTTTGAAACGAGTCAGGACTTGCCTTGAACAAAAATGTCTGGCCTGCTTCATTTGCTGCGTAAATCAGATCGCCCACCATGACTGGTGAACTACTGAAGGTACCACCCAGTCGTTTCTTCCACATTTCTTTTCCATCGCGACAACGAAAACAAGCAGCAATTCCAGCATCCAGCGTGGCATATAAATAGCCATCACGTTGCAGCATCGAAGGCACATAAACACGACTTTTATTTTGCCAAACGATCTCACCCGAACCATCCGCCTTGACAGCGGACACATGGTTGGTGGGATAACCACCACTGGTAAAAACGTGGTCCCCATCAGTCACGGCACTGGTAACACATTCTGTTGTTGCCCCTTCGATCTCCCAGATTTTTTCTCCGGTCAAAGGATCAAGACTCGTGACCAAGTCACCCCCGCTCAGAATCAACTGATCACGACCGGCAGCTTTGAGAATGATGGGCGACGCGTAGTTTGGCTTGGATGGCCGATCACGCTTCCAAAGAACCTTGCCGGTATCACGATTCAAGCCGACCACGACTCCACCGCTTTTGTTGTCCGCCGAAACAATCACAAGGTCACCAAAGATCGCTGGCGACGCACCATAGCCCTGATGCAACACATAATCTGAAATCCGCTTTTGCCATAGGATATCTCCGTTCAAATTAAGTGCCGTGGTCCATAACGCATCATCGTTCATGAAATTGATAAATAGTTTTTGACCATCAGTGGCAACAGAGGATGAAGCAAGAGACGCCTTGGTATTCAATTTATTTTTGCTCTTGTTGTCGAACCCGCCCGCGTGAACGACCGTCTGCCAATTCAACTTCCCGGTCTCACGATCGACACTGACAACCGACTGCTCTTCCTTGTTTGAATCAGCAGTCGCAAGCAATACCTGACTAGCAAAGACGGTGGGCGAACCATGTCCTCGCCCCACGATCGGCAACCGCCAACGGACACTTTCCGTTTGGCTCCACTGCGTGGGAGGCTGCTGATCCCTAACGGCTACCCCATTCTGTCCGTATCCACGCCACCACGGCCAATCGTTTTGTGATATCGAAGGCCGTTCAGCGAGCACACCGCTACCTGATCCAAGCACCAGAAAAAGACAGAGAACTTTGGGATGGATGTGGTGCCAATCGCTGGCCAGGGAGATTCTGTTTCGTAGAGTCATTGCAATCAGACTTCAAGTTTTAATGGGTAACACATGCACCAACACGATGCTGCAAGCACTATTTTTTTCTGATCACTGCGGGCAATGAAGGATAATCACGAGTTCAAAAAATGTTAGTCTTTACAGTCGGTGCTTCTTATTTTATCCGCTACCCCCGTGATGATACCCGATGTCCATCCAACCGTTTCACCTTGCATTCCCCGTCCGAGACATTCCCGAGGCAAGGGCTTTCTATGGAGGACTTCTGGGACTTTCGGAAGGTCGAAGCAGTGAAGAATGGATCGACTTTGACATGTACGGCCATCAAGTCGTCACCCACCTTGACCGAAATCTCACCACCTCGACACATCACAACGAAGTTGATGGGCATGCTGTCCCGGTACCACACTTTGGGGTAGTACTGACGATGGATGATTGGCGAGCCTTGCGCGATCGTTTGGTCGCAGAAAAGGTAGAATTCCAGATCGAACCCCACGTCAGATTCGAGGGCCAAGTCGGTGAGCAAGCAACCATGTTTTTCCTTGATCCATCCGGCAACGCTCTTGAATTCAAGGCATTTGCAGACATGTCACAACTATTCGCAAAGTAATCAGCCAATCACGCATCGATCAGGATACGCGTCCACACGCCTGTGCTGAAACTTTCTGCTCGGCCCCTTGCCTGAAGAGATCCCAGTTCAGTCACAAAGAGCTCCCACCCTCCACGGGGAACCCGAATTCTCTGTTATCAGACCAAATTGAATCGCCAATTGCGGGCTCTGTTGTTCGAAGCAAGTCGCAATCGGGGAAGCACAGAATTGGCGAAGACAGGCGTCAGGAAGCAAAAACAGGCTTACCAGTGTCGCATTTACGGTCAGAACTCGAGTCGTACTGCAAACCTGTTTCCGTTAGTCTATGCCTCAACCATCACTTCTGTTTTTACCTCGCACTAGGATTCTCGCGTGGACGGTTGGCAAATTATCCTCTCGGTTTTGGTCGTTGGTCTTGTGGCGTTGGGCTTGATGTTGCTCATCGCGCCCAAATTTACCATTCGATTACCCTTCGCAGTGTTACTTTCGATCCTCTACCGCAAAGAGGTCGTCGGACTCGAAAATCTGCCAAAAGACCAGGGGTGTGTGGTTGTTAGCAATCACGTTTCATGGATCGACGGGGTGCTGTTGTTGTGGATGTTGCCACGCAACGTCCGTTTCGTCGTTGACGGAGGAAATTTCAGCAATCCGTTGCTCAGAGCTCTGGCTAACCGATTCGGCACCATCTTGATGACAGCCAACCCCAAGTCGATAGGGCGGGCCCTGAAGGAAGGCAGAGAGGGCGTCAAGAAAGGCGACCTGATCGGCATCTTTCCAGAAGGCACCCTGACGCGAACTGGCCAACTGCAAACCTTCAAACCTGGCTACCAAAAAATCCTCAAAGGTACGGATGGCTGGATCCTGCCTGTCTACATGGAAGGAATGTGGGGTAGCATTTTCAGCCATTCGGGTGGCAAGCTGTTTTTCAAATGGCCCAATAAATTTCGCCGACGGTTAACCCTCCACATCGGCAAGTCACTTGCCTCTGAAACCCCACTTGCCCACGTTCGTTCAAGTGTCTTGGCGTTGGGTGCTGCGGCAACCATTCACAATCGTCGGGAATTCCCGATTCTGTCTAAACGCATCATCCGCGTTTGGAGAAAGCGATGGAAGTCATTACAAGCAGCAGACTCACTAGGTCAGCAAGCGAGCGGGCGATCCATGCTGTTGCGAGTCTTCGCACTACGACGCGTCTTGCGGCGTGAAGTATTTGCAAAGGACGAACAATTTGTCGGTGTGCTGCTCCCCCCCAGCGTCGGTGGTGTTGCTGTGAATGTAGCTCTGGCCATGGATCGCAGAGTTGCAGCCAACCTGAATTACACCGTCAGTAGTGATGTGGTGAATCACTGTATCAAGGACGTAGGTGTCAAACATGTTCTTTCAACTGAAAAATTCATCAGCAAGACCGGACTGGAAGTCGACGCTGAAATGGTGATGCTGGACACCCTGCGTGACAAAGTAACCGTCATCGACAAGACCATCGCATTCATTCAGGCCTACCTGATCCCAGCGGTACTGCTTGATCTTCTGTTAGGGCTGAACAAAATAAAAGCGGATGATTTGCTCACGGTCATCTTCACAAGTGGCTCAACGGGGATGCCCAAGGGTGTTCTTCTGAGCAATGCCAATATCAGTCACAACGTGGATGCGATTGATCGTGCGGTGCGTTTGAATAACCAGGACACTGTCCTGGGAATCCTGCCGTTCTTTCACTCCTTTGGATACTCAGTGACTTTATGGGCAGTTCAAACCCTGGGTCCCTGTGGCATCTACCATTTCAATCCACTTGACGCCAAGCAGGTAGGAAAGCTGTCGGAAAAATACGGAGTAACCGTGCTACTGGGAACTCCCACATTCCTGCGCGGCTATCTGCGGCGAGTCAAACCTGAACAATTTTCCAAACTTGATGTGGTCGTTGTTGGTGCAGAAAAGATGCCGGGCGAGCTATTCGCAGCCTTTGAAGACAAGTTTGGGGTACGCCCCGTTGAAGGTTATGGGGCAACAGAATTGAGCCCTCTGGTATCCGTGAATATTCCGCCCTCACGATCGCCTGCAAAGTTCCAGCCCGATCGGGTCGAAGGATCAGTTGGACGTCCCCTGCCGGGAGTCTCAGCACGAGTGGTCACGCCTGACACAGACGATGAACTCGACACAAACGAAGATGGCATGCTGCTGATCTCAGGCCCCAATGTCATGAAGGGCTATGCCAATCGTGAAGATCTGACCAAGGACACGATTCAAAACGGCTGGTATGTCACCGGTGACATTGCCCACATTGATCAACAGGGGTTTATCCACATCACAGGACGTCTCAGTCGGTTTTCCAAAATCGGGGGGGAAATGGTGCCTCATGTGCGCGTCGAAGAAGAACTGGGCCAAGCATTCCGCGAAGGCGAGGATGATGAACAAGTTCGCTTGTGTGTAACAGCTGTGCCGGATGCCAAGAAGGGTGAGCGTCTGATTGTCCTGCATCTTAAAACAGAGAAGGACATCACAGAAATGCGCAAATCACTGAGCGACGCTGGTCTCCCCAATCTGTTTATCCCCGCGCAAGACAGTTTCATTGAAATCGAGGAAATCCCCATGCTTGGAACTGGAAAACTGGATCTTAAAGGTGCAAAACAGATGGCTGCAGATCTTGTCACAGCGGGAACATAATGATCACGTTGCTCGATGGACCCGTGGGCACCGAACTGGAAGCTCGGGGCGTCCCGCCTGTGCGTGATTGCTGGAGCGCCGAGGCAATTGAGACCGCGCCGGAGATGATCACCGCCATCCATCGAGACTATGCTCAAAATGGTTGCTCAGTGCACACCACCAACACCTTTCGAACTAACCGAAGAGCAAGCGGCAGCTCGTGGCGAGCACGAACTCTGGCTGCCGTTGCACTTACCAAGCAAGCTGTTCCCAAACATCACCGAATCGCGGGCAGCATGGCACCGGTTGAAGATTGCTACCGACTTGATTTGTCACCCGGCGCAAAGTCAGAGTCTGAACACTACGAGATGGCAACGACGTTGGCCGGAGCAGGGTGCGACCTGTTGCTGTGCGAAACATTCTGCCATCCGGACGAAGCCATCGCAGCTACCAAGGCTGCAGTCTCCTGTGATTTGGAAACATGGGTCGCATTGACGGCCGGGCCACAGGCAAACCTGATGACTCCCCGTGACATGGCACGCCTCGCAACTCGAGTGGTCAATCTTGGTGCCAGTGCCGTGCTGGTCAATTGCACCCCAGCAGTGGAAACTCTGCGTTTTCTAGAAGCAATCGTCGAAACAGAGATCCCTGTTCCTGTCGGAGCCTACGCCAATGCTGGCAGCCCAGATGAAAACATTGGTTGGCGTGCAGACTGTGACCTGGGTTACCAAGCCTACGCCAGATTCGCAAACTCATGGACCAACGCAGGTGCAACCATCATTGGTGGCTGCTGCGGCACCGGTCCGGGTCACATTGCGGCGATCCGAGAGCAGCTTGATGCCTAAGTCACCAAGCACAACGATTCGTAGCAATAAGACATCGATTTAAAACGAATCCGCCAAAAACAAGGCTCACTGCAACGTCGACTTTGCGGGAGCAGTCGCAGTTGGACTCTTGACCACAACCGGCAACGCTCGTGTCTGCCTCCTGCGTTCCCAACCACGCCTGGACACTGAGCGAATCACGTTGACAAACTGGTTTCGTGTGTCGTCACTCACCTGCGGCAATCGGTACGCCACGTCAGTCATCGCGGGTGTATTCATTTCAGATGCTTGTGAGATCTGAGCCATGAACTTTGCGGTTTCAGTGAAATTATTGTCTGCCGACCTTCCGATCAGGCCGCTCAAAGTGCGGGCGATGAGGTCGGCACCAAGTCCCTCAACTTTCACAAAACAATCGATCGTTCCCGTTACCGTTGTCCGTCCACTGGTTGAGGTGGCATAGGAACTGCGAAGAACAAAAACTCCGCGACCGCGAACCGGCTTGGTCACCAACTTTCCATCGTAGCTACCATCAGCAACGAAGATATGAACATTGGGGTCACCATACACCAGATCGATACTGCAGGTGGTGCCGGTTCCATCGAGAGCCTCGAAACGGTAGGGGCCGGTACGTCGCGTCTGAACAGACGTGATGCCCATCAATTCCCAAAGCCCGACCAGAACCTCAGCATTGCGTGAAAGGAAGGTAAACATCTCTGGATCACAATCGATCGCCTGAGTTGGCAGTCGCCGATACAGGGTGGGTGAGCCTGCGACGGAAAGAATTCGCTGCTGCGCCTGTGGTGTCAGGCGTTTCATGGGCAAAGCGGCGATCACGTCTTTTCGCTGCGATGAGGCCGAGCGATAGCCTTTCTCACTGCGGAAAAGAAATCCACCACGTTCGGCTGCTTGAGCCGAGCATGCCTGCATCAATACGCCAACAGCGCAGAGACAGAACCCGCGAAAGAATGTCTGGACTGATCCCCCCGCCACCAATGTCCCCTTCACTTGTAACGCACTCTCATTCACCTTTTCAACAGAAGGGTCACCACCGACGACCGATCCCGACACAAGCAGAACGCTGCGTACAAGGCATATGATGGTTTTTCGGTCACTGAAGCGTCCTGAGTTGAGGAATTCAGGACATTCAATCAAGCCACAGCGAGGCATACTCGACACCCGGCGTGGTTTGCCGATAATCCCTGCTCACCGAAATTCGCTGAATTCGCTAAAAAACCGAGTTCCATGGTGATCGTGCCCCCCGCGTGCGCGAAGCCGAGCCCCAGAATCACGACGTAAAACGACGAGACGACTAAAAATGGCAAAAAAAACGATCGACCAAATTGACGTTGCTGGCAAAACAATCCTGATGCGAGTCGATTTCAATGTGCCGTTGGATGAAACTCAGAAAATTACGGACGATCGCCGCATTCGAATGGCGTTGCCCAGCATCAAGAGCGTGATCGACCGAGGCGGTAGACTGGTTCTGATGAGCCACATGGGCCGTCCCGCAGGAACAGGCTTCGAGGCGAAATTCAGCTTGGCACCGGCCGCTGACTGCTTGGCCGAACTGCTGGGGCAACCCGTCGCCATGGCAACTGACACCGTCGGTGAGGATGCCATCGCCAAAGCCGGTTCACTGAATGATGGGCAGGTTCTGGTTCTGGAAAACCTACGGTTCAACTCTGGTGAGAAAAAAGGCTGCGAAGAGTTCGCTGGTAAATTGGCTGCGCTTGCCGATGGCTACTGCAACGATGCCTTTGGGACGTGTCACCGTAGCGATGCATCCATGGTGGCAGTTCCGCAAGCAATGGCAGGCAAACCTCGCGTTGTGGGCCACTTGGTCGCTCGCGAAATACAATATCTCAGCGATGCGATTGGCAACCCCGCCCGACCATTTGTCGCAATTCTGGGTGGTGCCAAGGTCAGTGATAAGATCAATGTCATCAACAACCTGCTTGGCATCTGCGACGCGGTTCTGATTGGCGGTGCAATGGCCTACACCTTCTCGCTTGCCAAGGGAGGTCAAGTGGGCGACAGTTTGGTTGAAAAAGACAAGGTGGATCTGGCGAAGGAACTGATTGCCAAAGGCGGTGACAAACTGCACCTGCCAGTCGATACTCACTGCGGTGATGACTTCGGTGATATCGCCGGATGCAACAAGAAAATCGTAGCTGCTGGTCAGATCCCTGACGGATGGGAAGGGTTCGACATTGGTCCAGAGACGGCGGCCAAATATGCTGCAGTGACCAAAGATGCAAAAACAGTGGTTTGGAATGGTCCCATGGGTGTCTTTGAGAAGCCACCCATGGACGAAGGCACCAAGGCAGTGGCACAAGCCGTCGCTGACGGTGACTCCATCAGCATCATCGGAGGTGGTGACAGTGCAGCTGCCGTTGACCAGCTTGGATTTGCGGATCAAGTCAGCCATGTCAGCACGGGCGGGGGCGCAAGCCTTGCCATGCTTGAAGGCCAGGATTTTGCAGCAGTTGATCTACTGGACGACACTGAATCCTGAGTTAAGGAATTTTGTAGCCTCCGCCTCGGCAGCTGCTGTCGAGTGAGGTGGAAACAAGATTGCCGTTTCCTGGTGAAGACGAATCAATGCGTTTTTTCGACGGTACCTCACATTGAATGACAACCGAGAATTCGCATGACGCCTGAAGATCTACGCCTCGTTCATACCGCCAAAAGAGAACAGAATTGGCAGCGTTGGGGCCCCTATCTTTCTGAACGCCAGTGGGGCACCGTTCGCGAAGACTACAGCGAAGGCGGCGATGCCACATGGAGCTATTTCCCGCACGACCAAGCCCGCAGTCGAGCTTATCGTTGGGGTGAAGACGGATTGCTTGGCATCTGCGATCGTGAATGCCGACTCTGTTTCTCTGTCGGACTGTGGAACGGTCGTGACCCAATCATCAAAGAACGTCTCTTTGGCGTCACAGGGCCAGAAGGCAACCATGGCGAAGATGTGAAGGAATGCTATTACTATCTCGATAGCACACCGACGCACAGCTACATGAAGGCTTTGTACAAGTACCCCCAAAGCCGATATCCCTACGAAGAGCTGGTGGAAGTCAGTCGCATGCGGGATCGTAATGAGCCCGAATACGAGATCACAGACACGTTGGCGTTTGATGAATCACGTTATTTTGATGTGATGGCTGAATATGCCAAAGCGGATCCCAATGATTTACTGATCCGCCTCACGATTACCAATCGTGGTCCTCAGTCAGCTGTTTTACATCTGATACCTCAACTTTTCTTCCGCAACACATGGACGTGGGAATGCACCGATGAAGGCTGCACCACACGTCCCTCGATGCGACTCAACCGCAACGTAGTTCAGACGTTTCATGAATCACTGGACGAGTTCTGGTTCACTTGTGATGCTGCTGGATCGGATGGCTGGACTTGGCTGTTCACCGACAATGAAACCAACACCAAACGATATCCCGACCTTCCCAGCGAATCGAAATATTTCAAAGATGCGATCAACGACTATGTTGTGCTGGGTGACACGCGAGCAGTGAACCCCAATCAGCGCGGCACCAAGTGTGGTGCCTACGGATTGATCATGATCCCGGCCGGTGAGACTCGGCAAATCCGTTTACGTTTAACCCATGCGAAATCGCCTCTGATCACAGACGAGGCAAATAATGATCCTGCCAAGTTTGCTGAACTTGCGTTTGCTGATTCGTTTGAAACTACGTTTGAGACTCGAATTGCCGAAGCGGACGAATTTTACGCCGACCGGATTCCGCATTCCCTGCCGCTGGAACGCCAAGCCACCATGCGACAGGCGTATGCGGGATTGCTGTGGACCAAGCAGTTCTATCATTACTCTGTCAGCACTTGGCTGGATGGTGACCCCAATGGTGTTCCCACAAGTGAGGCGAGAAAAGAGGGCCGCAATAGCGACTGGCGCAACCTCTTCAATCGAGACATCATCTCGATGCCCGACAAATGGGAATACCCTTGGTATGCAGCGTGGGATCTAGCGTTCCACATGGTGCCCATGGCAGGACTGGACACACACTTTGCCAAAGAACAGATGCTGCTGTTTTTGCGTGAGTGGTACATGCACCCCAGCGGCCAGATACCTGCCTACGAATGGCACCTTGGCGATGTGAATCCGCCAGTGCATGCATGGGGTGTTTGGCAGGTTTATAAAGCGACCGGTCCTCCACGCCAACGCGACAAGGTATTTCTTGCCCGCGCGTTTCAAAAGCTGTTGATCAATTTCACTTGGTGGGTGAATCGCAAAGATCCGCGAGGCAAAAACATTTTCGCTGGTGGTTTCCTGGGCCTCGACAACATTGGTGTATTTGATCGCAGCAAACCGCTTCCTGAAGGTCACCTCGAGCAGGCAGACGGTACCGCATGGATGGCGTTCTATTGTGGCACGATGCTTCGGATTGCCATTGAACTTGCCGAAGACCACCAAGCTTATGGTGACATGGCCAGCAAATTCTTTGAGCATTATGTCGCGATTGCCGAAGCCATGAACTCGATGGATGGTACTGGCTTGTGGGATGAAGAAGATGGTTTTTATTACGACCACCTGTTCGTAAAAGACCATTCCATTCCAATCCGTGTACGGTCGCTCGTCGGACTCTTGCCCTTGATGACTGGTGTCATTTTGGAAGAAGAGATGATTGAAAAACTACCCGGCTTCCGTCGCCGCATGAATTGGTTTCTCAACAATCGTGATGATCTCAGCCAGCACATGACGTACATGGAACGTGAGGACCCCGACTCAGGTGAAGCCTGCCGTCGTCTACTTGCGATCCCATCGGAAGACCGATTCCGCAGACTCATTGCTGTCTTACTGGACGAAGATGAATTCCTGTCTCCGTTTGGAATCCGCAGCATGTCGGCGGCACATCGAGACGAACCGTTGATCTTCGATTTCGGTGGACGACGACATGAGGTCGGTTACGTTCCCGGAGAAAGTGAAAGCGGAATGTTTGGCGGAAACAGCAATTGGCGTGGCCCCATTTGGTTCCCGGTCAATTATCTACTGATCCAATCACTGAAACGCTACCATGACTTTTATGGCAATGAATACAAAGTCGAATGCCCCACTGGTAGCGGCAATCGAATGAACCTGCTGGAAGTTGCCCGAGAACTGGAGCGGCGGTTGATTTCACTCTTTGAACCCGATGCGGAAGGCAACCGCCCCGCCCATGGCGGAGATGAGCGTTACCGCAACGACCCGGCTTGGAAGGATCTGATCCTGTTCTACGAGTATTTCCATGCGGACAATGGCAAAGGTTTGGGGGCCAATCACCAAACGGGCTGGACAGCATTGGTGGCATCCATGCTCCGCAGCCAAGCCAATGTTCAGAAACATCAAGGCGTCTGAGTACCGATTGCGATACGTTGAATCCAGTTTTCCACTTCGGTTTACTGCCTGGATGAACATTTGCGGTGGGCAACCAAGTACAATCGACGCCGCAGTTTTAATCCTGCCAACTTTGTAGCCGCGGCTTGCAGCGTGCTCACATCAAACCTTGTGAACACCGCAAGCGTCCCCGGACTGTTTCCAATCTGCCTCAAACTCTCCGCTGATCAAACATGCGACAAGCCACCCTTTCAATTGCTCTGCTGCTTACCGTTACCTCCCTTTGTGTTGCGAAGACACCCACAACGCTTGGCAGAGTCGAAAAACTCGACCCCGCGTTCGATGCCATTGTCGATTCAAATGCAAAAATTGAAGTCCTTGCCAGTGGCTTCACTTGGACGGAAGGTCCTGTCTGGGTCGCCGATGACAGCGGAGGGCACCTGCTGTTTTCAGATATTCCACGAAACAGCATTTTCCGCTGGTCCGAAAAACGAGGCACCGACCTGTTCATGTCACCTAGTGGGTACACAGGCGTTAGCTACTACGGACTGGAACCCGGTTCCAATGGTTTGACACTCGATTCGCAAGGTCGACTAACAGCTTGCGAACATGGTGATCGTCGAGTTTCAGTACTCACCAAAGGTGGTGGCAAACGAACGCTCGTCGATAACTATCAGGGAAAACGTCTGAATAGCCCCAATGATCTTGTCTTTCATTCCTCAGGTTCAATCTTTTTCACAGACCCACCGTATGGTCTGCCGGATCGAGAATCCGATCCAAGACGTGAACTTGATTTCTGTGGGGTCTATCGACTCGACACTGATGGATCATTGACCTTGGTCAGCAAAGAGCTTGCCCGCCCCAATGGCATCGGGCTGTCACCTGATGAGAAAACACTTTACGTCGCGCAAAGCGATCCTGAAAATCCCATCTGGATGGCGTTCCCCGTCAAACAGGACAAGACGCTTGAAAAAGGCAAAGTCCTGTTCGATGGCAAGAAGTACATGCAGGAATTCCCCGGACTTCCCGATGGCCTCGCCGTGGCAAAAGACGGCACCATTTTCGGAAGCGGCCCCGGGGGAATCTATGTCATCAGCCCTCAAGGCAAATTGCTTGGGCGACTGATCACCGGTGGACGCACAAGCAACTGCACCTTTGGTCCCGATGGAAAAACGTTGTACATCACGGCCGACAGTTTTCTTTGTCGAGTCAAGCTGAAGTAGCGTTGAGGATCGACCGACTGTCACGGGCAGCCATGCCAAACGGCAGATCCGTTTCATGAACGGTTCTGCCGGAGAGACACTTTTTCTCGCGGCTTTTTCAATCCTCCTGCTGCTCAACTTTCAAGCCGTGCTCGGCAATGCCAACGGCCCTCTGGGTCGTTACCGGCAGTGGATTGAACGTGACGGCTCCTGATGGCCCGCCGTTGCCACCGCCACTGGTTCCCCAGTCCGGGTCCTCAGGGTTCGGCTGTCCCGCCATCGCCATTTTCATGACACCCACGCTTCGGGGAGCTTCTTTAGCACCTGCCTGGTTGGATTCCATGTCACCCTCGGGTCCAGGTTGCACAATCATCGGGTTCCAGTTTTGACGTGCGAACGACTGGTTTACTGCAGCGACATCGATGGGTGCCTCACCATCAGGTACTGGCTACCACCCAGTCTTTCCACCAGGTTGAGTGAGAGAATTGGGGTTGGTGTTGCGGCTGTGTTCTGAAGGCTGAGGCGTAGCCGAAGCCGGAAAAACACAGCCGGCCGCATAAGCGGCAGGGTTTTGATAATCCAATGAACCATGGATGCGGTGATGGTTGTAGTCGAGTCGCCAGCGATCAATCACCCAGCATGCCTCCTCGAAGCTCAGGAAAACTGTGCTTGTCTTGCCGGGCGGATCCAGTATTTACACACCGGATGGAAAGCAAATTCTGTATGTAGAGGTTCCCGATGGCAAACGAACCAATGGCAAACACATCATTGCTTGTGATGCGTTAACCGGCAAGGAAAAGAGGCGGTTCAAGGGTCACAAGAATCGGGTCTCTGACTTAGTCGTCACCGCAGACAACCAACGGCTCATTTCACTCGATAAGGGAAAAGAAATTGCCATCTGGAACATGAACACCGGGACGAAGATCATGAACCTACATCCTAGCTACGATGGAGCGAGGAACCTTGGTGCAGACGATATCAAATCACATAAGGTGCACATTAGTCCGGATGGCAGAAGCTTGGCATACCAAGGGAACAACGGAACCACGGTGTGGTCCTCGGGCAAGATTACCAAGCCCTCTCAAGCGGAGGAAGGTCCCTGATCCAACGGAACGTTGCTTCCAAAGAAACGTTGCTGACAGCGTCTACCGACACCTTTGGGCCTGACAGGCTACTTCCTTGCGGATTGTCTTCTTTTACTTTTCTGCTGCCTGTTTTCCCGTGGCCTGTGTCCAACTGCATCGGGCCGTTACTTGCTAGCTATTGGCCATCTCAGGTCACACTTGGTCGGATTACTCATGCAGTCTCGGTCCCATCGGCTCTGTGGACACTGAACGACGGCGGGAAACTGATCTGGCAGGAAGTTGGAATGTTTCGCTAGTCTCCCGTCTGATGGGCTGACTCTCCCGCTGGAACAAGTGGATTGGGTGGCCTGACCGTGGATTACTTGCAAGTACATGTGATGGATCTGATCGCATCAGATCCCGTCATGGAGGACAGTTGTGCAGACGTTAAAAACCGCCGCAATCGTTGTGTTAATGATGGCTGTGATCTATGGAGCCTATGTTTCCATGACCAAGCCACCCGAAACTCTCCCCGAGGATGTGCAAGGCCTACTTGCTGTTGACGAGGGGTTGGATATCCCGTTCGATTCCACCCTTGGTTTACCTGAATCTCTCGGTGGCAGTAGCGTCCCCGGTGACAACATGGGTGCACCTCTGGTTAATTCTGAGTCTCAGCAATCGGCCGACTCACAACTGCTGGGAAGCCAAAGCAGTATCGACATTCCCAGCGGTTCGTTAACAGGCGGAGCAACCCCTGCAACGAACCCCTTGGGTCAACCGGGCAGTCCTGTTCCCCTCGCAGACGTTGGTAACGCAATACCACCTGAGGCATCCGCTGCGACACAAGCTGACATTGCCAACGCTTACACCAATGATCGCTACCCCAAGACAGCGGGTGATTTCGCACTACCGAATCCTGACAGCATCAATCCAGATTTCGAGCCAAGCGGCGTTGCCTTGCCGGATGCCGGCGTGGGTCAGGCCGGTGGAGTTGCTACAGCTAGTGCCGAGGGCATTGGGCTCAATGGATCTGATGTATCGACCGCCACAGCGGTAATTGCTCCCAACATTGGCTTGGCAAATGCGATTCGAACCGCAGACATGCAATTTCGACAGGACAAACGCAAAGCTGCCTTGGCCACGTTGAGTATTTTCTACAACACGCCAAACATTTCAGGTGACCAACGCAGCGAAATGTTAGCCCGTCTCGATCCGCTGGCACGGGAAGTCATTTACTCGAAACGTCATCTGCTGGAACAACCCCACCGGATGAGTCGCAGCGAAACCCTGCAGGAAGTTGCTCAAGCATACGACGTGCCATGGCAACTGCTTGCGAATATCAACGGCATTCAGGATCCACTGACCATTCTTCCCGGCACTGAGCTAAAAGTGGTTCGCGGTCCCTTTCGGGCTGAGGTCAATCTGACACTGAAAGAGCTGACTCTGTTCATGGGTGATTATTACGCCGGACGCTTTCCCATTGCTGTTGGAAATGATCCCCTTGCTATGGAGGGTTCCTACACCATTCAGGACAAGCAGACCGACAAGACCTTCTATAACCGCAGTGGTAACCCGGTTGCTCCAGGAAGCCCAGCCAATCCCTATGGAAATTTCTGGATGGATCTAGGGAATCAAATCTGCATTCACGGCAGTCCTGACCCCACTCGCCCCAACGAAAACGGTTGTATCAGCCTGGCGGAAGACATCGCTGATGACCTGTACGGCATTCTGTCGCGGGGTTCATCTGTGACCATTCGTCGGTAAAACTGTGGGGAGCGACAAACTACCTCTCTCCCTTTTTTTCTGACGAAGAGCCCCCAAGATGTCATATGACCGTGATGCGTTGCTGGAACTGATCCGAACTGAGTCACTTCAGCAAGGCGAATTCACCCTGGCCAGTGGAAAGAAGGCCTCGTATTACCTCGATTGCCGGAACATCACGTTACATCCCAAGGGTGCCAACGTGATAGCAGAGGGCATGTTGGACGTGATGCGTTCGACAGGCACTTTACCTGAAGCAGTGGGCGGGATGGCCATCGGCGCCGATCCCATTACCGCGTCCATCATTACCTTGGCAGGTCAACAGGATTTGCCGCTCAAAGGCTTCATGGTCCGCAAGGAACCCAAGGACCACGGAACAGGTAAACAAGTCGAAGGTCCGGTCAAAGCCGGTCAACGAGTTGTCATCGTCGAGGATGTCATCACCAGTGGTGGCAGCGCTTTGAAAGCGGTCGACGCAGCTCGTGAATATGGCCTTGTCGTTGAAAAAGTCATTGCGATCATTGATCGATTGGCTGGTGGCGAGGAGGCATTCAAAGCCAAGGGACTTGAATTGCACACGCTGACAACGATCCGGGACTTCGGAATCGAACCAGAATAGAACGGTCTCCCATCGATTCAAGACAGGACGCCCGCTGAACCAAAGTCATGGAAACGACACTTCATCAGCAACTGAAACGCTGCTATGCCCAGGACGACAACAGCACAGAAGTTGTGCTGGGCCAGTATCGTATTGATGCAATACGTGATGATGAATTGATCGAAGTACAGTGTGCGTCACTTTCAGCGATCCGTGACAAATGCCGCAACCTGCTGAAGCGACACCAACTTCGCGTGGTCAAGCCGGTGGTGATGCGAACGCGAATCGCCAAGGCAAGAAAACGCGGTGGACCAGTGACCTCACGTCGGCTGAGCCCCAAGCGTGGAAACCTGCTGGAACTCTTTGACGAACTGATCTACTTCACTCGTGTGTTCCCGCATCCGAATCTGGTGATTGAAGTTCCCTTGATCGAGATTGAACAGTTGCGTCTTCCCGGTAAGAAGCGGAAGCGACGCTGGCACAAAAATTTCACAGTAGGAGACGTACGGCTGGAAACCATTCAACGGTCGCTGGAACTGCGTACTCCCGCAGATCTTCTGGCACTTCTCAACATGCCACCAGCCGTTAAAAAGTTTAATACTGCTGACCTTGCAACGATCATCGATCGCCCACGATGGCATGCCCAACAAATTGCCTATGTGCTGCGAAAGACCGGAGCAATCGATTCGCAGGGACGCGATCGCAGTGGAATCATTTATCAACGGGCAGCATGACCAAAGCAGTGGTTCTCTGCTTTGGCCATGTCTTTGTCAGCTCAGACTTGCCTGTCACGCTTGAGTTACAATCAAGTGGACTCAAATCAGGATTTGGGCGCGCGACAATTGCGGTGTCGCAACAATCACCATGAAGTCGTGTCCAGACGCCATCACATGCCAGACATCTCCCCTTTGCTGCAGCAACAAATCACTCTCCAGCAAGCCGAGGCTGCTTAAATCAAGCGTATCATCAGCATCAAAGCCGAGTATCCGATCCGCCAGTGAGCGTGTGGAGTCGCTCAAGGTTGAAACAACGAAACGGTCAGCTCCATCTGCTCCAATCAGAAGGTCTGCTCCGCCCCCTCCATTGAGTACATCATTTCCTTCGAGGCCCTCAATTCGATCGTTTCCATCAGTTCCGACCATCACATCAGATGCCGAGGTTCCCAGCAACGGCATGGGAACCGCGGTAAACGGTTGCTGAACGCCGCTGGGAATATCCCGAACGGAATTCCCATCAAGTCCTGCAAACAGGGGAAACCGGAGGGCATCTTCGACCCGTCGTTCAAAACCATCGTACAACTCACCTGATGTGTCCCGTTCAGGCCATGGCATGTGAATATGATCGGCGTGCAGGCTCCACCCCGGGGCGAAGTCGGCATGGCCCATGGTCATGTAGTCTGAGGAAAGCATGTGCAGACGATTCGGTATATGGCCGTAG
>Ga0315320_10000107_pt1 | contig 63674 bp, 52 predicted proteins | sample M140m21515metaG_FD_203458 | JGI IMG/M metagenome (GOLD analysis project Ga0315320, IMG submission 203458) | Ammonia-oxidizing marine archaeal communities from Monterey Bay, California, United States - M1 40m 21515 | ecosystem: Environmental > Aquatic > Marine > Coastal | place: USA: California... | reverse complement strand
TTGCAGTCGATTGATCACCAGCTCCTTGCGCCTGTGTCTGTTCGCGCCAGCCTGCTCCATCAGAGAAATTACGATCAAGATAAGCTTCCAACACCTGCGCCGAATCAGCATCTCTTCGGCATTCCTGATACAAGAGCAACAAGTCCTGCAAATCCAATGTTGAAAGCTTTTTCTGGGCAAAGCTGCCACTGAGCACGGTACCGTCCATACTGCCATCATCATGGCGTAATGCCATCTCAAAAAATGCCGTGCGGATAGTTGAGGCCTGTCCCGGCTTGCGCGCGCCAGCCGCTGCCGTACGATTCCTGAACATTTGCCACATCGGCAAAAAACGCAGCAAAGTTGGCAACATCCGCAACAGGAATGTAGCAGCGACCCCTAGCGGCGCCAGAATAAAATGCACAGGCAAGCGACCTATGGCGATAAGCACAGCGACCACAAGCAGGCTTGCCACAAAAACAAATAGCCATCGGTTCTGCCGTGGCGTTAAAGAAAAACGCTGACTAATAGACTTGGCAAAATAATAAGCCATTACCGGCAACAGTACTAAAAGCAACAGACGGAAAATCATGCTGGGCTATTTACCTTCATTTCTATTTATCTCCATCCCTAGCTACCTCTAATCCTTTTATCTCTAATTCTTCTATCCATATCCATCTTTTCTATTTTACCAAGCGCCCTACTTCTTAAGCTGCTGCTCCAGCAATTTAACCGACCCCGTAGAAGAAGACTTACTAAAATCCTGCAAAGCCCTGAGGCCTCCCGCCGCATAAACGGCCACAGCTCTTAGCAAGTCTTTAAGCTGATTGGCACTGGCACTATCAAACTGTGAGTAAGCTCCACCTGATAATCGGCTTAGCTCTTTAAACGCCGCTCTGGTGACAGGGTCACCGCCTTCCTGAAACATAAACAGGGGAACATTCAACAAGCCCAGTTGCCCAGCCTGCTGCGCCAGCAGATCAATATTCTCTTCCATAGCATCACCGATATAGATAAGGCATTTTATTTTATGACGCTGATTCTCATCAATGGCGTGCTGCAGCAAGCGTTGCAACTGCGTGGCTCCGGCCTGACATTGAATACCGGACATAATTGCCAACAGGTCCCTGGCATTACTGTGCCAGGCGCTACTAAAAAATTCTCCAAAACCGCGAAAATAACAAAGCTGGATATTCAGCCCGCCCAGGGATTGCGCACTGACAAACATTTCACTTTGCAACTGACTGGCAACATCCCAGGTGCTCTGCCGACTGGCCGTAGCATCCAAAGAAAAAATCAGACGCGCATCACCATCAACCGTCTTCGGCAAGGCAGCAACTTTCGACAAAAACTGCTGCACATCACTGTTACTGGAAACTGGATGCTTGGATGCTTTTTTGTCTGTCTTATCTGTCACCTTATCTACCACCTTGCCTGCGACGCCCTTCTTTATTTGTTTAAATAAATCTTTCATTCTGCTCGACGACCTTCCTGCTATTTATCACTACACTGCACAATTCCAGCACAGCAAGAGAAACCCTTGTTATGGACAGTGTATGCCCTGCCGGTTTCTTCTCAATCAACTGCTTCACATTCTAATGCAAGTCACCTGCAAATGACTGCGCATTCATATAGTTATAATGAATATGCTCAAAAAATCCAGATACCGGGTCCTATGAGCAACAGACCAGGATGGCTTCTTTTTCACGGCAGCAGGTTTGTAACTCATTGAAATAAAAGACCTTCTCCTATATGACTGAGTGCATACAAGTTCTTATCAGGGTCTCGTTAAACCCAATGGTTTCTTTTCCGCAGCAATTGTTATGAAATAATTTTCACCAGGGGTGTGACAAACCCTTGAATTTGATAGGATTAAACCATTAAAAATTCAGCAGCCGGAGAGAAACTGCTTCGGACATAGGCAGAATTCCGTCTAATACACTGTTACGTGTACTGAGCAACTATGCAGTTCCTAGAATCAAGCGTTATTGGACTTAGAGCAGCAATCTATAGGTTTTCTAGTAAATCATTAGAGCTTGAACTTCTGATATTTCCAATGGTGCACATAGGAGATCCAAGCTATTACCGATACATCAAGACGCAACTATCCAACTGCGATAGCGTAGTCTTTGAAGGAGTGAAATCCAAAAAGACTTGGTTCTTGGTACAGAGCTACAAAATTCTACAAAAGAAAAAATCGTTAGGACTTGAGCTACAAAGCAAAGCTCTAAATATCGAAAACATGCCCATTCAAAAGATACATGGTGATGTTACTGCCGAAGAATTTGATAAGTCCTGGCGACAAATTCCTCTATGGTTTCGTACGATTGTTTTGATTTGTGCGCCCTTGTATGGAATCTATCAATACCTAGTTACGGATCGAACTTCACTGGCTAAAGACCATTCGGTGGAAAGTGTTCCACTCAAAAACGATATAGATGAATCGGAGGAGTCTCTTAAGTTTGATGAAGCTATCTTGCATGATCGAGATTCCAAACTGGTCGAAGTTCTAGAAGATCATATTGCAACGCATGGAAATAGGTCAGAAACCACAGCGATTGTTTATGGCGCGAGACATATCCCTGCTGTCGTGGCATTCTTAAGCGAGAAATATGGCTTTAAAGTTACCAAATCAGAATGGGTGCAAGCCATTTAGTAATGACACGTAACAAACAAATCAATCAAGGACAGGGCTAAAGCCCTGCCCATTATTAAGGGCGTTATGTGCTTAGGAGATACTAATTAACATCGAATTTGGTTATGAGTTTTTCTTCTATTTAGCTTTTACGCTAATACTCGGCGCCTTCATCTTCAAAATGGTGAAGCATGGTGGTTTCAAAGGGGCTATGTTCGGCGCGAATATTGAGAAGACATTGGGAGAAGTTTCCGGAAACGGTCCAAGGCTAGTCAGTTTATCGCTAAAAGTGCATGAACTAGATGGATCGCCAGACAAGGCATTAGGTCTCGAAGTAACAACCACATCAGTAGGAAGCTACCAGATGACTCCTGTTTCGCTGAGCTTAGCTGAGGCCAAAAAACTTAGAGACTTATTAGCTGAAGGTGTTGGCGAATAGCACTGCACATAACAAACAAATCAAGGATTGCCGCAAGCGGCACCCATTATTCAGGGCGTTATATGGATACCTATCCTAGAAGTACAATCACTGCAAAGAAGAAGGAGTTTCTATGAAAAAGCTAATGGTAATACTAACCGCAATTTATTTGACGGGATGTGCGTCTAACCCAGACAACATTGACGCAGCGTACGTTTCTCCCTTGAAATACGCCAACTACAATTGCGATCAAATTGCCCAAGAGATGGACTATATTGGGCAGCGCACGAATACTCTTTATCAGAGCCTCAAAAGAAAACGTACTGCAGACAACTGGCAGATGGGTGTTGGGATGGTCTTATTCTGGCCCACGCTTTTTGCTCTCGAAGGGGGCGATGGACCTGAAGCAACACAATATGCCCAAATAAAGGGTGAGTATGAAGCGCTTAGAGTGACCTCCGTCGAGAAGAAATGTAATTTGGCATACCGTTCTCCAGATGAGATTCTTGATGCTGCAAGGAGTGCAGAAAAGGAACAGCCACCGGAAGAGTCCAATTTGTCCAAAAAACTAAAGGATCTTGAAGTTCTGCGTGATGACGGAACTATAACTACAGAAGAGTATGAGTCTGCAAGGAAAGCAGCATTGGGTATTGAGTGATCCACAAAAAAGTAGGAAACACTCATAAAATCAAAGGGGTCAGAGTAGTTTGATTTTGGTTTAGGAGCTGCCGGATCAAAGTACTCTGACCCCTTTGATTCTTCAGCTGAGCAACGGGTGATAATCCTGCCAAATAAGAACGGGCTTAATGGAACTAGCGTTCTCCTGCTCATGACGGAAGGGCTCCGTATACCAGTTAATCAGGGGTAAATTTAATATCCTGATGCTGTAGCTATTTTTCAGACCCGTAATCTATACTCAAGATCGATTCAGAGAATACAAACCAACCTTGGAGAACAACGTGAAGAAGGTAAATAATACAATCAGCTTTTCACTGCTATCCCTCATTATCGGCCTTGGCGCTGGCATTCTGGTGACTGCTTCGGCACAGGATGGCGGAAAAGTATTCGAACTTCGAATCTATACAGTCACAGGGGGTCACTTGGATAATCTGAACGCCCGCTTCCGAGACCATACGACAGGTATATTCAGAAAGCACGGGATGGGTGTAGTTGGCTACTGGTCACCAACCAGTGAAGAAGAAGTTGACGACACATTGGTATATTTACTGGAACATGAGAGCCAGGAAACGGCTAACGCCTCATGGGATGCATTTGGAGAAGACCCCGAATGGCTGGCAGTAGCTGGTGATGTTCCTCGCAGCGCACTCACAATTGAAAGACGCTATATGACTGCAACAGATTATTCTCCAATGAAATAAAACAAAGGCATCAAAACCCAAAGTAGAAAAAATTAAAGGGGTCAGAGTAGTTTGATTTTGGTTTAGGAGCTGCCGGATCAAAGTACTCTGATCCCTTTGATTCTAATAAATTCGTCAAAGATGAATTTCAAAGTTATGGAGTTCAGCAGCACTCCTTAGCTGTAAATATTCTTGATGTTGATTTTGTAAAAGAATTTGATAATGAAGGTAGTTTTCTAAATGCAATTATCAGTTGGAATAATGAGTTAGCGAAGAACTATTGATCAGGGAATACTTGGCAAAGAAGGGATCGGAGGGGTTTATTTCTATACAATTGATCAAAATCAAATCCTTTCGAGCCCTTTAATTTATACCGTATTTTTACTCTGGCCCCATTAATCTGGCAGTGCAAATACCCACAGGGTCGCTCCCGATCGGGGCAGATTAATGCCTGCTGCATTTCTCATAACGCGAGTATGAATGCCACCTGTGTTTGTGGCCACGGCGACGTACTGTTTGCCATCGACACCATAGCTTACGGGATATGAATTCAGCGCGTTGTCCAGTCGCCTCTGCCAGAGTACTTCACCGCTGTCCTGGCTCAGCGCTTTGAACCAGCGATCCACCGAGCCGATAAATAGCAGTCCGGTTTCAGTCGTCAAGTTGGCCGCAGCTTGCGGGCTAGTCTGCCGTTGCGTCCAAACCACTTCCCGGGTTTCCAGGTTGACCGCTTTGATTATGCCGTAGCTGCCATCGGTGTTACTGTCCGGATATTTTTGCCAACGCTCACCGGTGTCATCATCCAGGCAGTTATCGGAAAGCGGAATATACAAGGTGTTGGTAGCAGGATTATAAGAGGTGGATTGCATATTCCTGGCACCCAGCCAGTCGGGGCAAATACCTGGAAGAGAAAATTCAGTTAACACATCATCCAATGCAGGGATCGCCGCGGGAAAAAGCGACTTATCTCCAGTGCTGGAATCGATCTCCGCGACTACGTTCTGCATGTCCAGGTCGATAGAGAATAAGTATTCCCCGGTAGCGGCATCCATCGCCTCGAATATCGCCAGTTTGCCGCCAGTAACGACTGCCTTGCGAGTCACGCCGTTAACCGGTATTTCCACTATGGTCCTTTCAAAAGCCCAGTCATGATCCAGTTGGTCATTGCTGGCGTGTTGATAGTGCCAGACCAGTTCTCCGGTATCCGCATCCAGGGCTACGGTGCTGTTGGTATAAAGCGCATTGTTGTTCTTGCCGCGGTCTCCAGAACCTTGCCGCAGGCGTTCCGTATCGTAAGTAGGCGCGGGGCCGAAATACACCAGGTTCAGTTCGGCATCGAAGCTGCCGGGAATCCAGACCGAGCCACCGGTACGTTCATCCAGAGATAATCCATTCCAGGTGTCGCCGCCGGGCTGATCCGGCCTGGCGATAGTATAGAAGCGCCATACTTCCTCACCGGTTTCCATGTCCACGGCAAGGATAAAGTTCCCTCCTTCCACGGTCTCGTAACCAGATAGACCAATAATGGCTTTGCCGTTTGCGATTAGCGGTGCGCTTTTAAACAAGTGTCCATCTTCATCGCCAATATCGACATCATGATCCCAGACCACTTGCCCGGTTTTCATATCGAGGGCAATCAGATGCATATCCGAGGTCGGGATAATAATCTTGTCTGCGTAAATCACGGCGCCTTTCTTGGAGTCATGAGACGCGCCCCCATCCAGTGCCCGCTGATATCCCCATAACAGATCACCTGTGGTCGCATCGAATGCCTGTACCACATCACCAAAGCTGTAGGCAAACAGAACGCCATCGTGTACCAGTGGCGCCATCATGTTGAAACCCTCGGGTAACGACCAGCTCCAGCTAAGCTGCAGGTCATTGACGTTGTCTTTGGTGATCTGATCGAGGGGACTGTGGCCAATGCTGTCTCGGGTACGTCGCCAGTTTAGCCAGTCGTCGGCCGGCGGATTCAATAGCATGGCATCGGTTACCGGGCTGAGGTTCTGCAAACGGGGCGAATCAACCAGCGGGCCATCGGTAAAGTAAATTAATGGCGCGACTGCCGCGACAGCTTGTTGCGACATTAGCTCGGCCGGAATCACCAGAGCGCTCAAGGCATTGATGCTCGAAGGTAGCGGGCGATCATCCGCGCCGATTCCATTTCGTTGTAACAGGTATGCCAGGATTTCCGCGTAGACGGTTTGGCTCAGACTATTTTCTGCAGTGGGTGGCATACGCTGCACATCGAGCGCCAGTTGATCTGCCGTGGTGTCACCCCAGCGTTCGATAAAGATACTGCCACTAAGGCTCGGCACCAGGCCGAATCCTTCCAGTTCGAAACCATGACAGGACGCGCAATTTGTATCGTAGCCAGTCTTGCCCGCAGTCGCCTGGGCCTCGGTAAAAGTTACCACAGCTTGGTGATCGTCGGCGGCATGGAGCAATGTGTAGCAAAGACTCAAGGCAACAAACAGTGCACTCCTTCCGAGCGTCGCTATTGATTTCTTTAGATTGTCTTGTCTCATTGTAATCCCCATCTCTCTATATGGTATTGACAAGTTAAAGGATTAAGCCGACAAAAACGCGTGTTTACCACGTTCTATATCACCGCAGCCTTTTCCCAAGACGCAAAAGCGCGCAGTCTAAATAATCGATAGTGCTCAGCCGAAATTTGGCGTCTGCTGAGATTGAACAAATTGTACACAGCTGCATGTGTGCATAAAAATCGTTGTGCTTGACCAATCGATTTGAATCTCCGCATACCCCGCTCAGCCAATAGATCCTCGACATCTCGATGACTTAAGTTGAATTTGTAATATAGCCATACTGCATATTGGATGATTTCCGGTGGAAATCGGTGACGTTTGTATATGGTTTTAGTAGATTTCATGTGTGAATTCTGACAGATTGGCATCTAACTTATCAGCACCCATTTTAGCGCTGAAAGGTTTCTATCTGATTAACTGCAGCTTTACTGAGAGAATATATTTCTGGTTTCTCAGTGAAGTCCCAACATCTTTCACGCTTTCTTTCATAGGTTACGCTATCTTCAAGTAGCGCTCGGACCGTCGCTAAAAATTCAGCGGCACTAAATGGCTCACTTAAAACCTCACCGACATCATTATCATTTATATAATAACTGAAAATCAAAGGGGTCAGAGTCTTTTGATTCAAAAACTGTTGACTCAGCCCCGCTCAGACCAAGCAAATTTATCCCATAATCGACATGGCATTTCAGATTTCGGAATTAATCTAATCAGATAGCCAGCATGTCTACCTCACTGCCTGCTGTACTACTGTTTCGTGCTTATCTATTCGTAATTTATAGCGAAGATCAACCGTAAATTCACTCGACGAATTCCTTACAAATCCCTATAGTACGCATCCTCACAGCAAGCCCGCGTAAAGACGCATTTAAATCACATTACTTTTAGGACTCCCCTCTTGATCTCTACTGCCAACATCACTATGCAATTTGGTGCCAAACCACTGTTTGAGAATATTTCAGTCAAATTCAGTGACGGCAATCGCTATGGCTTAATTGGCGCCAATGGCTGCGGCAAGTCCACCTTTATGAAAATACTAGAAGGTAGCCTCACGCCGACATCGGGGAATGTTTCGATAACGCCTAATGAGCGAGTAGGAACGTTGAGTCAGGATCAGTTCGCTTTTGAGGAATTCGATGTGATCGATACGGTCATCATGGGTCATGGCGAGTTATGGGAGGTCAAGAAAGAACGAGATCGTATCTATTCCCTGCCAGAAATGTCCGAAGAAGACGGCATGAAGGTAGCGGAGCTAGAAATCCAGTTCGCTGAAATGGATGGCTATACAGCGGAAAGTCGCGCTGGAGAATTGCTAATGGGCGCAGGTATCGCCCAAGAATTACACGCAGGCTCCATGAAAGAAGTTGCACCTGGTTGGAAGCTAAGAGTGCTGTTAGCGCAGGCACTGTTTTCAGACCCCGATATTCTGTTACTAGACGAGCCAACCAATAACCTTGATATAAACGCCATTCGCTGGCTTGAGGATGTCTTGGGAGACCGCAAATGCACTATGGTGATTATTTCTCACGATCGACACTTCCTGAATTCTGTCTGTACCCATATGGCTGACATCGATTTCGGTGAACTGCGGCTCTACCCAGGAAACTACGATGACTTTATGATCGCCTCTACTCAGGCTCGAGAACGATTACAGTCAGTCAACGCGAAAAAGTCTGCTCAGATCTCCGAACTTAAACACTTCGTCAGCCGCTTCTCTGCCAATGCATCTAAAGCCAAGCAGGCAACTTCGCGCGCGAAGCAGATTGAAAAGATTAAACTCGAAGAAATAAAACCTTCTAGTCGCGTCAGCCCATATATCCGTTTCAAACAGGATAAGAAATTGCATCGTCAGGCTCTTATTCTTGAAAAAATGGGGCATGGATTCGAGGGTGAACCGCTGTTCGCTGACGGCAATATGATCATGGAAGCTGGAACACGTTTAGCAGTCATCGGCGAGAACGGAGCAGGCAAAACCACCTTTTTGCGCTGCCTGTTAAAAGAACTAGCCGTGAACCACGGAAAGATACAGTGGGCCGAAAGCGCTACTTTTGGCTACTGCCCACAAGACAGTACTAGCGATTTCGACAATGAGCAAAACCTCTTCGAATGGATGAGTCAGTGGCGCAAACCTAGCCACGGCGATCAAATTGTACGCGCCACTTTGGGAAGGCTATTGTTCTCGACCGAAGACTTCGAGAAGTCTGTGAAAGTCTGCTCCGGTGGCGAGAAGAATCGCTTACTTTTCGGCAAGCTAATGATGCAGGATCCCAACGTTCTGATTCTGGATGAGCCAACCAATCACTTGGACATGGAAGCTATTGAAGCATTGAACCTTGCGCTGAGTCATTATGAAGGTACGCTAATTTTTGTAAGCCACGATCGAGAGTTCGTTTCATCACTAGCTACCCGAGTAATAGAAATTAAAGATCAGAAGCTAGTAGACTTCCAGGGCGACTACGAAGAGTATCTAGCGAGCCAACAAGACTCCACAAGTTTTGCGAATATCCGATAGAGGTGGTCCGAACCCAGGATTAAAACATCAGGGTTCACCGAAAAACCACCTAAATGCTGCAGGTTTCCTAAACCCTAGCACTCTTTACATGAGCGACAGTGCTTAGCAGCAGCCGTTTTGAAAATGCCTTCTGTAACTTTGAATTCCCTTCATGAAAAAGCAGGGGACACTCATAGTTTCTAAAAGGAAATGAAGAAAAAGGGTTACATCGACTAGCCGAACTGAAAAATGGTGCGGATGGGGAGACTTGAACTCCCACACCTTGCGATACTAGAACCTAAATCTAGCGCGTCTACCAATTCCGCCACATCCGCATTTTTCGAAGAGCAATAAGCTCCTGAAGGGCGCGTATTATACCTAAACTAGAGGCTTTGCCAAGATCAAGGTGCTGTTTTATCACTCTCTTGAAAATGCGCTGCAGCCATCGCTTCAGATCAAGCTCCAATTGCACGCCCAGAGTGGCTTGCAAAGAAAGCTTGCCATCCTTATTGGGGGCAATTGGGAAATATGGGGGGCAGCATTTATGGGGTAACAGCCTGATTGTAAAGCTATCCCTATAGGTTCCCGGAAGAAATCTGCAACGCTTCTATATTTTCCTGCAAACGGAACAGACTCTCGTTGATCTGCAGCCTGTGAGAGTTCACCGATTCCATGGACTCTTCGATGTATTCTAGGCGACCTGCCAAACCAAGAACAGTATTGTCACCACTATTCAGCGCCTGACGAATAGACGCTAGATCGTTGCGCATGGCAGATAGCTCCTCAATGGTGGCATTGAGACCGCTCATCGACTCGGTTAGTTGGGCAACATCAGAATTGAGGGCATTGATTTTGGTTTCAGCTGCCTGCACGGCTTGCTTGCTGGCGGCAATTTGCTGGCTATTCTTGGCGCTGGTTTCGTCTTGCCCCTGATTCACCAAAGCCAGTTTCGCGATTTCGGACTGCAGATCTTCCAGGCCACTATTGATAACCCGGCGTGCAGCCCAAAGTTTATCAATCTCGGAGAAATTAAAATCCATTCTGTCGAGCATGTTTAGGGTTGATTCTTCTGCGGAATCGCCAGCCAGCGACAAACGCCTTTCCAGGTCGCTAATGCGTAATTTGGCCTGCTTCATATCATCTAAATACAGGCCGTACATAATGTAGCTGCCGTAGCCGGCACCAGCCATCACAAGAACAATCAAGGCAAGTATGATGCGTACTGGCCAAGTGCTCACTTTCACCTTTTCGGCATAGTAACCAGGGCGCACAATATCTTGTCCGCGAGACTTTCTACCATTGCGATGGGTATCAACATGGTCCCTTTCCGGCACCATGGGGGGGATATTGCCTAATTCATCATTTTCCTTCATAACCTACCATTATCCTAGAAATCCAGGATGCATACCATCCCTGCCATTATCTTGATGGCGAAGTATTCTAGCCGGTGATAGACTAGCTGTCAGCTTACCTGCCAGCGCCCATTGCACAGCTATAGTAGTAGTTACAGTAATAGTAACAACAATAGCTACAACAATAACGGGCACAGCAATAACAGGTACAACAATAATTACATCAACAAGCTCTGGAGCTTCTGCTATGGAATTGGAAAATTTTATCACCCATATTTTTCGCTGGATTCACTTTTTTGCTGGTGTTACTTGGATCGGCATTCTGTACTACTTTAATTTTATACAGACCGAGTTTTTTAAGGAAACCGATGCTGCCGCAAAATCGTCAGCCATTTCAAAGCTAGTGCCACGCGCACTCTGGTGGTTCCGCTACGGCGCTCTGTTCACCTTTCTATCTGGCTTGGCTCTATCCCATTCCTTAGGCTCCACGATCAATTTTTACATTATTGTAGGCATGCTATTAGGCACACTCATGTTCCTGAATGTGTGGCTAATCATATGGCCCAATCAGAAAATCGTTATTGCCTCTACTAATGCCGTTCTCGATGGTGGAGAAGCAGACCCTACCGCCGCAGGTGCTTTGGCCAAGGCGGGATTGGCCTCACGCACAAACACCTTGTTCTCCCTGCCTATGCTGTTTTTCATGGGAGCCTCTGCCCACCTTGGTGGCGCTGGCCGCTTTCCCATGTCAATGGAAGATGGTGGTGTCAGCAGCCTAGCCCAAATTCTCTGTGTACTAATTATTCTGGCTCTGGAATTTAACGCTATTAAGGGCAAGCAAGGCCCAATGACAAGTGTGGTTGGCGTGATCCATTGCGGCATTGGCCTTGGCGCTGTGCTGTTTATTCTGATGCAGTACCTGTAGAGTAACCTTAAGTAGTAACAGCAGTATCCATAAAAAGTTATTCTCACACTGCACGTTCGATTGCTGGCTCTGTACAACAATCGAACGTGCAAATTTTAGCTTCTAGTCTTTCATCTGTAATACTTCCTGCATCCCATTTCTGCTAGAATACGCCGGTCGTCGCAAGCAGGATTCCCTTATAAAACAAAAGGATATTCAGGGAATGGATTGTGCCTGTCTTGTGTTTGTAAACCAAGGAACCACTGGCAAAACCAAGACCAGTTGTTCCTCTATTGAATGAGAAGATTATGAACTTAGAATTACCTGAACTTCCTTTTGCAAAAGAAGCGTTAGAGCCACACATGTCTGCCAATACCCTGGACTTCCATCACGGCAAACATCACAACGCTTATGTAGTAAAAGGCAATGAATTACTGGCCGATGCGAATATTTCCGCAGACAGCCTGGAAGAACTGGTAAAAGAAACTGCAAAAACAGGCGGAGCACTTTTCAACAACGTAGGGCAGCATTACAACCACAGCTTTTTCTGGAATAGCCTGAGCGCATCCGGTGGCGGTGCTCCAACGGGTGAGATCGACGCAAAGATAGATGAAGCTTTCGGCAGCTACGATAACTTCAAAGCAGAATTCGTTGCTGGCGGCGTAGGCCAATTCGGTAGCGGATGGGTATGGCTGGTCAGTGATGCCGGCTCACTTAAGATTGTAAAATCTGCCAACGCAGAAACACCTCTCACCGACGGTATGACACCTATTCTGGTATGTGACGTATGGGAACATGCCTACTACCTGGATTTCCAGAACCGTCGCCCTGACTTCCTGGGTTCTTTCCTCGACAATCTGGTTAACTGGGACTTCGCTAACCAAAACTTGGCTAATGCCTAATCCACAAGATTAGTCAGCCCAGAAACAAAAAAGGCAGCACCGCAAGGTTCTGCCTTTTTTATGGATCAGGTTTTATCAATCCATCAACATTCAAAATCGATGCTGCGTAGTAGACTGGGCTTTCCTGTCGATCCTGCTTAAGAAACTGAACCGCAGTATAGTCAACCTATATGAGCAGCAGAATCCTCAAGCCAAAAAGGCAGAAGACCTAACCTTACAAATCCAACACAAAAAAAAGCAGAGCCAAAGGCTCTGCTTTTTCATCGACCGGTTTTCCACAAAAAATTCCAGTCGATTAGCATCCAAAATCGGTCGCTGGGGAGAGGGTTGGGCCTTCCTGGCGAGGCGCTTTAGGAAGCCGAAGCGCAGTGTAGTGAATCCTACATGAGCATCGGAAGTCCTAAAGCGCCTCGCCAGGGAGGTACAAGACCTGCCCAGCGGCCGATTTTTACATCATGCCAGGCATTCCGCCCATACCACCCATATCAGGCATACCACCACCCATAGGCGCAGCGGAAGCTTCCTGAGGCAATTCAGTAACCATTGCTTCGGTAGTAATCATTAAGCCAGCAACGGAACCAGCCGCCTGAATGGCTGTACGAGTTACTTTGGCTGGGTCAAGAATACCCATCTCAATCATGTCGCCATACTCACCAGAGGCAGCATTAAAACCGAAGTTGCCTTTGCCGTCTTTAACTTTATCAAGAACAACAGAAGCTTCCTCACCGGCATTCGATACGATTTGACGCAGAGGTGCAGTGACTGCTTTAAGCAATAAGCCAATACCTACGTTCTGATCATCGTTGTCACCTTTCAGGCCTTCAACGTCTTGCAAGGCTCGAACCAGAGCAACACCACCGCCAGGTACAACACCTTCTTCTACAGCAGCACGAGTAGAGTGTAAGGCATCTTCAACACGCGCCTTCTTCTCTTTCATTTCCATTTCAGTGCTAGCACCTACTTTAATTACCGCAACACCACCAGCTAGCTTAGCAACACGCTCTTGTAGCTTTTCACGGTCGTAATCGGAAGAAGTGTCTTCGATTTGTGCGCGAATCTGTGCAACGCGGCCTTCAATGCCCTTCGCATCACCAGCACCATCGATAACAGTTGTGTTTTCTTTACTGATCTGTACGCGCTTGGCAGAACCAAGGTCTTCGACAGTAGCACCTTCAAGGCTTAAACCTACTTCTTCAGAGATCACCGTACCACCAGTCAGGATAGCGATATCTTCCAGCATTGCTTTTCTGCGATCGCCGAAGCCTGGTGCTTTAACCGCAGCAACTTTAACAATACCGCGCATGTTGTTAACAACCAAAGTGGCTAGTGCTTCGCCTTCAACATCTTCAGCGATTACTAACAAAGGACGTCCCGCTTTCGCTACGCCTTCTAGCAGACCAAGCATGTCACGGATATTAGAAATCTTCTTATCAACAAGAAGGATTAGTGGATTCTCAAGATCAGCACTCATGCTGTCTTGATTGTTGATGAAGTATGCTGACAGGTAGCCACGGTCAAACTGCATACCTTCAACCACGTCCAGCTCGTTTTCTAAACCGGAACCGTCTTCAACAGTGATCACACCTTCTTTACCAACCTTGTCCATTGCTTCAGCAATAATCTGGCCTACTTGCTCATCAGAGTTCGCAGAGATTGTGCCAACCTGTGCAATAGCTTTTGAATCTGTGCAAGGTTCTGCCAGTTCGCCCACTTGTGCAACAAGTGCCACTACAGCTTTATCAATACCGCGCTTAAGATCCATTGGGTTCATGCCAGCGGCTACTGATTTCAGTCCTTCGTTCAAGATAGACTGCGCCAGTACTGTTGCAGTTGTTGTACCGTCACCAGCAACATCAGAAGTTTGAGAAGCAACTTCTTTAACCATCTGTGCGCCCATGTTTTCGAACTTGTCTTCTAGCTCAATTTCCTTAGCAACTGATACACCGTCTTTAGTTACTGTAGGAGCCCCGAAAGACTTGTCTAAAACAACATTACGACCCTTAGGGCCCAGTGTTACTTTTACAGCGTCAGCAAGGACGTTCACACCTTGCAACAATTTCTGGCGCGCTGAATCACCAAATTTTACGTCTTTAGCCATTTTTCATAATTCCTGTCTTGTCTAAATAATTACTGGAGTCGAGTATATTTTTTTACTTTTCGATAACACCAAATATTTCGCTTTCGTTCAAAATCAATAACTCTTCGTCATCAATTTTCACGGTGTTACTGGAATATTTACCAAAAACTACAGTATCGCCAACTTTCAAGTCTACAGGTTGTGTCTTACCATCTTCCTGACGCTTGCCAGGTCCAACAGCAACGACTTCTCCTTGGGCTGGTTTTTCTGTAGCCGAACCTGGAAGCACGATACCTCCAGCACTAGTTGTTTCTTCTTCCGTGCGTCGTACAACAACACGATCTTGTAAAGGTCGTATATTCATTACTCATTTCTCCCAAATCTAACGATTTGATTAACAGAACTGAAATTGCCCACCATAGCCTTAGTACTATCGTAAGCATCCTCAAATTACCAATCAGTAGCTCAGGCTCCTATTTATGGGGGTCTGAGCAAATTAGTTGATGTCCTCTAGATGGGGATAGCCCTGAAAAATTCAATGCTCACAGAGCATTTCGGGAGGTTTTTTTTAGAGAATAAGCCAGTGTATTGCTATCTTTCTGTTTTTATTGGTCTTTTTCTGGCTGGTCGGCAGAATTATCATGGGTATTTTGCGGCAGAACATCACCTTCCTTATGGTAATCCCCTTCATACACATTCCCATCCCCCGGTTCGCGTCTCGCACCATCACCTGAGTGATGATTGAAACCACCGCTACCGGCAGAGCTACTCATTGTTTTTACTATGCCAGAGTGCACCAAACGGCGAGCAAGAGGCCTGCGCAGCGGCCCTGTTAGGAAGATGAATCCTATCGTATCCGTAATAAAACCTGGCGTCAGTAGTAGAGCACCAGCGGCCGCCAACAACATGCCTTCAACGATCTCCTGTGCTGGCAGCTCTCCTGTTTCCAGACGCTGACCAGCCCGCGTTAACGTTGCAATGCCCTGCTGTTTTAATATTTGAACACCTATCACAGCAGTGGCCACCACCAGCGTGAGCGTCGACAAAGAACCAATGCGATCACTCACTTCAAACAACAACATCATTTCTGTTAAAGGGACCAGGATGAAAAAGATGAAAAGAAATCGCACTGTTAGCCTCGGTTGAATTTATAATGCGGGCACTTTACCACGATAACTGGAAGAATGATCAGGTCAGCAGAGTCACTACCCTAAATCATGGATACTCCATCACCCACTAACAAAGAAAAAATCTGGCAGCTTGTCTATCAGATTCCTAAAGGCAAGGTATCCAGTTATGGCCAGGTTGCAAGGCTAGCAGGACTGCCGGGATACGCGCGATACGTTGGCCAGGTGATGAAAGACCTGCCCCAAGGGACTAAACTGCCGTGGCACCGGGTTGCAAATTCTCAGGGCAAGCTCTCGTTCCCCCGCGACAGCCATCAATACCAGACACAAAAACACCGGCTGGAAGCCGAAGGCGTGGTATTTGTAAACGGCAGGTTTTCTTTAAAGAAATTTGGCTGGCATCAGGACGCTGACTGAGCACCTTGCTCACGGTCATATGATTGCATTAGTTTCCCCACTCGAAGCAACAGAAACAGGCCAGGGATAACCATAAGACTGGTCAACACAAAAAACAGCGCCCAGTTGCCATTGAGGAAATCAACCAATCCCCCGCTACCTGCTGCCAATGTAGTTCTACCAAAATTTGAAATCGAAACCATTAAGGCGTACTGGGTTCCTGTGTAAGTACGGCTGGTGAAATAAGAAACAAATGAAACAAAAGCGACGGTGGAGAAGGCCATGAAGAAATTATCTATCACCAGGGTAAACATGAGTAAATTGGTGTTAGGACCGACTATCGCAAGCAAGGCATACAACAAGTTTGACGCCGCCATAGCCACGCCTGCAACAAACAAACCTTTAATGACACCAAAGCGTGTATTAACCATCGCAGCCAGAATTGAGAATGCTGCGGTTACCAAACCTCCGAAGAATTTCTGATAGAAACTAATCTGATCAACGGTGAAACCAACTTCAACATAGAACAGTAAGGACATACGGCCCAACATGGCTTCGCCAAGTTTGAATACCAACAAAAATACCAACAAAGTAATGGCCAACTGGGAGCCACATCGATCAAAAAACTCCTTGAATGGCACAATGAAATATTTAGTCGTCCAATCCTCAAACAATTTTGGAGAATCGCCACTGGCGCTTTCCGGAATCAAATCTGCTTCCTCAATAACCGGTTCTGGCGAGACAATAACTAATATAAAAATGAGCAGATAAAGCAGAATCAGGCAGCGATACACCATGGGCCAATCCAGCCCTATAGATTCCCCGCCCAAAGCCAGGGCTAAGGCGCCACCGATAAAACCATAACCGGCCCACCAACCACTTGTAGCCATCGCCGCGGCATAGGGCATTTTTGCGTCCATCTCATCGCGGGAAAAAATAGTAATTCGATAGGCATCAACGGCAATATCCAAAGTAGCACCGAATGCGGCAATAACAACGGCGATAACAGTGACGTACAGCAGGTTCTCTCTGGGATCACCGAGGCTGATTGCAAATAGCAAGATAGCGATGACTATCTGACACAGCATTATCCAGGACCGGCGCTGACCAAACAACCGATGTAAAATGGGCAGCTTTACCCGGTCAACAAATGGGGCCCACATCCAGTTAATAGCATAGACCGTACCCAACGCACCAATGAAACCAATTGTGGAACGTGAGAAACCGGTTTCTTGTAGCCAGAGAGTAAGAACAGACCCCGTTAGCACATAAGGAAAACCACTACAGAACCCAAACAATAGGATTGTAAGAAAACGCCTATCTTTTAATGCGCGGATTGAGTCTGACAGTGGAAGTGCTTGCGACAATAGTAATCCTTGGATAGCAAGAGGTAGCAATCAATTTATTGGAATCTAATCTCGGAAATTATCGTACTGTAAAGGAATGCCAAAGTTGGCTTCTTTTAACAAAGAGATGGCTTTCTGCAAGTCATCTCTCTTTTTGCCTGTAACACGTAGCTTCTCGCCCTGAATTGCGGTTTGAACTTTTAGCTTCGCTTCTTTTACTGCCTTGACAATTTTGCGTGCAATTTCTGATTCAATGCCCTGCTGCACGGTAACAACCATGCTGGCCTTCTGACCTACCACCTGCACCTCACCTTCTTTGAGGCTCTTTATATCAATGCTACGCTTTACCATTTTTGACCTAAGCATTTCTAACATCTGCTGTATCTGAAAATCGGCCTCCGCGCTGATAATAATGTCTGAATCATTGTTCAACTCAAATGAGGCATCTACACCTTTAAAATCAAATCGCGTTCCTACTTCACGATTCGCCTGGTCAAGGGCATTATTTACTTCGTGCATATCAACTTCTGAAACTATGTCGAATGAAGGCATTTCTTGTTCTACTCCTGTATTTCACTCTATGGCAGAGCACACCGGTTTACTTTGATTTCCCGCCCAATCCACTGTGCGCGTAAAACAGTCAGCAGTTTATCATTAATAGTGAAACCCGCACATTAAATGATAAGATCGACCCGCAATGAAAACGCTGAACTCACAAACCGAATCAAGCACTGATGAGCTGATCAGAAAGCCAGAAATAGAGAATTCCTTTTGATAACAAACAAGCAGTTATTACTGCTTTCAGCACTACTGATCTTAACCTTGATCAGCACCCTATTTTCTCTTCTTAGCGGAAGCGTGGATATTTCTCTCGGCCAGCTTTTGGGGGGCTTTTCATCCGAGGGCGAACTCAGCACACAAGTGCTACGGGAGATTCGAATTCCCAGAACATTGGCAGCCTTAGTGACCGGGGGCTTACTCGCCCTGTCTGGCGTGATCATGCAGGTGCTTCTTCGAAACCCCTTAGCCGATCCCTATATTCTCGGCATATCTGGCGGGGCTGCGGTCGGGGCACTTTCTGCCATCCTCTTGGGCGCTTCGGGCATTTGGCTCTCCAATGCTGCATTTGCTGGCGCCCTACTATCGATTTTGCTGGTGTTCGGCATTGCCAACAAGTTTGGCCGCTGGTCAGTGACCCGGCTATTGCTTACGGGCGTCGTTGTGTCGGCTGGCTGGGGTGCAGTCATCAATATTCTGCTTACCACCAGCTCTACCAACAATGTACAGAGCATGCTGTTCTGGCTCATGGGAGATCTAAGCCAAAGCCGAGTTGGTATTGGACATTTGCTTTTGCTGTTTACTGGTCTGGTCGGTGGTCTTCTCGCCAGCCGCCCGCTAAACGTGCTGATTCGCGGCGAGCTGCTTGCCTCAAGCCTGGGTGTCAGCGTGAAACCCCTGCGCCTAATCTTGTTCCTTTCCGCATCCGTATTTACTGCTACCGCTGTCACTGTTGCTGGCTCGGTAGGCTTTGTAGGTCTTGTCATACCTCATATGTTAAGACTATTAGGGGCGAGAGATCATCGAATATTGATTCCGTCATCAATTCTTTTGGGCGGAAGTTTTCTTGTGATAGCTGACAGCCTTGCACGAACTATCGTGGCGCCACAGCAACTACCTGTTGGTGTGGTTACGGCAGTCATTGGTGTGCCAGCTTTTATCCTTATTCTCAGATCTACAATCCGGAAATAAAATGTCTACCCTGCATTTACAATCTCTCAATGTGCAAATCGCTGGCAAAGTTTTGTGCAAAGACCTAAACGCGCAAATCGCCGAGAATGAACGTTGGGGTTTGCTCGGAAGAAACGGTGCGGGCAAGACCACCTTATTGCACAGCATCATGGGACTGAGAGCCATTGATCAGGGCAACATATTGTTTGATGGTCAAAGCATCTCCGACATACCACAACGCGAGCTGGCTACTAAGCTTGGCATCCTGTTCCAACAAGGAATCGAGTCGATGCCGGCAACTGTATTTGAGACAGTCATGCTAGGCAGGCACCCCCACATTCAATCGCTGTTGCGAGATGAGCCGAAAGACATTGAAATCGCTAGCAGTGCTTTGGCAGCTTTCGATCTAGACAAGTTGTCCAATCGTTCTGTAGACACCTTATCGGGAGGGGAATTGCAAAGGCTCGCTTTGGCTATGCTGGTTGCGCAGACACCTCAGGTATTTTTACTGGACGAACCGAGCAATCACCTAGATATTGCCTTTCAAGTCAAACTACTCTCAGTATTGAAGGAGAAAATTCAGGAAAAGTCAGCAAGCCTTATCATGGCAACACACGACATAAATCTTGCAATGCGTTTCTGCGATAACATTATATTAATGTTAGAAGGTGGAGAGTGTTTAGTAGGAGAGCGTGACGAAATACTGACTGAAAAAAATCTTAGCCAAGCATACGGCTGTTCTATTAGCACCGCTTTCAATGGTGAGAGAAAGTTGTTCTACCCTGAACAGAACAACTCCGATTAATTTTCTGGCTTAAGCCCAGAAAACTTAGAATACTCGGCGATTATAGTGCCAGGTGTCTTATGTCTGCCAATAATTTTTCTAAGTACGTCGCAAACAAGCCACCGTCAACCCCATTTACTGCCTTGTGATCATAAGAAAGCGTAACAGGCATAATCTTCCTGGGCACAAACTCACCGTTCATATAAACAGGTTTAATGTCTGTTTTGCCAACACCAAGTATGGCTACTTCCGGAGCATTCACTATAGGAATAAAACCTGTACCGCCAATTGCGCCCAAGCTGGAGATAGTAAAACAGGCACCTTGCATCTCCCCTGCCAAAAGCTTTCTCTTCTTTGCCTTATCAGCAAGCTCTAAAACTTCGTCAGCCAACTGCCAGATGGTTTTCTTATCAACATCACGGATTACCGGCACCACCAGTCCCGCCGGTGTTGCCACAGCCATGCCTATATGAATATATTTCTTCTGAATTATGTACTCACCCGAGGAGTGTAGCGACACATTGAACTGAGGGTATTCTGACAAAGCCTTTGCACACGCTTTTAACAAGAAAGGCAGGAATGTCAGCTTCACCCCTTTACGCTCTGCCTCAGTCCTTAGTTCTGCTCTAAAATCCTCAAGATCAGTTACATCGATATCATTAAACTGTGCCACATGAGGAACTGCACTCCAATTCCTATGCATATTGACTGCGGTAAGCCTGTGCAACTTACTGCGCTTTTGCTCCTCAATTTCCCCAAACTGGCTAAAATCAATATCAGGAACAGTTGGCACGCTCGGTGCCTGGCCCACAGATGCTGGCGCGTTAATTTTGCTTTTAACAAAATTCTGTACATCTTCTTTAATAATTCTGGATTTTGCACCACTACCAGAAACGAGACTTAAGTCCACCCCAAGCTCCCTGGCTAACTTTCTCACAGCAGGGCCCGCATAAACCTTTTTATTCGACGTGGCACCGCCGCTACTTGTAGCAGTGGGGGCAGGAGTGCTTTGTGGCTTCTCATTGGCCGAGCTAGCTGCAGGTGCCGAAGGCGCTTCCTGCTTAGCTGGCTCTGCTTGCGCGCCAGCTGCCGTAGACAATACTTTTGCAATAGCTGAACCGGTCTTCACTTTGTCGCCAACAGCGACCAGCAACGATTCGATAACACCTCCATGAGATGCCGGCACCTCCATCGCTGCTTTATCAGACTCCAGAGTAATAAGCATATCGTCAACAGCAATAGAATCGCCTGCGCTAACATGGACTTCAATAATTTCTACTTCGTCATCGGTACCCAAGTCTGGCACTTCGACAGTGACAGATGTCGGGCTTGCTGCTGTTGCTTGAGCAGCATTCTCGGCAGGTGCAGGTGCTGGTGCCGAAGAAGACGCTTGCGGCGCTTCCTGCTTAGCTGGCTCCGCTTGCGCGCCAGCTGCCGTAGACAATACTTTTGCAATAGCTGAACCAGTCTTCACTTTGTCGCCAACAGCGACTAACAACGATTCGATAACACCGGCATGAGATGCCGGCACTTCCATCGCTGCTTTATCAGACTCCAAAGTAATAAGCACATCATCAACGGCAATAGAGTCGCCTGCGCTAACATGAATTTCGATAATTTCCACTTCGTCATCAGTACCCAGGTCTGGCACTTCGACAGTGACAGGCGCCGAGCTTGCAGCTGTTGTTTCAACAGCAGGAGCAGCGGCAGCGGGTACCTCTACTGCTTTTTCAACCACTTCAGCTGCAGCCTCATTACCAGCTTCAACTTCTAGCGACATCATTTCACTTCCAGTACTCACCTGATCACCCAGGTTGACGGCAATGCTCTTCACGACCCCAGCCATTGGAGCAGGAATTTCCATCGCTGCTTTATCACTCTCCAGTACTAAAAGAGAATCGTTTTCCTCAACAGACTGTCCTACTGAAACGAGCAGCTCAATAACTTCAACTTCGCTAGCATCACCCAGATCTGGAACTTTTATATGCTCAATTGACACCGAAATCGGCTCCTGAAAAATTCATCTTATTTATTCGACGCATCGTTATCCGACAAGTCGACGATTACTGTTCAACCGGGTTTGGTTTATCCTGACTAATGCCAGTTTTTTCCATATGGTCAGTAATTTGTTTTGCACTTACATCTCCCAGCTCTTTCAACTCAGTCAACGCAGCAAGAACGATGAACTTGCAATCAACTTCAAAGAAGTGCCGGAGCTGTTCGCGACTATCGCTACGCCCAAAGCCATCCGTACCGAGAACCCTGAGCGTATCTGGAACAAATTCTCGAACTTGCTCCGAATGCGCTTTCATATAATCTGTTGCCGCTACTACAGGACCTTTTTCTGTTGAAAGCATCTCTGTAACATAAGGCATCTTAGCTTTCTTTCCTGGTTGCAGCATATTTTCTCTGGTAATTGCTAAAGCTTCTTTTCTAAGTTCATTAAAGCTAGTCACACTCCATACATCAACAGATATGCCGTAATCCTTCCTCAACACCTCAGCCGCTTTTCTGACTTCAAGCAGAATGGTGCCACTACCCAACAACCGTAACCGTGACTTGGACTTCGGCTTGGTCGTCTTGTAGTCCTTGCTACCAGCATCTTCCAACAGGTACATACCCTTGATTATGCCTTCTTCTGCTCCCTTCGGCAGTTCAGGTTGCTGATAGTTCTCATTCATGGTCGTAATGTAGAAAAAGACCGACTCCATCTCTTTGTACATCCTGCGCAAACCTTCCTGTACAATAACCGCCAGCTCGTAGGCATATGCCGGATCATAGGAAACGCAATTCGGTATTGTCGAAGCAAGAATATGGCTGTGACCATCTTGGTGTTGCAAGCCTTCACCATTTAATGTGGTTCGACCCGCTGTTGCACCAATTAGAAATCCACGCGCCTGCGAATCGCCTGCTAACCAGCATAGATCGCCCACTCGTTGGAAACCGAACATAGAATAGTAGATATAAAAAGGGATGAGCGGATAGTTGTTAACGCTGTAAGAAGTTGCTGCAGCCAACCATGCGGAAAATGCGCCGGACTCACTAATCCCTTCTTCCAGCATCTGCCCTTCTTTATCTTCACGGTAGTACATGATCTGATTTGAATCTTCAGGGTCATACAACTGTCCTACCGAAGAGTAGATGCCCATCTGACGGAACATGCCCTCCATACCAAAAGTTCGAGCCTCATCTGGCACGATAGGTACGACTCGCTGTCCCACTTCTTTATCCCGACAAAGCACAGCTAACATTCTTACAAACGCCATAGTGGTAGATACTTCTCTATCACCACTGCTCTTGGTTTGATTCTCGAAAGCCTCCATACCAGGAACGTTTAATGGCGAGGTCTCCGCTCGACGTTGTGGTACAGGACCACCTAAAGCACTACGCATCTGGCGCATATAGGTGACTTCAAGGCTATCCTCAGGTGGACGGTAGTAAGGTACTGATTCCAGCTCTTTATCTTTAATAGGAATGCCAAAACGATTACGGAATTTCTTCAAGCCCTCAATATCCAACTTCTTCACCGAGTGGGCATCGTTTTGTGCTTCTGCCGTGTCTCCAAAAGCATAACCTTTTACTGTTTTCGCCAGTATTACAGTAGGCTTACCATTCTTGCCTTGCACTGCTTCTGCATAGGCAGCATACACTTTATAAGGGTCGTGCCCTCCGCGGTTTAAGCACATGATGTCATCATCAGAGAGATGCTCAACCATTTTCAACAATTCGGGGCTTTTCCCAAAAAAGTTCTCCCGAGTATAAGCTCCGCCACGGCCTACATAGTTCTGATATTCCCCATCAACAATCTCATCCATTCGCGCTTGCAGAATGCCATCTTTGTCGGCGTGAAGCAGTTTATCCCAATGCCTACCCCAAACAACTTTAATCACATTCCAACCAGCCCCACGGAAAATACCTTCCAGTTCCTGAATGATTTTTCCATTACCTCTAACAGGACCATCCAATCTCTGTAGGTTGCAATTAATAACAAAAATAAGATTTTCTAGCTTTTCACGGCCAGCCTTACTTATAGCTCCCAATGATTCCGGCTCATCCATTTCACCATCACCAAGGAACGCCCAGATTTTCCGATTGCTAGTATCTAGCAATTTACGACTGGTCAAATACTTGAGCACATGGGCTTGGTAAATGGCCTGGATCGGGCCCAAGCCCATAGATACAGTAGGAAACTGCCAATAATCGGGCATTAACCAAGGATGTGGATATGAGGAAAGGCCATTGCCATTAACTTCCTGACGAAAGCTATCCAGTTGATCTTCATTCATACGCCGCTCTATGTACGAACGAGCATAAATTCCTGGCGCAGAGTGCCCTTGAAAATAAATCAGGTCACCTTCACTTTCTTCACTAGGGCCACGAAAGAAATAGTTGAAGCCAACATCATAGAGTGTTGCAGCTGAGGAGAACGTTGACATGTGACCACCGAGGCTGGAGTCACGTTTGTTTGCACGCATAACCATCGCCAAGGCATTCCAGCGAATAATTCCGCGAATCTCCCGCTCCATAAACATATCACCTGGCATACGCTCTTCATTCTCAGGCGAAATAGTATTGCGGTAGGGCGTGCTGACCGAGCCAGATGAAGAGACCAGCCCTTCGGTATTGGCTCTATAAGATAATCGATTTAACAGATACTGCGCTCTGTCTATACCCCCTTCATCAATAACCGAATCAAGGGCTTCTAGCCATTCTTTGGTTTCTTCAGGGTTTCCATCATTTTGCTGAGTCATTTCTAATTAATTCCGCATCTATCCAGAGCAGGAGCCACTCTATTAATTTATGTAATTAAACCACGAGACAAGCATGATCCTAACCTAGCCTGACAGCTTTTCCTATCAAGAATTACAGGCTTATTATGGTATCGGAATAGAATCGCCAACCCTTTTTATTGTTATCAGGAGAGCCTACCACCACCAAGAAAATAAAATTTATCTATATTTATCAAGTATCTAGGGTCGGTTTGCACTTGCAGAAAAAAGAGAGCAAAACACTTCAGCCCCTATTCCACTGGAATATCACAGTCCTAATATAGTAATTAATGCCAACACGCTCAACCAAATTGCCTGACTACGCTCTAATAGGCCAAGCAAAGCTCGTATCTCTGCCACTTCTATATCTTCATCTTCAACATCTTCACTAGGCTCTCGGTGTGAAGAGCCGCCACTTGCCATTCCTGAAATAGCACAATTCGCACACCCATACAACAATTCAGCATTGTCAGCATCTCTGTCAAATTGCCAAAAGGAAGCTCTTACATTCTCAAAACATTGCACAAAGTTTCCAGCCAAAGAAAATGCAAGCGCCAGAAGTCGAGCAGGGAGCCATTCCAATAAATGAATCACGAGAGCAACAAAGCGAACTTGTGATTGTAACTGTCCTTCACGGTGACTATCACGTAGCTGATAAGTTATGTAACAAAACAAGATGCCGAGCGGCCCGGTACACATATACCAAAAAAACATGACAAACATCTTCTCAAAGCATCTATAGGTAAGTTGCTTGCTAAAAAACCTGCCAACTGCCTCTCTGTCATCTGTATCTGGCAACGAGGGAGTGACCAGTTCATGTGCCAAATAATCAACGCAGGCATTCATATCTCCTGCTTTCCATTTCTCTATAAAGTCATTTGCCAACTTTCCTGGCTGAGTCCTATCAAAGGCAATCAACAGAACCAGAATATGGATCGTCATGGTAGCTAAGCCAAAAAAGATATCGCCTACTGCAAAGAGAATTACACCAAGCACAAGCATTGGAATGGAATAAATTATTGCAATTCCCGCCAGCCACCCAAGAGAGAACTTTTCTACCATGCCGGAGCTTAAATCGTCTAACCAACAACGCAAGCGGAAGAACCAGGTATCATCAAACCGGTCGAAATCCTTCAACCAAAGGTAATTAATCACCAAACAAATTAGGATTACCAAAAAGCTCATTTAACACCTTTCAAACAAAGGGATTGTCGTCATGTTCTTAAAAATTGTTAACACGATCTTCTTAAGGAGTTTCTATACCTTTCCCACTCAAAAAAAGGACCAGGGTCCGTTTTCCTTCCAGGAGATATGTCACTATGCCCTACTATATTTTCTATTTTCAAGCCTGGGTAATTTTCCAGCAACAAATCAGTTACTACGGCTAAACTCTCATATTGGCTAACTGTAAACTCTTCGAAGTCACTACCTTCCAATTCAATTCCTATGGAAAAGTCGTTACAGTTATTCCTACCACAAAACACTGACTCTCCAGCATGCCATGCCCGGCGGCCAAAAGGAACATACTGGGTAAGCCGCCCCTTTCGATCAATCAGCAAATGAGCAGAAACACGCAGCTGAGCTATTTCTCTGAAAAACGGATGGGAGTCTACCTCAAGCTGATTACAAAAAAATTGATCGATACAGGAAGAACCATACTCTCTTGGCGGCAGGCTAATATTATGAATAACCAGCAGGTCAATATTGCTATTGTCTGGCCGGGCATTCTGATTTGGCGATTCCAACTGCCGAGCACCAATTAGAATACCATTAGCGATTGAGAACTCCATTACGATGGCACACCGATCAAAATGCAAACACTTATTTCAGATACTTTGGGATAAGATAAAATAGCACCACGGGATGAATAGTACCATAGCCGGATGGCACCACAGAATGTGGCGTATATCATAAAGGGAGGAAGCCTTAATCACTATATAGAACCCGAACCAGCGCCGGCCAAGTCCCACTTTCTAATCATTGCTTTCTAAGACAGTGGCATTTTCACGGGAATTATTATTTGGAGACTCGACAAAGACCAATTCGCCCATTTGCATGGACACTGCCAAGCCCAATCTACTTCGGGTAAACACTATTTGCCCATCGCCAGCACTAGAATCCCGACTACTAACAATATAAAAAGGGGACTCTGAACTGCTTTTTGTGATGATGCATTCAATTGCCTTGCCATCTAGTAGAAAAACACAAGAACAGCATGCACCTATCCGATCCACAGCGGATAGACAATCAGCCAGAAGCTCACTATTCGGGTAGCTAGAACTGGAAGGTGTCGTCTCACCACTTACTAATTGGGCAATTTCATCCAGGTCTTCCACATCCAGAATACTTGCTCCCGAAGGGCTCAATGTGGCCTCAAGCCCAATCTCTGCAACCCCCTCAGCCCCCTCATTATCCCGAGCACCACTACTCACTATAGATGAGTGGCTAACAGAAAAATGCTGTTTCAAGGTCGCAATGAATTGTTCTTGTTGCGCTGGGTCGATTCTTAACAGGCGCAAGCCTTGCTGTATTTTATCAACTAAGAGGCTGTTCATTTGCAGCTTATCGCCACAGCAGAGCGCAAGCATTTGCATGGTATGTTGCGCCTCCTGCCATTCCACACCAGACACCCCTTTATTAAATCCAATCATTAGCATCAACATTCGCCAATGGGACTCAAACATCTCGTCTATGAAGGCTGGAATTTCCTCCAGCAGCCTTATTGACCGCAGAGCTTCGTCAACAGAAGACTCAACTGCCTTTGCATCGAGTCCCGCCCTTTCAAAGTCAACACCTTGCAAATAGGCTGCCATCTCCTCTGACACACAACTACTAGAGGTAGAGGTAGAGGTAGAGGTAGAGGTAGAGGTAGAGGTAGAGGTAGAGGCAGAGGCAAAGATAGGCACATGAAAAGATGAAGATGACGAATACAATCGCGCCACGAACTGCTTGTTATCAATATTATTCAATATGCTAATTACATCCAGAAAGAGTTTTTCCATCTTCAATAGAAAGTGTTGTTCAAACAATTTCATGAGCAACAAGCGAACATCAAGATTAATAGCAAAAATGTTTTGAGCTTCAGAAAACCCGATTAATGCAGAGCTAACAAGTGCATTGCTTCCAGCTAAATACTTTCTTTCCTCATGCACTATAGGCAACGTCAAGCTTTCTATTTGTTTCATAAAAGGCTTATAGGTCTTATTCGCTTTACGATTCATTGTCTCTATAGCCAGTTCAACTTCCATGCGCTCAAAAATGGCAGGCAATTCAATACGCTGAACTGCTTGCTGCACCACAGAATGGTTTCCTTTATTTTCCCGCTCTAAAAAAACTGACACAGAGTGTAGGAATGTCCTTTGAAAAAGAATCTGCTTATTTCTGATTTCACGCATTGCCCCCAGATAGTCGCTATTTATAGGTAGCCGACCCTGCTGACCAGAGACAAAGATAAAATCATCAACTTCATCGAAGAAACTCCAGCAAAGCTGATGCATTTGTTTACACAAGCGTTGCCTGAGCGCCCAGCCAGCTTTTTCAAAAGAGCCTACTTCTATCGATTGCTGCCTTGCCACCTGCACCTGATTAAAGATTGGAACTACTGACATGCACTACACCTAGCCACAGAAATTTAAGAAATCTATAAACCATCCTAGAAATCCTTATAGCACCCAGCCATAAAGCAAGTCATGATAGTGTTCACAGACTTGACAACAAAAGCCAAGCCCACCTCATTCAGGGATTCACACTTGAGCAAACCAACGTATTTTATGACCTCCATCACAACTTTCTATTTATTCTCGTATAAGACATAATTTGCGGAATGTCATCTCTGCGGCCATCAAACAGCAACAAGCCGGGCAAGGGCATCGGCCAGGGAATGCTAGTAATAAGCTTCGTTATTGTGCTTGCGGGGCTCACGTTTTTCTTTAATGGCAAACTTGAACAACAGAGAAACCCAAATAGAAACCCTGACTCCATGGTGCTACTTTCAGGGATCCGAGAAGTAGTGTTAGAACAGAACAGAAAGGGGCACTACGTTGCAGGCGGCAAAGTTAATGGTGTGCCTGTTACATTTTTATTGGACACAGGAGCAACAGATGTTGCCGTTCCTGAATCAATTGCACTCCAAGCTGGCTTGGAACGCGGAAATGCGTCCTTTGCCGCTACAGCAAACGGCATAGTCACTGTATACTCAACCCGGATTAACGAATTAGTACTTGGCAATATTGTGCTCAAAGATATCAATGCCAGCATCACCACTAGCATGGTCGGCAACACCATCTTGCTCGGCATGAGCGCACTGAAACAAATAGAATTTACACAGCGTGGCACGACACTCACTCTTCATCACATTCCTGAAACCTGAAAAATGCAAAATAAGCCTCTCACTCCTACAGATATAAAAAATGTTGTAACTCTTTCGCTAAATGAAGACATTGGAACGGGGGACATTACGGCCAAGTTGATTCCCGAAACAAAAATATTGTCCGCACATATCATCAGTCGCGAACCGGGGATTTTATGCGGCAGACCCTGGGCCGAAGAAATATTCAAACAAATCGATGACAGTGTTGAGTTGAACTGGTCAAAAAACGATGGCGACTCTATTGCTCAAGGTGAAAATATTCTGCAATTGTCAGGATCAGCCCGGAGCATTCTGACAGCCGAACGCACTGTCTTGAATTTCTTACAAACACTTTCTGCGGTAGCGACACTAAGTCATTATTATAGCTCTCTGGTTCGTCATACCAGTGTAAAGCTACTCGATACTCGTAAAACTCTGCCCTGCCTGCGTACCGCACAAAAATACGCTGTCACTACAGGTGGCTGTTTTAATCATCGTATAGGACTCTATGATGCCTTTTTGATAAAGGAAAACCACATCACTGCCTGCGGAGGAATCGAGGCCAGTATTAGCAAAGCCAGATCCTTACACCCTGAGAAACCTGTAGAGGTTGAAGTAAGAAGCCTGCATGAGCTAGAGCAAGCTATTGCTTGCTCCGCTGATATCATCATGTTGGACAATTTCAATATTGCGGACACAGAAAAAGCCGTTAATCTGAATAAGGGGCGCTCTAAACTAGAGGCTTCTGGTGGTATTGAGAAAGACATGCTCATAAAGTTTGCAGAAACCGGGGTAGACTATATATCAATAGGTGCCCTGACCAAGAATTGTCAGGCCATCGACCTATCCTTACTGGTTGACTAAAAGTCTTTCAGGCCCCTCCTAGAACTCCCTGCGCATATACTCCGAAGGAAAACTGGATAAAAAAGATTCTAAAACAATGTCGCCAAATGAAATGATCGCTGTGTTGTTTTCACAGGCATAAAAAATGCCGAACTAAGTTCAGCATTTTTTAAAGCACATTCACGATACTAGCATGATAGATACTAGGGGCTAACTATAAGAATTGACTCCATACCATTATCAGGATCCAGCTCTATATCACCCGTAGGGAATCCATTTGCTGAAAAAATATAGGCTAGCACATTCGTGTACTCCTCAAGCATGAGCGAGCCAGGATTACCAGCAGGCATAGTGCCTACAATCGAATCCCACAACCAAAGCACAGATTGATTATTGTAAGCTTTCAGGATGTCTCGATAAAAGCGCATGTCATGGCATATGCTACAAGCACCATCGAAGATAGGCTCACCAGCATCTACCTGCGCCTGCGTAAAAATACCATCTTCGATAGACTTATTTTCAGCCAACCCAACTTGGCACAGCACAAGAGCCATTAATGCCATTAACAATTTTACCGATTTTTTCATCATTCCAACTCCTCTGCGACGCTTAGGGTAGGTATTTCAATCCTGTCTATTCCTTTGGGTAAATACCTATGGTTTTGGGCCTATTCATAAGTCTATTCACGGATCTAGTCCTAGACCTAGGCCAATCGGTACGGCAATACCACCATATCGGGAAGCGCGCGAATATAAACCACATCAATTACATTATCAAGGTACTGCAAACTTTTTCCACAAACAGAAGAAGGAAAAAAGTCCTTAAAAACAAATACCTACCTGACAAAACAACAATAAACCCAACAAAATGAACCCTAGCTTAACTTTGACATTCACCCTTACCAAGGCATGAGCTGGATCACAATTAAGTTGTAGAATTTTCTCTCAAATTCAAAAAGGTTGCTCAATGTAGGATGGTCAATTCTGCACCAATTAAGCGCTTAGTCACTATCGCTGTCTTTATACATCAATGCCGTAACCTGCTCTGATACCAAACCAATCAGAAATACAATTATTGCAGTCATAAGCAATACTGCACTCATATTGGTAAACCTGCCGTCAGTGAAATAGGTATACATATAGTTCAGCAAGCCTGCTCCAAAAAAGCCTGCAGATACCGGCAAAAATATTTTAAGAGGCGAATAAAGCGTTCCCACTTTGAATATGATGAGTAGAAAACGGATCCCGTCTTTAAAAAGGCTTATGTGGCTCTGCCCAAGGCGTTGTTCCGTTTGAATTGGGAGATAACCAACTGAATACCCCGCACGAAAAAATGCCATCGTGCAGGTAGTCGGATAGGAGAAACCATTCGGCAACAGAAAAAGAAACTCCTTAAACTTCTCCGCTCTCACTGCTCTAAAGCCCGATGTTAAATCCTGTATTTTATGCCCTGTTATTGCTGAAGAAAGCGAATTGTATACACCATTTGCGATAGCACGAAAGGAATCTGCCTGAGATTTTTTATCCCTTGCACCCACAACCATGTCGTAACCCGTTTCCAATTTCTCCAACAACCGGGGAATGTCCTCAGGCTTATGCTGTCCATCGCCATCCAGAAATACAATAACATCACCGGTCGCTTTTTTTGCGCCCGTTTTAATTGCAGCTCCGTTTCCTTTGCTATAAGGATGAGTTACCACAATGACTTTATGCTGTTCACAAATATCAACCGTGTCGTCGGTGGAGCCATCGTTAACGACTATGCATTCTGCGCTTGGCATGACCGACATCAAACGCGGCAAAAAACCTTTCAAGTTTTCAGCTTCGTTTTTTGCTGGAATCACAATTGATATTTTCGGTTTAGCCTCTAACTTAGACACCACACACCCTCATCTCTAGACATTACTATTTATCACTAATTCTCTCGTATCTTGCAATTAATTATTGTATTGCTGCCATGCGCTTTTTTATATCTCTTTCGATTGTAACAATTTCATCCTCATAAGAAGGCAGTAAAAACGACTGTTGTTGATTTGCCTCTCTGGCCCGCTGAAGAAAAACCAAAGCATCCGCATTATTGTCCGCAGATGCTGTTAGCATAGCCTGACGAATAGGTATTTCGGGAAAACCGCTTAGCTCAAACGCCTTTGTGAGTTGAATCAACGCAGGATCCAACTGCCGGTAGTACACAAATAAATCTGAGTACAAGAAATGATAGCTCGCTCTCGGTAATTCAGAACGTATCAGCGGCTCTAACTTTTCAAAGAAAGCAATCATTGTCTGATGCCTTGGGAACTGACACTGCTTGGACATCAAATCTTCAAGCAAAGCTCTCAAATAGAAATTAATATCATTTTGGAAATACTCCAAGTTATCCATAGCTGCAATCTGTTCCAGGCTATAAGGCGACTCTGTCCCATATTCACAGGCCATGTTCCACATATGCAGCATGATAGTTATTTCTTTTGGATGCGCCTCATTAGCAATTTCCAGCCTTTCCATGGCTTCTTCTGTCGCACCTCTTGGGGCGAGGTAGTCTGCATAGCTTATCTGTGCTCGAACAGAGCCAGGGGTTTCATATGCCCAGTAAGCCAGCAAGTCCCGGTTGCTACCCCATAACATTGCTTGCTGCCAAGTTAACAAAAACATCACACCAAGAAAAACTCCTACTACAGCTTTCGCAAATATTTTCAGAACCTTCTCACTATGACCTTGCAGAAAAACATACAAGTACCACACAAAACTTATCAAAGGCCCCACCATGGCGAGATAATTTCTATGCTCAAAATAAAGTTCTAGAGGCAGGTAGGTGGACTCCAACAGGTGCATCGAAAAGAACCAGGCTATTCCAAAAAACAGCATTGGCTGTTCCTTGCGACTTATAATTGCCAAACTCAAGCTAGCAACGAGAAATATCAACGAAGCAAACGTACTAATGGGTGCAAACAACGATCTTGAGACCTCAAAGTCGTCATGAAACACACTTCCCTCCGCCAAGCTTGGTACAAACACACCCCCAGCATATAAAGTGAGTGCCCGCATTTCTGACAGCAACCTTTCCCCCATCGTAAATGGGCGAACGTCATATCCTTCCATGTTGCTCGGAAAAGTAAGCAATAAGTAGAACCCAAGGCACAACAATGGCAGGATCACTCCCAATCTGTACCAGAGCTTAAAGGTAAGATGCTTTACGGAAGACTGACGAAAAACACTCAACTCAAACACCACTATTAGCAATAAGAGTAATGCCCCATTTTCCTTGCTTAAGACAGAAAGCACCCCAAAAGGAAACAGGGCCAAACACAAATAAAGAAAACTATGCCTTGCATCCTGAAGAGTTAACGCCCTTCCTTTCAGATAGCAGATGAGTGCTGCTAACGCAAAGAAAGTCATCAGCTGGGTCATTCGCTGTATAACATATAGAGCTGTAGTGGTGTTGAGTGGATGAAATAACCACAGCGCCGCCACCAACAAAGCAAACATCGCACTGTGTTTTTCACTCATCCCCAGAACTTGAAACAAGAGTAAAGTTAACCAAGCTAATAGCACCCCATTTAAAGCGTGGATTAGTACATTGGTATATTTGAGTGACGCTACGTTCGGCGGCCAATGTTGTGTATCAATCAGGAAAGAAAGCATTGCTACTGGGCGGCCTGTGGGACCCGAGCTGTTACCAAACAGGTAGCGCATAAAATTTTGCAGGTTTGTTACTCCATCATTTTCCCCGATTGGACTAAGATTCCGATAATCATCAAGCACCATCGGGCCTGAAATACCAGGCCAGTAAATAAGGACCAAGACAGCAACTAGCACCCCCAACACACTAGCAAACCGAAACAAAAAGCCAATATTTTGGGCTGCTCCTTGGCTGGGAAAACTCTGAGAAATGATAAAAACCTCACCCAAAATTGGGCCTGAAAAAACTGGAGGCCCAGTTTATGAGAGAAAGCTTATTATTAGCAACTTCATTGTGCATCAGCCGATATTGCTACCGCAGAATTTACTCTCAAACCACCTTAATGCTGACAATTATTGTCACAAATGCCCATTGTTGTCAGTTCCTGACCACATGCTTTTGTAAGAAAACAGTGCAAAAATAATATTATTTCTTTTTATTTTCAATGTGTTAGGAATATTTGGAAAACTGGCACGATTAGTGTATCTCTAGCTTTAACCGTTATATTAAGTGAACGGAAAAATTACTTAACTTTGTGTTTCACAGACTGGAGATAGAAAATGAAAAACATCCAAAAAGGTTTTACCTTAATCGAATTGATGATCGTTGTTGCGATTATCGGTATCCTGGCAGCGGTTGCGCTTCCTGCTTACCAGAACTACTCAAATAGAGCTGCTTTCTCTGAGCTCGTTCTAGCGGTTACTCCTCGAAAGACAGCCGTAGAACTCGCTATTCAGACTCGCGGCCCCACGGCTATTGGTGATCTAGATCAAGCATTAATGGGTATTCCTGCCGACCAACCCGTTACTACACTTCTTCATGGTGCAGCAGTTCTAAACGGTGCAATCACTATGACATGGCGCGATGACGGTACTCCTCTTGATGCCACTACTTACTCACTTACAGCTGGCGGCATTACCCCTCCCGTACAGTGGACCGAAGGCGGTGATTGCCTGACTAAGGGCTTCTGCTAGACGGCAACCACTTAGTTTAGTAAGTTAGAGGTGGCATCCATTCACTTGAGTGGGTGCCACCAACTCAAACCAGCCTTAGTTTCCATGCATTTAATAAGACTGTGAATAAGCTAGAAAATTGTAAGGTTTCTTCCTACTTACTAGAAGACTCTACTTTGTAGATACCTACCACTACTAGTTTCTTAAAGGGGGCCGTATTTTGAACTCGACGAATAGGCTACTACGGGAAACACCTGCAATAAACCGACAGAAGCAGTCTGGTTTCACCCTCATCGAATTAATGATTGTTACTGCCATCATTGGCATTTTAATATCTGTTGCACTTCCTGCTTATGATCTTTACCGTAATCGTGGCAGATTTTCTGAGGCGATACTCGCTATCGGTTTCTACAGAGCTGCCATCTTAGTTCAGGCACATTCTGATCGATTTAGCACCCTTGCCGATGTTGACGCTGGAACAAATGGCATTCCGCCCGCTCAACCACAAGCAGCGTCCACTCATGGCATTGATGTTGTAGACGGGGTGATTACAGTTACCTGGATGGCTGACGGAACAGATCTGGCAGGCACTACCTATACGTTAGAAGCACAAGGAGTCGTTCCCCCCGTGCAGTGGCTTACTGGTGGAACTTGTAAAACTGGTGGTTATTGCTAATTTCCTTTCAGCCAGCCCCCTCGCCATTCTCGGCTAAGGAAGAAGGTGCATATTCATTCTCGAAGAATACACTAATTTCCCTATCTGCTTTATCAAAGCAAACATAACCACCAACTACTGAAGAAACAAACTTAGCAAAAAGGCAAGACTCACTAAGCTTGCCCCGCATGCCATCCGACACACTGCCTCGAACAGTCCCTTCTCTTCTAAAGATTTCACTCGCGTTATCAAGACTATCCGGTATAGCACGATAATTTTCAGTTTGAATGTACAACGGGTCACCTATGAATTGACTACGAATAGAAGCAATATCTGCCGCAATATCTGACTCGGGTAGCTCGACATAGATCAACTTTGGATAGGGGCCAGGGAACGCATCAAGGACGGCAGGGTCTTTCTCAAAATCTTCGAACTCCTGCGCTGCGACACTGTAGAAAGTATCATAGGCGAGCACCAATGCAATCGGCCTTTCCTTGTACACAATCCACATTCCCGCGGCCATACAAAGCACTTGAGCTGTAACTATACAGCTCAAATCGAATTTCAACCCTGGTTTGCCAGATTTGAAAATAACCAAAGTTAGGAAAGGCCCCAACACTAAATCTACGCCAATCACTAGGCGCAAACCAGACCATCCACCATCGATACTGAACAGTATACCTGGATACCAAAGCCACAAAATCAAGGTTAGCAGAAACAGAAAAACCAGAAGGCTAGCAGAGAAATGTATTGCAGCAGCTTTCCATCGACTCATAAAAATACTCCAAGCAGGTCAATTTTTCATTTTTTACAGCCAGCATTACCTATGCCAACTATAATCAAAAGAGGTCCGATTATAGAGCGACTATTTTTTAAAGTTAACTATCGAACGGAATCAGTGTATGCCTGTTCCATTAGCCGGCTTAGCAAGACGCCTGATTGCTGAAGGGCTACTCAGTGAGCAGCAAGCAATAGCTGCTACCTCTAACTCCAGCAAACTCAATACCACATTTATCGATCAGTTAATCTGCGGGAAAGTTCTGGACGAGAAAGCCCTCGCAGAAATAACAGCCGATGAATACAGTCTACCCTTACTCAAGCTAGATTCTTTTGACCTAGATAGCTGTCCTGAAAATATCATAGACATTGCCCTTATCAAGAAGCATCGCATACTCCCTCTTTCCACTGGCAACAATAAACTTAACATAGCCTTATCTGATCCAGGGAATCAGAATGTACTCAGTGAACTTACATTTCACACTGGTTACAACGTTGAACCCGTTGTCGTGGAACAAGACAAATTAGCGTCGGCTATTGGCATCTATATTCAGAAACAGGAACATAGCTATACAACTATAGATACTGGAGAAAGCGTCGAACTTGAGAATATCGAAATAGACTCAAGCCAGGATATCGAAGAAGAGCTGGATGCTAACGATGAAACTCCGCTAGTCAGATTCATCAACAAGCTCCTGCTGGAGGCAATTAAAACCAAGGCCTCAGATATTCACTTCGAACCCTACGAAACCACTTATCGTGTCCGTTTTAGGATTGATGGCATCCTGCACGAAATTACCCGACCTCCAGTAAGACTAAGCGCCCGGCTCGCGTCAAGAATTAAGGTTATGGCGCAATTGGATATTTCGAGTAAAAAATCGCCGCAGGACGGCCGTATTCGAATTCGCTTAGGAAGAGATAGAGCCATTGACATACGCGCCAACACACTCCCAACGGTCTGGGGAGAGAAAATAGTTTTACGGCTATTAGACCCTTCCAGCACTAACATTGGTATTGATACACTGGGCATGGAGCCCTCTCAAAAAGCACACTTCTGTAAGGCCCTACAGGCCACTCAGGGGCTAATCCTGATTACCGGACCAACCGGCAGTGGAAAAACCGTCTCACTCTACAGCGGCCTACATCTACTGAACACCCCAGAGAAGAACATATGCACCGCGGAAGACCCGGTTGAAATCAACATAGAAGGTATTAATCAACTGGCGATCAACCCTAAGGCCGGACTATTCTTCTCTTCTGCACTGAGGTCCTTCCTAAGACAAGACCCCGATATAATCATGCTCGGCGAAATACGAGATCTGGAAACTGCAGAAATGGCAATCAGGGCGGCTCAAACGGGCCACCTGGTCCTTTCCACTCTACACACACTCAATGCCGCTGCCAGCTTGGATCGTCTGCACAGCATGGGTATCCCACCCTACAACCTCGCTCACACCATAAGCTTGATCATGGCACAACGCCTGGCCCGTAGACTCTGTAATAACTGCAAAGAAGCCTCGGAATTGCCCCAAGGAGTACTGAAGGAACAGGGGTTTGATACCACACAATTTGCTTCCTTAACGATATATCGCGCCAAGGCTTGTAATTATTGCAAAGATGGCTACAGCGGAAGAATCGGTTTTTATGAAGTAGTTCCTTTCACTGAAGAGCTTTCCCGAATTATTATGGAGGGGAGTCACACAGGGCAAATATCCGAGCATCTAAGAGAGACCGGTTGCCTCAGTTTGCGCGAAGCTGTTCTGCTTAAAGTCGCACAGGGGCTGACCAGTTTGGAAGAGGCTAACAGACTGACTTAATAGATAATTTTTCGCTACCGCAGATACGTGATATAGTCGGTAGAATAGTTTCGCTTAACAATACGGCAAGGTGCCTATGGCAACGGAAGCAGCACAAACCACCTACCTTTGGCAGGGAACCGACAAGAACGGGAACAAAACCAAAGGAGAAATACAAGGTAGCAGTCAAGCACTGGTCAAAGCCCAGCTTCGTAAACAAGGTGTTTTGCCTACGCGCGTCAGACGCAAACCCAAAGACCTGTTCGGGCCTAAAAAGCAAAAAATCAAACCCAGTGATATCGCTGTCTTCACCCGGCAGCTCGCCACAATGATGAAATCCGGTATCCCGCTGGTACAATCCTTCGAAATCGTGGGAGAGAGTCTCGAAAACCCGTCTATGCGTGAATTGGTGGGCTTAATCAGAGACGATGTCGCAGCCGGCAATAACTTTGCAGACTGTATTCGCAAACACCCTCGCTATTTTGATGACTTATTCTGCAACCTAGTTGATGCAGGTGAAGCCTCCGGCGCGTTGGAAACCATGCTTGACCGCTTAGCCACCTACAAAGAAAAATCGGAAGCGCTGAAATCCAAAATTAAGAAGGCCATGAACTATCCAATAGCAGTTGTGGGGGTGGCTGTCGTCGTAACCGGCATTCTTCTAGTTAAAGTAGTTCCGCAATTTGCCACAACATTCTCAAGCTTTGGGGCCGACCTGCCAGCCTTTACTCTATTTGTTCTTAACCTTTCTGATCTTGCCATCGCCAACTGGTGGAAAGCCATAATAGGTGCAGTAGTTTTTGGTTTTGTATTTAAAGAGGCAAAACTTCGTTCTCAGGCCGTACGAGATGCCCTGGATAGAATCTCTCTAAAACTACCTATTGTGGGCCCTATATTGAACACATCCTGTTATGCAAGATTCACTCGGACCTTGGCTACTACCTTTTCCGCAGGTGTACCTCTCGTCGATGCTTTAGATTCTGTCGCCGGAGCCACGGGAAATATCGTGTACTCTACAGCAACAAAGAAAATCAAAGATGATGTAACTACTGGCCAGCAACTTAACTTCGCCATTAAAAACACAACTCTTTTCCCGGTGATGATCACGCAAATGGTGGGCATTGGCGAAGAGTCAGGCGCACTTGATGCCATGCTGGACAAATGCGCTGTCTATTTTGAAGCAGAAGTGGACAATGCGGTTGATGGCCTGACCGCCCTAATGGAACCTATGATCATGGCCGTATTAGGCATCTTAATTGGTGGCCTGATGATCGCGATGTATTTGCCGATTTTCCAACTCGGCGCAGTAATGTAGGCCAAGCATCTCTGAATGGAAATAATCGACCTCCTAACGGAAAGCCCCCTCTTCTTGCTAATAATCTGCACAGTATTAGGCTTATTAGTCGGCAGTTTTTTAAATGTTGTCGTCTACCGCCTCCCTATCATGTTGCAGCGGGAATGGCGCGAGCAGTGCTGTGATTATCTGGAAATAGAAAATACTATACCTGACAGCAATGAGTCATCGGCAAAGTTCACTGTTTTTAATCTCCAGAAACCTGATTCCCATTGCCCGCTTTGCAACCATAAAATTAGGGCCTGGGAAAATGTGCCAGTCCTTAGCTTTGTATTTCTAGGTGGCAAATGCTCTAACTGCAAGGCGAAAATTTCCATTCGCTATCCCACTGTAGAATTTGTAAGCGGAGTGCTTTCAGGACTAGTAGCCAGCTACTTTGGTGCCACATGGCTTACTTTAGCCTTGCTGTTTTTTACTTGGTCTTTGATCGCATTAACTTTGATCGATTTCGACCAGCAATTGCTGCCGGACAATATTACCCTGCCTTTGTTGTGGCTAGGCCTGCTGGTGAATACTCTTGATTTAGGCTCAGGTGTCACTCTGCGTGATGCCGTGATCGGGGCCATTGCCGGTTATATTGTGCTTTGGAGTTTTTATTGGGCTTTCAAGCTGGCTACAGGCAAAGAAGGTATGGGATATGGTGACTTCAAACTGCTTGCTGCCCTGGGCGCCTGGATGGGATGGCAAAGCCTGCTACCAATTATCCTCCTCTCATCACTTGTGGGTGCGATATTTGGCATTGGCATGATTCTCTTCATGGGTAGGGATAAATCCGTTCCCATGCCGTTTGGGCCTTTTCTCGCCGGTGCCGGATTCATTAGCGTGATTTGGGGCCCACAGTTAAGCGCGTTCTACATGAACACATTTATAGGTTAAAGGGATTAAGCCCCCTCTTAGCTGTCTCTTTTGAACGAAATCAATATGAAGCAACAACGTGATCAGGCAAAGTTTGTAGTTGGTCTCACCGGAGGTATTGGCAGTGGGAAGAGTACCGTGGCTGAGATGTTTACAGCACTGGGGGTTAACGTAGTCAATGCGGATACCCTCGCGCGAGAAGTAGTAGAGCCTGGCCAACCTGCCCTACACTCCATTACCGCACGCTTCGGTGCCGAAATTCTACAAACAGACGGTTCTTTGGATAGGGCCGCCTTACGAAAAATCATTTTCTCTGACCCCGAGCATAAAAACTGGCTTGAATCCCTGTTACATCCATTAATTAACAATTTGCTACTTATCCGAATTAAAGAATCAAAATCCACATATTGTATTCTGGAATCTCCCTTACTGCTGGAAACGGAGCAACACAAGCTAGTCAATAGAGTGCTAGTAATTGATGTTCAAGAGAAGACCCAGATGAGCAGAGCAGCTCTCAGAGATGGTAGCAATAAAACTGTAATCCGCACCATCATCGAATCACAGATAAACCGTAAAGAGCGTATCCAGGCTGCTGATGATATCATTGACAATGAGCAAGGCTTGGGACAACTCCAAAACAAGGTTGAAGCTCTTCATAACAACTATCTAATACTAGCGAACAAACATGACTGCTAACATCAAATCTGTTGACTGTCCTAACTGCAAGAAAGCAGTCGCCTGGATAGAAGAAAATGAATCCCGACCTTTCTGTAGTAAACGTTGCCAGCTAATTGATTTTGGCGAGTGGGCCAGCGAGAGAAACAGCATAGCTGGAGAAACAGTCTACCCAGCAATCAATGACGAGCTTGATCAATAAACCGTCATTAAAAATGGCCGATAATCACCACTTCTTAAAGTGGCGTCCCGGTTATAGCCGGCATTGGCATCCAGTAAAACTTGCTGCTTTCATCGTGCACTTCATTCTCTAGAAAGATAATCAGGTAATTCCCATCCAGAGATATTCTGATTTTCTTGATTTGCTCACCCTCCAACAAACCAAGCTCAAAATCCTCTAGAATCAAATGCGTCACCACATCGAAAAAATAGAGCTTGTCATTATCTGTAGCTATTAAAATGGTGCCAGCGTTATTAAAAGTCGCACTTATGGGGGAGCTACCCAGAAACCATTCTCCATCTGAATCGAAATAGGCATCTGGCGACATATCTACAATACTGAAATCTTCATCACTACGGTTTCCGTTAGGGCAGGAATACGCAATATGATTCCCATCAGGTGACACGCTAAAATCGGTACAGGAACTACCTACCGCAAGGTCAGTACCAGGAACAAATGTAAGAGTATTAGTAGCTGAATTAAAATCAAATGTCGCGAGATTGGATGCGCTGGCTAGAAACACATGATCGAGAGCATCGTCATATTCTACCCGCAGCGGCTCTTCCAACGGAATGCTTTCAGTTAAGAAGCCACCTGATCCATTCAATAAACCCAGCCAAAGCCCCGTTGATGAAAAAGGAATATCGTTCCCTGGATCAGTTTGTATATTGTCATGCATTAGCGCAAAAACATTCCCGTTCGCACCTAGTGCCAAATCCCGAAGTGACCATTGGTAGGTAAAGCCACCAATATTTTGGGATATACGATTATGAGAAATGACCCCTGTGTTCAGGTCCAATCGATAAAGCCTTTCTGTTTCGGGGTGCACTGTCATATAGACCGCACCATTAACTTCGTCAACTGTAAATTGGTCTGGAACCTGGCTAAAAGAATAGGATGCTCCCGTTTCTCCGGACAAGAGATTCCTTTCTACTACCCGATTGCGAACTGAATCTCCTATCAACACCCAGCCATGGCACAGTGGAACAAAGTCCTGGCTAGACTCAACAATTAAGCCACCACCAAGAGCTGAAATAGTGGCCTCAGACGGCCCGGATTGTACAGCACCAATATTCAAGGTCTCGAACAATGCAGGATTGGAACCTTCAATGAGTTCCAAACGCATAGACAGTTGCTCATTATTAAAATTAACACTGGGTATATCCAGAATCCCCGAATTTATCGAGTAGCTTGACGCACCCGCTGCAACATCAGCAACCGCTGGCGGCTGAAAGGCACCACAATTTAGCAAATCCGCACCGGACAGTGGTGGCGGGGCAACACCACCGCTGGTAATAACCGCTTCCGTAAGCTGAAAAATCAGTTCATTTGGGTCAACCATGCGCATTTGGGCTGCAACTTCACCAATTCCAGCAACGTCGATATTCTGCACCTCTAATGTAAAACCATCGAAACGGGCAGCATCTTTGGCTACAGCAGGCGCTGCTCCAGGCGTAAAGCTCAATGCGTAAAGGTTTTCTCTAAATTTCACCCCTGTCCAGGCAGGTATTGAGTCATCCTCTACAGCGGAGGGCACAACTGCGCTTCTTATTCTAAAACCGACATAACGGCTAGTACTCAGTGCAGAATTGACGGCGCCAGTTACATCAATATCGATTTGAGCAAGCCCTGCAGCATCCACCTCAGCAATAGCTGCAGAAAAACCTGCGGAGTAGTCGGTAATTTCCGCTACGCCATTGTCAGCATACATATACACCTCAAGTGGTGCTACGCCGTTCTGGGGAAATACCTGTTCAATCGGTAGCGTTAGCGTAGCCTGGCTAACACTGGTAGTCGTATTGAAATCAAATATCGCCACCGCCGCATCAATAAAATTTGTACCAGTAACGGCCCACCCCCCGAAACTCACATAGGAAGCATCAGTCGCAGCTCCAATTAGAGATGGGGTCGGTGCTACTACTTCCTCAGCAGTTTCATCCGTAGCAGGTGCAACTACCGGATCTCTTTCTACAAGAACAGCTTCGGCAACTAGTAATGCTACATCTGCATAAACTGCACTTGTCATCAATAACAAGGCACTAGCTAAAGCGGCCAATACCAACTTTTGGTAGCTTGTTCTTTCTGTAGCCGATTCAGAGACCATTGCTAAATAAGAGTGATTCATTTTTGCCGCCAGCGCTCCACCAGTAATTGCTATATTTTCAACAAGTTAGCATAAATCTCAGTGATACAGGTCACATTAATACTAGTTAACTGGGCAGCTCATGCTTCTTAGCTACCCACATTGCTGTATCTGCTTATACGAAGAATACTTTATTAAAAAAGACCTGCTTATGGCCCTTTTCGTTCAAGCTAACTCTTTTGATATCAGCAGCTTGTCACTTGTACCGAACACTCTTCTTAAACATTTACCAAAAGGGTTTTGAGCTAATCAGACAAATATTTAGCTCAACTCTTTGTAAATGTAGATACTCCCGCTATACCAAAGCCCTTGTGCATACGACTAGTATCCACATCAGCTAGGTCAACACCACCCAAGGCATAAACGGGGATATTAACCTGGGTTGCGAGGTCTTGGAATTTACCCCAACCCAATGCTGGTTTCTTGCTGTGCGTCGCGGTAGCACAAACTGGAGAGAGAAATGCAAAATCCACATCTATGGCCTCAGCATGTTTAAGCTGTGCCAGATCATAGCAGGAGGCACTAAAAAGCCGTTGTTTGCTAACAGGGCGGGACTTTAATGAAAGCAGTTGCTCAAGGCCCACGTGATAAGCACCAACTTCCGTTAGCGGGCCCTCTTCTATATTCTTAGCCTCCCCCGAGTACATCAGAGTTATATTCTTTACCTTACACTCAGCTTGAGCCCATTCAAACCACTCAAGATATGTCTTCGCATTCTGCTCGTTCTGTCGAAAATAGATCAACCCTGGGTGCTGATTGGAAAGGTGTTTAATAATTTGACGTAGTTCTTCGAAGGAACTTGCCTCAGGGGTAATAGCAATTCTATCGGGTAATGCTAAAGATCGAATAATACGCTCATTTGCTTCTGGAAAATCATCACTCTGCAAACTATTCAGCGGCTTCCAGGCAACTTCCTGCCCTTCCTTACCAACAGGAATTCCAGAATATTCAGATATTGTCCAAACATCCAGAAGGACCGATTTATCAGGATAATGATGCCTAATTCTCAGAAAAGGAAAGGCGCTAAGAACCGTTATTCCCAACTCTTCTTCAAACTCCCGGCTTAGAGCAGACTGAACAGATTCACCCTGCTCCACCTTGCCCCCAGGAAATTCCCATAGCCCACCTTGATGACTACTGGCAAGACGAAGTGAAACCAATACTTCAGCATGGGCATTGATTACCACCCCAACAGCGACATGAACAAGATTTTCCTGACTCACACTAGGCAGCTCATCATCTACATTAATTGAACCAAGCGTTAGAAATATTTTACATCAGAGCAAAAATCATCAGACCACGAAACTTCAAGCAAACATTTAACTGCGATAATCTGCATTAATGCGTACGTATTCATTAGAGAGATCTGAAGTCCAGACTGTCTCACTAGCCTCGCCTCGAGCCAAACTAATGCTCACCAGAATCTCTTCGTTATCCATTTCTGACTGCCCATCGCTCTCTGTATAAGCTTTATGCACAGCGCCATTTGCTACCAGCAAGGTATCCCCCAAAGAGACCTTTACTGCATCTATGTCTAAGTTCTTAATTCCAGCACGTCCAATAGCAGCAAGGATTCTGCCCCAATTAGGATCCGAGGCAAAAAAAGCAGTCTTAACCAAGGGGGACTCCGCCACTGCATACGCTACTGCCAGGCATTCCTGCTCAGATTCCCCTTCATTTACTTCGATTGTAATAAATTTGCTAGCACCCTCAGCATCCCGAATCAAACCGGTCGCCAGTTGTTCGAATATTGAATTTAAAGCATGCTGAAATTCATCAGCCTGCTTGCTGTCAGCATCTTCTATTACAAATGAGCCCTGCCCTGTAGCAACCAACATACAACCGTCATTAGTTGATGTGTCTCCATCAACTGTGATGCGATTAAACGAACATTTAACAGCAGTGCGCAGAAATTTTTCAAGCAGTGGCTGAGCTATTTTCGCATCAGTTGAAACGAAACCCAGCATAGTCGCCATATTAGGCTTTATCATACCGGAACCTTTTGCGATTCCGGTTATGCTCACTTGTGAACCCGCAATGTTTAGCATAGTCGATGCAAGCTTAGGGCGTGTATCTGTAGTCAAAATTCCTTGCGCCGCTTCTAACCAGCTCTCTTCGGAAAGCACTTCTTGCAAGGCTGGTAACGCATTAATAATTTTATCAACAGGCAATTTCTCGCCAATAACCCCCGTAGAAAACGGAAGAACCTGCTCAGGCTTTAATCCATTTAATTTGGCCAAAGCTTGGCAACACGCTAACGCGTCGGCATCCCCAGGAGCACCGGTGCCTGCATTCGCATTGCCAGTATTTATCAGAAAATAGCGACTTACCTCTTGGGTCAAATGTTGCTTAGCCACCCGAACTGGCGCGGCACAAAATGCATTTTGCGTAAACACCCCAGCAACCGTGGAATCTGATGCGATCTCAATCAACACCAGGTCCAAGCGATTTGCGTAACGAATATTACCTTCTACTGCGGCTAATCGAATACCTGCAATGGGCTTCACGCTATCAACTGTTTCTGTACCAACCGCCATTACTATGACCCTTCAAATCTAATTCCTGCAAATACTTAGCCTATACCTGCTAAACAATTTTCCCATGACAAACTTTATACTTCTTGCCGGAGCCACAGGGACAAGGGTCATTTCTGCCTACCTTTGCCACTTCTCGAACAAAAGGTGCTGCTTTTGCACTCTGCTCAGCCGCTTGTTTATTTCCCCCATCTTCGCCAGGAGGCTGATCTACCAAACTAGAAGCAGCTTGATGCTGGAAATTAACACGCTCCCTGGCACGCTCTTGCTCTCTCTTCTGCTCGATAGCATCCACTTCATCTTCTTGCTGGATTTTAACGTGACTAAGAACCTTAACAACTTCCTGCTGCAGATTACTCATTAAATCCTGGAACAAAGTGAATGCCTCGCGCTTATACTCCTGGCGCGGGTTCTTACCACCATAACTACGTAAAAATATACCTTGGCGCAAGTGATCCATCGTTGACAGATGCTCCTTCCACAAGCCATCCAATATTTGTAAGGTGATCTGTTTTTCAAAGAGTCGCATCTTTTCGCCCACCGCAGCACACTTCTCTTCATAATTCTTTGAGAGAATTCTGTCTATCTTCTGCTTCAATTGCTCTTCGTAAAGCTGATCATCCTCATCTAACCAATTCTGAATATCCTGTTTGCTGGAGAATTCAGTCTCAATCGCTTCCTGCAAGCCTTGTACATCCCATTGCTCTGGAACACTCTGCGGCGGGATATATTCATCAACCAATTGGTTAACCACCTCAGTCCTCATTTCTGCTAGCAAGTCGGATATATCATCACTGGCCATTAACTCATTACGTTGACGATAAATAATTGTTCTTTGGTCATTGGCAACATTATCGTATTCCAATAACTGCTTCCGAATATCAAAGTTCCTACCTTCTACTTTACGCTGGGCTTTTTCTATCTGCTTGGTCACCATGCCATGTTCAATTGCTTCACCTCTCTCCATGCCGAGGCGCTTCATAAAATTCTTCACACCATCTGTGGCAAAGATACGAAGTAAATTATCTTCCATTGAAAGATAAAACCTAGAATAGCCAGGATCACCTTGGCGACCAGAACGACCTCTCAACTGATTATCGATGCGGCGAGACTCATGCCTTTCCGTACCAACAATATGCAAACCTCCAGCGGCAATAACTTGGTCGTGCCGAACCTGCCAATCGGCCTTTATTTTTTCAATTTGTGCATCTGTCGGGTTTTTCAGCTCGGCAACTTCTACCTCCCATTTTCCTCCCAACACTATATCCGTACCACGACCTGCCATATTAGTTGCAATGGTAACAATCCCGGGTCGCCCTGCTTGTGCAATAATTTCCGCTTCCCGTTCATGAAACTTAGCATTTAGTACCTCGTGCTCAACCTTCTCCTTCTTCAAGAAATTGGACAATATTTCAGAAGTATCAATTGATGCTGTACCAACCAGCACGGGTGCGCCCTTTGCACTCATTTCTACAATATCTTTTACTATTGCTTCGAATTTTTCTTCCATCGACAAATAGATAAGGTCGTTCGCATCTTCTCGAATCATAGGCATATTGGTAGGAATAATCACGACATCCAAACCGTATATTTGAGAAAATTCAAAGGCCTCAGTATCTGCTGTACCTGTCATACCAGAGAGGTTGTTATACAGGCGAAAATAATTCTGGAAAGTTGTTGAGGCAAGAGTCTGACTTTCACTCTGAATTTCCAATCCCTCTTTTGCCTCCAATGCCTGATGCAAACCCTCTGAGAGGCGCCGCCCCTCCATGGTTCGACCAGTGTGCTCATCAATCAAAACAATTTTTTTATTCTGGACAATGTATTCAATATCCCGATTGAATAAATAATGCGCCTTCAGGGCTGCATGCACATGATGCAATAAAGAAAGGTTGGTCGCAGAATACAGAGATTCACCTTCAGCAAGGAACTTCTTCTGGATCAACATATCTTCGACAAACTCGTGGCCCGACTCTGTCAGTTCTGCCTGTCTGCTTTTCTCATCAACAGTGAAGTGCCCCGACTCTTCCGGGACAAAACTCTTATCCATCATTTCCATCTTAGACTTTTCGGCTTTTACCCCTTTTTCCAATTTTGGAATTAATTGATTGATAGCTACGTACAATTTTGAGCCATCTTCAGCAGCACCCGATATAATCAGCGGTGTCCTTGCTTCATCAATAAGAATGGAATCCACTTCATCGATAATGGCAAAATTTAACTCCCTTTGCATTTTGTCATCTAATCGAAATGCCATATTGTCACGTAAATAATCGAAGCCAAACTCATTATTGGTTCCGTATGTAATCGACGAATCGTAGGCCGCTTTCTTGTCTTCAGGGTTCTGACCGGAGTTAATGATGCCTACACTAAGACCAAGAAATTCATAAAGTGGACGCATCCAGTTTGCATCTCTTTCAGCCAGATATTCATTAACTGTAACTATATGTACGCCTTGCCCAGTTAAGCCATTCAGGTAAGCTGGCAAAGTCGCCATCAGGGTTTTTCCCTCTCCCGTTCTCATCTCCGAAATACTGCCCTGATGTAGTACAATTCCACCAATCATCTGTACATCGAAGTGGCGCATTTCCAATGTTCGTTTACTCGCCTCTCGAACTACGGCAAATGCTTCTGGTAACAGTGAATCCGTAGACTCACCAGAATCAAATCGCTGTTTAAACTCGACTGTTTTTTGTTTCAACTCCTCATCCGATAAACCCTCGAATTCAGGCTCTATCGCATTGATGCGATCAACGATTTTCCGTAATTTCTTAAGCTTTCGTGAATTACTGCTTCCGAATATTTTGTTAAGTATTGTCATGACGCTCTATGTATTTTTAATGTGATTTCGATAGATTAGCCTCACCAAGCAACGCTAATAGCATTATAACTTGCTGCAGACCAATGAATGGGTATTAGCCGATGTGGTGGAGAATTTATCTTGCAGTACGGTGTATATAGGCAGCGGGGTCAACTATCCTGCCATTTTTGTAGACTTCAAAATGCACATGCGGCCCTGTAGACCTACCTGTGGAGCCTACCAGGGCTATATTCTGCCCCTTCATAACAATATCGCCAACATCTACCAATAGCTTTTCAGCATGGGCATATCGTGTTGCAAAACCATTGCCGTGATTTACTTCAACCATTAGACCATAGTCAGAGCGGGGTCCAGACCAGGTCACAACGCCAGCAGCAACGGTATTAATTTCCGCTCCTGCTCTTCCAGTTGTGAAGTCAATGCCACCATGGAAAGCCAAGTGGCCAGTGATAGGATCAAGCCGCTGGCCAAAACGCGAGGCGATCCACGACTTCGCCAGTGGGCGACCTGCAACAAAGACATCAGATTGGATTTTGCGATCAGTCATCAGACCTTCAAGAATGTCTAATTGCTGCTCGCGGTCTTCTAGTTGTTGTTCTAGTTGGTAAACAGCATCCATAAAACCGGCTGTCGAATACGAATCCGATGCACCTCTGGCAGGACCACCAATGGCAATAGGAGCACTAAAGTCAAACTCATCAGTACCTAAGTCCGCAATGGTGGCTATTCGTTCGCCAAGCGCATCCAGACGTACTAATTTAGCCTGCAGCATCGCCAAGCGCAGCGTCAGTGCTTCTATCTGTTGCTCAGACTCTTGTTTGACTTCGGAGATTTGCTTAGCTTGGATGCGAATTTGTCGCTCCCAATTCTGAGCAGACTCTTCACTGAACACACCGGAATTTTGTGAAACTGCCAACTCATAGCCAAAATAGCCGAGTGCCACTGGTGCCCCAAGCAGGCAGAAAGAAAGAAGGCCCTTTAGCCAACCTCTGAGAACGATGGTCTTAGTGTGACCGTGACGCTGGTCGACTAGAATTACTTTCATTATTTAAGCGAAATTCTCAATAAGCCCATTGGTGCCCAACCTTAAGACAACCCTTACACCTTTAAATTTCTATGTAAATCAGAAACTTAAAAGACAGCAAAAAAAATTAAGCTGCCAATACGGGTTTCATATAGGAGATAGGGACATTTGAGTCTTTATCGAAACTAACAATTTCCCAAGCATCTTTATTATCTTCGAGCAATCTTAATAAAGCATTATTAAGTGCGTGTCCAGATTTATATCCTTTAAACTCCCCGATCAAACTATTGCCTAACAAGTATAAATCCCCAATAGAATCAAGGATCTTGTGCTTCACAAATTCATCCTCGTAGCGCAAGCCATCCTCATTAAGCACCTTGTAGTCACCAACGGCTATAGCATTGTCCATGCTCGCCCCTAATGCTAAGTTTCGATTTCGGAGTTCTTCGAACTCATGCATGAACCCGAAGGTTCTTGCCCGGCTCACTTCTTTGACAAAGGAAGTACTAGAGAAGTCTATAGTGGCACTCTTGGTGTACTTCTTATAGACAGGATGATCGTAGAGTAGTGTGTAACTCACCTTGAAGCCATCAAACGGCTCCAAACTAACCGCCTTATCGCCTTGTTCCAAGCGCAACGGTTTTTTAATTTTGATAAACCGCTTTAAGTCCGACTGTTCTTCGATGCCAGCCGACTGAATCAAGAATACGAAAGGGCCGGCACTGCCATCCATGATAGGAACTTCCGGTGCACTTACATCGATAAATACGTTATCGATACCCAAACCAGAGAGTGCAGACATTAGATGCTCAATAGTAGAGATTCTTACATCGTCTTTAACTAGGCAGGTCGAGAGCGTAGTATCCCCAACATTGGGTGCCTTAGCAGGTATTTGAACAGGAGGGTCTAGATCGACGCGGGTAAAAATAATGCCACTATTCACGGGAGCTGGCCGCAAAGTCAGATAAACTTTCTCACCCGTATGCAGCCCAACACCAGTAGCGCGAATAACATTTTTTAAAGTTCGTTGTTTAAGCATAGGCCTTTGCTTTGTTTCGTAATAATTCGAAATAGGTGTTAGGTTCAATCAATATTCGTTAAGCATTGAGCAGCATCATAAAACATTGCGAATACAGCAATCTCGAAGAAACACGAGATAATCACTAGCCCCTAACCGCTCTTTTACGAATCAGAAGGCCTAAAACTGCCGTTTAAAGCTCGCAAAAATGAGCCAGAACAAAGCTGGAGCATAGTAGCAAAATTCGATGAATAACCCAATATATAGAATTATTCACGGACCATAAATACTCGCCCCAAGCTCCTCAGGGACGCCATTCCAATAACAAAGGCTCTGTAGAAGGGGTTGCCCTCTTGCTTAATCAGCCTGTTTCCTCAAGAAAGCCGGGATATCCAGATAATCCATATCAGTATCCGAGCCTACAACTCTGGCAGCCGCAGTAGCGCGCCCCGAACCCTGCCGATTACGCATGATTGCAGGCTTATCCAACTGCTGATAGTCCGTTGTCACTTCCTTATCAGTGTTATCAACGACTTTCGTGGGTCTTGCCTGAGCGCCACCCAATCCAGTTGCAACAACAGTAACTCGCATTTCATTATCCAGACTTGGATCAATAACCGTACCTACAACTACGGTTGCATCATCGGAAGCAAATTCCTCTACTGTGTCACCCACTTCTGAGAATTCACCCAAAGATAGGTTTTCACCCGCAGTGATATTAACCAATATGCCACGAGCACCTTCTAGATTCACATCCTCTAGCAGCGGGCTTCGGATAGCTGCTTCAGCAGCTTCGCGGGCACGTTCACTACCTGCAGCACTTCCCGTCCCCATCATAGCCATACCCATTTCAGACATCACAGTCTTCACATCGGCAAAATCCACATTGATCATACCAGGGTTCATAATAAGGTCCGCGATACCCTTAACCGCACCAAGCAAAACATCATTAGCTGCTTTAAACGCTTCCAGTAAAGAAGCTTCTTTACCGAGAACGTCTAACAACTTTTCATTCGGAATAGTTATGAGTGAATCAACCTGTTCAGTAAGCTGTCGAATGCCTTCTTCCGCCACACTCAAGCGCTTCTTACCTTCGAAAGGGAAAGGTCGAGTTACTACTGCTACTGTAAGAATGCCCATCTCTCTGGCAACTTCAGCAACAATCGGAGCCGCTCCTGTTCCAGTGCCACCACCCATACCCGCGGTGATAAAGACCATATCTGCACCAGAGAGAATTTCAGCTATTTCGTCTCTATCTTCCAAAGCTGCCTGTCGGCCGATTTCCGGGTTTGCACCTGCGCCAAGACCTTTAGTGATATTGCTACCCATTTGCAATATTGTCTTAGCCTTAAGGTTGTTAAGAGCTTGAGCATCTGTGTTAGCACAAATAAACTCAACCCCTTCCACCTGATTATTAATCATATGGTGCACGGCATTTCCACCACCGCCTCCAACGCCGATAACTTTGATCTCAGCGCTTTGTGCAACGTTCTCGACTAATTCAAACATATAGCCCCCTTCATTCCTTATTCTTTAACTACGTTAGTTATTGACTGTTAATATTAAAATTAAAAATTTCCCTGAAACCAATTCTTCACTCTGTCTACAATCCGGATTTGCGGTTCATGCTTAGTATCTACCCCACCTCTTTCTTGATACTGTTTTAAACCGTACAGTAATAGTCCAACGCCTGTAGAATAAATAGGGTTTCTTACAATATCGGCTAGTCCATTGACATTATGAGGGGTTCCTATCCTCACTGGCGCGTGGAATATTTCCTCGGCTAAATCCACAACACCTTCCATCTTGCTCGTACCTCCTGTCAGCACCACACCCGCAGCCAACAAGTTTTCAAAACCACTTCTTTGTAGTTCCGCCTGTACGAGAGTAAACAATTCGTCATAGCGAGGTTCTACTACTTCGGCCAGCGCTTGCCTTGACAACTCTCTCGACGCACGATCACCAACGCTAGGAACATTCAAAGCTTCATCAGCACTAGCAAGCTGCGTTAAAGCACAGGCATATTTAATCTTAATCTCTTCTGCATTCTCGGTTGGAGTCCGCAAGGCCATTGCTATGTCATTAGTAACCTGATCACCCGCTATAGGAATCACGCCGGTATGTCTGATCGCGCCTTCAGTGAATATGGCAATATCAGTAGTCCCTCCACCAATATCAACCAAACATACACCTAGCTCTTTTTCATCTTCTGTCAAGACGCTATAACTGGAAGCCAACTGTTCCAAAATAATTTCATTGGTTTCCAAACCGCAGCGCTTAATACATTTTTCAATATTCTGTACAGCATTTATTGCACAAGTCACTAGGTGCACTTTTGCTTCCAGTCGCACACCAGACATCCCAAGCGGCTCCTTAACACCTTCCTGGGAATCAATGATGTATTCCTGTGGCAGAATATGCAGTACTTTCTGATCAGCAGGAATAGCAACTGCTTGTGCAGCATCTATTACTCTTTCGATATCTGCCTTCATTACTTCACCATCACGTATCGCTACGATGCCGTGAGAGTTCATGCTTCGAATATGACTACCAGCTATCCCCGCATAGACGGAATGTATCTGGCAACCAGCCATCAATTCAGCCTCTTCTATAGCGCGTTGTATCGACTCCACAGTGGACTCGATATTAACAACCGTACCTTTTTTAAGACCTCGGGAGCGATGACTACCAATACCCACGATATCCAGACTGCCGTCTGCATTGATATCACCAACTATTGCTACGACCTTGGACGTGCCTATATCCAATCCGACAATCATGTTTTCGCTTACTGACTCATTCATCTAAACTCTCCAGAAAAACGATCGCCGAAATTGACCACTAATGTTTGGTGGAATAACTTCACCTAATTGCCACTCCTGTAAATTCAGACTCACTACTCTTAACCGCAATACCATTACCATATCTCAAATCTACTGAGAGGAACTGTGATGACTTCTCAAGAGCCTGGCTCTTATAGAAATCTACAAATCTCTGCGTTTTATCAAGAACATCTTTCCTACCAGCAGCAACTTGCATAGTATCGTTTAGCAGATACTCCCAACTCCCTCTCTTGCTTAGGCTAAGCCCAGATAGTCGCAACCCAGCCGGGAATAAGATTTGGTTAAGTTTCTGATATTGCTCCATAACTATTTGTTGATTATTTTCCGGACCTGTTAATAGCGGCAAGGAATTTAACTTATACATATCATCTGGTTGAAAAAGCTCGCCGTATTGATTCAATAATCGATGTTCTCCCCAGCGGGCTATTGCCACCTGCTCAAGCAACTGCAAAGACAGTGTGTTTGGCCACACCCTTTTTACAGAAGCCTTCAAAACCCAAGGATGTTGCTCCAGCTCATGCTTGACCCCAACAACATCAAAATTAAAAAAACCCTGCCCCATAAAGGCAGAGAGCAAAACACTCACTTCTGCTTCACTGACTCTTTGCCATTGATTCTCAATTCTGACCTTAGTAACCGGTCTATTTAAAAATCCAGAAACGGCAGCCTGGTTTTGTACAAGCACGAGCAACAAACCAAGCGCTAGAGCGGCAACGACATAAACCCTTTTTTTCCCTTTAGACTCAGCCTTTAGCGGCTGATTACCGGCAAAAGAAGTCCGACGAACGGCATGAATGCCACTCCCGGTTCTAATTGCTCTACTACTCGTTGACATAGCTCTTTAACTCACAACCTGCTTCAATTCCAGCAGTCTTAACAACAACTCATCAAAATTAATTCCAGCTTCCTTTGCTGCCATAGGCACGAAGCTATGATCTGTCATGCCTGGAAGCGTATTCAGTTCCAGCAAATAGAAAGCCCCATCCTGATCCTGCATAACATCAATTCTTGCAACCCCTTCACAGCCCAGGCTCGAATAAGCGGAGCGAACTAATTCATTCAACTCCAGCTGCTTAGCCTCACTAAGATTTGCAGGACAAATTACCTCTGTTTCCTCATCAATATACTTTGCATCAAAATCAAAAAATGCTCCGCTTGTGTTTATTAATTCTATTGTGGGTAACAACTGACTCTGTATTAACCCCACCGAAAACTCAGCCCCTGGAATAAACCTTTCTGCCATTACTTCAGAATCAAATTTACTGGCAACCTCAAACTGTTTTCTCAAGCTCTCGACGTCTTTAACAATTGCTACACCTAGGCTTGACCCACCACTGACCGGTTTCACAACCGCGGTTCCAAATTTCTCTATTACCGCCTGCCAATTTGTTTCACTATCAAGCATGACAAAATCGGCAGTGCTTAAACCTGCTCTTTGCCAAATCATTTTGCTCTTGGCCTTGTCCATGGCCAGAGCCGATGCTAATACGCCACTTCCTGTATAGGGAATCTTCAGAACTTCCAATAAACCTTGAATAGTTCCATCCTCCCCTCCCGGGCCGTGTAACATGACTACAGCCAAGTCTGGGTTTAGAGCAACAAGATCAGTGACGACAGTGTCACCTACATCCAGCTCAGTGACATTTACACCTAAGCGAAGCAAACCTTGATAAACAGCCTCACCGCTGCTCAAAGAGACTTCACGCTCTGCTGAGCTGCCACCTTTCAGTACCACTACGCGCCCACAGCTCTCGACTATTTCCTTTCTATTTATCGTTCTCATTTCTCATTTTCTTGACTGGCAAATGCAAAAATCTTCTATAAAAATCAATTAATTAAACTTTAAAGCCCAATTTGGCCAATTGTTTAGCCAAAGAACCAACACTTCCTGCTCCCTGAGTCAGAATAATGTCTCCCGGACAAACCAAATCGAGAAGAATCCCATGCACCTCAGACTCCTCTTTTACATATACTGGGTCGACTTTCCCTCGCAGGCGGATACTCCGACACAAGCTTCTCGAATCCGCACTGGCGATCTTTTTCTCCCCTGCTGAATAGACTTCAAGCAGGAGCAGCACGTCAGCCTCACCTAACACCTCAACGAAGTCCTCATAAAGGTCCTTGGTCCGACTATAACGGTGGGGCTGATAAATCATGACCAGTCGATTTTCTGGCCAACCCTCTCGCAGAGCACGCAAAGTGGCCGCAACTTCGGTAGGATGATGCCCATAATCATCGACCAACATGACAGTTCCACCAGCTACAGGGAACTTCCCTTGCACATCGAAACGCCTCCCCACACCGGAGAAGTTCTTAATGCCATTCTGAATATCCTTAACCTTAATTTTCTCATCGCTAGCGATAGCAACCGCAGCAGCAGCATTCAGGGCATTATGACGACCAGGCATTTTTAAAGTAATGCTCAGTTCATCTTGTGCTTCCCGGCGCACAATATTGAATTGCGTTGTCTCTTTGTTTTGGGTTAAACCGGTAATCCTAAAATCCGCACCTTCAGAAAACCCATAAGTTATTTTCGGCCTTGATATTTGAGGCAATATTTCACGCACCACAGGGTCGTCTATACAGAGAACCGCCAGGCCGTAAAAAGGCAAATTGTGGAGGAAGTCGATGAAGTATTTCTTCAGGTTTTCGAAGTCCCCCCCATAAGTACTCATATGGTCAGCTTCAATATTGGTGACAACCGCCACCATCGGCTGCAAGTGCATAAAAGAAGCATCACTTTCGTCAGCTTCTGCCACCAAATACCTACTCTCTCCGAGCCGTGCATTGGTTCCTGCGCTGTTTAACAATCCACCGATGACAAATGTTGGATCGAAACCCGCCTCTCCCAATACCGACGCAACCATACTGGTCGTTGTCGTTTTGCCATGGGTGCCGGCAATTGCTATCGAATGCCGATATCGCATTAGCTCAGCCAACATTTCGGCACGTGCAATTAACGGCTTTGAAAGGCTTATCGCTGCTTTAATTTCAGGGTTACGCTCATCGATAGCACTTGAATAAACAACAACATCTGCATTCTTAACATTACTCTCATCGTGTCCAATAAAAATCTGGGCATTCATCAATGCTAAGCGAGCAGTATTAGGAGATTCTCTCAAGTCTGAACCACTAACCTCATACCCTTGGTTCAATAATACTTCTGCTACCCCACACATGCCCGCACCACCAATACCGACGAAATGTATCAACCTAATTCGTCGCATCTCTGGAATAACATGTCTATTAGCTGCACTATGCATGAGCCACCTCCATACAATAAGAAGCTATTAGCTCGTCAGCATTACAGACAGCTATTGATCTAGCCGCCGAACTCATTCTCTGCAATTCTTCTCTATTCTCTTCTAAACCTACCAACAATTGACTCAGGGCAGTTACGCTCAAGTCACACTGCTCTAAGAGAAACGCTGCACCTGTCTGCACTAGCCAGTTTGCATTGTGGGTCTGCTGTTGATCACTATGATATGGATAAGGCACTAATATAGCGGGCAAGCCAACTGCAGCTAATTCACTGACAGTGCTGGCACCAGAGCGACAAATAACAATATCGGCCCATGCATAGGCCTGAGCCATATCATTAATAAAAGCGACAACTTTCAAATTCTCTGATAACTCCAAACCACAGGATCGGTAATTATCTTCAGTTTGCGACAAGGTCCTATCGCCGGTTTGATGAAGCACAGAAGGCCTGCTCTCAACGCTCCATGCAGCTAATACAGCTGGAATAGTTTCATTTATTGCCAGCGCACCCTGACTACCACCAAGCACGAGAATTCGTAATGGCCTAGTCAAATTGTCTTTTGTGCTCACACTCTGCGCGAGAGCAACAATTTCCTTTCTCAATGGGTTCCCGGCATGAACAACCTTGCCGCTCACTTTAAAAGTATTAGGAAAAGCTTCGAAAACTCTATCAGCAATCATCGCTAATATTTTGTTAGTGAACCCCGGCACTGCATTTTGCTCATGCAATATCAGCGGCTTTCTCATCAATTTAGCCGCCACTCCTCCTGGGCCCGAAACGAAACCACCCATACCCAATACGCAATTTGGCTTAACACGCACAATCACTTTTATCGATTGAATCAATGCCACGACCAACATAAGCGGCGCCAATAAAAGACGCAGCACTCCCTTACCTTTTAGCCCCTTCGCGGAGACAGCATGAATCGTGATTCCCGTACCTTTTAGCAAGCGGTTTTCCATGCCGTTTTTGGTTCCCATCCACTCCGTACGCACCCCTTTCTCTTGCAACTTCTGCGCAATCGAAAGGGCAGGAAACACATGCCCTCCAGTACCAGCCGCCATAATCAGAATAGTTGTTTTCTCTGCAATCATGACTAGAGCTCCGCCCCTGCCTTATCCTCAATTTTGCACTCAACCTCATATTGGATACGCACCAAAAGCCCTATCATGAAGAAACTCATAATAAGACTTGCACCACCATAACTTAGGAAAGGAAGCGTAAGCCCTTTTACTGGAAGCAGACTAATGCTAGCTCCAACATTGATCATAGTCTGTCCAGCAAACAGGAGACCTAATCCATAGGCAAAAAATGCTGCAAAAAGTTTGTTGCTCTGTTGAGCCTTTTTACCAATTGAGAATGCTTTGTAGATAAGCGCACTGAATAAAAGGATCACTAAAACCACTCCAATCAAACCTAACTCTTCACCAATAATGGCAAGCACAAAATCATTATGCGCCTCCGGCAAGAAATAAAGTTTCTGTATGCTGTTTCCTAAACCTACTCCCAGCCACTCCCCACGTCCAAAAGCCACCTGCGCCATCGCTTGTTGATAACCTCCATTGGTTACGTTTTCAACGGCCCAGGGGTCAAGAAAGGAAGTAATACGGTCAATCACGTATGGCTTCATCACAGCAAGCATCGCAATACCACCCATACACAAAGTGAGCATAAGCAATATGCGATAAAATTTAGCTCCCGCAAGAAAAATCATGCACAAAGCGGTAAGCGTAAGAATCACCATCGTTCCGTGGTCCGGCTGGAAGTGAAATAATGCAACAGCAGCACCCACAACCAATAACGGTTTATAGAACCCAGACCATTTTTCTCGCACTTCATCCAACTGCCGTTCTAAAAAAGCAGCAAGATAAATGACAATAAACACCTTAGCGAGCTCTGACGGCTGCAAGTCAAATACAACCAGATCAATACGCCTAGTACTACCTTTAACTGATTCACCAACCCCTGGAACAAGCACTAGCAACAACAAGCCGAACGACGCCATTAGCAGATACCAGCTATTCAAACGCCATACTTGAACTGGAATATGCAAAGTCATTATCAATACGAAGATGCCTATTACCGCAAACACGAGTTGTCGCTTCAGAAAGAAGAAAGGATCGGCGTATTGACCGCTCGCTATTTCCACCGATGCGGAGGTCATCATTAGCAAACCAATAAAGAGCAAAAGGAAAGTCAACAGAAGAACGCTGTTCATCATCCTGGGCTGATGAGGAACATTTACAAATTGAGCGTTAGTCTGTAGCGCTGTAGCCATACTCACTGCAACGTCTCCACGGATTGAATAAATGAAAGCCCTCGATGTTGAAAATTCTCAAACATATCGAAGCTCGCACAAGCGGGCGACAGCAACACCGCATCGCCTGCAACCGCATGTTGCAAAGCAACCTGGACAGCATCCTGCATATCACTTGCAAAATAGGTCTGAATATCTGCATCAAAGCTGGCTGCTATCTCCACTGCATCTTGTCCTATAAGAATCACTTCTTTGCACCACCTATTTATTGCCGGAACCAAGGCCGAAAAATCCGCCCCTTTTGCAACCCCTCCGGCAATCAAAACAATATGTCCGGGAATACGCTGACCCAGACCTTCAACTGCTGCCACCGTCGCACCAACATTGGTTCCTTTGGAATCGTTGTAAAACTCTACTCCGGACACATTAGCAACCCACTGGCAACGATGAGGCAAGCCTGTAAATTTAGTAATAGCAGCTCGAATTGGTTTCATATCAATATTCACCGCCATCGCCATCGCCATAGCAGCCAGCACGTTCGAAATATTATGCTGACCAAAAACTTTCAGCTCAGTTACTGAAACTATTTTCTCAAACTGATAAGCCAGATATTGATCACCATCTTCCTCTAACAAGCCCAAACCATTTACGCTAGGTCGACCAAATCCGAAATCCCAAACCACTGCGTCGCCACTCTCCAGGGGATAACTATTCTTGTCATCACGGTTAATCACGGCCTGCTTGCATCCTCTAAATATTCTTTGCTTCGCCCGACAGTAATCATCAAGACTTTCATACCTATCCATATGATCTGCACTCAAATTCAAAATACTCGCCACTTCGGCATTCAAGCTCTTGGTTGTCTCTAGCTGAAAACTGGATAGCTCCAACACGTACAGATCTTTTTTTTCCTCTAAAAGAAGCTCTAAAGCAGGTTTAAAATTTTCACCATCCAAATTTCCACCAAGTCCAAACTCCTTTCCTGCTTGTTCAAATATTTCTGCCAACAGCGCCACTACAGTGCTTTTTCCATTAGAACCTGTAACAGCAACAATAGGTGCATTCACTTGCTGGGAAAAAATATCTATATCACCAGTAATCGGAATCCCCGCTTTTTTTGCTGCAACAATTTCTTTCGTCCGAATACTTACCCCAGGACTAACAACAAGCTGCTTTGCTTGTAAAAATGTTTCTGTCGAGAACTCGCCCAACTCACACTCAACTTCCGGCAAAAGCTCTTGCAAAACTGCCAAGCTAGGTGGCTCCGCTCTGCTATCAACAATTTTAAATTTTTCCCCTTGGGCAGCGAAATACTTCGCACACGATAGCCCGGTTCCTCCAAGGCCAACGATTACAGTAAGACGGTCGTCCTGTTCAGTCGCCATCTCTTCCTATCCCTGTTATCTACTAGCGAAGTTTCAATGTTGCCAAACCAAATAGAACTAACATAACCGTAATAATCCAAAAACGAACTATGACTCTTGGCTCTGGCCAACCCTTTAATTCAAAATGGTGATGCAATGGCGCCATACGAAAAATGCGCTTACCTGTTAATTTAAAAGACGCAACTTGTATAATTACTGAGGCAGTTTCCGCTACAAAAATACCACCCATAATAAAGAGCACTATTTCGTGGCGTGAAATGATTGCCATTACGCCCAAAGCCGCCCCAAGCGCCAGCGCACCTACATCACCCATAAATATTTGTGCCGGGTAAGTGTTAAACCATAAAAACCCGAGACCAGATCCCAAAAGAGCGCCGGCAAAAATAACCACTTCACCTGAGCCAACCACATAAGGAATGTTGAGGTAAGCAGAAAACTCAATATGCCCTGCCAAATACGCTATTATGCCCAACGCACCACCTACCATTACTGTTGGCAAAATGGCCAGACCATCAAGACCATCTGTCAAATTCACCGCGTTACTGAAGCCGACAATAATGAAACAGCTAACTGCGATATAAAAAATACCTACATCAATCGCCACACCTTTGAAGAAGGGCACTATATAGCTAGTCTCAACGGTACTAAACGCCGTGTAATAAAGCGCAGTAGCAGCAACAAGAGCAATTGCCGTCTGCCAAAACAACTTCCATCGAGCAGACAACCCTGCTGTGTTTTGTTCAAAGACTTTACGATAGTCATCCACCCAACCAATCGCACCGAATAGCACAGTAACCAACAATACTATCCAAACATAATGATTCCTCAGGTCGGACCAGAGCAATGTACTGAGAGCTATACTCACCAAAATAAGCGCACCTCCCATAGTAGGGGTGCCCGCCTTACTGAAGTGAGTTTCAGGACCATCATCACGCACCACTTGTCCAATCTGATGGTAATTCAAGCGTCGAATCATCGTCGGACCTATTAGCAGTGATATCCCCAGAGCAGTCAAAATGCTAAAAATGCCACGTACCGTAATATACTGAATAACGGAAAAACTGTTATCGAATTGTATTAAGTAGTCTGAGAGCCAAACCAACATTAGTTTTCTCCGTCAGATTTTAGTGCCATGACAATATCGTCCATTCTTGCTGCTCGAGAACCTTTGATTAAAACGGTCATCTCTGAACCCGCAATAGAAATAAGCGCTTGTAGCAACTCATCTTTACTAGAAAAATGTCTACCTTTAGCCTTGAATGCAGCAACCATCAACTTGGATTTTTCACCGACAGCCCATAGCTCAGTGACCCCTGCCTTGGCCGCATATTCACCTACAAAAGCATGAGCAGAATCAGTTTCCGCTCCCAGCTCTTTCATATCCCCTGCCACTAATATTGTCCTGCCTGGTACTGAAGCAAGAACATCTATTGCCGCAGAAAAAGAGCCTGGGCTTGCGTTATAACTATCATCGATTATCACGCAACCATTAATTCCAACAAATTTCGAAAGCCTTCCTTTTACAGGGTTCAGACCAGCCAAACCTTGCGCCACATCTTCCAAGCTAACTCCAGTCTCGATAGCCACAGCAGCAGCGGCAACAGCATTCAAAACATTATGTTTGCCAAGAAAATTAATCCTTATAACTTGCTTACCTGCAGGTGTAATTAAATTAAAATGGCTTGTTCCATCTTTTTGAAATTCCACATCAGCAGCATAATATTCTGCAGCTCCCGAAGTATTGTTATAACTGAATAACACTTTCTTCTTATCCCCGGCCCGTGCAATCCAATCGTCAACATGAGCATCATCGCCGTTAAGAACTAACACACCATCCTTTTTGAGACCCTCAATGATTTCGCCTTTAGCGCGAACAATTCCATCAAGAGACCCAAAACCTTCAATATGCGCCGGGCTTGCATTAGTAATTAACGCAACATCAGGCTGCGTTGCCGATACACTAAACGCTATTTCTCCAGCACAGTCAGCACCCATTTCAATCACAATATATTTATGCCGCTCTTCTACCCTCAGTAAAGTAAGAGGGACTCCGATTGTGTTATTAAAATTAGCCTCAGTAGCTAAACAGTCTGCTGAATTACCCAGAATTGCCCCAAGCATTTCTTTCACTGTAGTTTTACCCTGACTTCCTGTTAGAGCTACTACTTTGGCTGTACTACGCAGACGTGTAAGCCTAGCTATCTCCCTCAGAGCCAGATGTGTATCTGCTACCCGTAGCGTCGGTATTCCGGCATCAACATCTCTTGATGTTATCGCTGCACACGCACCTTTTTTTTCTGCCTCTTCAACAAAACTATTGCCGTCAAAGTTCTCCCCAACCAGTGCCAAGTAGAGATCTTCTTTAATTAAAGAGCGAGTATCAGTAGATATACTTGAGAACATCAGATCTTCACCTTTCAGTTCACCATCTAACTCTTCGGCAAGCTGCGACAGTTTCATGCCAGCAATCAATTCGTTTCCCCAACTATGCTTTTCTTTCACGCGACTGCAATGCCAGTCTGGCCTGACTGGTATCACTGAAAATTAATTTATTACCCCCGACATCCTGATAAGTTTCATGGCCTTTTCCCGCCACCAAAACAACATCATCGACTTCAGCTTTTTCGATTGCACTGGATATCGCTTTCGCTCTATCTCTTTGCACAGCAATACGATCAGGGTTATTCGTGCCGCTTAATATATGCTGCACTATTTCATCCCCGTCCTCGTTCCGAGGGTTGTCATCCGTAACAATCACCCTATCCGCGAACTTTTCTGCTATTTCGCCCATGATCGGACGTTTGCCTTTATCGCGGTTTCCACCACAACCGAATACACACCAAATTTTCCCACTGAAATGGTCCCTTAGTCCGCGTAGCGCACTACTTAGACCGTCTGGAGTATGGGCATAATCAACTACTACCGTTATGTCATTGTTGTCTCCAACAATCTCCATGCGCCCATCAACAGGGCTTAAACCAGAGACCAATTCACACAATTGCTTAATATCTATCTCTTGATGACGCGGCATATAACTGATCAACGCAGTGATAACAGCCAATAAATTACTTATATTGAAATAGCCTATTAATTTGCCGCTAACAGTTCCTCTACCTAGCGGGGTCGCAATACGAGCTTCAAAACCTCGTCGGCCCAACACAATTTCTTCAGTGTGAACCGTCGCCACAGAATTCTTAATGCTGTAAGTAAACACTTTAACGCTTGGCGCTATCGCATTAATTATTGATAAGGCATAAGGGTCATCAAGATTAACAATTGCATGTTTGAGCCCCCTCATCGTAAACAATTTCTTTTTATTGTTTCCGTAATCCTTCATGCTTCCATGGTAGTCAAGATGATCACGTGTCAGGTTAGTAAAAATTGCTGTATCGAATTTCACTGCCTTGACTCTTTTCTGATG
>Ga0315320_10000105_pt1 | contig 64678 bp, 88 predicted proteins | sample M140m21515metaG_FD_203458 | JGI IMG/M metagenome (GOLD analysis project Ga0315320, IMG submission 203458) | Ammonia-oxidizing marine archaeal communities from Monterey Bay, California, United States - M1 40m 21515 | ecosystem: Environmental > Aquatic > Marine > Coastal | place: USA: California... | reverse complement strand
CTGCTCTCACACTTCTCTGGAGTAAAGGTGCAGTAATCACACTACTACTACTATTAGTGTTTAAATATACAGGTTTAGGTGAAACTCCATTTGCTGAGTTGATCTATGCTGGTATCCTTGTTCTTACTGTCGCAGTATTATCTCCAGTGATTCGTTTACTAGTCTTCACTGAAGCGGCTGAATTGGCTGAGAGTGGTGGAGTCAGAAAGCTTCTGAAAAAGAAAGATGTTTGCCCAGAGCTTATCCACTATTGGATCGCAACTGCAATATCTTATATCGTAACACTGCTATGCGTATCCTCGTTACTATAGTAATATCACTATTCGCAATTCAACCTCTCCTTGCATTTTCGCAGGGAGAGGATTTGCGGGTCGAGAGGTTTCTCATAGCTGAACCTAAGAGGTCATATATACCTCAGATTGACAAAGTCATCAGAAGGATAATGCTCAATAAGGATCGTTATGTTAAAGTCGATGAGAAAACAAAAACACCTTGGTATGTTGTTGCAGTTCTTCACAACATGGAGAGTAGTGGAAGTTTTCGACATCATCTTCATGAGGGTTCACCATTAACTAGAAGAACTCGTTGGGTTCCCCGTGGCAGGCCCAAGAGTGGAAATCCACCATTCACATGGGAGGAAAGTGCAGTTGATGCGCTTGCATATGACCGTATGGGTGAAAAAAGATGGGCTTACCTTTTCGATACTCTTTGGGCAGTCCAAGGATATAATGGCACTGGATATTGGAGATATCATAGAAGCACACCAAGCCCATACCTGTATTCTAAAACAAGCATAGAAAGACCTGGGAAATATATTTCTGATGGGAAATGGAGTAGCACAGCAAGATCAAAACAGATTGGCATAGTTGCTATTTGGAAGAGAATGGAAGATAAAAAGATACTCAACTTCAGTTGTTTGAAGTGATTTTATGGGTATCTATTTAGTGATAAATAATACTCGCTAATTGCATTTTTATCTTTACACATTACTTTCGTGAGTGTATAATATCTTTAATACAAAGATGAACAAAACCAGTATAAGTAAGATGATAAACCCCCAAAGGGGGATCCCGAAGGGATGGTAATATCAATTAATATAATCATCTTGACAAATATTAAATATAATGTACTATTATTTTATTGCCAGTTTAGCTCAGTTGGTAGAGCAACTGATTTGTAATCAGTAGGTCAACAGTTCGAATCTGTTAACTGGCTCCAAAATTAAAAACACTACACTATGAACACTATTAAATTAGCCATTGTTGGATCAAGAGGATTCAATGACTATGATCTACTAGAGAAAACGATCAATGAAAATTATAAAATTGATCAGATCGAAACCATCGTTAGTGGTGGTGCTAGGGGTGCAGATTCTCTTGGAGAAAAGTATGCAGAAAAAAACAATATCAACAAAGAAATTTACCTTCCAGACTGGAAAAAATATGGTAGGGGTGCAGGTTTCGTAAGAAATAAAGATATAGTTGATGCATGTGATAGTATCATTCTTTTCTGGGATGGATCTAGTAAAGGAACTATTCATAGTATGAGACTTGCACAAAAAGCAGGCAAGAAAATACACTTGATTGAATATAAATAACATCATGATAACTTTCCTTGATTATATTCACGAAGGTATAACCTTGAGCAAGAATGATTTGAATTTTTTATATTCGAATAACAAAGACTCCAAAGTATCAACCAGTTTTGGTAAGGATAAAAAGTTATCTCCATTCAAGAAGAAGTTGAACGATGATCTGTTTAGTTACAGCTTGTATATATCTAAAGATGCAACTGATGTTCTCAATGCAGTAAAGAAAACAGACTTGAGTAGCGACAATGTTGTATCTTTTATAAAAAGAAGCGCGATATACGCATCAAGAATACTGAGGAAACATAAACCAGACATAATCGTAACACCAAAATCATCAAGTGATCTAGCAAAAATCTTTGCTGAGAGCATAGAGAAAAGAAATAATTACGATTTATTTGTAGACTCGTTTGAAAAGAATCCTGATATATCTAGAATCGGAATTGATAAGGATAACCCCAAAATTAGTAGTGAGATAATCAAAAGGATGAGTACAGCTTTGAGAACTGCCAAGAAGAAAGGTTTTCTTAGCATTAAAGCATTCCTTCCACATCACAGAAAGTTCTTGACAAACCTGTTCGAATTGGTAGATCCTAAAATATCATCTAAAGTCGAAGGAAAAACTGTTGTTATTGTTGATGACATAATGACTAGTGGAACAACCGCGAATCAGATAGCTAACATATTGAAAAATAATGGTGCTGAAAGGGTTCTAGTGTTGACTTTATTCAAGGCTTCTTAAAAAGATCTTTACATATCGATTGTTTGTGATAATATACTTTCAACACAATTTTATAAATGAAATACGAAACTAGCGGAGCAGGAAAAGGTGATAAGTGCAGAGTATCAGATCATGGCAAATATCAAGAAGGTATGGAGAGAATCTATAGCAAAAAGAGTTGGCAATTCTGGGTTATTTGGGAGGGTGGATCATCTGACTTGACTGAATTCGATGATGTAGGATTAAAGCCTGGTGAACAAATCTCATATAAAGTTTACAAAGAGAGGTTAGGAAAGTTCGTTAAAGCATGATACTATGAAAACACTAATATCTCTTTTTGTATTATCACTTTGTTCATGTTGCATTGATACTTACCAAACACCCAGTGAGTCTTTGATATATTCACCTAGATTTATCAATTATGAGCATCAACATGGTTGTTTACCTGGATATAGATATACCAGATATACATATCCAAGGAATTATGCAGTTTATAGCTATAAAGTATATCCTAGCTGCAAAAAGACGATAAGACCATACAGATAGTATTGGATTAAAATCACTATTAAATTATGAACTGATATGAGTAAGATTATACTTTACTGGTCAAATATACCAGAAAAATCTGGTTACGAAACAGTTGATGAGTGGAAAGAAAGTGAATTAAAGTTTTCACCATTGCACGACTTAGTTTTTAAGAGTCACGAAAAACTTGGTAACGATGTGGAATTATGGACTCATCAAAAGGTTTCTGATTTTCCCTATAAAGGTATTTGCGTAAAAGATGCTAGTTCGATCATATCACACGAAGATGTTTTTAATGGATTATCATGGGGTCATTCGATTGCTTTTGTAGCAGATGCAGTCAGAGTTAAAAGAGCAAGTGAAGTTCTAGGTATTGTACTCGACATGGATTCTGTTTGTTTACGAAAATTTCCAAAATATGACTCTTGGTTTAGCACAATGCCTGCCAAGAAAACTAGTAGCATGGCTCCGAAATGGGGTCCGAAGAAACCCCCAATGACTGTGCATGACGGGTCTTGGGATGGAAAAGCACTAACAGCTTTTCCTATCAAGATCGGAAAAACTACACATAAAGAAATGTCAGATTTAGCTGACGGGATAGTCTCCAGATTTAGAGTCAAGCCTCGAGGTGGAACTGATGAATGGAATTCTATTTTGTGGACTGTAAAAGCAATTGCTAATAAGGATACAACTGCAAAGGTTTTTGAACCCCTTTATATGAGTCCTCTTCCAGCTTGGTTGGGAGTTGGCAAGTGTTATAGTCTGGAAAGCCCCTCAAGATTGGATGGTGAAACTATTATATTTGGTCACAGATTGCCTAGTATAGATGAGATCATGGAGAAATCCTATATTGTTGCACACTTCTTTGAGAGTGCTTTTCAGAATGCAGATCATATAGACGATACTTCATGGCTTAATATTCCCGATGGTTGTTTACTAGCTAGAGAAATGGATACATTGGGTTATCACAGAAGTGTTCCACAATCCCTAGAAGATTTTTTTGAATAAATCTTTACAATAGGGTTGATATATGTTATACTCTGTTAAAGATGAGTATAACTATAACAAAAAAAGAAACAGGAGATTATATTCTCAATAAACATTGGGAGATCAGTGGGAGCTACAATAGCATCATACTCACGAAAGAAGAAATTGCAGATTTGGTCGATCTTTTAGTTGACATTCAAAACAAAGAAGATTATAATTAGAAAATGACAAAATTACAACAATTAGAACTCGCTAAAACAAAAATCAGCGGATTGCAGAAAGAAGCCAATAAGGTATATGATGAGTTCATCGCTAAGGTTGACATCACTGGTATTGAGGATGAGGTATTTGATTATATGTTTAACGACACTCTATGGGTTTTTCACGATATAAAAAAGAAATTAAATGAAAATTAAAAGACTATTCAGCACATACTTCTGGAGCGATCTTATATATAAGATCGAGTGCTTCTTCAAACCAAAACAAGAATGGCTGACTGATGTTATTCCAGACACTCATTGTGATAAGGTAGAGCTTATTCCAAGGGTGTTATTCGAGTGCCTTGTGCATTATGTTGAAGTTGAAATGCAAAATGATTGGATTCACGATCTTGGTTACACATACGAAGAAGAGCTAAAACTCGGTTATGTTAATCAAGAGTATGCTGATCATCGCATGAAGATCGATAAAGATTTACTCAAAGCGTACAAATGGATCAAAGAGGGTAGAGTAGAGTTGAGGCAGAAGATTGATGATGCATACCCACCTAGAAAGAGTATTAGTGATATGTTCACAAAAAGAGAAGATGGTAATTATAGCATGAATCCGCTTTCCGAAGAAGAAACCACTTGCTATGCTGAAGTTACTAGGCTGGAAACTATATTATCGAAGAAGGATATACAAGTTATGCAAATTATAGTGAAGCATCACCAATCACTTTGGACATAAGGAAATGGTAAACGCAAAACTACACATCATCTGCGGGAACTGCGGATGCGCCACAATGTTTGGATGGGAATATATACCGTCCGAGGCCGATTTTGAGGCAGACGTTTACATCAAGTGCGAGAACTGCTCGACTATCCACTGTCTCAGCAACAACGCGGAGAGGTGGTACGGCGGACCAGAACCATTAACGGAGGAGGAGCAGGAACGTTTCAGTAAAGAACTTGAGGATTACTCTGAACCTCCAATGAAATACCAAAACAAAAACTTCTAATCTGAAAAGCTCAAAGCTGTATAAAAAGAAATACAGGGGTCAAGGTAGATAAACTAAAACAAATTCTATAATTCTATGACAAATAATAACTCAATATATGCATTAGGTGATATACATGGCGAATGGGGACATACCATTCTCACTATAAAAACTTTTGATTTGCGCGATTGCGTTATCATATCGGTCGGTGACATCGGTATTGGACTTGGAACGTTTGGCGAACAAGAAGAAAAACTTTCTTCTGTTAATGAATTATTGAAGGATCGTAATATAGAGTTCATGGGCGTCAGAGGAAATCACGATGACCCCGAATACTTTCAAGGTGATTATAATTTTTCTAACATGAGCTTCTTAAAGGATTATACCGTAAAAAACATTTTTGGTCGTAAGTTTCAATTCGTTGGGGGTGCTGTCAGTATTGATCGCGTAGATCGACTTGAAGATGTAAGTTGGTGGCGTGATGAAATTTTCAACCTAGACTTGTTTTTAGCGGAGAAGTGTGATGTTCTTATAACGCATTCTGCACCTTCTTATGTTTTTAACGCTCAGAAATGTTTTATCGAAACTTATTTAAATAGAGATGAATCTCTTTGGGACGATTTAGTTAAAGAGCGTAAAGATCATGATCTTTTAATCGACCATTGTCAACCAAATAAACATTACTGTGGGCATTTTCACATTTCTCAAGCCCTCAAGAGTCCTAAAGAGCATGGTTGTGAAAGTCGAATTTTAGATATAAATGAATTAATTTTAATATAAAATCAATTTTACTATTGACTAAAACATCAAAAGACACTAAAATAAAACCCACTAAAGCCGTTAACACCCGCGAATGTTAAAACAATTATTGCCCCGACCTCTTAGAAATAACGTCAGCCTTGAGATTACAAAGCGAACTTGATGACGATCAAGCGCGGGGTTCAATTAAAAAAAACGAAATCTTAACCACTAAAAAACAACTATGGAACATACAATGAAAATCAAGAAAGGGAAAGCATACTACTACGCCAAGGAAGCGAAGCGATGGACTTGCATCAAAGCAACTGATAGTAAGAACGAGCAATCAACATTCGTCAGTGAGTACGGCGAAGAGGCTAAGTTTTACAATCACGATATGCACCTAAGGCGTCAGAAGCGCATCGCCACCACGAGGATTGCTCTACTGCCTCGCGGCACCTACAACATTGGAATTTCCCTTGAGCATACTCTCTACGGAGACTCCAACGACGATGGTAACTGGTGGCGTGTGGCCGTACCCCTGCCGAGACCAAAGGGAAACTGGAACGTGATTCACAAAACCCAAACAGATGCAGGGGTGGCTCTTATGCTGGCTGACCGATATTAAGCATAACACCCACCGAAGCCACGGAAAAATCAAAATCAAGTAACCATGAACCCAGAAAATGCAGATACACAACCAGACTCCGAGAAGATTAGCGGTCGGATGCAGCGACTTGTTCAGTCTTTTATTGAAGAGTGGATGACCGATTCATTCTATTGGCTTGAGGGTGGTAGAATAACTATACTACAACAGGCTGCTTTTGAATGCGGGTTGGTGTGGCATACTGGTGACTCCGAGTATGTATCAGATGATTATCCAAACAATAACCTATGGTTTTCTAAAGATGGTAAGATGCAGTCTCTCCCCTTTTGGAGTCCTGATGGTAGTTATGGCGAACCTAAAGACTTTATTCGATTTATCAAAGCATGGGATGCTGTAAGTCATTTATTACCGAACGTAAAGCTCACCCGCCGCGATGAAAACAACGAAACACGATAAAACTATGAACACACAAAAGAAAGAAACCAAACCAGACATGGCAAATAACATAGGGAACTCTGATATAATATTATGAAACCAAAAAAACGACTGCTTGAGGTGATATTCGCAAGCTCATCATCATACATATTTGCTCTCGTATGGGCAGGTGGGCCTCTGGTCTTTTGGCTCTTGGTCTTCTACATCTTCTCAAAGATATAATTATGAAAATCACAATAGAACAAAATGGAGAAAAATTTACCTATGATAGTGGGGATGATTGTTCAGTGCAGATGTCTGAACTAACTGAGAAGTTATATGGCTTGTGCGTTGCAGCTGGATATCATCCTGATTCTGTAGGCGAGTGTTTTTACGATAAGGGTAAAGACGCAACTGCACATCTCTATAAAGATGATCAAGTTACTTCATAAGACACCTGGAACTATAATATAAACACAACTGATGATTATGGATACGAAAGAAATAAAATTGATATTAAACGATTTGATTGAACAGTGGGACCTCAGAGCTAAGAATGCCGACAAGCTCACTGTCTTTTATGAGGAGGCAGAAGATTTGACTTCATCACATAGGTGCAAAACAAAAGCGGGAACAATCCGAAGTATGATGGCTGAACTTAAACGAGAGATTACAACAGATGATTGTGAATCAGTTGTCGTTATAAGTCGATATGGTGACGAGCGAATATTTAAAATCTTAGATGAAGATACTATTGAGTATTCCTTTAAGGGTACTGATTATGTTAGATATTCATCAAACCGCGATGATGACACATTAACCTTAGTTGACTGTGCAGGTGGTCCGTGTGTTTCGGTTGGTATGGATCTTGGTAGCATTCACACAGATTTAGAAGGAATTGTTGTTAAAGAAATTAATGTGAATGGGGGTTCACACTACCTCACAGTAAGACATGAAAAGTAACCAATATAACCCAGACAATTGGCTAGTATTAAAGACTCTTGATAACGTTTATAAAGTTTTAGCAGGCTGGAGCGGAGGATACTTATCTAGTGATAATTGGAGACTTAGTAGCGGTATTGCAAAGGTAGAAGACGATAAGGATCATTGGTTATTCATTGGTCATAGTGGAAGCATCTATAAGTGCCATAAAAAAGGTTACGGAGTGAGAACGAACATTGTTGGCATATTACAGCAGCTTCTTACTAGTGATTCAGTATCTGTCGAATTGATGGATGAAAAAACAGATTGGATAAGAAATATAAAATAAAAAAACAAGATTATGAAAAAACAAATAATAGTAGAAAAGTGGGAATCCTTTACTGAGTTCCGAGGCAATATCTTTAAAATTGACTTGGAAAAATTAGCAGAGGAGTATGAAGACCCCTCGATTCTAGAGATGAATGAAGATGAGTTGTCTGAGTATCTGGATGAAGAGATGATTGACCTCGATGATAATTATGATAGCATTGAGAATTATGTTTCAGTCGTGAATCAATCAGATCCAGATTTAGAAACCAATTACTTTACGAGCAAAGATCTTGCTCTAGAGGGGGTTTCATGGCGTGGATTTCGTAGAGGAAATCCAGATGATTGTAATTCGATGACTTGGGAAGAAAAGAACAAAAGATTAGAAGACTTAAAGGAAGAACTTTCTGAGTAAGTTTAGATAACACGATTTTAAATTAAAACAAAAAACACAATGACAAAAAAAGAATGGATCACTCAATTAAGTAATGATGAACTTTATGACCTTATTAATGAGTCTTTTGAATTCTTCCCAGAAGAAATCAAATTAGATGGGCCTCGCACGATTTTAAATAGAGATGTTGCAGAAGAAATTGTTGACGAAGAAATCGACGAACATGGATTTGGTTTAAAAACCACCGAGATCCAAGTGGACAGAACAGAATCACGACATTCTTCAGTTACATATCGAACTACAATCGAATTATCACAAGTTAGGGAAAATAATGATATAACCATTATGGATATGAGTGATGAAGATCTTATTAAAGTTATTGAAGAAGATCCAAGTGAATATATCGAAGATCTGTATGATGGTGACATCGTTTATGATAAAGAGAAAGATATGGGTTCATATGATGAAGTAACTATTTATTAAGTTTAAAGAAAAACACCAAATAATAAGTATGAAAGAGAAGATAAAAGAAGTTTCGTTCGTATTGATTGGCAACCCATTGGGAATAATACTAGCAACTTTACTTGTTATGAGTTTAATAGGATTATTGGCAAGTATATTAAAAGCAATTCCTTTGGTGTTATGAATAAAATAAGGAGCAGAAGAAATTTTTTAAAGTTGACATCATTAACTAGTGGTGGTATAATTTCTTCTGCTCCAAACCATTTAACAATACTATGGCTAAAGTATCTGGTTGGATGGAAATGAACAATATGGAAACTCTGTAGCATTGTCACACTGGGGCTGATCTTCTAATAAAATAATCCAACTAAACTCTTGTGTTTTTTTGCATTTGTGATAAAATATATCCTATGAACATAAAACACAAATACTACTACGAAGATGGAGGTATAGTGGATTGCTTTGGAGAAAAAATGGACTCAGTAGATGAGTATGCTGAAGAAATGGATATGCTTATAAGTGAAATAAGGAGTTACAAGAAAGCTCTCCACGATGCAATAAACAGGCCCAAAGGTGTAGTTCCAGAATCAGCGGAATCGCTATACGAACAAAGCTATTACGACAATAAAGATGGGTGTTAACGCAAATAAATGAACACGCAACTATACAATTATAGAGCATTAGTAACCAAAGTGTATGATGGTGACAGCATAACAGCTGACATAGATCTGGGCTTTGGTATATGGATGAGAGATCAGAAGATTAGGTTGTATGGAATCGATACTCCAGAATTAAGAGGTGAAGAAAGACCAGATGGTTTGATTGCCAGAGATAGATTGAGGGATTTGATATTAGGAAAAGAGATTATCATTACATCGTATAAAGACCGCTCTGGCAAATATGGCAGATGGTTAGCGACAGTATTTTTAGACAACAGTGATGGATTCGAAAACGTGAACACAACTCTCCTAGCAGAAGGTTTGGCTGAAATTTATAAGTGAAGCGATGGATTATAGTATAAACAAATACAACGTTATTGTTCATAATTCAATTGATTGTGGAGAAAAAACTTATACCACGGCAGTTCCTATAAGGAGAAGTTGTAATGGTTTCGATGCTACAGATCTAGATATTGCTAAAGACGTGTCTAAAGAGATGATAGTAAAACTGAAAGATATCTGTGATCAAATTCCAGATGAGCTTTTAATTTGTGAAGAATGTAATTCTGGAGATATCGTTGAGCTTGAATGCAAAAGGAACACAGATATAGTTATTAGCTTTATAAGGTATGCTAATCACTGGTATATAAATGATATTAAATATGAACCTATAGGTTAAGTTATAATATAAAATGAAAAACAAATATAATATGATAGGAATATCTGGTAATGCCAGATGTGGAAAAGATACTCTAGCTCAACTATTGATTCTACACGCAATTGGGAAAAACAAAAACCTAAAAAGAATTGCTTTTGCTGATTCACTCAAAAGAGAGACTGATTGTTTTTTAAGGGAGACTGTTGGGATTAGCAGCTTTACTAAAAACGATGAAGAGAAAGCTAAGATTAGACCTTTCCTTGTTTTCTATGGAACTGACTTTATTCGAGGTTTCGATAATAATCATTGGATTACAGAAACCGAAAAGACTATGACACTTGGAGATGATTATGTTATCACCGATATGAGATTTAGGAATGAATTTGACTGGGTGAAAAGTCACTCTGGGTCTACTATATATTTAGAGCGTGTATTACCAGATGGTAGCATAGTTCCACCAGCAAACAATTACGAAAGAGAGAACAACAAAGAACTTAAGAGTGTTTCTGATCATGTTATTACATGGAGTTCATTCAGCAACACATCATCTCAACTTGAATTTCTAAACGAAATAAAACTATTCGAAAAATTACCAATATAATATTATGAATGAAAATACAAAAAAACAAAAACTGTGTTTTATCGACACTGAAACCACGGGTGTAAACCCCGATGAAAACGACATATTCCAAATCAGTGCTATTGTAACTGATGGTGAACTTAATGAAATTGAAAGGCTGAACATGAAGTTTAAGCCGTTCAGTATGGATAATGTGCAAGATGGTGCTTTAAAAGTTACTGGAGAGAGTATCGAAAGTTTAAACTCTCTAGAATTAACAAGTAAAGACGCTTACGATAAGTTTGTATCATTCTTGGATAGTCACTGTGATCGTTACGACAAATTGGATAAGTTACAACTTGTAGCTTATAATGCACCGTTCGACTCTGAGTTCCTTCGGTCATTCTTCACTAAGAATGATGACAAATATTTTGGTTCTTGGTTCTGGTTTCCAGCTCTATGTGTTATGCAAGCTGCAGCTTGGCTAGTAAAAGATGATCGAAGAGTTTTCCAGAATTTCAAGTTGGGAACACTGTGTGAGTGTGCTGGATTGGATTGGGATGAAGATGGTGCGCACGATGCGATGTATGACGTAGAACAGACATTGAATTTGTATAAATACCTAGTCAAACAAACTCAAAAATAAAACTATGAAACAAAAAGCAGAAAAAGGGAAAATCGTCATGGTTGATAACTCAGCTAGACCTAACTTCTCAAACTCAAAAACAAGTTACTATTGTGTTCATGTTGAAGATGAAGATGGTAACACTCTTCCTTTGCTTTTTACTCTCAATGAGTATAAAAGTGGAATTAAAAGAGCAAGTAAAAATCCAGAAGATGTTACTGAGTGTGAATCACCAGGAATATTTACTAAGATTAAAAACTTGTTTTTTTAAAACGAGGGTAATTTAGTTACCCTAAACCATCAGTTTCTTTATGGAAGAATGGGAGAAATATACTGATACTGATGGTGCTACACTACCAGCTTTCTTCAGATATTGGATAGAGAAAAACTATCCACCTGAAGTTATAGTTTTGATTGACAGAGCGGGTAGATTTCATGATTGGCTTACTTTTAAATATCCAAATACAAAGACCCATAATCGATATCGCTTCTTAAAATTACTGAGGCGATATGGAGTTCCAAGAGAATTGAGAATAATGATCAATATCGGGCTGTGTCTTTACGACACAAGCCCCTCTTGGATAAGCAGGAAATTAAAACAAAACCTAGTATGATCCATGATGCAACTCTATTTTTATTATGCATAATATTAACTATAATGGCTGTTAACTTGCTGTTTTTTGAATGATTTATTTCTATATCTTAGAAAACAAAAAGTATAAATAACAATATGAATCTTTCGAATGAAAACAAAAATCTCATTGAAGCTGCCAGTAAAATTCTTAGTGGTGATATCGAGGTAAAAGAAGGAAAGTCGTCAACTGGATATGAACTTTACCATAAAGATTTTTCTTCAGCAATGGCACATGCTTATGCACATGCAAAGAAGAAGTATGGAATCGAAGTAGATCCAAAAGAGATCGACAACAAAGTTGCTCTCGGACCTAAAAAACCAAATAAAGGCAAAACTAACACTTATCGTCTTTTAGGTAAAGATGGCAAGAAAGCTTTTCATGTTCAAGTCTATGGAATGGATAGTGGTAAGTATGAACTAAACATGTATAAGGAGAGTGCCTTAGAAGAAGGTCTTCGACATGTAAAAACTTCAAATTTTAAAACAGCATTAAAATCATTTGAAACTGTTATTAAGATGTTCACACCAGGATCTAAGTTCAACAAGGAAGTTAACATGGCTATGAAAGATGAATTGGAACCTGGATTCAAAGAAATCTACAAACATCTTATTAAAGCTGCTGAGACTTGGGAGCTAGTTCAAGCAGAAGTTAGAATGGCAGAAAGTAAAGAGCAGTAAAACAATTTAAAAACTTTATTCAAAAAAAAGCCTGTGGATTCACTCTGCAGGCTTTTTTTATTCTTTACAAATTTCAGGTTTATGGATACTGGCAAAAAAGCTGAAATTAATATTTGACTTTCCATCAATTCATGTTATGGTGTAACCATAATCAAGAGAGATTATATTATGAAATACGACAAGAACAACGAAGCAGAGATCCTCGCCAATCCTAATCATCTTACACTGCGTCCCGCATCTGATTTACAGATTGCATTACGAAAGCATATCATTTCTGTTCATGCAGATATCGAAACTGCCGCATATGTAATCGAAGATGTAGAAATATTCGAAAAAGAACTTGCTACACCAGAAAGATATGATGCATGGGAAGCTTTTAATGAGTATTACGATGACTTTAAAGATTTTAATGGGATTTCTCCTACATGGCATACATGGAATGATAGATCAGCTAGTGGGTGGAAAAAAATGACAGCTGATCTTAGATCTTAAACAACAAACCAAATTAAATACTAACATGATTTTTACAATACTCCACGCAATAGCTGTTCTGACAGTTTTCCTAACGTTAACCTTTTTAGTCACTGTCAGTTTTTTGGCTATGGCTAAAGCAATCTGTGAAGATAATAGATACGAATAAAATGAAACTAGAAAAATTATACTCAAGAGCCTCTACAGGCGCTTTAAGAGAATGGGTCGTTGAATACGAAGAAGGAAGATTCAGAACACACTCTGGTCAGATAGAAGGTAAAACGACAACATCAAAATGGTATGATGTTAAACCAATGAATGTTGGTAGAAGCAATGAACGAGGTCTGCTAGAGCAGGCTAAATTTCAAGCTGAAGCTAAATGGAAAAAGAAAGTTGAAGCTGGTTATGTGACAGATATCGATAAAGTTGATACAGTTTTATTTGTTAAACCAATGCTCGCTAAGAAGTGGGAAGATCGAAGTGATAAGATTTCTTATCCAGTTTACACTCAACCCAAGTTGGATGGTATGAGAGCAGTGATCACGAAGGATGGTGCAAAGTCTCGAAACGGAAAACCTTGGGTAACAATTCCACATATCTTGGAAAGTCTTAAACCATTATTCGAAGAGAACCCCGATTTGATTTTGGATGGTGAACTCTATAACCACGAATATAAAGATGACTTTAACGCCATAAGTTCTTTGGCGAAGAGAACCAAACCAACAGATGAAGATTTGAAAGAAACATCTGATAAGTTAGAGTTTTGGTGGTATGATACTATCACTCCAGAACCTCTTTCGTTCTCAGATAGATACGAGTCGATGGAAAAGTTAAATGAAAAACATGATCTCAACATGATTGTTTTAGTTCCTACTTACCATATGCTTGACGAGAAATCTCTAGATGAAAATTACAAATCATTCATTGATGCTGGTTACGAAGGAGGTATTATCCGAACAGACGATCTATACGAATGTAAGAGGAGTAACTTTCTATTGAAAAGAAAAGATTTCACTGACTCTGAATATAAGATTGTTGCAATCAAAGAAGGTAAAGGTAATCGAGGAGGAATGGCTGGTTATATGATTCTTCAAAAAGAAGATGGTGTTGAGTTCCATTCGAATATTAAAGGAAACCACGATTTTCTTAAGCAACTTTTAATTGATGCTGAATCATATGTCGGGTCATATGCAACATGCACTTACTTTAATCTTACACCTGATGGTATTCCTAGATTCCCGTTCGTCACTCGTTTCAGAGCTGGAATTGGAGTAGATTAATGTTGACATTAATGTTCTATTGGTATAAATAAGAAAAAAATATGGAATTCAAAAAGGGAAGCATAGAAGAGTCTGCTAAAATTATCTTAGAAAGTAGTATGGAGTATAAGCACCCAACACTTAAGCGGGTTACTATCAGAGCTGCTGGAAGAGTAACTGCAGTTGACAACAAACGTCTAAAACCTTCAGAGTATCCTGTCATTGGTTGGTTTGCTAACAAGTATAATACTGGTGGGTGGAGTATTCACAAGTTGAGCGACTATGAAAAAAAGTGGTTAAAGAGTGAAGGTATTAAAACCAAGGGTGTTTTCAAAACCAGTAGTGGAAAAAATAACGAGTCTATCGCAAAGATCGATATCAAGAAAGGAACATATGCTTTTGTAGATAATGACCACCTTGAAAAAACAGATGAAGTTCGTTTTGAAAAAATGACAGCTTACTCTGATGTTTTCTTGGATGACGAAGACCACATTGACAACTTCTAAAAATATAAATAGAGATATAAACATTAATCAGCATGAATAAAAAAATAAAACCTGGTAGCATTGAAGAAGCTGCACTTAATATCCTTAATGGTGAATCCACAATTCAAGAAGCATCAATAAATCAAGATGCTGAAGTTGCATACGACTTGGTTCTATGGATTGAAAATGATCCCAAAGTATACAGAAAGCTAGTAAATATTGTTAAGAACATTCAGAAGAAGATGAAGGCTGGAAAGTATAACCATTTACTAGCACCAAAACTTTGGATGGGTTTGGTTGATGATGGTGTTAAGAGTTATACTAAAGAAATGGGAATCACTTCAAAGGAAGCAAACGAAACGTTCACCAAGAAAATTAAATTGTCAGTATCTAACACTCTTGCAGACAGGTATAAAACAGAAATCGAAGCACAAGATGGTAAGATGTTCGAAGAAGTTGAGCTTGAAGAGAATCTTATTAGTCAGATAGCAAAGAAAACTGGAAAAAATGCCAAGAGAATTTCATCTGACCTAAAGAAGCACCTTGGATTTGCTCCAAGTTCAGATCCATACTATTGGGATGTTCTTACAGCTGAATCTCCAGATGATGTAAAAAAGGCAATGAAGGGGCTTAGTAATGTGAGAGGAAGTCAATCATTGAAGAACTTACAAAAAGTTGTAGGTAAAATGATGGAGTCTGAAGTTGAAGAATCTGCAAAAGTTAGCGATTCTGGTAAAGAGCTTGAAGAAGCTTCTGAAATCGAAATCACAGATCTTGATAATAAGGAACAACAGTCAGTTAAAAAGTGGTCTAAGATGTTTAGTGCTAGAGCTGATTATGCATTCGATGGTATTCATGGTAAGATCATTGGTCTACAAGGAAATAGAATGGCAGGAAACAGAATCACTAAAGATAAACTAAAAGAGTTTGTTAAGGGTCCTGACTTCAGATGGGTAGAGTTTAATGAAGATGGTGAGATCACTATTGGATTCTAATTAAAAATTAAAATTAAAGGGGCTTGTGGATCTATTCTGCAGGCCCCTTTCTCTTTTGGAAAAAAACTTTTATTTTTTTCTTTACTAAATACAGAATTCGTGATAAGTTGTAACCACAATCGAGAGAGATTATATTATGACAAACGAAAAAACAAAAACAAAAGCTGTTGGAACTACAGCAGAATATTGGGTCAAAGAGGGTTACACTCATGGAATTGATGAAGCACCCGAAGGTATGCGGTGGGTTTGCAGTGCAATGAATGGTGTTTGGATTCTTGAAGATACAAATACAAACTATTGCTGTTCTGCATCAAGTGAGAGTTACTGGTGCAGCTAATACTAAAGAAAAACATTATGAAAAAGCTAAAAACTGAAACCGAGCAACCAGCCATAAGCGGCTGCGATACATCCGCTTGTTATGCTTCGGGCGATTGCGTTAAGATCACAGAATCATTCGCCTTCATTGGAAAAGTCGGCACTCTTGTCGAGAGGATTGGGGGGAAAATGTGGCATGTTAATATAGATGGGATGCCACTAAAGTTTCGAGAGACTGAATTTCAAAAGCATAACGACCAATGATGAGCGACCCGAAAATAGATTCTGAGCGCATGAAGCAATGGAAAGCGAACATCCTGCCTGTTCCGTCAGCGGAACGCCTGAAAGGTAAGGGTTCGTCTCCATCTGCTTGTTCTGCTGATTTCGTTTGGCGTGACTTGGGTGACGGCAACCCCGTGCGAGTAAAGAAATGCTCGGCGTGTGGGGTCGCGCCTAGTGCAGTCGATGACTGCGGAATGCCAAACCCCGATTGCCCATACTTCGGGCGAAACAATTCCAAGCAGAACGTAAAGAACAGCCGCCCCGATTAACCATCAAAAAAACAAATACAGATATGAGTGAAAAAACAGAAAATCAACCATTAGGCGGTGAAGGGTCGGATGCTTCGACTTGTTATCCTTTTGATAAGTGGCTTGCCTCCATTGAAGGTCGAAAATGCAGACGAGTAGGCAAGGAAAACCCAGATGAAGCGTGCCAAGATGCTCGCTTGGAAGCAGCTTTTAATGCTGGGGTGTTATATGGATCATGCAAGGATAACGCCGACTGTCCACCCACGCGATAGCGTTGGGCGCGACGACTTGTTCGGCAAATTTAAATTTATCATGAGTGCACACACAAAAGAAGAACTAGAAAACATGCTTGAGGACGTGGTGAATGAACTCGACCTATCAGGCTCCGCAATCGAAAAACACGGACCAACGGGAACCCCTCCCGCTGAACTGGTGCGACTGGTTTTAGACCAGAAAGACCGCGAGATACGAAACCTAAAAGCAGGGATGGTTTCTCTGCCGAACAGCCAGCGATGTTACGGCAAAGCAAATAAACAATCAATCAAAAACAACATGAAAAAAGATAACACAGAAACCAAACACACAAGCGACAAGCTGTCGGATGCTTCGGCGGGTTCGTGTGCATCCGTTTGTTCTGAGGCAGTAGCTGCCGCCGCAAAAGTTCCGACCGATGATCTAGCTGATGCGCGTGCATGGACTGAGAGCTTTCTAGCTGAAATCAAGCGGCGAATGAATCAGAACGCCAAAGGTGACTCACAGAGTCCCAACCAATAAAGCTATGAATAAACCAAAAACTGACGACGGGACTCTGTTGAAGTCCACCAACTTGTTAGCCTGTCCTAAATGCGGGAAGCAACCGAGTATTCAATTTGTTGCCTTCACAGGCGAGTATTACAAATGCAAGCACTGTGACTTTCCAAAGATGCAGTTCCCCATCACATTTAACGCGAACGCCAAACAATGGAACAGGACTGTATCTGATTATATGGCTAACAGCCAGCGATGTCACGGTGAAAGTTAAAACTAACAACTACCAAGGATACCGTTTTATATTCGATGAATACGAGATTGAAACACACAAAACAAAAAGCCAAGGGTTCAAAATTAGCTTACCCGAGATGTTCAGGAACTGCTTTTATACCCACAACAGGGAATCAAACGGTTCATCCGTCCGAGTTTTCTGGAATCTTAACAACGAGGTTTGTATTGAATTGGTGTAGCTCAACTTTCATTTAACGATAAACTACCTAGACCAATGACAAGAACATTACATATTCAAACGACAAGCAGAAAGCTCGACACCGCCCACCCAAACTATGCCAAGCGACCAAGCAAATAACATTATGACAGATACAACCGACACAGACCAGACTGACACAACCGAACCAGTGGTGATTGGATGCAGTGACTTGTTAGACTTTGATTCTTGCTATGATGTAATGAAACAACACACAGAGGACTGTTACAAGCTCTATGATGATGATCCATGCCCTAATTGCGGTTGTGACATATCTGACGTATTCTATTTATTCGGATACTACCGATGTGATTACTGCGTGGATTTATCCATTTATTAGCTAACAGCCAGCGATGTCACGCGAAGCTAAATAAAAAACAATCAACAACATGATACTACCACTATGGAAAAAGAAAAAACAGTAACGATTTCTCTGCGGTGAAAACCGAGTAGTCCTTCCGCGCCTCTCTTAACACGGTTTGAAGCGTAATTCGGGAGGAGTCGCCGTTCGGGGGACCGATGCCCTCGGGCGGCATGCCGCATAAGAGTAGAACACTCTAGCGTAATTAGCTGAGATGCGCAACAGGCGTTACCTCCAGCGACTTGTTAGCTCAAATTATAATTATGAACAGAAAAACAGCATACAAAATAATAAACGAAGAACCAAGTGCAAGAGGCGGTTTGGTGAGAAACTTCATGGGTTGTAATCCATATACAGTCGTTGAGGCTTTGGTTATATGGGCGAAATTAGAGGATTGCCCAGTATGGAAAGAATAAGAATTTCCGACCTAGCACGTCTAGGCACGGTAACGGACATGCTCGACGTGTCCAGCAATAACGTCCCCGATCCCTGCGCGGTTGAAGAACCAAACATATCAGCCATGAGTTTACATGGTGAGTCTGATGACGATCAGAAACGGGGGCATTTATTACCGAACAACCAGCGATGTCACGGCGAAGCCGTTGAAACCCGCGAAAGTTAAAATAAATTATTGACATGCAGTCTATTTTCTGATAACTTACATATCCACCAAGGAAAGAATATGAAAAACGAAAATCAAACACAAAACGAAATCACGAAAGACGCTATAGAGCGGGTTGTTAGCTCAGATTCTAAAAACTTCCCGATGGAATTTAGGTGGAGAACTGAGGATTGGCACAATGACAACACCGAGACGATGGATGACTTTTTAGATCATGAAATGCCCGACAACTGGACTGAGATGGAATCACAACGAGATGGGACGTATGCGGAAGCTATGGTAAATAACCACGAGACTCTTCTGAGACTTGACGCAAGTGGTGACGGCGATCCATACAATCACCTTGTTGTGGCCTCGATTATATTTTAGCGCGGAAAGCTGACACACGCGAAAGTTAAAACAAATATTATGAATGAACATCTATGGAGAGTAGGAATCCTACCAGAATACGACTGGCAACCCAAGCCACGCGCTTTGTATGTGGTCATGCCAACAAAAGAAAAAGCCAAGGAATACGCAGAAAAACACCTGAAGAAACCCTACAAGGTCGGTAAAATATCTCGACTTGGAAAGAGACTATGCGGGTGCATGTTCCGAGGATAACGACCCCTGTGGAGGCACCGAGTAAATGAAAAATATACAATACATAATCGACTTGTTTGACGATAAGGTCAACCCCAACCATTACGAGGGAGACCACCTAAAACTTGTAGAAGACGCTAGAGCGGAGCTTGAAGAGCTAGCCAGTAAGTTAACCGAGAGGGGCACGATTATCAAAGAGGCATTAGAGGAATTGCGTGACGGGGAATCAGGACACGCAGAAAAGACGCTTCTTCGATTTTTCAATCAGAACAACCAGCAAAGCCACGGCGAAAGTTAAAACTAACAACTACCAAGGAAAGATTATGAACCTGCAAAGACTATACGAATACAGCGACAAGATGCTCAACGATGACGAACTGAGCATACAAGATAAACGATCAATGCTTTACGAGTGGAGACGCAAGACCGAGGCAAAGATCGGAACTACGATTCTATCTGCCGCTGAGATCAAAGATGCGTGTGAATTTCTCGCGCACCTCTCATTGAGGCAGTATGACCTCGCGAACAAAAAAACCAACTAACACTATGAAAAACAACTGGAAACTAATTTTTGCCGCAATTCTAATTCTCTCGTCATTCGCACTCTTGGCATGGGGCGTTTTTTCCTTCGCCATTACATTTGGCTTCCTTACAAACATGCTTTTGGTATTGGGTGCGTTCTTTGCGTTTTTGATTGGGCGTGTTCTTTTGTCCTTTTGGAAGTTTGATCGTGACGCAAAAGATGTGAGCGACTATGTCAAAAAAATCAAGCTTGAGCATGAGAAAAGAACAACAACTAACAACTAACAATTTAAAACCTACATACTCTCTCAGATGCATTAAGCCTTGGGTTCTGCTCAAGAAAACTTGCCGCACAAGTGAACTTCCATTTAGTCACGGAAACTGGTTGTGTTAACTATGGGTGACTCCATTGGACGGGTATAAAGATTCCCGTGTGCATCTGAGAGAGTATGAAGGTGATTACGGGGCATATAGGTTTCGACGCGAGTGATAGGGTATACCCCAGTGATCGCGGACAGGGGTTCAATTCCCCTATGCTCCACCTATCTTTAACTGATAAAACCTGAAATTAGTGCTTGACTTTTCAACGATTCGTGTTAAGTTGTAACCGTAATTGAGAGAAACGACTACTAAAACAATAATGAAATCTACAAGAAATACAAGAACTGTTGGTGGAGTAACTTACCTATCTAATCATGTTGTGAGGGAGAAATCCTTCAAGGGAGTTTGTGTTAGTAAGTGCCTCGGATATTTAGGAATTACTCCAGATCTTTATCACTCAACCTGGACTAAAAAAACTGGAAATGATGCTACTAATGCAATATTACGCAGGTTTGGTTTTGCTGTTAGATCTCGTAAGAGTTACATAGCAAAAAATTCTACTGTTGGTGGTATTCGAAAGAGTATAAAGAAACTAAATGATCCAAAAGACACAGTATATTTCGTAACTGTTCGGGGTCACCTGCTTGCTCTGGATCGAAATGGCAAAACAGTAATAGATACTGCTCCTAGAAAAAATGATCGAAGGAGAGTTGTTGATATAAAAGCGGTGTTTCCAAAGTGATTTCATTCTTTACAAAGTTAGATAAAATGTTATACTATAACAGTAAAAGAGATTAAAAAAAGTGGATAAAAAAATAGAAAAAATACTAACAATTAACGTGTCGGAGAATGTTGTAAAAAAACTTGTAGATGAATATACTGGATCTGGATATACAAACATCCATGATGATTCTGTTATCGTATCTTGCCGCACAATTCATAACAAAGCCAGTTTCTGTGAGATTACTGGATTAAAAACAGTTGACATGGAAGATGTAGAATATGTTCTGCTTGAGCATGATGAATACGATGAATTTGAATAGATCTGTAATAGCAAGCATAAGCCTGAGAACTTACATCAAAAGTCGATATAAAGATGATTGGTGGTGGATGATTCCAAATTCAGAAAGTTATGGTAATATAAAAACAGTTGATCACTTTGAGGCTTGGGTGGAATGGTTGTATACGAAAGAAAAGGGTTCAGAGTGGAGTGACTCTACACCAGACGAATGGTTCTGCAAATTGATTGATTAATAAAACTTTACTTTTCTTCTTTACAAACTAATAAAATTCTGATAACGTGCAACAACAATCAAGAGAGATTATATTATGAAGAAGTTATTAATTATCACACTACTCGCGCTCGCAGTATCATTTTATTTTTCGAAAGATACTGCTAACGAAAAACCAATAAAGAATAATCAGGTTATAGAGAAGCGGGAAGTAGTTCCAACACTTGTTAAACCAAACCGCGTTTACGATGTAGTTGAAGAAGATGCAGTTCCAATACTTGTTAAACCAAACCGCGTTTACGATGTAGTTGAAGAAGAGATTATTTCTGTTCTTGTCAAACCTAAAAAATCCTACAAAGTAGAGACAGTCAAAGAGAAAATCAAAGATGAAGTTAGAGAGATTACTGCTTGGGATAAAATGGTCACAAGAGTAAAGCATTACGAGAGCTTTAAACCTAAAGCATACAGGTGTTGTGGTGGAAAAATGACTATTGGATATGGATACACTAAAGATGTTAAGTGGGGTGATGTTGTTACAAAAGAAAAAGCATTGAAACTTTTAGAAGAAGAGTTATTAGAAGCTAAAGGTCATGTTCTAAGGATCGTTAAAGTTCCATTGAAAAATCATCAGTTAGCAGCTCTAACAAGCTTCACTTTCAACTGTGGTCAGGGTGCATTACGAACTTTAGTTAGTGGAGAAGGCAACAGGCTGAATCATGGAAATTATGAAAGTATTAAACGCATTATGCCCAAATATAGAATTGCTGGTGGAAAAGTAAGAAGGGGCCTGGAACTCAGAAGGAAATGGGAAGTCTCTCTATGGTCTGATGAAACCTAAAAACATGATTGAAATCTGTATAAGTAAAATCGAATGTTCTAGTAGTGAAGTGGTTATCACTCCTCCCTTTCACGGAGGCATCGTCGGGTTCGAATCCCACCTAGAATGCTTAACTCCTCGGTAGCTCAGTTAGTAGAGCGGGTGACTGTTAATCACTAGGTCGTTGGGGCGGAACCAACCCGAGGAGCCATTTTATACATCTTGAGTGACTACTATATAACTCTAATATGATTGACTTAATACATGGCGACTGCATCGAAGAGATGCAAAAGATAGAAGCTGGTTCTATCGACTTGACAGTGACTAGCCCTCCATACGACAACCTTCGAACCTACGAAGAGACACTGGAATGGAACGAGGGCATTTGGAAGCAAGTATTGAAAGGTTTGTATCGGGTAACTAAGGAGGGCGGTATAGTCGTATGGGTGGTCGGAGATGCTACAGTTAAAGGTAGTGAGACTGGAACTAGCTTTAAGCAAGCGTTGTATGCTATGGAGTGTGGGTTCAGACTACATGACACTATGATATATCAGAAGCATAACTTCTCTAACCCTTCCTCTAACAGATACCATCAGATATTTGAGTATATGTTTGTATTCAGCAAGGGGAAACTAAAGACGTTTAACCCGATTAAAGATAGACCTAATATTTGTGCTGGAAAGGTTGGTAGTTGGGGAAGAAACACTACACGGCAGGCAGATGGAAGCTTCACTGAGAGTTCAAAAAAGAAAGTGAACACTGAGTTTGGAATGCGTTATAACATATGGAGGTTGAAGACTGAAATGAACCCCTTGCATCCTGCTGCATTTTCTAAACAGTTAGCAGAAGACCATATCAAAAGTTGGAGTAACGAAGGTGACTTGATCTTTGACCCCTTTCTTGGATCAGGGACAACTGGATTAGTAGCAAAAAAATTGAAGCGCGACTTCATTGGAATTGAGAAAGTTGAAGAGTATTTTGATATCTCGCAGGCTCGCATCGGGGTTACATGACCCAAAATTAGTGTTTGACTTTTGCTAGGTTTATGCTAAGTTCGAATCGTGATTGAGAGAAAAGATCACTAAAACATCATGAAAAACTACGAACTAACTATCGAACCCGACTTGCGGGATTGTTCACTATTCAATGACATCATTGAAGATAATTCCACTGTATGCAACCTTCTTGTGCGGGAATACTCAAACATCTGGACTTTCCTTGCTGATGACTTGGATGAGGCAGAAGACATGCTGAATGAAATCGATGAGATGGTTGATGAGTCTGGAAGTGGGTGTATCATACACACATCGATTAGTCACAAAGAGGAATATTCTTGAAATTAGTGTTTGACTTTTGACTAATTCGTGTTAAGTTGTAACCGTAATTGAGAGAAACTATAACACCACAAAACATGACTATTAAGATAAAAGAAACACACGAAACACTAAGAGAAGCTGTCGAATCTGCAAAAGTTGATCTTAGCTATAATGAACCACTAGCAAAGCGATCTATCCGTGAGACAGATGAGGGTGTTGAAAAAGCATTTGTAACTGAGTCTGGTGACGTTTATTACATCTACAAGTGTGACATTCGAATCCTTCACAAGTATGTTCCACATAGTCACTGTATTGATAGTTACGATTTTCGATTAGTCACTATAGTTGAAAATGACATTAATTACCACGATGTATTCTGGCCCAAAAGCTTCAGTTCACGTAAAGAGATCAGTAGACTAAATGCTTTGGTTGGTTAGGATTTTACACATCGATTAGTCACAAAGAGGAATATTCTTGAAATTAGTGTTTGACTTTTGACTAATTCGTGTTAAGTTGTAACCGCAATTGAGAGAAACTATAACACCAGAAAACGACTAACACCAACCAACATGAAAAAGCTACAAAAACTTAAACAAGTGGAAGCAAAAGCAAACCAATTGCTCAAACAAATCCCATGCTCATTTGCCCCAACAGGGGAGTGGAAAATCGTTAGCACAGTCGCCGACGAAATAGCCTTGTCTGTTTGTGGTCAAGAGTGGCCTAGTCCGTGGGAGCAGGATGAGTTTGTTGCTAAACACGGACCTGCTCTTGAGGATGCTGTAAAAGCACACCCCGTTTGCTTAAAAGCGCAAAAAGACTCAGAGAATCTCCAGCTTTTAATGAAAGAGTTAGCACAACTCAAGGAGTCGATAATCTGTGATATAACAGATGGACTTGACAGGGAGACTGTCATGGAACTGGCAGATGCCGCACTGCCAGACGCTAGAGGATACTGGCCAGATTTCTCTGACGGCAAGATCGTTGTCCGCAACACCAACGATCAACATATATCTTGGAGTCGAGGCGATGATGACTGGTCGAAGCCAGTCTACACAGGTGGTTCAATAGATCACAAACCATTTGATTTCTGCTAACAATAGTAAGTAACTCTAATATAATAGCCGAAATGAAAACAAGAATATACTTTAACCTTCATAAACGATGCTTATCGTTACAAGAAAAAGTCAACAGCATGTGGAAGGTTGTGCGATACGCTGAAGAGGCTATTCTAACAAATGCGGAATTCAAAGTTTCTGAAGCTGGTAGACAGCGAGTCCTTAAAGAAAAGAAAAAAAACGTTCATGCTGTTGTAGTGGGCGAATGCAACGGGCGGCGTGATTACTCAACCGCTAAAAATCAAATCTTCTATAACCCATACAAAGCTCCAACGTTTGTGGACGCAGAATCTAATCCAGTGCATCGCGCCGATTTAGTCGTCATCAAAGGAAATAAAAAAGGTTATAAAATCTTCGCTAAAAATCTTGACAATTAACCAGTTCGTGTTAAGTTGTAACCGTAATCGAGAGAAACAACTACTAAAAAAAATATATTATGACAACTATTGTAAACTACACACCACATGCTGTAACTGTCGCAGGCACAACATACCCACCGTCTGGGCAAGTTGCCCGAGTATCTTCATCGTTCTCAGATATTGTTGACGGCTTCTGTCGTCAACAATTTGGGTCTGTCGAGGGGCTACCCTCGCCTCAGGCTGACACCATGTACATCGTGTCAGGATTTGTCTTCGCGGCGACAGACCGAGCCGACGTGATTGCACCTGCCACGGGTCATCCCGATGTCGTAAGAAACGAAAGGGGTCACATTGTTAGTGTCCCCGCATTTCTTAGTCATTAACCAATAAAACTACCTTATACGAAATTAGTGTTTGACTTTTGACTAATTCGTGTTAAGTTGTAACCGTAATTGAGAGAAACTATAACACTACAAAACATGACTGAAACATTACTAAGCAAAAAACAACGTGCCGCTCGCCTCGACTTCCAAATCGATGACTACCATAACGGATCTTCCGCAGGATGGAAAGTTGATTTTGATGTTTTCCAAGCAGAGCAAGAACTGAAAAATCTCAATAAAGAGATAGAAGAGCTTGAACTAGAAAGCAACTCATAGGTAACGAATATAAAGGTCGATAGTCAACACAAACAAGGAGTTAAAAAAAATGAATGAAACTGTAAATAATGTTCTAGCTTCTCTTTATGAGAACTTAAGTGAAGAAGGAAAAGCTTTGATGCTTGAAGTATTCGGGAAAGATGAAGAAAGCTGAAATTAGTGTTTGACTTTTCCTAGGTTTATGCTAAGTTCAAATCGTAATTGAGAGAAACAACTACTAAAATATATTATGGCTAAAACTATAGCAACTATTAAGAGCATCCTTAAGTATAACTACCCAGGATCAGAGATTGAAGAAGAAGTGTTAGAAGATGGAGGTTACTTTTACATCTTTGCTCCAAAATGGAAAGCATGGAACAGTAACGGGTGTAACACACTCTCATTTCGATACTTCAATGAAGCTGATTGGTATCAGACCCGAAGAGATTCGATTTCTCTAGCTGTAAAACATATCAGAGAGGGGGTTTCTGAAGCGAGTGAAGATACGATTAATGAGATGGGTTGGGATTAATGTTTGACTTTTCCTAGGTTTATGTTAAGTTCAATCCGTAAGTGAGAGAAACAAACACTGAAATATCATGAAAATAAAAGCAGAAACAACGTTAGTGACATATACGAACTGTCACAATAACCGCAAGATGACAATTGATGTTATCAAGCGAACAGAAAAGACCGCTACTATAGTTGATGAAGAGGGGACAATCAAGACAGTTAAGATACACACTGACCCCGATGGTGATTATATTAAGAGTGCCAACTATAGCATGGCTCCCATTTTTCGAGCAAGGAAAGAATCCACTACTAGTAAAATATTTGTATTATAACCAAGAGAAACAACATTATGAAATATACTAAAGAACAGCTACAAGATGCAGTCACTAAAGCAGGAGATTATTTTCAGTCAATCTATCTGGAGTATGTTAACGACTACTTAACTATCGCAAAATTTGCTCTAGACAAAGGTATCACTGAGGAAGAGGCAACAGAGAAGATTGCTCTCGGACGAAAGATTCACAATATGAATAAATCTGAAATTAGTGTTTGACTTTTAGTGAGTTTATGTTAAGTTGTAACCGTAATTGAGAGAAACAACTACTAAAACAAACACCATGAATAACAACTATATTGCCTATACCACCGCCGATGATTTCTATGCTGGAACTCTTGAACTGACCCGACTAGGGATGAAGTTCGTAGCTCACTTTGACGAGCTTAGAATTGAATTGACTGGCGGTTACTAAACTCACAACGATGACAACGAAAATACAAATTGCGAATGTGAAAGAGGAAAAAAAATACGCGGGCGCATATGCAAGGATTTTTTCAATACTCAACAAGGATTCGATATTCGGTGAAGTCTGCGAAACAGATGAGAGCATTGGTCTTGTTGACAATACTTATCATCTTGAGATCGAGGGCACACTGGATTGTGAGGAGGAGACTCTCATTTCTAGCCTAAAAAACGTAAAAATCATTGATTGAATACACTAAAGAATAGAGTGTAGACTCTCGAAAAGATTGTTCACTTTATTTCTAGAATTGGCAACATATTCAGAATCTCTTAAGAAATCATTCATAAGAGATTCATTTTTGTGTGTGTTAGAAGCAACAACCTCTTTAATATCTTGACCTAGGATTATGCTGATTATAAGTGCATGATAGCTCACTGAAGAAACATTTCTGTATTGTGAAAGTTCATTCATGAAATATTCTGCTGAATTTTTTGTGTTCAAGTTTGACCCATGCCTGACTTTGATGATATCTTTTTTGGGATTAAACTTCATCTTAGCAATTCTTTTGTTGGTGAATATTATGTCTGGAACTACATCGACTTTTTTTCCAAGTTCTCTTCCACACTCCAAGGCACTTAATGATTCTCTACAAGATATGTATTTGAAGTTTTCAAGAAGTCTATTTGTTTTGTTATTTTGGAATACAGTATTTACTAATATCGATGGATATTTCTCTCCTATTCTCAATATGTCATTTCTCCTATTGTTGTGGAATGAACCTTCCCCGTTGACTATAACAAGATCTGCTTTACCTAGTATACGAGATACAAGTGAGTCATCTTTGAACTCATCTTTTTTAACAGTTCCTACTAGTTCACAATCGACTCTATTCAGTTGATCTCTAAATGTTTCCATTACCAGCTCACATCCAAAATGTTTATATTCAGTTGCTAAACAGTCGTTGTATATTGCTATCTTCATGATGACCTGTTGCGATTAATACAGCTTACCTTGGTATGGTTCTCTATGAACACACTGCCTTTTTCTAGCTTTTTCAAAATCACCATTAGGGAAAACTACACAATCAACATGAGTGTATCCTAACTCTTTAGCAACCTCGTAACGATTAGAACCACCCCAAACAACATATTGCCTGGCATCCAAGTCTGATGTTTCTTCCGAGAATGGCAACTCTCTAACTCTTTCACCATACTTCTCCTTTTGCTCTATCACTTGTTTTCTTGTGGCATCCACAACTAGAAGAGGGAAGTGTAATCCATTTTCTTTTATATCTTGTTTAACACTATCATAGAATCGTATACCTCTATTGACTTCTGCTTTGTAAACACTGGGCCACAGATCAGATATTGCTATCTGAACAACTTCGATCCCGTCCCAAGTTGATCCGTGAAATCTGCATTGAAGAACATTCATATATTATATATGTTTTATTTTTTTTCTTTACAAAGTATAGTTATATGTTATGATTGATTTAATGACACTAAAAAACAAACAACAGAAAAGAATTGATCAAGAGATTCATTCCATGAAGGTATTGGATATTGAACATAAAAGGTTAGCTGTGGAGAATGCACTTTTGTTGGATCTTGCTTACGATGTCGCTTCTTCAAAAAGAGCCAATGGAGAGTATAGTAACTGTAGAGAATCTCTTCAAAGGAGAGCCGTGGCTGTTCTGGATAAGCTCGAAAAACAATAAGAGATATGAGTGATTGGAAAAATACAGAGAGCTGGAATACTGGTCAACAGGTAGAAAAAAACTTCGCTGATATCCTTAAGCAGGCAGATCCTAATTTTAGGAAAAGCACAAGAGATGAGCAATTTCGTCATATAGACTATCATAGTTACTTTGGAACTATCGATGTCAAAGCGAAGAAAAGAGTAAACAGGGGTGACTCATCTTACCAAGACGAACTCATATGGCTGGAGTTTAAAAACGTTCAGGGGCGAGAAGGTTGGCTTTGTGGAGAAACAGATATAATAGCTTTTGAGAGAAACGATGATTTCGTTTTAGTTAGAAGGAAAAGACTACTAGAGATGGCTATGAGTAAGTGTAACATAGATGACCGAGTAACGTCAAGTAGAGCTGCTTTATATCGTGGGTATCAAAGACATGGAAGGAAAGATCTTATTTCTCTAATCAAGATGAAAGATGTTTTGGAAGTCAAGCACACAATATGGAAAAAATAAAACTATTTTCTGATTTACATGTGCTAATTTTTATGATATATTACATTAACAAGACATGGAAAAGTTTATAAAAAAATACAGACCTATTGGATTCGGGGAGGGTGACAGAGAAGCTCTTGAAGAATGGGAGAATAGTAAGAAAAAGATATCTGAAGATAACCCAGACAGTTTGATAATGGATGGTTACGATGATTGCATTGCTGGAATGGTAGAAATTTATGGAAAAGATCCAATTGTTTGCTACGACAAATCAAAGGTAATTAAAAAACTGGTGAATGATGGTATGGATTCTGTCGAAGCTCTTGAGTATTTTGAGTTCAATCAACTTGGAGCTTATGTTGGTAAAAAAACACCATGCTTTATTGACACTGAGTATGAAATCTAAAAACAAATAATAATATGGAAAAAACAAAAGAGCAAAAAATAGAGCGGCTTCTGCATTTAAGAGATTACCGTGACGAGATATCCCGCCAGATCAAAAAGATATCAGAGCGAAGCATCGACATTTACACCAACACAAATCGTTTTTTTGCAGGCGAGAGGGTCTGGATAGACGATGAAGATGTAGTCAAAGAGATGAAGGACGCAGCGGCAGAGGTTATCACAGGCATTCTCAAAAAAGAACTTCGTAGTGTTCGGGCTAAGATCGGTAACATTAAAATTAAATGAAATTATTAATAGCATATGCATACTACTATGCTGGTGATCTGTTAAGTCATTTACTCAGGTTTAATTGCTTTTCTTTTTTATATAAAGCTTATAATTACTTAATGATAAAAAGTTGCGATCTTGATGTAGATAAGAAAATCTGGCAGGACTACGAAGATTGCGAACATCTAAATGAATAAAACAAAAGCACCAGTAGCTCAGCTGGATAGAGCAAAGCACTTCTAATGCTTAGGTCGGGGATTCGAATTCCTCCTGGTGTACCAATTTTAATATGAACATACTATCAAAAACAAAAACTTATTTAATAGGCCCAATGCAGTATGCAGAGGGTAGAAAATGGCGGGACGATATCACTGATTCACTTAGAAAAATGAATGTGACAATTTTCGATCCATATAAGAAACCTTTTATCAATGCACCCGATGAAGATGAAGATACTCATAAAAAATTGGTTAAGTTGATGGAAGATGGTGATGGATATATCAATTACTGGATTAAAGATAACAACTATGGTGTTGTTGCAGATCATATGAAAAAAGTTAGAAGCTTTGATCTTTCGATGGTTGATAGGTCAGACTTTATCATATGCTATCTAAATCCAGAAGTTCCTACATTCGGGACTATGGAAGAGTTGAGCTGGGCTGCTAGATGCAAGAAACCAACTTTCATTGTTATTGAAGGTGGAAAACAAAAAACACCATTCTGGGTAATGGGAATGTTTCCTCATAAGTATATCTACAATACGTTCGAAGAAGTTGTAAAAACTTTAGAGAAAATAGATGATGGAAAGATTCAGATAAACAGTGACAGGTGGAGATTGTTTGAACCACACCTGAGATAATCATTGACATATTAAAAATATTCGATATAATAAAGAAAATATATGAGATTATTAGATAGAAGAGGAAAGATAGCTGCTCCAGATAGAAAGTTAACTGGAGATGAGCCAGATTGGAGTGATGCAGAGACAATGAGCATCGAAGATTACTACATGAAACGTAGTAAAGCATTGAACTTCTATTCTCAATATGGAGACACTAAAACGTTCAGACCATTTATTATACAGTGGATGGAGAATAACAATTACTCTAAGAATGACATAGCTAAAATTAAAAGCTGTCATGTTGGTGATTTGAGTTTCACAACTTGTAAATTAGCAAGAATGCTGAATGAGGGTATGCCAGATTTTCACCCACTAGAAGACATGAACAGAGATAACTTCAAAAAAGTTTCTGATGTGATCAAAGGGGATATCAAGTGTGTTTTGAGTTCTATGGCTTACTTGGTCGATACGAAAAAGAAGACTGGTAAAAAAGTAAAGCCTAATATACAAGCTAGGATGAAGGATAAGGTTTATGATTCGATAGTGTCTCAGCTAGACATACTTCTGGATGACATAATCCAGATGAAAGAAGATACTACTCCTGCTAGAATCCCTACACTAAACATAGGATCTCTATGCGTATCAGAAAACATTCCTGGTCAATCTTGCAAATATATACTTGAAGTTCTAGTTAAAACCCGTGATGAATTCAATTCTGCTCTGGAGAAAACAGATCCTCAATTAGTTGAAGGTTATAAGTGGTTGAGTGTTCCTCAACTAAGGAGAATCGTTTCCAATTATGACAAGATGATAACAGAAACCAAGGCACATGGAAAAATGAAGACTGCTACTAGAAAACCTAGAGTCAAGAAACCAAAAGATGCCGCCAAGCAAATAGCTAAACTAAAGTATAGTGTAAATTCTAAAGAGTATTCTATCAACAGTGTTAACCCATTAAAGTTACCATTCTCTCAGGTTTGTTACACCTTTAATACAAAGAATAGAAAGTTGTCAGTTTATAAAGCATCTGGTTCTAAGGGTTTCAGCATAAAGGGAACTACTTTGAAAGATTTCGATGAATCTTCAAGTTTATCATTTACATTGAGGAAACCAAATGATATACTTCCTTTGGTATTGTCAAGCCCACCAAAGAAGTTGGAGAAACTAATTTCGAACATAAAAACTAAAAAGACTCCTGCTAATGGTAGGATTAATCAACACACAGTAATACTGAAGATAATAGAAAATTAAATGAAAAAAGAAAACATTAAGGATGCAATAAAGCCTGCTATAACTAAAGAGAAGTTGATTGAGTTAACAGAGTTACATGTTTCCCGTGATGGTATGGGATACAGTGAGTCAATCATTCAAATTTGTGAAGATAACGACTTAGACCCAATCGATGTTGCCAAGTTGGTAAACGGATCACTTAAGGAAAAGGTTAGAGCAGAAGCAGAGAGAAATAATATTTTCTATAGACCAAATTCACTATACTAAAATATGATTGTATTAAGCACAGATTCTAAACCAACACCAATACAAGTTAGAGGAATATTTCTCAGCATCAAATTACATTTTGATGTGAGTAAGTCTTATGATGCTTTCAAATATAAATTTAAGGGTCCCTATTGCAAGAGAGAAACTTTCTTATCCAGTAGAGACAAGTATCAATATGAAAAATTAGCTACGAAGTATAAAAAGAGTAACGATATTATACTTTATAGTCTGGCAAATATAATTTCTGGTAAAACTTGGGTAGGAGAAGCAGATGAAAATTGTTATCTTGAGTGGACTTCAAAAATCCAAAGAATTAATTACACGTTCGATCAAGATATCTTGACTCTTAAAGATGCAGCTGATGACGAAGGTATCGATTGTTTTGATAACACAATTATCCCAAAAAACACAAATGATGGAGATCTTCCTTTGATATATAGATTATACCAAAGTGATAAGATAGCACTGGAAACACTCGTAGTGTTGGATACCATATGCGACTATACAAAAGATCTAGAAAATAAAATAAGTGACCCCCTAAAAATATCACATGAGATTTCGAGCCTGGTAAAGGCTTACAAACCCTTTCTTACTTCAATTCTGAAGCTAGAAAAAAACACGGCAACTATCATTAAATCATTTACAAAGTAACATTTGTGAGTTATAATGCTGGTTACACAATGTAATATAAACTGTAATACACTGTAATATAAACAAAATAAAAATAAAAAATATATGTCATTCGATAAACTAAAACAAAACCGTGCTACTTCTGTAGCAAATCTGGTAGCCGCAGCTGAAAAGTTATCTGGAGGTGGATCAAAATCATATGGTGATGATCGAATCTGGAAACCAACTGTTGATAAGAGCGGGAACGGCTATGCTGTTATTCGCTTCCTTCCTTGTAATGAGTCAGACGAACTTCCATGGGTTCGATTTTGGGATCATGGATTTCAAGGCCCAACTGGTCGTTGGTATATCGAGAAATCACTAACAAGCATTGGTCAAGATGATCCATTGAGTGAAGTGAACTCTCGTTTGTGGAACTCTGGAAATGAAAGTGATAAAGAAGTAGCTCGTTCGCAAAAACGTAGACTTCATTATGTATCAAACATTCTCATTGTCAGTGATCCTGCTAATCCAGAAAATGAGGGTAAAGTGTTCCTTTATCAGTATGGCAAAAAGATCTTTGATAAGATCATGGATGTCATGCAACCTCAGTTCCAAGATGAACAACCAATGAACCCTTTTGATCTTTGGGAAGGTGCTAACTTCAAACTCAAGATTCGTAATTTCGAAGGATATCGTAACTACGATAAAAGTGAGTTCGATTCACCTAGTGAGTTGTATAGTGGAGATGAAGCCCGTCAGCGTGACGTTTACGAGAGTCTTCATAAGTTTTCTGATTATACAGATCCAAGTAACTATAAGAGTTATGCAGATCTTAAGAGGAAACTTGTTGAAGTTCTTGGTGAACAAGCAGTTAATGGTGTAGATAGCATGAGTAATGTTGAAACTCAAATGCAATCAACAGCCCCTTCTGTTGCAAAAGTAGAAGAAGCTGATGATATTCCTTTCATCAATAATGATGCAACACCTAGTGATGATGGTGATAGTGATGATTCACTAAGCTATTTCGCTAAGTTAGCAAAAGGAGATTAATTGATCTAATAGATCGCATTCAAAACCCCACTTCTAAATGAGGTGGGGTTTTTTGTTGAATAACATATAAATAATAGTAATGGCAAAAACCTTTCAGAAAATAAGAGATGAGGCAGAAAGAAAAGGACTAGAACCTTTTACTAAGAAGTCGTATAACTGGTATCTAAAAAACCTTAAAAATATGACCAACGTTACTGAGAGGAAGATTCTGACTGATGACAATCTCTTGGTTAGGAAGAAACCTCTTATAGGAAGAATGTTCATGTATGGATACGGGCCCAAGTGGGCAGAGAAGTTAGAATACTATGATACTTTTCCCCTTATCATAATGGTGGGACCTGCTGAAGGAGGATTCTATGGAATAAACCTGCACTATTTAAATCCCACTCGTAGAGCTGCTTTCTTTGACATACTAAGAGGATATGCAACTGATAAGCGTTACTCACAGCAAACTAGATTGAGAATGACTTACTCCATGTTGAAGAGTAACAAAACAGCAAGAGCATTTGGGCCTTGCTTTAAGCATTATCTCAAAAGTCACATAAGAACAAAAGTCGTTCAAGTTCCACCAAAAGAGTGGCAAACCGCATTGTTTTTACCAACTGATAACTTCCAGAAAGCAGATCGTAGTAAAGTTTGGAGAGACACTAACAGAAGGAGTAAATAAAATATATGGCTATTACAGAAAACAGTATAGAAACTTTAAAATCAGCTGTGAAAAGTCATGGTGGTTTTTCAAGGTCGAATTTATTCAGAGTTAATATATTTGGTAAACACATTCTAAGTGGAAATGACCCAAGAGATTTTACAGCATTGGCACAGAGTGTGAATATTCCAGGAAAACAAATACAAAGCTTTGCTTACAGCCCATATAGAAACCCAGTTGAAGTTCCTACAGGATATGTGAATGAAGACTTGAATATGACTTTTGTTTTAACGAATGATTACTTCATCAAAAAGTTTTTCGACAAATGGACTCAACTCATCGTAGATCCAGAATCCTATCTAGTTGGTTATCCAGAAGAATACAGGTCTGATATCAATATACAGCAGTTGGGACCTGATGGAGAAGTTGTATATGAAGTTACTGCGACTGAAGCATTTCCAAAGAGTGTTAAGGGTGTTGATTTCACATCAGAAAATACTCAAATAAACACAATCGATGTTACCTTTTCTTTTACTGATATTATTGACAAGAATCAAGAAACTCTTTCACAGCAACAGGCTTTTAGAGATAGAGCTAGTATAGCAAGTGACAAGATTAGGAATGCCGCGCAAGCGGGTGGTGAGTTCTTCAAGAGGGGGTTCAACTTTTTGACTGGTGGAAACTAGATATATATAATACAACTACACGATAAAAATAATATGAATTTACCAAAAATTGAAACACCCAAGTATGGATTGCAAATCCCTTCTAGTGGAGAAACGATAGAATACAGACCATTCCTAGTTAAAGAGGAAAAGATACTTTTGATTGCACAGCAAACTAATAAGAGCAAAGCAATGTTTAAGGCTATGATTGATGTGATTGATAATTGCACTTTCGGGAAATTAAAAATGAAAGATTTGACCAACTTTGATGTTGAGTATATCTTCTTAAAGTTAAGACAAAAGAGTGTTGGTGAAATCGCAAGTCTAAGCATCAAGTGTGATGATTGTGGTGCTAGTAACCCAGTTGAAGTTAACTTAGAAGAAATCAAAGTCGAAGAATCTGATAAAAAAGAAAAGAAAGTTATGCTTACAGAAACTGTGGGTGTTGTTCTTAAATATATCGATGCATTGTCAGTGGAGAAACTAGCTTCACTTGAAAAGGATCAAGCAAAGTTGCTTACTGAAACTGTTATCCAAAGTATCGATCACATCTTTGATGCAGAAGGTGTTTATCCAGTAAAAGAAGCTAACAGAAGTGAAATCGAAGAGTTTATCAATAGTTTAAATAGAGAACAGATTGGTAAAATTGAAGAGTTTATATCTAGTGCGCCAAAGCTAAAACACACAGTGAATTTCGAGTGTGTGAAGTGTAATACCCAAAACGAGGTTGTTCTTGAAGGGGCCCAAACTTTTTTCGTATAGCCCTCTGCCAAGATACTCTGTCAAGCTATTACCAAACAAACTTTGCGCTGATTCAACATCACAAGTATAGTTTGACAGAGTTAGAAAATATGATTCCTTGGGAGAGGGAAATTTACATTTCTCTATTATTAGAATGGATTAAAGAAGAAGAAAAAAAGCAAAATAATACTAAATAGTATTAATGGCTAAAGAAAAAAACATAACCTTTAGTGAGTTTTTTGATGGGTTCAAAAGAAGCCTTAAAACATCAAAATCTCAAGAATCGAAGCTAGATACATCAAAGTTATCTGATGATATAGTAGGCGTTCAAGAGAAAGTTGCTAATCATACTAAAAGTATGTTGAGTAGCATGGATAGTCAAATGAAAGCTCTAATGCAGATGAGTGATTCTTTTAACTCACAATCTTTAGTAGCTGCAGGTTCAGTTGATCTCTCAAGTGATCTTGACAATTCTGATAGCATAGTAGATGGAATAAAAAGTTCTTTTGGAGTATTCGATAAGCTGTATGATTTAGTAAGTGATTATTTCACATCAAAGGAAAACACAAGCGATGAAATGCTCAAGTTGAGTGCTGAAGCCAACAAACTTGCTAGTGATGCGAACGACTTAACAAAGGATAAAATCAGAAGTGATCTTTTAGCAGAGAAAGAAAGAGAAGCCGAGGAAGCTAAAAAAGATGGTGATAGCATAAGCAGTATGCTGAAATCAGCTGTAAATGATAGTGGATTTTTTGGGAAAATAGTAGGTATTTTTGCTTTCTTAGCATCAGTTATAGTTGGTTTTGTTGCCGAGGTATTCAGAAAAATAAAATCACTTTCTATTGTAAAAAAGATTCTTGGAATTTTTGATCCTGTAATTGACTTTATAAAAGGGTTAAAAACACTATTCACTGGTGGTGCAGGCTCTATGCTTTCAAAAATAAAGGATTTGAAGCTATTTAAAACAATAAAAACAATCTTCAAACCCGTCACTGCGATATTCAGTGTTGTTGGAAAAGCTTTTGGTTTTGTTGTTTCTACTTTTAGTAAAGCATTTGATTTTATAAAACCAGTATTCGGTTTCATTAAAGAACTTGGTGATGGTGGTGGAAAAATTTCAAAATTCTTCAGTAGTATATCTAAGTTTTTTAAGGTAGGCCTCAAAGTTGGATCGACTCTAGCCAAAGGAATTCCTGTTATAGGTCAAGTTATAATGGTTATTGAGGGCCTCGTCGGTGGTGTAATTGGAGCATTTAAAGGATTCACTGAGACCGAAGGAGGTATTGTTGAGAAAATAGTAGGTGGACTCAAAGGTTTGCTGAGTGGTATAGTTAAAGGAATAGTTGGCAGTTTAGTTAATATAGTAGTAGACTTCATCGGCTTTATTGGAGGATTGTTTGGCTTTGAGGATTTCAAGCAGTCACTCTATGATTTTGATGTCAACAAATATATCGATATGTTTTTCGATTTTCTGTTTATGCCGATAGATGCTGTTGTGGATTTCTTTTCAGACTTCACAGAAAACATCAAAAAAGTTGGCGCATTCTTCACCGACCTGGGAGCGGGCATGATGAGTGGCTTGAGAAAAGTTGGTGCATTCTTTGGATCTATTGGAGATGGAATAATGAATGGTTTGAGTCAAGTCAGTGCATTCTTTGGATCTATTGGAGATGGAATAATTGTCGGGTTGGATTCACTTAGTAAATTCTTTGGTGTTATGGGAGATGGAATAATGAATGGCTTGAGTCAAGTCAGTGCATTCTTTGGATCTATTGGAGATGGAATAATTGTCGGGTTGGATTCACTTAGTAAATTCTTTGGATCTATGGGAGAAGGAATAATTGTCGGGTTGGATTCACTTAGTAAATTCTTTGGATCTATTGGAGAAGGAATAATGAATGGTTTGAGTCAAGTCAGTGCATTCTTTGGTGTTATGGGAGAAGGAATAATGAATGGTTTGAGTCAAGTCAGTGCATTCTTTGGTGTTATGGGAGATGGAATAATGAATGGTTTGAGTCAAGTCAGTGCATTCTTTGGTGTTATGGGAGAAGGAATAATGAATGGCTTGAGTCAAGTTGGTGCATTCTTTGGTGTTATGGGAGATGGAATAATGAATGCTCTGGGTGCAATCGGTTCATTCTTCAGTGATATAGGAGAGAGCATCTCCATCTCAGTGGAAACAGCTGTTGAGATGTACAAACAATATGTGATGAATGTCTGGAGCGGTTTCTTGAATGTATTTGGTGCTGTTTTCGATAAAGTTGGTGAAATCTTCAGCGTCATAGGTGAAACCTTTTCGAATGGTGTTGGCTTTTTAAAGGAACTTTGGCAATCTTATGTCGATAGAGTAGTTGGAGTATTCTCTTTTGTTGGAGATATATTTGGTAAAGCTGGTGAGGTATTCAGTTCCATTGGAGATACCTTCATGGATAGTTGGGATAAATTGAGTAGTGGAGTCACGAACTTCATCGATAGCCTCACTTCTGGAATTTCTGATATTGCAGCTAAGGCGCAAGAAGTTATAAAAGAAGGATTGAGAATGATCATACCAGATCCTTCGAAAAACACTGAGATCACACAACCAGGTTATTGGGCACTGAAAGCTATTCCAGATTCCATTATCGATTATGCTTATAGTGAAACTCCAGTTCCAAAAGCCCCACCCGAAGCTCCAAATCTAGAAGTTAGTGGTAAAAGTCAGGCCGATGCTAGAATGCTAAATGAATCTGGTGCTATAGGTGCAAGACGTGTAGTGAACATCGTTAACAACAATGGTGGTAATGTAAGTAACACCTCCAACAACTCTCAAGTTAAGAATATAGGTTCTGCAGCTGCACCAGTTAGTTCTGGATCTCTTTCTTGGGCACCTCAGTAATCAAGTTAGAAGTTTGATTCCTAAACCTTTTATTTCGTCTTCCGTCCAAATCGTGAAGGTGAAGCCTCTTTCTATACACCATTTATCAGCAGCTTCCCATTTGCTAATATTTTTGGCATAAGTCATTACTTCGTTAAGATACTTTTTAGTAACCCTACTTCTCTTTTTTGGTTCTCTAGTCTGATTCTTTGGTTTTATCTCTATGATAAAAGTCTGACCATCTTCGAATAATATTTTCAAATCAGTGAAATATCTATGCTTTCTACCATCAGTTCTACATACATACGGTATAACAACCTCTTCACTGCTCCAGCTTTTCACTGATGAATGAGTATCACACCATCGAAAAACTTGGCGTTCCCAATGAGATCTGTATGTTATTAATTTAATATCACCAGAATACTTATCTGGGTTCTTTGGAAAAAACTTACCTTTGTAATACTTCATCTTTTTATATAAATATAACTAAGTTACTTATATCTTAATAAACATGTCAGTATACAACCAAAAAAGTTCAAACAGAGATTTTGCTCAGAAAATATGGAACTCTTTTTCTGAAGGAAAAGCAAACACATCAGATAGAAACTACAATTTGGTATATCCCGCAAAGTTGATGGGAGAAGTTGGTGCAAGTATCCCAGTTATGCTTTTGAATTCTAATTCGTCTAGATCTAATATTGGTCAGGGGAATAGAAGTAGTATATATCTTCCAATGCCTGTTGGTTTGGACTTCAGTGATGGTGCATCATACAACGATGCAGAACTTGGTGTTATGGGAACTGCATCTCTAAATGCAGTGAGAGCTGTAAAAGGAGATGGAGGAGGGACTAACAGCCTGCTCCAAAATCTAGGGACAGAAGAAGGTATTGGTGATCTTGTCAATCAGGTCACAGGAGCGGGGACGGCAACAGCGTTGAATGCACTACCTGAAAGTGCAGCTTCTGGTGTTGGTATTGGACTTGGATCTGCTGTAAACAAAAACATAACTACAGAGTTTACTGGAGTTTCTACTCGCGCTTTCAGCTTCCAATATAAAATGGTAGCGTCTAGCCAAGGTGAAGCAGAAACAATAAGTCTTATAACCAAAGCATTGAGACTAGGAATGTATCCAGAAAAAGATAGTGAGTTTATTCTGAAGTATCCCCCAACTTGGACTATAAGATTCTTAAGAAATGGACAAGACTTGAAACATATACCAAAAATATTCGAATGTTACTTAACAGATGTAAAGACAACGTTCAACCAGAGTGCCGCATCATTCTTTAACGATGGTGCGCCAGTGGAAGTTGACTTAGGTTTCAGCTTTAAGGAAACAAGAGCTTTAACAGCTGATGATATCATCAAGTTGGAGCAAACTCAAATTTAAAAAATGTCAAAATATAAAACGAAATTTTTAGATAACTTCGGGACTCTGGAGTATGACTTTAGTGGTGCAGGTGACCTATCTACCGTAACTAACATAACAAAATTTATAAGTGTTTCGCAATCGAGTGATTCCAGTTTTTACGTTAAATATAACATATCAGAAGGAGAAAGACCAGATATGGTTAGCACGAAGCTCTATGGAACTCCACAATACTACTGGGTTTTCTTTATGCTTAACGACTTTTTAAAGAATGGGTTGTCAAGCTGGCCCAAAACTGATATCGAAATGGAAAAGTTTTTTACTAAAGAATACTCTCCTTACTTCTGGTTAAGCAGTGGTGTCTTCGATAAACTTTTGTTGAATATACCTTACCCTCCACATTTCCCGAATAGCAGACCTACAGTGCATATGTCTAGTTTGCTGTTGACAGATTATTACCTCCCTGCTCTCAGATTGACATACCCAGATGACGATTACCCACTGACCAGCATGAGTTTTAAAAAGTATGATCATGATAGGCATGGTTTAATCGTCAAGAGAGGGAGTTCAGAAGAAATGTCTCGACTTGACCTATTCTCTCCAGGCAACAACCCCACATTTGCTATTACTCATGATGGAAGTCTACTGGGTAAAGAATGGCAAAAAGCATGTAACGACCTCGGACTTGAGGGGAATAACACTGGAGATGAGTCAAAAAGAGCTTCTTTTTATGTAGACTGTAGCAGGTCAAACAGTCAAGAGTTTCTAAAAAATGCGGTTTATCAGTATTTTATAACTGTCGATGGTATAGATACTACTGTTAGCCACTTCGACGTTTTACATAGTTCGATTGACGCTAAAAAGATAACTTTTTACGAATACGAAAACATTATCAATAATAATAAAAAACAAATTAATGTGCCAAAACCAGAGATTCTTGAAGAACTCTCTCGTGGTTATTTCGATAAGCTTTCCTTGACAATTTAATATAATATGAGTAACGCTAAGGATACTAGTTCTTTCACAAATATTAGTACTGGAGTTTCTGCTGATGGAACCCCACTAATTCCATCTTCCTATGAGGTTGATAAATGTGAACTTACAAATCAATTTGGAGATGTCGTTGATATCTACAGAAATACAGTTTCTATAAGTGTAGTATCTGAGTTGTATAGCCCAATCTTAACCTGCAAGATTAGAATACGTGATAATGTAAACCTATTCGAAGACTTTAGAATAAGTGGTCATGAAAAATTAAAACTTAGAATAAGAAAAAAGGATGTAACAGTTGGTTTTGAAGGTCAAGAGGCTTTGATTCTGGATTTGATCGTTAGAGAGTATCCAGACTTCTCAAAAACTGGAGAGAGTATTAACGTTCAAGAGTATGACATGATTGCTGTTAGTAGTTGGTCTTATATTAATAGAATGAAAACAATATCCAGAAGTGTTTCTGGAAATGTTTTAGATTCTGTGAAAGATGTTTTTAAGAAGGATTTGGGCTTCAAGGATGATGATTTTTTAGAGGATTCTGCTGACATCTTTAAATGTAACGTTAATTTTAAAGGAATAATAACAAAACAACACCCAGTAAATGCTGTTGAGTTCCTTAGAAAGAAATCATATGATACGAATGGATCTCCATTTTTCATTTATAGTTTGTGTAATGACAATAAAATACAAATTAAAAGTTGGTCAACCATAAGAGATATTAATAATAATATTTACCCAGAGCCAGATGGTTCTAAACCATATCTCTATAAACCATTTGAAACTAAAAAACCAGATGATCCAGATTACAATGATAGCCTCAAGCAAAAAATAATTTCCATATCTTCTAATATAAAACTAAACAAGCTCCAACAAGCTGAAGATGGAGGTTTTGGTAACGTTTTGGAAGTTTTCGATTTTGGCAGTAAAACCTTTTCTCCTAAAGTTCACGAGGGAGAGAAAGATGGACTTGAACTGAGAGATAAAAAAGTTGGAGATGGTAGTGTTTTCAATAAAGAATTGAGTGAAAGGATCAAGTTGAGTAATGATTCCTCTGACCTGCAACCTTTCGAGTTTTTGGAAGGTCTTCATAATTTCAAAACTTCAGATGTAACTGATTCTTCAACTTACCAATTGTATGTTCCACCCATACCATATGAGGGGACAAACGATGAAAATTCAGCTACCATATACGAGAAGAACATACAAAAGACTCGATTATTTGCAGCTAACTTGGAAGCAATAACACATAATATTGTTGTTTATGGTGACTTCCTTTTAAATCCTGGTGTTAAAATTAAAATAAAAATACCAAAGGCGGGTGATCCAGATGAGTCAGAAAACATTGATAAAAATGATTTTGATGAGAGTTTAAGTGGTAAATATATCATTAGTGTTGTTTCTCATAACTTTACTAATGGAGTGCATACGAGTCAGTTGAAATTAATCAAGGATATAGACTATTAGATATGAATATTAAACATTGGTTTATTGGTTCTGTTGAAGATATAGCAGACCCTCTTCAGATTGGAAGAATTAAAGTAAGATGCTACAGTTATCATACTGAAGATTTGTCTGAACTTCCAACAAGAGATTTGCCTTGGTCACAATGCATTCTTCCCATAAACACATCATCGACTGGAGGTGTTGGATCTAGCCCAACTGGAATGGTGGTTGGTGACTGGGTTTTTGGATTCTTCAGAGATGGTGAAGATAAACAAGATAGTGTGGTTCTTGGTTTATGGACTTCCCCAGGCGATGCACCTGCAGATTCTACGAACTATGGTCAAGGAGATAGTTCAACAGGTCAAAACTTTGCTGGAAATATGATTGGTGGAATAAGTGGTGGTCCTGGAATATATCCATCAACATGGGAGGAAGGTGTAGCTCCAACTCCAATTCCAGGTTCAATTCCAAACATGCTCAGTACACTTAGAGGAGAGGTTGGTGTCAGAGAAACTAGTAAGAATCAGGGCCCAGGAATTGCAAAATACTGGCCTAGCACAAGTTATGGATCTTCTGGTTATAGTAACAGAGAGCCTTGGTGCGCGGCTTTTGTTAGCTGGGTTGTGGAGAGTAGTGGAATAATAACAGAAAACTTACCCAACACTGCGAGTGCTTATGGTCTTATCGATTGGGCTAGAAGAAATAGTCAAGTCAGTCTAACGATGCAACCTAGGAGTGTTAAAGAAGGTGACATTGTTGTGTTCAGTTTCAGTCATACTGGAATATGCACAGAAGCATCAAATGGATCAACTTTCAAAAGCATAGAAGGAAATACAAATGCAGCTGGATCTAGAGAAGGTAACGCTGTTACAGAAAAAACAAGGAAACTCAGCTTGCTTAAAGCTGGGATAAGATTCAACACAGGAACTTTAGCATAAAACATGAGCGACGAACCAAAAATTATACCATCCTCAAACACATCCAATGTGTCTAGTGAACCACCATCCCATAAGGGTTTGAGTGTATATCCATATAACAATGTAAAGAAAACTAGAAGCGGTCATATATTTGAAGAAGATGATACTCTAGGTAATGAAAGGATAAAAAGGCAACACACAAGTGGCTCATACGATGAGTATACACCAGATGGAAGTAGAGATGTTAGGATTACTGGTGATGACTATAATATTATCATCAAAGACAAGACTTTGACAGTGGCTGGTAACTTGGTGATAAACGTTCTCACGAATTGCGACATAAGAGTAACAGAAGATTATAATCTACACTGCAAAAACTTTAACTTGATTGTTGACGAAGACATGACTGTTAAGATCGGGGGGAATGAAAGAAAAGATGTTGTTGGTGAGTCTAATATAAATGCGGGTCAAAACTATAATCTAGTAGCAAATGCAGCTAACTATAAACTAAAGGGAGATGTTATAACGAGAATCGATGGGAAAAATGATACTACAATTGCTGGTAAAGACTCGCTATCTGTTCTTGGTGGAAAAGTCACAAGTGTTACTGGTGACAATTTAAATTACACATCTGCTAATACAGCTATAGTTTCAGACAACTTACTTTTCAGTAGTAGTGGGAAAACTGACTATAATGCTGGTGGAAACATAAATATATCTGGTGGAAACATTGAGATTGAGGATGAAGTTAATGCTAAAGGTGTCGTGACTAGTTCTATAGACTGTATTGGAGAGTCGATAAGTTTAGTTGGTCACACTCATACACAAGGTGCAGGTAACGATTTTGGTGCTGGTGGAACAACAACACCTCCTAACTAATATGAGTGATATACAAAAATTAGCAGACATTCAAACTGCAATAGATAGTCTAGCTGAAAAAGAAGGAAGCTTAGATAAGATAGGATTGAGTAGCCTAGATGCCAACACTCCTTCATCTATTGATCTTGTAGATGTAAGTAAAGTTGCTGATGTTCAAAGAACAATTAGTGGTGTTATGGGTTCAAGTGTTGACCTTGGAGCTGTGACTAAGATAGCAGATTGCTTTAAGAACTTGGATGATTTGCTGGTCGAAAGAATTAAAGAAAAAGCATTAGAGACAATAGAGGGAACTCTTAATGTTTCTGAGATGGCTCAGAATCTTCAGAAAGCATCCAAAGTTCAAAATGTATTACAGAAGCAAGTTGGAGCTGTAAAAGGACTCAAAGAAGAGTCTTTATCAGACTTGCTGATTAAAGCCAAGAGTGCTGGTTTTCTTGACAAAGTAAAAATTGTTAAGGATATAACAGATAAGTATTCTTCAGTTGTTGGAGATATTAATAGCCTCGTTTCTAATATAGCTAACCTAGATATTTGCAGTCAAACTAACTATAATGGAAGTGCGGCTGTTCCTAAAGCTAGTGTTCCCCCCGAAGCAGCTCCTGTTGCGAATCCTCCCGCTGAACCAGCAGCTACATTGAATCAGGGTCTTATTGATATCAAGAGGAAACACGATGATGCTTTATTCAGAATTAACGATGTTAACGATAAGGGGTCTCTTCCAGATACTCCAGCTGTTAACTCAATGATGGCGAGCCTTCAGAAAATAACTAGAAAATATTATGACTCTGTTTACAAGTCACAATCGAATGAAGATGATGATTTCCTTAATCAAGAGTTTAAAAATGATGCTAAGAATGAGTTGGAGCAATATGCATCTAGTTGGGGTGCAACAATAACTAACGAATTCAACACAAGAGTTAGTGGTGTATCCAACAATATCAAAAATGAAAGTGATGCTATCAGGGAATATGGGAAATCCAAAAGCACAGAAACGTTGGTTGGTGGATTAATGTCCACTGGTGTCACTGTTTATGGGGGACCCGACTGGGACTTTACAACGTTTTTAGATATTAAAAAATCACAAAGACCTGCAGATCTTATTAGCTATTGGGATAACAATAGTAAATATGGTGTCGTTGGTCAAGAAAAAAGATTAAACGATAGAGGAATAAAAACAGCAACTCTTAACTATTCAGATGCTTATAATGGTGCTTATGGTTCTAAGTTAGTGAATGGTAAGTCGTGTGCAAGCACAAGATTTCCTGGTGGAAGTGTTATTGCTATTAAGAATCAAGATGGATCTCCTTATGATCCTGCTGGATTGAATCCTCAAGGTTTATACTCAGTTGATGATACTGGTAATGCAGAATTGACATACAGAAAAGTAGACCTGTTTATTAGTAGAGAGTATGTCGATACATTTAAGAAATCACCTATGTCGAGTGCCCAGATTTTCCTAGTTAGTCTTGGAACTCGTAAGGGTTCTCAATTCAGACTTGCTCAAAGGAAGTTTGGAAATACTATTGGATAATTTATATAAATACATTAACAGATGAATACTATCCTATCAGATTACAACAAATCGGGCTATAAGCCCTCGATTGTTAGTAGCACGATTTACAAAGATGTTTCATCTTCTTTTATAAACCCAATATCTGGTGATGTTCTAGCTTCAACTGATATTGATTCAGTAAAGAACAGTATAAGGAATATCGTTTTAACACCAATTGGAACTAGAGCGTTTTTTCCAGACTTCGGTTCAAGAGTTGGAGATCTTCTCTTTGAACTTGCTGATATAACAACACAAGTTGCGATTGAGACTGAGATAAGCGAGTCTATATTAAACTTCGAACCAAGAGTATCTGAATTGAAAGTAGATGTGAAAGATCAATCTGAGCAGAATGCTTATTTCGTAACACTCACCTTTAGCATGAATTATGTAGCTGGAACAATAGAATTTATTTTAAATCGTATTAGATAAAAAAATGGCAATTTCGGGAGAAAAATTAAAAGTAACAGAGCTTGATTTTCAAACAATTAAATCAAATCTAATTGAGTATTTTAAGAATTCAGATAATGATTTTACTGATTGGGATTTTGAAGGCTCTAATTTAAACACTATTGTAGATCTACTTGCATATAACACACACTATAATGCAATGCTGGCACACATGAGTGTTAATGAGAGTTTCATCGACAGTGCCCAGTTGAGGAGTAGTGTTGTTAGTGCAGCTAAACTTCTTGGTTACGTTCCACGTAGTTTCAGTGCATCTCAAGCAGTTCTGGAAGGTAAATTTTTAGCTAACCCAGCATCTCCAGATACAACGATCTTAGAAAGAGGGACTATATTCAGCACAACAGTTGATAATTCAGATTATCAATTTGTAATTCTAGACGACACGATTGAACTTATCAAAGATGGTGACTATTATGTTACTACACCAGATAACTTGATCTTGGCAAGTGAGGGTAGAATGGTAAAAAATAGTTTCATTGCGAATGGATCAGATGACTCACAGAGATATCAGATTGATGATGAAAACATCGATATTAGTTCACTGAAAGTTAGAGTTTTTCCAAACTTGGGAAAAGAAACAGGGTCTTCTGTGTTATACCAAAGGTATGGCAGAGGTTTGAACGTTACTGAAGAAAGTTATGTATACTTCATTAATGAAAACAGCTTCGGGAGATACGAATTGACTTTCGGGAATGGAATTTATGGTAAAAAACTGAAAAGCGGAAACGTTATAGAAGTTGAGTATCTAGTAACATCTGGAAGTGATCCTAATGGAGCTAACACTCCTTTCATAATGAACACATCTAGCCCCGACATACAAAGTGTCGAGTATGTCACTCTAGCTAATGATAGTAGAGTTAGCGGAGGTTCTGAGAAAGAAAGTATAAATCGACTTAAGCAGAATGCGACAAACAGTTTCTTAACACAAAACAGAGCTGTAACATCTGATGATTATAAAAACTTAATAAGTTCAAATTTTCAATATGCACAAAGCATAAGTGTATGGGGTGGAGAAGATAATAATCCTCCTATCTATGGTAAAACTTTCATATGTGTAAAACCATACTCATCTTATCAGTCGGCATATTTAACAAGTGGTGATAAGCTTTCTGTTTTGAACTTTGTTAAAGGTAAAAAAGTATTAAGTATTATTCCAGAAATCGTAGACCCAGAGTATATCAATATTGTTCTTGATGTTCTTTTCAAATATGATTCCAATCTTCTTAGTAGATCAGTTGGTGAACTGCAAAACGAAATAAGAAACCAAATCATAAATGATTACAATGAAAACATCTTAAACACTTTTGATACCATTTTTAGGCATTCACAATTCACAAGAACTGTTGATGACTATGATCGTTCTATACTCAACTCATTAGTCCGAGTTTTCGTTAAGCAAAGTTTTAACATTCCAGCTTCGGGTTTCATCGGAGACAAGATTGTTAACTTTGGAGTTCCTTTAACATCTGATGATGACCAGGTTATCGTCGAAACTTCAAGTGACATACCTTGGACGGAAAATGGACAAAAGGTTTTCTTGAATACAGAGTCTACGAGTTTGCCAAATATAAGAAACGTGTATACATACACGTTAAAACAGGGCACTATAGAGACTAAGTTGAGAGATGTTGGGTCAATAAACCTGGAAGAAGGAATAATGACTCTTAACACTACAGTGTATGCTGATTCAGATACGAATATAAGTATAACTGTTATACCAAAGTCAAATGATATTGTTGGGAAACGAAACATTCTTCTTTCAATCGACAACTCTACCAGCATTGTGAGAGGGAGTGTTGATGAAATTGTTAGTGGTGGGTCAAGTCGTGCAGTTGAATATAAGGCTTTCGATAGAGATCGTTCATATTAAAAAGTAATGGAAATTAACATAACAGCATCAGCAACAGCTGTAGCAGTTGAGCCTTCAACTGCTACTAGTGTTCTGCCAGATCATATAGAGTATGATGCGAGTGAGTTAATGAAGTTAATTTCTTCTTACTATGATCATATAAACACAACAGGTCTTCCTTCTTACGAGATAGGTAACTTAAGTAAAAACCATGATGTTGACCTTGCTTCTGAAAAATATTTAGATGCGATTGAAAGACAGATTGCTGTGAACATACCACAGACTCAGGTTTTAGATAGAAGAAGACTCTATAAACTCATAACAGATTATTATCTGACTAGAGGTTCTGATGACAGTATTCTAACTTTTTTCAGATTATTCTATAATGAAATAGTTACACTTTTATTCCCAAAAGATTTCTTATTAGATTCTTCAGGGTTAAACGGAATACCATCAGATAGCTTTAAAATAAGAGATAGTTATTTTTGGCAAGAGTTCTCTTATGTAATCAAAAGCAGTTCTGATCAGGCTAAATGGAGGAATGAATTTTTAAAATTCGTGCATCCAGCAGGATTGAAGCTTTTTGTAGCACTCACCATCACTGGTGTCGCACTTAACGATTGGCTTGATGAACCACCAGAATACCTTATAGGTGATCACGAAAACACTGACGAGTGTGATTGGTGGAATATTATAAATTGGAGCAAGTTCTATGGTCAGCATTCTCCAAAAATTCAGCCCTGTGTCGAAGTTCAGTTTGAGTTCGTATTAATGTCTCTTATGGGGGATGGTGGTAAACACTATTTAACTCATATTAGAGATATTTACTCAGAGGATACACAATCACTAAGTGATACGAATCTCTTATCTAGTTTTTTCAGGTTATTAGTAATTTCATACAGAATACATAACAATGTTAATCAGATAAATTTATTCCGTGAAGAATATATTTTGAGTAGTTACAGAAAAGATCCATCATCATTTATTGATGGTTATTCAGAATATACGATTAAAGGAACTTACGAAACTCCGACAACTCCAAGTCGGTATGATCCAAATTCAAGTGACAATTTCAGTGCATATTCTCATAAGAACGTGAAGGATGCCTATGGTTTTTCATATGAAAATGAAATCAAATCTTCTGAATTAATTGGTGAAAACACTTGGAGTGATGGCAACTCCCCCGCTTCTTATGTTCCTAACACAACAGGAACATCAACGCTTTCGCTTCAAGAGCAGTATGACTTGAGTGATCGTCAAATCGTAATAACGAATGACGAGAACTTGGATAGCCCACCAGTAACAAAAAATATTATATTAAGATCAAATTTCGTATTTACAGCAAAGGATCAGCAAGATGGAGCTGAGTTGTACATTTCAAATATTGATGGTGGATCGAAATCTCTCAATAAAGAAAATGGTTTTGAAGCTAAAGCGACACTCACACATATTTTTAATTACCCCGCGGCAATTTCACCATACGAAGACTATAGGATTGAGAGCTTTCCTTCCTCATCTAATATGATTATTGACTACCTTTCAATATCAACCAGACAAGCAGACGGGGAGCCCTTAGCATCAAGAGGTTCACATGAAATAGAAAGAGGTTTCTTTGGAGATGTGATCATCGTTGATCGTGAATCTGCACAAAGCTTCTTCCCCAATGGAGAAGCTTTTGATGAAGATTATGTTTTAGATTTACCACCAATCTATGTAGATTTCTCTTGGGATTATCAAGACTACTCAGCCACAATCGTTAATGGTAGATCAGATTATTCAGAAATTGGAGATTATGAAAATAGTGTAATATCACAACAAAAAACAGAGGATTTATTTAGACCCCTACCGATGGCATATTTCTACATGTCTCCATCTGGACAACGTTTCTTGCAACCTAATGGTTCTAATTACTATATGCAACCTTATTCCTTACAAAACTAAAAAACCATGCCCGACGTAACAGTAACAACCGACATTGATGTTTTTCTTAAAAGTTCAAACAATGCAGATGCCCGAAGCAATCTTGGATTGAATAGCATATTAGACTCAAAAGCCGATAAAAGCACGACATACACTAAAACTGAAGTTGATGCTAGTATCGCAAGTCTAGTTGATGCAGCTCCAGAAGTATTAGATACATTAAATGAATTAGCCGAAGCTCTTGACGATGATGCTAATTTTGCAACAAATACTGCAAATAGTATCGCCGCGAAAGCAAATCAAACAGATTTAGATTCTCATACAGGAGATACATCTAATCCTCATAATGTAACAGCTTCACAGGTTGGTGTAGTTACTGCTACGGAAACAGCCGAAGGTTTGGTTGAACTAGCTACCGCAGCAGAAGTAGCTGCAGGATGGTCGAGCGCAGCAGATAAAGTTGTTAGATCATCACTGATACCTACTAAGGTAGAGGGTGGTGGTGTGATATTAAAAGGTGCAACAGACCCTACTAGTGGAGGAGCTAACACGGGAGCAGATAGTTTAATTAGTGGTCGTGGAAACTACTCTAACTCTGGAGATTACTGTTCAATTAGCGGTAATGGAAACAACACTAACTCTGGAACACACTGTTCAATTAGTGGTTATTTCAACAATGACAATGAGGGAGACTACAGTTCAATTAGTGGTTCTAGCAACTACAGCAACTCTGGAACACACTGTTCAATTAGTGGTTCTAGCAACTACAGCAACTCTGGAACACACTGTTCAATTAGCGGCAATAGTAACTACTCTAACTCTGGAACACACTGTTTAATTAGTGGTTCTAGCAACTACTCCAACAGTGGTTACTATTGTTCAATTGGTGGTAAAGATAACCGCTCTAACTCTGGAGATTACAGTTCAATTAGTGGTTACTACAACTCCTCCAACACTGGAACATACTGTTTAATTAGTGGTTATAATAACAACACTAACTCTGGAGATGAGTGCTTAATCAGTGGTTCTGGTAACTACTCCAACAGTGGTCACTACTGTTCAATTAGTGGCGATAGTAACTACACTAACTCTGGAGATTACAGTTCAATTAGTGGTTTTAATAACCACTCTAACTCTGGTGGCTCCTGTTCAATTAGTGGTTATAATAACAACACTAACTCTGGAACACGCTGTTCAATTAGTGGTTATTACAACCACACTAACTCTGGAACACACTGTTTAATTAGTGGTGCTAATAACTACTCTAACTCTGGAGATTACTGTTCAATTAGTGGTTATTATAACGACACTAACTCTGGTGACTCCTGTTTAATTAGTGGTTCTGGTAACTACTCTAACTCTGGAACATACTGTTCAATTAGTGGTTTTTACAACCACTCTAACTCTGGTGACTCCTGCTTAATTAGCGGCAATAGTAACACCTCTAACTCTGGAAATATGTGCTTAATCAGTGGTGAATTCAATCACACTAACTCTGGAGACTGGTCAACAATTAGTGGCGATAGTAACCACACTAACTCTGGAGATTACAGTTCAATTAGTGGTTCTCGTAACAACACTAACTCTGGTGAGACCTGTTCAATTAGTGGTTTTTACAACTACTCTAACTCTGGTGACTCCTGTTTAATTAGTGGTTCTGGTAACTACTCTAACTCTGGAACACACTGTTCAATTAGCGGTAATAATAACCACACCAACTCTGGAACACACTGCTTAATTAGCGGCAATAGTAACACCTCTAACTCTGGAAATATGTGCTTAATCAGTGGTGAATTCAATCACACTAACTCTGGAGACTGGTCAACAATTAGTGGTAGAAGTAATTACTCTAACTCTGGAGATTACAGTTCAATTAGCGGTAAAAACAACGTCAGCAACAGTGGTAACTACAGTGTAATCAGTGGATACGAAGCGGGGAACAACACTCTAGATTACTCAAGAGTGCATGGTGGTGGTAACGATGCTCGTATCATCGACTCTGTAGCCAAGACTAGCACTTCAGATGCAACACCAAGAACTTTAACACTCGGTGGTAACACAGAATCAGCAACTAATAGAATCAACATACCTACAGATACTGCATGGGCATTTACAGCAACTATTATTACTAAAGACAGTACGAGTTCAAAAATACAAATGTGGGTTCGTCAAGGTCTCATATACAATGACGGTGGTACAACAACATTGGATGGAGTGGTAGGTGTAGGAGCAGATCGTGATGTTGGTTCACTTGGAGCGTCTATAGCAATCACGGCAGACAATACGAACAATGCTTTGAAAATACAAGGTATTGGTGTTGCTTCAACTGATTTAAACTGGTCTGCTAGAATAGACATAACACAGGTTGGATAAACAATTTAAATAAATAAAAATATATGGCAATTAAAACAGATTATACAGGAGGACCTGGCGGTTATACATCTATCGCCAACAAAGAAGCCGCCTATGCCCTGACAGGTGTAGCCGCTGGCACGGTTTATAAGACTGAAGACACGGGACAGATTCTTGAGAAGGTGGATTATGTTCCATTGATACAAGAGGGCTTTACCTTAGAACTTAATTCTTCAGACCCTACTTCCTTGCCCGATTCAAGATATGATGGACATTATACATGGAGCCATGAACACAGTGCATTTGTTATACTAAGTCCAATTGATAATAATATAGTTGGTTCGATTAAATACGAAGGAGGTAGATGGTCTTTGATGTATGTGGATGTTAATTCGGATGGATCTATCGCAACGATGAACCCCATTAGGTATTGGAGTCCATCTGATGCGGATGTGCATCCTTCCGAATTGGGGAATTTTGAGCCAACCGCTACATCTTCATCATATTATTATTATGGTGATGGGTTCGGGATAGGATTAAACAATTTGGAATCATAAAATATATATAATTGGGAATGATAAAAAAAGCTATATATTCAAATTGGTCGAAGCCAAACGATAATCTGTATGCTGGTTTTAACAGCGATGAGGCATTTGCTAACAGTTTGCATTTATCTGTTTTGCATTCTAAAAATTGGTTCGAGGAAGTAGAATTAATTACAGACGCAAAAGGTAAGAAGCTAGTCGATAAATACAAAATACCATTCGATAATGTAGTGGTCTGCTTGGATGATTATAATCACATAGGAAATCAACATTGGGCTATTGGTAAAATAGTTGCTTGTTGTATGCAAAAATCCCCATTCATGCACATAGATAATGATGTGTATTGGTTTAAGAAACCGCCAGCGAGGTTATTACAAGCGGATTGCTGTTTTCAGAATTACGAAAGCACAGAATTTGATTGGTATAAACATCAAATGCATAAAGCCTCCGAGACATGCCAAATTAAAGAAATAGACTATACTGTAAAAACAGCATTAAATTGTGGTATCATAGGCTTTAACAAATTGGATGTATTACCAGAATGGATGGAGTTAGCATTAAGGTATATAGATTGGTTTGATAATACCGATAGCGTCACTGGCGAGTTGTCATCCATAATCTTTGAGCAATACCACATATATCAGTTGCTAAAGAAAAACAATTATAACGTTTCTGTTATTTCTGATGATTACATTACTGACGCCGTAGCAGAAGAATATGGATATACTCATTTAATTTCTACAGTTAAACGTGAAGAGGAAGTTGAGCAAAAAGTAGCAACTAAATTACAAAGAGATTTAAAAAAATGCAAAGTAACTTAAAAATAACAAAAAACGAGCCTGGAAACTGGAAACATGACGGTATAATTTTGGTTAATAGCAATGACGATAAGATTCGTTTAACCAACCTTGCCGATGGTCAGAAGGTGAAAATAGTCAACGAAGGTGGGCGCATTGAGATGTTTACACGGGACAATAGTGGTGTTCCGTCAAGTATCCAGGTCAATCACATACCCACCTATCCATATCTCACAGGCATGCCTGATTATCCACACGGGATCGTTTTGGAATATGCGGCAATGGTCAATGGTAAACCATCGTATGAATCTGATCTTCATCGCACAAGCGATGGTCAATCAGGTGCTTCTATCACGTGGTCAATTAATTCAGAGCAATGGCAATTAAATACTTCTGATAATGATGTCGTCTACTATTCTACGGAAGACGTAGAAACTCCCGATCTTTGTAGTATTTGGCACGGCAACCCGTTGCAAGCAGGTGGCTTCAGCGGTTTGTCGAGTGATATGGTTATATCCTCGCCCGAACTAACGGCTTCTAATTGGTCTGCTATTAAAAACACGGTTTACCTCACTATAGATCCAAATCAAGGTAAAGGTGGTTTTCGGATGGCTGGCAAGTTTGTAAATGCTTATAACGCAGTAGGTTTTGGTTGGGTTCCTGTGGGGCAACAAATCAGCCATTATGGAGGAGGTAAGTTATTTAAAATGGAAAAGGTCAACGGTGTGCAAAGCCATGCGAATGAACAGTTTTATTTAACCTCAAATGGTTCAACGATAACCATACCAGACAGCTTTCCAGTTGGTGCATTACTCAATGTTAAAATTTTTAACGCCTAATATGGACGAACCACAAACAACAAACCTATGACAACATACTTATTTAATACTGAAGCTCTTGGGGGTTATATGCTCCAATCCAACCCGCACAAACGGATGCTTGAAACCGAAATCCAAGGGGAGGGGCTAGACCGCGAGGCTATAGCTCTAAACGAAATCCGCTCAAGCGATTTGGAGTTTGGTGACGGTGAGACTCTACAAATCGTTGATGATGAAATCAAAGTTGTCCCACGCCCTGCGGTTGCACCAGTTGTGCCTGAGTCTGTGACCAACTACCAGCTAAGGCAAGCACTCAACGAATCACCAGAAGATAGAGCCGCAGTGGATGCATTGGTTAATGGGTCAGATGACCCTAACATTAAAGATGGGTGGGAACATGCTTCTGAGTTTAAATCTGGCAACGCACTTTTTGTAGGCGCAATAACTTATCTTGGCTGGTCGCAGGAAAAGGTCGATGACCTACTCATCCTTGCATCAACTTTTGAGTAATCGACTAATAAGTGTCATCATCATTTAAATATAACTTGAAAACGTATAAATAAACTTAAGAAAGAAAACCAATATGGCCGCAATTATTACAGAGCAGTTTAGAAGAAACAACGCAAAGATATTACTAAACGATATCGTACAATCAGAATATTTTGTTGGCATCGGTCAACAAGATGTGTGGGATGATGTTGAAATAGGCGCACCATACCCAAAAGGCACTTATGGTGATGAAATAAGAGCCCTTGAACACTTGATTGGTCTTTTCAAAGTTGCTAACAATAACACATCTCTGGTCATCCCTAAAGTTGACCTCGAATCTGGTGTTCAGTATAAAGTTTTCGATCCTCAAGATCCAACTTGTTTTTATCCAGATGTTGATTCTGGAATAAAACCATGTTACGCAGTTCTTTCTCCCAATAGCATATACTTATGCATCGATAAGGAAGTTGGAGCAACTACAATGAATGATCCCGCTCAGAGTGTGAACCTTTTAAATTTTGAAGACTATGGTTATGAAAAAATCGATGGTTATACATGGTGTTACATAGGCAGATATGACAACTTCAACAACATTAACACATCAGATTTTATCTCAATTAATGCAAACTCGACTCCTAGTTCTAATATAGTAAACTCAAAAGCTTCAGTGTTGGTTAATCCAGATGGAATTAGAAACGATCTTCTTTTTACAGCTGTTCAAGCAGGTGATTCTGGAAACAACTTGGCTGTTCAGTTGTTGAGATATGATGCTGATGATTCTCCAACTCCTGCTAACCCCAACATACCAAATGACTCTCCAAGTGCATTGACAACGCCTGGGGAAATAAATGTAGATGAAGAGATCGATGGTGGTATAAGCATTCAAAAGATATACTTTGCACCTGGAACAACTTCGCAACAGCTTGAAGATTGGTTTGGAAATTTAGCAACTGGTGAAAGCCCATTATTGCTAGAAAGTTTAGGTCAAAGTGATGGTGAGTTGTCATCTACTGAAGTTCAAGTCCTTAGTGGTGGAAACAGTAACAATACAATCATAAAGGAAGCAACTGGTGGACTAGTTTATGGTTTCACTGTTATTAATAGTGGTTCAGGTTACACTAGTAGTGGGTTAACAGGAATACAAAACGTAACAAATGCAACTGTAAACTTGATTGGAACTGGTGAGAGTGGTGTATCCAGACAAACTCAAATGGATATCGATTTCTCTTTCGATGGTGACTCTGGTAAACTATTATCAGTAAAGCCTAGTGATGATTCAAGTTTATCTGCTAAAGGTTTCGTCGAGGCTAGAATAGATTTCGATGTGGCTTATGTTGCATCAACTGGTTACAATGCCCCCACAGAATCGGCAGTCATCATCCCAAGTATTGCACCCATCGAAGGTTTTGGTTATGATAAGTCAACATCACTACCACTTTGGTATGTTGGAGTTTATGCTGATACTAGTAAGGCAGACTTTACCCCAACTGGAACAAAGTATCATCAAGTTTCTTTGATTAAAAACCCACTAAGCCCAACAGGTGAAGTTATTACTGGAGAGTATGTCCAACCTTTAAGGTCTTTCAACTTAGGTGTTGCTGGAGATGGATACGAGTTGGATAGTGTAATTCTTCCTGGATGGAAAATATTCCAAGGGGATAATCAGGTTGGTGTTTTCTCATTCACACAGAACGTTGAAAATGATGCTAACAGAGTTGCTCTAGATCCAGTGAAACATTATTACTATTCTGATCATGTATATGGTTATACACCAATCGAAGAAGGTGCTGGTGTCGATACCATCACATTCGTTTCTCCAGATGGTATTTCTACAATAGACACTGGTCGGGCACCAAACACTACTTCCAAGAGTGTTGACTATCTTGAGAAAAGCGGAACTATGATTTTCCAAGATAATAGATCTTCTATTATAAGATCAGAAGGTCAAAACGAAGAACTTAAACTTATTATACAACTATAATGGCAATAACTGCATACACTACGAACTACCACGATGATGTCAATACCATCGACACTAGTGGTTTAACACCTCTTGAGAAGAACTATCTTAGGATTTTATTTCAGCCTGGAAGAACTATACAGGCAAGAGAGTTAAATCAAGCTCAGAGTTTAGTTCAAGCTCAAATTGACAGGGTTGGTCAGAGTTTGTTTAAAGCAAACTCACCAGTTGTTGGTGGTAGGTGTCAAATTGACACTGACGTTTATTATATCGATGTAACAATAGACAATGAGAACGTAGAGTCTTTTTTAATTTGGATTAACGATCTTGAGGAACTTATGGTCTCTCAGGTTGGAAGTGATGTAACAGCTGTAATTGTAAAGGTAGAAGACAAGGATTCTATTGATGATGATACCAAAGCTTATAGACTTTTCATAAAATACAAATCTAATAGCATAGATAGTAGTGATAATAATCAGACAGAGTTTAGTTCTGCTCAGATCACTATAGAGTATCCACTTGTTAATGGTTCAATAACTGCTACGATTTATGGAACTTTCTCTGGAAAGGCTGTAGCCGCAAAACTTGAGCCTGGGTTTTATTTTGTAAAGGGTTGTGTTGCCCAAGCTCTTGAGCAGTATTTCATTTATCCTTTGGATGAAGGAGAAGAGTTCTTCACTGGATTTGCGGCTTTAAAAGTATCTGAAAACGTAATAACAACTAGAGAAGATGAATCTCTTTTGGATAATGCAGCTGGGTCTTTAAACTATGCTGGTATTGGTGCAGATAGATATCAAATCACTCTCACTTTGAATTTAGTTGAGAACATTGAAGATGATAATGAGTATGTCAGAATTTTAGACATTAATGACAGCAAGGTTGTAAGAGAGGAAGATGGTTTCGATAACACAACACTTTTCGAGAATATCCTTGCAGTCAGAACTTCAGAAGAAAGTGGTGATTATGTTTTAGATCCATTCAAAAAAACCATAACTGAAGTTTGGGATGATGGATCTAATGGTGGAAAATACACAAACTTACAAGACCTGAGTGATGCTGGATTTTCTAGTATACCAGCTTCACAAGATTCATTTGCGTTTACTGTTTATCCTAGCACAGCTTATGTTAAGGGTTACAGAGTTGATCTTGAAGAACCTAATATTCTTTTCTCAAGTAAATCTAGAGAAACTTACTTAGATATTAACCAGACAACTTATGCAGCTGGAATAACTGCTGATATTGGTAATTATGTTGAGGGAACTATATCAAATGGTCTTCCTAACATCGATTCTTTTACCAATAGCTATGGTTTACATAAAGCAAATGGTAATAGTGTAGGAACTGCTAAAATACAATCTGTCGAGGGTCTTGGTGGAAATAAAGCTCGTCTTTACTTACATAGCATTGATATCGCTGCAGGTGAATTATTCTCTAATGTTGCTTATATTGAAGCTGGAAGTGAAGATGCTGGATATGGGACACTTAGATTCGATCTCGATGTTGTTGGTCAACTCAGCGAATCTGGGTCTGGAACTTCGATATATAGTCTTCCAGTTTCTACTGTAAAAAGTGTATCAGATATCAAAGTCACTGAAAAAAGGTCAAGCATAGTTGATATTCAAAACGATATTGCTGAATTTTCCTTAACAGTTAGTGGTGAATATTATGACAAAAGTTCAACCAATCTTCAAGTTTTATTTTTAGACGTTTCGACAGGTGCAGAATCCATAGTAACTGATTACGATGTTACTGAAGGTCAAAATGGTCAAGTTCTGACTATAGACTTCTCCAGTTCCTCTACTAACCCTGCAAACGGAGATCAATGTCGTATAATCTACAGTGTTTCCTCTCAGTTAGATGGAAGTGTTACAGGAACACTTGGAAAGAAAACTCTAACACAAGTCACGGATTATAATATTCCTGGTGCTTTTCAAGGTCAAGTCTTCGATCTTCCAGGTATATATCACTTGGTTGGTGTCGATTCTGACAACTTCGAGGTTTATGATGACGGTCAAAGAGATGGTGAATATAAAGTAGCTAGAGTAAGATCTTTAGTTGACTATACAGCTTCTGCTTCGGGTCAACCTGCAAATCCAGAAGGCGATATAAGCTTCACTTATTGGGACTTCAGTGGAGGTAATTACTACACAGTTAATAGTTATCTATTGCCTGGTGGTGTTCAAGCTCCAATCGAAGATATTCCAGTTTATGCTAACTTTCCTCTTGGTGATGCGTTGGATCTTAGAGTTCTTCCAGGTTCAAATGATAGAGTTGCATTAGATCCATATAGTCCAATATCTATGGATGTGGATTTCTATCTTCCAAGGAAAGACATTAGTGTAGTAAATACTAGTGGTAAATTTCTGATTGTGCAAGGTGAAGCAGGAATCGATCCTTCTTTCCCCGAAGTTCCTTCTGACAGTATGCTTTTGCATAAGATGTCAATACCATCATATACTTTTAGCCTCGATGATATCGTAGTAGAATCAGTTGATAACTCAAGGTATACGATGAGAGACATTGGTAAGCTTGAGAGAAGAATAGGAAATCTTGAATATTATACAACTCTGAGTTTACTGGAAAAGAAAGCTAAAGATGTTAGTATATACGACACAGACGGATCTAGATTCAAGAACGGATTTGTTGTTGATGGTTTCCGAGGTCACGATGTAGGTAATCCATCTGCACCCGAGTATAAGTGTTCAGTTAGAAGAAGTAAAGGTGTTCTATATCCACATCACAGTGGTTATAGTGTTCCATTTATTCCTAGCAACATAAGTCAACTTGAAGCAGACGATGAGTATGACAATAGTGGAGTTAGAGATGACGTTTACACATTACCATATCGTGAAGAGGTTTGGAGAGCGCAAGGTTTTGCAACTCAATTTATAAGTGTGCAACCACACGAAACTGTTTCTAGTCTCGGTAAGATGACATTGAATCCACCAGTTGATACTTGGTCAGATCAGGTGACTAGACCAACACTTGAAATTGATCCATTCCCAGGTCTAAATGATGCTTTCAGGCAGCTTGCCGAGGAGAGTGGAATCCTTGGAACTGAGTGGGATGAATGGTCACAGGTCGGTGATGTAGTTGTTACTAGAAATGATAATGGAAGAGATATCAGTGATCTTTCTCGTAGGCAACAAAACTGGATAAGAGACCGCCGTGGTGGAAATACAACTCTTAATTGGGAAAGAACACTCGAAAGACGTGGTTCTCAAACAACATTATTAGAGAATGAGATAAGTGCAAGTCTTGGTAGAAGTATAACAGATGTTTCTATCAGACCTTTCATGAGGTCAAGAACAGTTGCAGTTAGAGTTTTTGGTGTTCAACCAAATGCTAGATTTTATGCTTTCTTTGATGGTAAAAACGTTGATAACTTCGTTTCACTTTGGGATGGTGATCCTAGAGAAGAAGTAACACCTGGTTGGGAATCTGGAAGAGGAAGAGAGGATGATGGTTTGGATGAGGCAACTCTACTTTCCAAATACCCCGCTTCACCATTAAAATCAGATTCCAAGGGTAGTATTTTTGCTATATTCGTAGTTCCAGAATCTCCAACACTTAGGTTTCCTTCTGGGGATAGTGTTCTAAAATTCACGACTTCACCAAGAAACCTTCCAGAAGAAGAAACTAGTTCAGCTGAAGCACTTTTCATAAGTAACGGGTTAAACATTAGTAATCGTGAGACTATAATAACAACTAGAGTTCCCGAAATAGGTGGTGAAGTGGGTATCACTGAACAAAGGACAACTAATACAACAATTAGAAGACTAGATCCTATTGCTCAAACCTTCAGTGTTTATAATAAAGAAGAAAGTGTTGGGATTAATCTGACAAGTGTTGATTTGTTTTTCAGAGAAAAGCCAATTGGTGATCTTGCTTCTCCAGTTAAAGTTTATCTTGTCGAAGTTAGAAATGGATATCCATCTAAGAACATTATACCAGGAAGTAAGGTTGTATTAGATGCTGAAAATGTTAATGTGTCTGAAGATTCTTCAGCTGCTACTACTTTCAAATTCGATTCTCCGATATATCTTATGCCAAATACTGAGTATGCTTTAGTTGTATTCAGCACAAGCCCGAGATACACTGCATTCATATCTGAAATGGGTAGTACTAAAACAGATCTACTTACTGGTCAGATTGTTAGTAGTCAACCCGCTACTGGTGTTTTCTTCACTAGTGCTAACAAGTCAACTTGGACAGCTTATCAAAATAGAGATCTAAAGTTTACTTTCAGAAGGGCTGTATTCAAAACAGGAAGATACTCCTTCAGGTCTAGAGCTAAAATTGGAAAGTATGTTGATAAAGTTGACATAACTAATGCTGGATCTGGTTATACTATAGCTGGAACTACTGTAACTTTCAGTGAGCCAACTAGAACTACAATTGAAGATGGAATTGAAGTTATAACACCCCTTGCTCGCGGTGTTAGAGCTGAAGGTCAGGCAATAGTCGATTCTAACTATGGAACAATCATTGGTGTTAATATCACTAAGAGAGGTTGGGGATATGATTCACCTCCTACAGTCACGATCTCTGATGACTCTTCCACAGTAGATGCAGAAGCTATTGCAGTGTTGCCAAACATTCAGATGTCTTCAGCTCTTCTTAATCAGAATACAGTTAATATATCTTCTTCAACAAAAACTAACACCAAACTTATACTTGACGATCAATCATATACTATAACACCAAATACACCATTTGAAGAATCTATTGCTAGAGACCACACTATCAACAGGTTGAATGCTGGTAATACTGCTTTGAGCATAACAATGAAGAGTGATAACGACAGAGTTTCTCCAATGGTGGATAATGAGTCGTTGAGCTTGAATGTTAGAAAGTATTATATATCTGAAAATGAGAGTGATACATCGAAGTATTTCACTAAAAGGATCAGTTTGACCAACCCAGCAAATCAGATTGATACTTACTTGGCTATTAACAAACCTTCGATTGGAAGTAATATTGAAGTTTATGTCAAGTTATACGATCCAAACGGAGATGCTATTCCTTTTGATGCTAGTATGGTTGAAGAAGATCGAAGAAAATATTGGTGGCCTGTAGTTGCAACTGAACCAAGAACCATACCAACAAACACAGATAAGAATGTTTATGAGGATGTGAGATTCCAACTAAACTTAGAGTCTGATGATGTAGAATTCAGTTCTTTCATTGCAAAGATTGTCTTCTTGTCAGACAACGTTGTTGATGTTCCAACTGTTAAGGATTTGAGGGTAATTGCAACATCTTAAAATGGATTCCAAATTTTCCAAAATAGAAGATTCGAAAAGCTTTGTAAAAGATGAGAACTCAAGAGCTGTTATCAACAATGATAATGATGCTTATCTTTCTTACTTATCTAGAAAGAAGAAGAACAAGAAGATGTCGAGAATGGCAGAGGATATCAATGATCTAAAAAGGAGAGTTATCTCTCTAGAAAATTTAATAAATAACAGTAATAAATAAAGTAACATGGCTATACCAGGATACACATTAATAGAGATTCAAGATACTGATACATTCAAGCAGTGGGCAGACAAATGTAAGGATATACAAACTGCACTTAACAACACACAGTTTATCACTTCTACTTCTGGTGTAACTGTTGACACTGCTCAAAGTATTACTGGTGTAAAAACTTTTGATGCTCCTTTACTAGCAAGTGATAGTGTAACTGTAAACTCGCCTAATAAATCCTTTACCATTAGTGGTAACGGTAGTTTCAACGTTAGTAAAAATGTTTTCTTTACTTCTGATTTCAACAGTAGTGGAGAAACAACATTAACAGCAACTTCTTCAGATCCACTTAGACTTAAAAATGGAGTTCAAAGTTCTTTATTGGTGGTGGATTCCTCTGGAAATCTTGATGTTAGTAGTGAGTTGTCTGCCCAAAAACTAATATCAGATACGGGCTTAAGTGTTACTTCCAATGCTGATATTGGCGGGAATGTTGATATTGTTGGAAATACTGATATTGGCGGGAATGTTGATATTGTTGGGACTCTTGAGATTGGTAGTAGTCAAACGACTATAAACAGTTTAACTTACACGTGGCCCAACAGCGCACCAAATGGAGTAAGTTATCTTAAAAATGACAATGGAGTTTTTGAATGGGAGGATGAAGCAAGTCACAACGCGGCTGCGGTTACAGCTGCTATTTCTCAACTAGGTGAAACTAACTTCACACTTCCAGTTGAAGTTGTCCCTATCACTACTATTACAGAAGCAGATATAACCATTCTGGATGAGTTCGTGGATAATGGCGACGGGACATATGGGGCATCGACTACTCTATTAACCTGGAGAGTTTGTGATGGAAGCACAGTTAGCTTTGATCTTACATCTAGCCCACCTGATGATAGATATAAGGATATTTGCTTGGCTCTTAATACCAATCTAGTTCCATCTGACACTAGTGGAAGTGCTACATTACCAAACTTGAGCGGTCAAGCAGGTTCTACGATAAAAATAATCAAAGCAGAAAGTGATCAGACTGTATCTTTCGCTGTTAATGGTGGTGATGGAATTAGCATAACTGCTGTTGGGCCCAACTCTTCTAACTTAGCAAACAGTTTCGACATTTACGGGTCTTCATCTTTGAAATTGGACGTAAACGCATTTGATTTCAACTTTGTAAATAGAGAGTTGCAAATCGATGCGACTGATTTTGGAAATCTTGATGACCCAAGTGGTGCTTCTCAAAAAACTGTTGTGAGGAGAGATGAACTTGGATGCACATACATGAACGATCCAGTTAGTGATAGGCATGTTACTAATAAACGTTGGGTTGAAAATGAAATTCAAGAATTAAAGGATGAAAAAGATGTTGATATTCAGCAACTTAGTGACTCGTTTGAAGAAGAACTTAATATACAACGAGGAAGTGTTAGAGCTTTTCATGGTGATATCTACAAAGGTAGAAAAAACAATCAGTCACATGCTTTATGGCCGAGTGGGAAACATTACAACTTTATTGACAGTAATGGTAATTTCCTGTTTCTTGGTGAACAAGCATGGAGTAGTTTTTGGTATAGACCATTTGGTGGCCCAAAATCTACTCAAATTTTCCACCCAACATCACTTCCGTTTAAAGGTGTTAATTATGAATCCCAAGAAGGATATAGTAGCAACATTAAGGAAGTTATACCTCTTTTAGAAATGACACTTCTTATAGATGAGGATAACTACATGTATGCCTTGGGATATGATCGTTGGGGTTATGCTTACACTGACCCAAATATAGCAGTGTCGAGCAAAACTCGTCAAGCTCCATTAGTTTGCAGAAAAAGAGATGATAACTTGTTCCAGGTTGACTGGGTATCTGCAAGGGGTAGTGTTTATTCTGGCAATGGAGCGTCATATATAACACTATACTACAAGGAGACTGATAGTGTGAGTAATTATGGTGATGTCTACGTCAGTGGCTACAAC
>Ga0315320_10000103_pt1 | contig 65271 bp, 55 predicted proteins | sample M140m21515metaG_FD_203458 | JGI IMG/M metagenome (GOLD analysis project Ga0315320, IMG submission 203458) | Ammonia-oxidizing marine archaeal communities from Monterey Bay, California, United States - M1 40m 21515 | ecosystem: Environmental > Aquatic > Marine > Coastal | place: USA: California... | reverse complement strand
ATAAATATTATCATAATTATAATGTATCTGTCCAGTATGCATATATTAGTGAAGGCTAGTCGCTATTCCCCAATGATCGATTCATGAAAGACATTATACTTAAAAACAAAAAAAAAACAAGCATATATATACAAAAACCCTCATGTTTCAAGAGAAACATGAGGGTTTTATAAACTGTTCTCAAGGTATTAACTATAGCGTGCTTTTGGGTGAAATGAGACTACTGCTGCCGTACATCCAGTAGGATGAAACTCCCCAATCTCGGTGATTTCTACACCCAATTGAGCACCCGCATCCAATAAGTCATGAATGCTTTTATTGTTTTCCATATTAGCCAAACCGGGATAACCTGGTGACCAACGCGTTCCCGCCTTGGCATCTACTCCTATCCGTTCACGCAATTGAGCATGTAAATAGGAAGCCATATCCTCGGCCAACCGGTCGGATAAACCTTGTAAAAAGAGTGCTGCTTCTGTGTCATCAGCGGCCTTAAAAACATCCAATTGTGCTTCAATATCTGGACCTGCTGAGGATATCTGGATACCAATGGCGTCCAGTCCCCCATTTTCTGATGAGCGATAGTATTGTGCCCCATTGACCGTATCTTCTTTCCCCGAACCTATAACAGTCGTGAAATCGAAGCGACACAACTCAGTGGATTTATCCTCCACATCCAACACGACAACATCGTCGCCATCACGGTAGCAAGGAAATACGCCCAACATCCCCTGTGGGCGCAGCCAACCTGTTTCGGTAGTCTTTGCAACCCATTCAGAGAACTGGATTTCCAAAAGATCTTCATCAATCCCCAGCTTAGCGCGTTTAGACTTACCACCATAGCGCCAGTTTAAGGAAAAGAGGTTGCGCTTATCGATGAATGGCGCAAAATCTGCAACAGACATATCGACCTTTTCTGGCGAAAACCACGGGTTATCGGACAAGGCATAGTCTCCAAAACTGACTTCACGGCGCGGCAACGAATCCAATAAGCCCTCCTCTTCTTTCGCACGACGCTCAGCTCGTTCATATCGACCCATCAGTTTTTTCTGGTTTAAGTCAAAGATCGTGCCGGAGTCTCCGAAAGAAATAATCTCATTCATGACGTTAACGCCATCCATAGCCGTCGCACAATAAAATACATTCTTGCGCATCGACACTAAATGATCGCGTCCTGCCATGGCCACATAAGCAGCATGACGATCACTGACAGGTGCACCACCAACAAGAACATGGATATGGCCTAAGCCCTGCTCTTCCAGCATCTTAGACACAGTAATCATATGGTTAGATGTTTGAACAAGCAATGCAGACATTCCGATCGCATCCGCGTTATGTTCTTTAGCAGCGTCAATATAATCCTGTAATGGTGTCATTACACCCATATCGATCACTCGGTAGCCGTAATTTTCAAATAGGGTTTTGGCTAAGTCTTTACCGATGGAGTGTACATCCTGATACACGGTCCCTAATACAATGGTCCCCTTGTACTGAATTTCATCGTGCAGATTCGCACCGGATTTCACCTTCATGTATTCTTCCAGGAAGGCCATGACCTGCTTCATCACATCTGCAGATTTCAACAAGTGCGGAAGGGACACTTCCCCCCGCCCAAAGCCTTCACCCAATTTTTGCATGGTGGCCATCAAATGATCGTTAATAAACACCAAGGGTTCATGCCGCTCTACTACTTCAGCGGCTTGGACAACAATTTGGTCATTATAGGAAAATGAATGCCCTTCTACTTCTACGCTCCCGGAGATACGGTCTTTATAGCCATCAAATACTTTTGCGCATATGGCCTCTTCCGTCCCTAAATCGTCATAGCTGGTACGTTTGACGACAACATTCCCTTTTTTAAGCTCGGCAATATCTTCCAGCTCTTCGAATGCATCCATATCGCGATCCATGATGGCTTTGATTGCCAAATCATAGTCAACTTTATCGATATCTTCCACGAAGATATAATGATTTGGGTTAACAATCGCACCATCTAAGCCACGTTTACGGCCTTCATCAAGCCATACTGAAGTGAGCACCTTACGCATATAGGGCTTCTTCGCCAGGCCATTGGTCAGGTTACCCACCCCACAGATGGTCTTTAACTCGGGGTGAATGGATTTAATTAACGGAATTGCCTCAAGAGACTCCAAAGCAAAGTTCATGGTTTCAATGGACTCAGAACCCAGTGGGAAAACATTCATATCAATAAAAATATCACCCGGCTTGACACCATAACTCCCTGCTTCATCCACGATTTTCTGTGCGAGCTCATGTTTCTTTTCACGCGTCGCTGCAGGCCCTTCCCCATCGGCGGCCAAAGCCACATACATGGGGTTATGCTGTCCAGTCGCCTTAATAACAGCCTCGATTTTACTTACACCGTCGCTGACATCTTCCAAGGACATTGAATTAACCAAAGGACGACCGGGATATAATTTAATGGCTTCCTCCAGTGTATCTACGCCGAAAGAGTCAATACACATTGCACCGGAAAAGTCGTTTGTTTGGTGATGTATGACTTGCTTAAGCACCTCGGTAGTGTCCACGAGGTTTGAATCCATGCATACATCGATAACGGTTAGGCCCAAATCATCAATTTGTTCCTGCACCACTTCCTCGAGTGCGTCATGATTGATTTCAGTGGCACCGTTCTCGATGGCTTCGCGCACCTTAAGCGATCCACGCACATTTAAACGTTCACCAACACGTATGAGCGCATCCGTTCCGTCAATGCGTACTGCTTCCTGGGGACCGGATAAGTGTGGAGTAGTATCGATGTCGCGTTCACAAGCCTGAAGGCCTTTTACGCGATCGGAGACAACTTTAATGTGCTCAGGGCCAGTCCCGCAACAGCCTCCCACGATGCTCACACCCTTTTGAGTTACAAATTCCTCTAAGTGCTCAGCGAGCATTTCAGGGGTGAAATTATATATCGTTTGGCCATTTTCCGAAACCGGCAATCCTGCATTGGGAATAATTGAAATGGGGATTGGTGAATAACGGGACAGCGTATCCACTGTTTTGCGCATTAGATCTGGCCCGATACTACAATTAATCCCAAAGGTATCTATACCGATACCTTGGCAGGTCACCAAGGCAGCATGGATATCAGTATTGAAAATCTGCATCTTTGAGAATTCATCTACTGTCACTTGAACCATGATGGGAATCTTCACACCGCGTTCAGCCATGGCTTTTTGTCCACCCATCACAGCAGCTTTTACTTCAAGGATATCTTGTTGGGTTTCATAGAGTAATACATCTATTCCGCCATCAATCAGCCCTAGCACTTGATGATAAAAATTATCAATGACTTCATCGTAAGTAGACAAGCGCAGGTCAGCACTGGTGCGTGACAATACTCGGTTGGATGGCCCAATCGATCCGATGATATACAGAGGACGCCCATCGTAGTTGCTGGAGTCACGATATCGATCACGGGCCTTAACCGCCAACTCTGAGCCTACTTTACTGAGCTGATAGGCTAAGTTTTCATAAGAAATCGTGTGTAAATCCAATTCATTGGACAAATTTGAGAACTTTGTCAGGTCCAATTGTGTGAAATCATATTCCGATAAACGAAAAGGACAAGCGCCAAATGTATTGGTTTCTACGGCATTGGCACCAGATTCAAAATAGGTATAGTGAATTTGCTCAATCGCGTCCGGATTTGTAAACGACAATAAATCGCCTAACATACGATAATCAGCCCCTCCGAAGTCTTGATCGGTTAGGTCCAAATTTTGAATCATCGTGCCCATCGCGCCATCTAGCACGATTACTTGCGATTTTAAAGCATCTAAAAACTTCACAGAATTTCCTTAATTAACGGTAGGAATGAACAAAAACGTTGCATATCATACCTTATCTAGGTATTTGTGCACAATTTATATCTATATATACTTGCAAATATTCATATACATGGTATAGTACACGTGTCAAAATTTTTTACGTATAAATATCAATAATCCGGTCGGAGTCGACTTTATGAAGAAGAATCAACGGGGCGTGACCTTAATCGAAATAATTGTACTCATTGCACAAATATCTATTTTGCCCTTCATGTTGTTACCTCTGCTATCCAGAGTTCGAGAAGCATCCAGGCGTGCAAGTTGCGTAAAAAATCTTAAAAAATTTGGAATCATTTTCAAGATGTATTCTAGAGAATCAATATATTCGGTATAGATAAGTTTTTGCGGATATTCCAGATTCAATCCCCAAGGGCATTGGTGCTCATAGATAGCATCTAACACAGGAACCGTCTCAGAATGTAGATAGGCCATAGTACTTTGGGAATAGTCCCCCTTAAAATATTCAATATCTTTGGGGTGCTCGGTTACAAACTCAGGGACAGTTACAATTCGCCCATCGTCGACCAAGGCTTGTATAGCTTCATCGTAGTCACGATTGGCCTTTGAACATGCCCACCATAGGATGATGCCCGCTATACAAAAAGAGCCAAGAAAAATATGCATAGGTTGCGTTTAAATTAATAGCCTTGCTTAACCATTAAAATCACCCTATTTGCCCGAACCCAAATTCGTTTTCCATACTACCATTAAGGAGCATTCATTATTCAACTCTCCCCCAAATCTTGCAAAAAATGAACCAAATTCAGTAATCTAGTCCTATACACCTCTATTTAACTAGCCGAAAGTATTTATGCATCTCTCTACAATATATCAAAACAATAACTTTGTGTTGTCCTACGAATTATTTCCCCCAAAAACGGAACAGGGACTCATAAACTTAGATGCTCATTTGAGCAAATTATTGGCCTATAATCCTCATTTTATTACCTGTACCTATGGCGCAGGCGGTAGTACCCGGGATCGAACACTGACTACCTTAAAAGCCGTACGTTCTTTAACCGATATCCCGATTGCTTCACACTTGACCTGCGTGCAGGCCACCGCTGATGAAATTCAGACCTACGTCCAAAAAGCGGTAGATTTGGGCGTCAGCAATATCGTGGCCATTCGTGGCGATATCCCGCAAAGTCAAGAATCCTTTGAAGTGACCGAAGGTGGGTTTGCTTATGCCAATGAGTTGGTTGGATTTTTACACCAACAATTCCCCGAATTAGGTATTGCTGTTGGGGGCTATCCGGAGAAACATCCAGAAGCAGTGAGCCTGGAAGAGGATATTGATTACCTCAAGCAAAAAGTCGATGCAGGGGCAGATATCATTGTCACCCAGCTTTTCTATAATAATGATGCCTTTTATCGGTACCGCGATAAATGCGTAGCCGCAGGCATTAGCATCTCCATTGTGCCCGGAATCATGCCTGTCACCAGTTTTAAGCAAATTACTCGATTAACCGAACTTTCCGGTTCTACTCTCCCGGAAAATGTGACCCATGAATTGGAGCAGCATCAAGTCGATGCTGATGCTCAGTTCAATATTGGAATGAATTTTGCCATTGAACAATGCAGAGATCTCATCAAACAAGGGGTTCCTGGGCTACATTTTTATGTTCTGAATAAATCAGAGGCCACCACGACGGTGCTTAAGGCTTTACACCCCCTATATTAAGGTAAACTTCCATGGGAAATTAAGACTAGAAAATCCATTTCTCGTAGGGTATTATAGAAAACCATATAGCTTTATTAACCACATCAATAACCAAAGTGATGAGAGTACACATTATGAGTAAACTAGCATTTATTTTAAGTATATTAAGTATCGTATTATCCAGCGTACTGACTTCCAGTGCCAGTGCCCAAGGAATCGACTTTGGCCGGGACATATGGCCCATTATTGAGATGAACTGTGTATCCTGCCACGGACCGGATAAACAAAAAGGCGACTTACGCTTCGATGACCTCGAATGGTTAACGGATGAAGAGCTCACCGGACCGGGTAGCCCTAAAGACAGTATAATCTTTGAACTCATCAGTCTTCCCGGTGATCACGATGATGTGATGCCCCCTAAGAATGGCCCTCTCTCCCACGCTGAAATTACCTTGATTCGTTTGTGGATTGAAGGTGGTGCAAAATCTGAGGGCTGGGAAGTTCCTGAAATTGATATGGAGAAAATCAAATCCGCAGGTGCTGTGAAAGTCGCTAAGGGCAAAGATGCACCGAAAGAATCCGCAGCTGTAAAATTAGCTAAAGGGGTTCTACCTGCTCCGGCGGATGCGTTAAAAGCATTGGAAGACAAAGGTGCTTTGGCAATCCCATTAGCACAAAACAATAACTTGTTGCGTGTAGACTTTAACTTGGCGGGTGATAAAATCACTGACGCTGAAATGCCTTTGCTGGATGCCGTTAGCAATCATGTTACTTGGTTGAGCTTAGGCAACACGAAAATCACTGATGCTGGAATGGCTAAAGTGGCTGGCTTACCCAACCTGACTCGCCTTCACCTTGAGAACACTCAAATCACGGATGCTTCAATGGCCCACATTGCCAAGCTTCAGCACCTTGAGTACTTAAACTTATTTAATACCCCTTTAACAGACGCTGGATTGAAACAACTCTCTGGCCTGAAGAACCTCAAAAAAGTCTTCGTATGGCAATCGAAAGTCAGTGCTGATGGCGCAAAGGCCTTAACCGCTGCGATTCCTGGTATTCAAGTGAATACAGGCATTGCCCTTGCAGCAGCTAAGCCTGCTGTTGATTTATCGAGTAAATTCACGAAAGACAGCTGTTGCGCCAAAACACACGCTGCAGGTAAAAAATGTGACCATGCTTGTTGCGTTGAAGCTGCTGGAAAGAATGAAGTGTGTACCAAATGTAACAAAGCTGCTGCCCCTGCAAAAGTAGACCTGAGCAAAGGATTTACCAAAGATAGCTGTTGTGCAAAAGCACATCCCGGTGGTAAAGCCTGTGACCACCCTTGCTGTGTAGAAGCTGCTAAAGGCAATAAAGTATGCACTAAGTGTAACAAACCTGCTGCATAACCCAAGTATCTTCTGAATAAAAAAGCTCTCTTCAATCGAAGAGAGCTTTTTTTATGCGTATCGTTTTAGGGGGACTAGGTAAGAATGTCGGTCACGACATGTCCGTGGATATCCGTTAGGCGGAAATCGCGTCCAGCGTGACGATAGGTGAGCGCTTCATGGTCAAACCCCAGCAGATGAAGAATGGTCGCATGTAAATCGTGCACGTGTACAGGCTTATCGACCGCCTTAAAACCGAAATCATCGGTAGCCCCATGAATATGTCCACCCTTCACACCCCCACCCGCCATCCAAGCGGTGAAGCCATGATGATTGTGATCACGTCCATTTCCTTTGGCCACCGAGATGCCAGGTTCAGCAATTTCGACTGTCGGTGTACGACCAAATTCACCCGTACACACAACCAATGTATCATCCAACATACCGCGTTGCTTTAAATCTTTAAGTAAGGCAGCAATTCCTTGGTCACATTGACCGCTCAATCGCTTGTGTTGCACTTCAACGTCGTCATGACTATCCCACGGCTGACCGGGTCCATGCCATAACTGAACAAAGCGCACACCGCGTTCAAGCAAACGGCGAGCTATGAGCATCTGACGGGACTGAACACTGGTTCCATACATTTCTTTAATGTGTTCAGGCTCATCGTGCACATCGAAAGCATCGGTTGCTTCGAATTGCATACGGTAGGCCAACTCAAAGGATTGAATACGCGCTTCTAAAGCGGCATCTTCTTGCCGTTTTTTCTGGTGTAAGTAATTCAATTCCGTTAACAGGTCCAATTGTTGACGTTGGCCTTCTTTGGATGAATAGTGACTCTTAATATTCTTCACCAGCTTCTCAACATCTTCGTGTTGAGAGTCGATATAACTGCCTTGGTAAGGGCTCGGTAAAAAAGCAGACTGCCAATTTGGCGCTCCACCAGTTGGGAAGCCTCCAGGACATAGCGTTACGAAACCGGGTAAGTTTTGATTCTCCGTACCCAATCCATACGTAACCCATGATCCCAAACTAGGGCGAGCCAGTTGGTTGTTACCACAGTTCATCATCAAGGTAGATGGACCGTGTGCAGGGATGTTGGTATGCATCGAACGTATGATGCACATGTCGTCTACACATTCAGCGACTTTTGGGAAGAGTTCACTTACTTCAATACCGCTCTCACCGTGTTTATTAAACTTGAATCGTGAGGGAAATCCACCCCCAGTTTTGCGTTCGGTCTCGTACGCGCTTGGCAACTCTTTGCCTTCGTACTTTTTGAGCAAAGGCTTGGGATCAAATGAATCCACATGCGACAACCCACCATTGAGGAAAATATGAATGACCCGTTTGGCTTTGGCTGCATGGTGCGGTGCTTGTGGGATATGGGTTGCTGATGAAGATGCAAAAGTATCGGTGGGTAAGCCGGCAAAGGTTGCGGCCAGTCCCATGGCACCAAAGCCCATGCCGGTCTGCTTCAAAAAGTCACGACGCGTCAACACAAAGTCGTCTACTGTTCTTGGTGTATGTTCATGATGGCTCATAAATGATCTCTGCACCGAAGTGCTTACCCCTTCTTTTTACTTATGTATCTAGTATAGACCTAAACTTAGTTCTCTGTAAGCCTAGTCCAAAAACAAAAACTCATTGGTCATCAGCAGCACTTGTGCATATTGTTCCCAAGCAGCCAAAGGTTTTGGAAGCTTAGGGGGTGGTCCTTCATAGTCAAATCGAGTTAACCAATCCTGCTTAGGGTATTGTGTAGCATCTTCAGCCGATAAAAATAGACGTGGATGCCAGCGGAATCGATCTTCTGCTGATTCGCCATTGCTTACAACGACCAAGTCCACGGTATCGCCAATTTGAATAGAACGATCATTAAACTCGGTCAAGATCATATCGTCTTGCACTTCACCTTCCCAGATGATTCCTTCACGACTCGAAATCATATATGCCTTAATTCCATCGCCTACGGATGAATAGTGGTACAATTCTCCAACCATTGAAATCGTAGAGTTCACGGGCGATATCCATCGGCGTACCACTGAATGGTTTTCGTCACCGGGGTGTCCCCCACGCTTGGTGAGTTGCGCATAACCCAAATTCCCTTCAGGCCAATTGGCGTCGCCTTGATATGCTTCACCGCTCCAGTAGGGAAATTCCGTAAACGTCGTTGTTTTTCCGTTGACCGGATCAACAGTGCCGTATCCATATAACCAATCGGATTTGGATTTAGGTTGTTCGATTTTTAAAATTGGGACATCTTTCGTGCTCTCCACAAAAGATTTCCCTAACACCAACTCGCGTTGCTTTACTTCTCGCTTGAGCAACTCGCGGTATAGGTTTTGAATTCGCACATCGGTTGATTCATGCTCTTCCACCACTTTCTTTGCAATGGTTCGTGCTTGCTCTGCGACGAAAGCATTGTTCATGAAATACAAAGATTGTTGAGGCACAGTCGTCTGGAAACGTTTTTCACTGTGCGCTCCAGGTTCTGCAAAGTCGAAGGTTGAAAATACAGCCGGTAAATCCTGGCGATCCACTTCTGCATACACTGTCCGGCGATTAGGGAAGGGTTCTTTTGAAATATCCACGGAATGACCACCCATAGTTATATCGAGTTTATCTGAGGCCAGCAACATGCTGTCGCGCATGGCTTCAAAGTCCAATCGACGGCGTTGAAAATGCCCAAGTAATTTATTGTCTGGATCCGCTTTCATGCCTTCCGGAGTTTCAGCACTTGTTTGCAAGTATACGCTGGACATCATAATCCGTTTATGCAAACGTTTTACTGACCAACCGTCTTCCATAAACTCCCAGGCCAAGTAATCGAGTAATTCTGGATGAGTTGGACGGCTTCCTTGTGAACCAAAGTCGCTCGGTGTGTCGACAATGGCTTGTCCGAAATGATGCATCCATACACGATTTACCATGATACGTGCTGTAAGTGGATTGTCTTTGCTGGCGATGGCTTTCGCTAAGTGTAAACGCCCACTCCCATCATCATAATCGCTACGGTCATCATTGGATAACACGGCTAAGAACCGGCGAGGCACATCTTCCCCCCGCACACCTTCTTTTCCGCGTTTAAAGACATACGGGTTATATAACGAAGAAGTGTCAGCCAAAACCATCGCGCGATCAGGGCGACTCGGATGAGTACTCATGTGTGTCTGTATAGTTTCTCGACGAGCATTGATGCGCTTTCGGTCTTCAATATCGCTTAGGCCAATCGCATCGCTGGCCGGTATATTTGCAGGCGATTTTTCTCCATACAGCGCTTGTCGTAACAATTCACGCTCCGGATCAGCCAAAGCGTTAGGAACTGCCACGTCCGAATCCTCGGAATTCAATAAGGCCTGCCACTCTTTGTGTGCACCGTGGAGCACTGTGCCATAGTATTCGTTTACTTCAGCCATAGATTGCGGAGGGTTTGTTTTAAAATGATTTACAATCGTCGTGGAAAGCCCAGTTTTATCCAAGGAATTCAAGACAGCCGGAGATTTCTCAGCGAAAGTAGCCATATCTAATTGCGCATAGGCCCACCAAGGATCAAACACAGGGTCGGCTTTATTCTCATTGGTCTTAAGGAATGTTAACCAACGTTGCACCAGATTCCATGTAAGATCTTTCTCATTTTCGCGCATGTGTTGTCGGATGGTTGTATGATTATCTTCATCCAATGCTTCATGCGTAAACTGAAGATACTTGGCTAGCTGTGTACGGGTGCCGCGTAGGTGTTTCTCATGAAGGGAAACGGTGAAATCTTCTAACGCTTTTTCACGTTTATCCAACTCCATTTTGTATTCCATATACCCCGCATCACTTTCGTCGGGTTTTGAAAGTAGCGGCAATTGTGATGGGCGGTGTGAGCTACGGAAGATTCCATAAATGGAATAATAATCCGCGGTAGGAATTGCATCGAACTTATGATCATGGCAGCGTGCACAACTTACTGTAAGTCCTTGAAATCCACGCATTACAACATCAATTTGGTCATCCAAGGTCGCATTGCGATCACCAGGAAATTGGCGGCCAAGCGTAATAAAACCAAGTGCAGCTAAGGCGCTGGGATCGTCATTCAATTCCAGCTTATCTGCGGCCAGTTGTTCAATGATAAACTGGTCATAGGGCATATCTTCATTAAAGGCACGAATGACATAATCGCGGTAGGTATGTGGATACGGAAAATATCGATCTTCGGCGAGCCCGAACCCTTTGGTATCGCTGTAGCGAGCAACATCCAACCAATACCGCCCCCAACGTTCACCGTATTGCGGTGACGCAAGGAGTTCATCGATAATCTTCCCCACGGACTCCAAAGACGGGTCCTGTGCGAATGACTGCATTTGCTCATATGTAGGGGGCAAACCAATTAAATCGTAATAAATTCGGCGCAGTAAACTGTGCGGGTCGGCGACTCCGGAAGCCTCTAAGCCCGCTTCTTCCAATTTGGCCAATATAAAAGTATCAATGGGGGATTGTACCCAAGCCGTATTTTTTACCGTTGGTAGTTCAGGTTTCTTTACCGGTTGGTATGACCAATGTACTTTACGAGATTCATCGATGTATTCTGCCATGGTTGCCGTAATGGCCGTTTTTACAGGCTCGGGCCATATAGCCCCTTTTCGTACCCACTCCAACAAATTTGCATGTTCGTCATTACTTAGTATGTGTGTAGGATGCGGAAAATCTGTATTATTTTGCAGGACTTGTATCACCAATTTATTGACATTGGCCATGTCCATCCCGCTACGTGTTCCACCTTTGGCATAAGACACTTTGGAATGAATCTTAAATTGGCCTTCCGATTTATCGGCATCGTGGCAGCTAAAACAATTCTCAGCGAGCACAGGGCGAATATGGTTTTCAAAGGCTTCTACATTGGCTGAAGAAGCACCAGCCCAACAAAGGGCCATTATGGATAAGCCCAAAGTACAAGATGAGTTTAATATAGTAAATATTGATCGATTCACAATTTTTCCTACTTATTGTTAATGATACTATACAAAAGTATACTCCAAACTATCGTGAAAGTAAAAGGAGAAATTCTATCAGCACCTCCACCGCACATCCTTTTGCAAACAGATCTCACCGGGTTCATTGTCATATAGCGTATCGGTAATACCAACAATTTTCCCTTCATGGCAGGCTACCAATAGTGTGATCTCATTCCCTTCGTATTTTGGGCGTTCCTGGATACAGTAGTTCCATGATTGAGACAAGGTCATGATACGTGCATGCACTAACATCCATTCGTCATGGTCCTCATCTCGATAAGGGCGAATTTCTATATCCACCGTTTTCCTGACTCAGTTGCTTTATAGCTTCACTCTAGCGTATCAATCCAGTGCCATACCAACTTTTAAGCGCGTAGTCATCCGTGGTCACATGCTTCCTCCCATACTGGGCGTATAGGTTCCTCGCATAATCAATGAACCTGAACCGGTAGCGACTTCCAAGCTTGGGTTCATGCTCAAAATCGTATCCGGAAAAACTTTGTGTTCAATGGGGCTGCATGTTGCCTGCAACAAATGAATGCGTTCACCCCGAAATTCAAAAAAGGCCGGTGAATAAATATACGCTGCCCGAATGAGTCGCTCGATCTCTTCTGCCGATTTTCACCAATCAATGCGTACCATGGTTTCATCAATACGGGGATCGTAACTCGCTTGTTACTGATCTTGGTGAATAGCGTGGGTAAAATCCTGTTTAGCAATAGTGTTTACCGTATCCAAAATCATCTACTCTGTCAATGCGCATAAGGCGTAATACACATCCACACTGTTGTCTTCAGGTTCTAAGGTAAAGCGTTCTTGCATGAGAATTTCACCCGAATCAATCCCTTCATCGGTTACATGAATTGTGCCCCCTGATTCCGATTCGTTTTGTAATATCACATGTCCGCATAGCGTCGCACCGCTCTGCTTAGGCAATAAAGCTATGTGTACATTGATGCATCCAATTCGAGGTAGACTCAATACGAATTCGGGTAAAATAATACTAAAACCGCAGCTTATTAATAGATCGAGTTTGATGGCTCGGAGAGAAGACAATTCCTTCTCATCCATATGACTCAATCCAAAGGTCGGAATATTGTTCACAACAGCTTCGCGCATTGGTGAGGGAAATTTATTCAACAACCGATATTGAAGTGGAAGTATTTTTTATTTCCACGTTGACATGGCTCGAACATTATGCATGACCCCAATAATCTCATGATGAGAATTTAATAAAGGATTCATGGTCGCTTGTCCCAATCGACCTGAGCCGGCAATGAGTATGTGTAATCCTTTTTCGTCACTCATCACTTAGAACACCTTTTGGGTATCCAGCATCAGGGTCACTGGACCGTCGTTCTGAATATCTACCGCCATGAATGCGCCAAATTCTCCCGTTGCGACTTTTACCCCTTCAGCTCGTATTCCTGCAATCACACGTTCATACAAAGGAATAGCCGTTTCTGGTCGAGCGGCATTGATGAAGGATGGTCGCCGTCCTTTTCGGCAATCGCCTAACAAGGTGAATTGGGAGATTAACAACACACTTCCCCCGACATCCATCAGAGACAAGTTAAATTTACCATCTACATCGTTGAACACGCGGAGACCGATTATTTTTTTTACGATATCATCAGCATCTTGCTGCGTATCAGCGACCTCAACGCCTAGTAATACATTAAAGCCGTGGCCAATTTCCCCTATCACATTGCCGTCAACGGTTACAGAAGATTTACTTACTCGCTGTATCACTGCACGCATTTCATCTTCGCCTCCTCTGGGTGATATTGCTTTAATCCGGCGATGCCTATCAGTATACTTATACGAGAGTCGCAAGTACATATTGCGGTAGTAGAAAGGCATGCATGCACCAAGATATTGAAGTCTTATCGGGACGATTTGGAAACCGTCGAGGTACCAGTGAATACGAGCTTTCCGCGGCAAATTACCTATATAAACGCTTCAAGTTATTTTCGCCATTTACTTATCTAGACTCGTTTCTCACCATTGAATCAATTTTTCTCCTTTTTGCGATGTACTATACCGAGTTTTTAGTGGTTGCCATCATTACCTGGGGCACCACTATAGCCAGCCTCTCATTTGGATTTAAAATAAGTGGTATTGCCACCATTTATGGTATATTTCTTTTTGTGGCTTATCTAGTAGAAAGCAATGGACTTCGATTGGTTTCGCGCTTTATCCCCTCCAGCGAAAGTCAAAATGTAGTCGCACCATTTCATGTCGAAAAACCGAAGCGGTTAATCGTAGTCACGGCTGGATACGATACACAAGTTGACGGGATACTTAGTAAATTACTGAAATCTGGATATGCGCATTGGGTTCATCGCTGTATTCTTATCTTAATGATAGCGGTCATTGTGACCACTGCTGCAAGTGATTTAGCGGCCCATCAAGGTTCATCACTCTTATGGGCTTCCGTGCTTCGCTGGTCAGCGATAGCCTGCTTACTCGGAGCGGCTTTATCGCTTTTCGTGCATGACCGCTATGGTGAAGATGTTCGGGGAGCAAACAACAATGCATCCGGTGTAGGAACGTTACTCAATCTTGCTGAAGAATTGCATTCAATACCATTGGAGCACAGCGATGTGTGGCTAGTGGCACTCGGTAACAGTTACGGTTCCCAAGAAGGCATTCGCCATATCCTTGATACAGTTCCTCAATCAGTAGAAGAAACGCATATCATCAACTTACAAGGTGTGGGATGTGGAAAATTGGTCTATCTCACCAAAGAAGGCTTTATGAATACGCATCCGTACAGGAAAAAGTTAATCGATTTGGCCGATGAACTGGCCCCTCAGTACCGCATTCAGTCTGGACAGTATAGCGGCTTACCGACCCCTACCCATTGGCCGAGTCAACACGGCTATTCAGCCCTCTCTATGATGGGTTTAGAAAATGGTATAGACTCACCGCATGCCTGGTCGTGCAGCGATCGGCATACCCAAATTGATGATGAATCCATCAAGCGCGCAACGGCATTTTCAAGTACACTATTGCATTCATTGGATTCAGCAAATTGAATCGGTACGATATTACCTGTAAGTAGGATGTTCCAAACTTGGAGAATTTCATGCATTTACCAGCCAATATATTTCGTGAATACGATATCCGTGGTCTAGCTGGCCCGGAGTTAAACGAAGAAATCATCGAACTGATCGGTAAAGCCTTTGCCGTATATTTACGCCGAAAGAAGAAGCACAATTGTGTCGTTGTCGGCCGAGATGGGCGCCTTACCTCCAAAAGCTATGCCAATGCTTTCATTGATGGCATCACATCATGCGGCATCAATGTCATTGATATTGGCGAAACCAGCACCGGGGTGACCTACTTTGGATTGAATTCACTAAAAGTAGATGGCGGAGTCATGATCACCGGCTCACACAACCCGAAAGAATATAACGGCATTAAAATCGGCGTAGGTAAATCTACGATCCACGGGAAAGAAATCCTCAAACTCAAAGCCATCATCGAAAAAGGCGAATTCCCTGTAACCAAGAAACCAGTTAGCATTACGCGGATGGATATTTTATCGAAATACCATAAGCGGATACTGCGCGATGTGAAATTAAAACGCAAACTTAAAGTTGTTATCGATGCCGGTAACGGGGTGGGCGGATTGGTTGGGGTGGATCTTTTCCGCCAGATGGGTTGCGAAGTCATTGAAATGTATTGCGATGTGGACGGGAATTTCCCGAATCACCACCCCGACCCCACCGTACCTTCCACTCTCAAAGCGTTGGTGCGACGAGTAAAGAAAGAAAAAGCGGACATCGGGATTGGTTTTGATGGTGATGCCGATCGTATCGGAGCTGTGGACCCAAAAGGAAACTTTATACCAGGCGATATGCTTCTGTTGCTCTTTTCCCGTAACATTTTGAAGGAGAAAAAAGGCGCTGCCATCGTAGGCGAAGTAAAATGTTCACGCACGATGTATGAAGACATTCGTAAACATGGCGGAAATGCCATTATATGGAAAGCCGGGCATTCACTGATCAAAGACTGCATGAAAGCCAATAATGCGGAATTGGGTGGTGAAATGAGTGGACACATTTTCTTCAAACATCGCTGGTATGGATTTGACTGTGCTATCTACGCTGCAGCCCGCTTACTTGAAATCTTGGCTGCTGGTCGCAAACCCTTGCACAAGCACTTAGAATTGTTGCCCAAAACATTTGCCACCGAAGAAATTCGAATAGACGCTAGTGATGAAAAGAAATTTGATATCGTCAAACGCGCAACGAAATACTTTGTGGATGAAGGCTACGATGTAAACACCATCGATGGTGCACGCATAGAATTCCCAGATGGATGGGGACTCATTCGCGTATCCAACACCTCCCCTATGCTGGTGATGCGCTGTGAAGCCGATTCCAAGAAGCGTGTGAAAGAAATTCAGACGTTATTGGAAAAGAAAGTTGCTGAATTTTCTTAAATAAATCTACTTATTGAATTTACCTTTCAAAGCCAATAATTGCTCTGAGAGTTGTGTATTCATGCGTTCTGGTTTTGGTGCTAGAGGTTGCTGACGCCCCTTAGCCTTTTTGTGATCACTGCGGTTTTTATTCTGTGTATTTTTTTGTGGTCGCTTGCCCCCGCCTTTAGTAGATTGGCTACGTTTTTTACTGTCACCACGAGCGCTGGATTTATTACTAGTGGACACCCCTTTTGAACGCGGCTTCTGCTTTTTTTGTGGAAGTAACGCTTTAATTGAAAGCGAGACCCGTGGCAATTCAAGGTCAACATCAATGACGCGCACTTTAACTATGTCGCCGACCCGAACAATTTCCAATGAATCACGCACAAAGCGGTTTGCCAATTCTGATAAATGAACTAAACCATCTTGATGCACGCCGACATCAACAAATGCACCGAAGTCTGTTACATTTGTAACAACCCCTTGCATATCCATGCCAACCTTAAGATCTTTAACTTCTTCTACCCCCTCTAAAAATTCAGGTACAACAAATTTCTTACGCGGGTCGCGGCTGGGTTTGAGTAACTCACTTACGATATCTTTTAAGGCAATATCACCGATGGTATCTGTTTTAAATTGTTCAATTTCAAGCGTATTGAGTTGTTCGAGATTGCCGATCAATTCTGCAGGGGTCGTTTTTAAGTACGCGGCAATTCCTTCAACCACATCATAGGCTTCAGGGTGAATGGCTGTGGCATCCAAGGCATTCTCAGAAGAATCGATACGCAAGAATCCCGCACATTGCTCAAATACACGTGGTCCGATTCCGTCGACATCCATCAATTGCTGCCGGTTTTTAAACCCGCCCAATTCATTTCGATGTTTGACAATATTTTGCGCGGTGGATAATTGAACACCACTCACATATTGAAGCAGAGGCACTGAAGCGGTATTTAAGTCTACGCCCACTTGGTTAACACACGAGACCACGGTGCGGTGAAGGCCTTCGCGCAATGTTTTCTGATTCACATCGTGTTGATATTGGCCCACCCCAACACTACGCGGCTCAATCTTCACCAATTCAGCCAGAGGGTCTTGCAATCGACGGGCAATTGAAATTGCCCCGCGTACAGTCAAATCCAGTTCAGGAAATTCTTCTCGGGCGACCTTAGACGCTGAATATATGGATGCTCCGGCTTCATTCACCAACACACAAAAGCCCTTGGATATAGAGGGCGTTTTAGCTATCAACTCTTTTACAAAATTCTGGGCTTCACGCGACCCGGTACCATTCCCAATGGCAATGGCCAATACGGAATGTTTTTCCCAAAAGCCCACCAACGTTTCTTCTGCTGCTTTGATTGCATCAGTAGAGGCTTGCAAGAAGATGGTTGCATTCTCTTTAAAATTACCCATATCGTCGATCACAGCCAATTTACAGCCCGTACGAAGACCAGGGTCTAAGCCAATCACAGGGATTCGCCCAGCAGGTGAAGCGAGAAGAAGGTTAAAGGCATTGTCTCGGAACACTTTTATAGCATGATCGTCGGCATTCTTACGTGCCTCGCCAACCACTTCATTTTCAATGGATGGGCGCACCAAGCGTTTATAGGAATCCTCAACAGAGGAAACAATATGCGGTGCGTAACTCGATTTGGCATCCTTCACATACTGTTCTATTATTTTTTTCAGTAAATCGTCCTCATCAAGAATCACTTCCATTCGAAGTGCCCCTTCTTTCACGCCCCGCAATATAGCGAGTAAACGATGCGAAGGTAATTTCTTCATCGGCTCTTTAAAATCATAATAGGCTGAAAACTTTGTCTTTTGCCCTTCGGATAATTTGGTGGAATGCGCAGCCAGGAAACAGTGGTCTTCCATACAAGTGCGTACCATCGTACGGGTTTGGGCATCCAATGATACTTGTTCGGCAAGTATATGGCGTGCACCTTCCAGCGCAGCCTCTACGGAAGCCACACCTTTGGATTCATCCACAAATGTCGCTGCAAATTCTTCAATAGGCCTCTCACCTTCAACTTGGTGCCAGATAAAATCAGCGAGGGGCTCAAGTCCTTGCTCGCGTGCGACTGTGGCTTTGGTTCGCCGTTGTTTTTTGAAGGGGAGGTATAAATCTTCCAGGTGATTGCGATCCCAACATTCATTGATCGCTTTCTCAAGTTCGGGAGTGAGTTTATCCTGTTTCTTGATCGTATCCAAAATGGATTCACGGCGCTGAAGCATTGCGATATAGAACAAGTTGGCTTCAGATATTGATTCCAACTGCACTTCATCCAATTGACCCGTTGCATCTTTTCGGTATCGCGCAATAAATGGAATTGTCGATCCCGCATTAAGCAACTCAACTGCTGCCTTCACTTTTTCCGCTGGCAAGGAAAGTTCCTTTGCCATACGTTCAATTATTTCTTCACTAACCATTAACGTACTCACTCCAAACTACATTTAAAAATATTTACTTTAGTCTAACAAAGTTATCCCGCACAGACAACAAGAGAATGATCAAAACTACTTACCCTAAAATATATTCTAGGGCACTAAAACGGACTCTTTTACTCCATAGTGGCTAGTGAACTGAAGCTCCAATGTTGTTCCTGTGGAATGCTGATGGGCGGTAACCATTGCTGAAGACAATTGAACACTGGATTGCCCCTTCGGGGCTATATCACTTAGCACCTGAGTTTCAACGGAAAGTTCATCCTTCATGACTGCTAACTGAACATTGCGCAATGTAAATCCTCGTCCATTCACGATAGCAACACGTGCATCTTTAAGGCTTACAGAAGCATCTGCATAGGCATTACGAAACGCTTGAGCCACGGCAGGATCGACATTCAACTCAGCATCCAACCAAACACCTGGATGATCGTCAGAGGAAGGCCCCATATAGAAGAAACCACCACTCATACCTTGCTTAAGCCCCCACTCGAAAAAGGCTTCGATGGCCTGTACAGCTGTTGAGGGAATCGGTCCTTGATAAGAATTATACTCCGTATAAAAAACAGGTTTTCCCTGTGCTTTCATCAACTCTATACTGCGTTGAATCAATGGTTGGCGATCGGCAGGTGTTTGGTCTGGACCAAAATAATAATTAATCCCGACGGCATCCTGCCCTTGCCAACGATCTTGGCCAAACAAATTCGCATAATGCACTGGTCGACGTGATATGGGATCCATTTGCTCATAGACTGGATATAAATTCTCCAAGAAAGCGGTGGTATCACCCGTAATTTCATTGCAAGAGTTCCACAACAGCACCCCAGGGTGATCACGATACTCAACGATATGCGCAGCTGCGATTTCACGAGCCTTGAGCATTAAGCTTCCCTCTTGGCGATATTGAATCTTTTCGGTGGAGATGACACTAAAGGGCGCTAAGATGGTCCAGAGCAAATCTTCTTCTTCCGCCATTTCCACTTCCCAAAGCGGTGGATAATCACCACGCAGCGTATTGAACCCTAAACCTTTAAGTGATTGCATCATCTGACGAGTTCGTTGTGGATTTTGGCTATCCAGAGAATGCACATTTACGCCCTTAACGATAAAGGGTTCACCGTTAACCAGCAGTTGTGCATCTTCTACCTTCACCACTTGAGCTACGATATGCTTTTCGTTAATTTCAGCCCCTTCACGCCAACGGATAGTGTAGTGCCCTACGGCTGGACGAAGTTTAAAGGTGTGTAATTGAGAAACACCTAATTGTTGGTCCTTTTTTTCATTTTTCCATGTCGCCAAGATTTCATCATTGTGCACTATTTCGAGAGAAATAACATTGGTCAATTTTAAAGTCAGATGTGTCTCATAACGATTATTCCCCAAGGGATGTACAGACAGCGCATTGGTTACTTCAATCGATTCATTTACCTCAGAATCAGTATCATCCGCTGTTAGCTTTTTCAATTCTTGGCGCGCCTCTTCAACATCACTCAATCGACGACGGGCCCTATCCATATCGTCATTTGCAATTGCTTCTGCTGCCAAAACTAAATGTGCGGCTGCAGCATCGTAATGATATTTTATGGATGGACGCGAATCCTTTTTAAATACACTTAGATTTTTGGTCAAACTCGCAAGCCGTTCTTGCAAAGGATCATTTTGAGTTAAACTAAATGTGCACGTGGCCCCTTGCACATCGATTTCAGAACGGCCACTTAACTTCAATACCCTTAAAGCCGATTGTCCAAGCACGATTTGCGCACCAAAGTCCTTGGTTTGGGTTGGCGTAATTTCAAGCTCCAAGATACGACCACGGTTTTCGCTTTCAACCGTATAACTTTCTTCAAGATCATTTTTATCAGCAAATAACCATAATGGAATATATTTAGGTGTAACAAATCGTTCTTGAGCAACATACAACCATGGCTTCCTGCGTTTTGGTGCGCCAACATCAACGCCAAAAGCAAAGTGCGCAATTTGCACATGCCCTGAACCTATGCGAAAACCCAATCGGGTCCCTTTGGACATAAAGTTGGGTTCATCCAGTTGCCAAGCTTCAGGCTCATCCAAATGTGCAGGCCAATATTTTGCCCGCACGCCATTTTCATGCACTTCAACTTTTTGCCAAATCCAATTGGTTATGTTCCACTCATCCGTAATTAGGCCTTCGCCAGAGCGTTCACCATGAGCGCTTTCTTTTCCATCCGTCCCAATGGCTCTGAAATGGATACCCGAATCGTTATCTTGCTCAAACCACACATGCGGGCGCATAACTTTTGTATTGTGTTCTATGGAAATATCCTGTGGATAATCGGCACGAAATGAGAGAATTCCATCTCCATCGTAATCCTTCGGTTTCATTTCACGATACAAAACCAATAAGGTACCATTTGTTAAATCTTTACCTTTGGCTAAAGCCAAAATTTGCGTACCCGCGACATCCAATACATTGGGACCAAAGCCTGGTGGGGCATTTAACAAACGGGTAGTACGTACTTCCCCATCCCCAGCCATATCGATAATATCCCAAGCGCCTAATTCATCCACCGGCATAATTTCGCCTGAAGCTGTCCAAGTACTCATAAGCGTAATCAAACCAACAGCCAACATTAGTCTACATGTATTCATTATATTTGTTCCTACAATTCACTTTAATACACGGTTGATTTATTTTGTATAGGAAACAGGTGAAGTCAGAAGTATTCCCCACAAAACGTTCTAACCATACACCAAAATTACCGGGAAATGCACCTCATTCGAGAGAAATTAGACGCGCTTTGCCCATAAATTTGTGTTGAGGTTTTACCGGGAATCTGTTTTTAGCTTCTTTTGTCTCAAATATGCTAAGATAGACAGCTAAGTTTTGAGCGATTACGATTTTTTTTGAAAGGAAGTCAATCGATTTATGGAAAAAGAAAAGGCTATAGAACTGGAAGGTATCGTCCTCGAACCACTTCCGAATGCCATGTTTAAAGTTAAACTGGACAGTGGGCACGAAGTGCTTGCACATATTTCCGGCAAAATGCGTAAATTCTACATCCGCATCCTGCCTGGTGACAAGGTTAAAGTTGAAATGTCTCCATACGACTTGACCAAAGGTCGTATTACTTACCGCTACCGCTGAACCGGAATGGTGAGCCATTCACCATTCCTAATCGCTTTATCTTCTAGGTATCCCTTACTACTGCTTCAATAATGACACAGTTGGCATCATGACCATCACACCTTCAGTATTTAAGAGTTCCGCGCTTTGTAACATTCGATACACTTCTTGACTTCGTGCAGGCTCAAAGGTGTTAAGCAGTGCCATCAGCCGTGCAGACTCGTGTGAGGCCCCTAAGGTTTTTTGCACTTTTTCTAAGCTAAATACGGATTCTTTTTGTACATCAAGACTCAAGTCCGCTGGGCTGCCACTTCCCCCATTACCTAAAAATTCCTCTTCGAGTAATTCACCAAAGGTTTTGATTTTAGGAATCGTACGCACACGATATTTGCCTTTCAAATTAGCCAATTCTGCTGCATGGTCAATTGCATCATTCAATCCGCCTATTTCATCTATCAGCCCTAAATCCAAGGCTTGGCGACCTGTAAACACACGACCACCGGCCATAGACTCTAAATCCTTTTTCAATTTATCGCCCCGACCTTCTGTCACGTGATCCTTGAAAGTCGCATACGCGGCACCCATTTGCTCTACAATTTGTTGACGCTGAAATTGATTAAAGGGTTCTGCCGTACTCATCCAATCTGCATTTGCACCACGTTGGTATGGATGCCAGTTGATCCCCAATTCATCCCACATACCTGTGGTCACAATTTTTCCACCTACAACACCGATAGACCCTGTAATGGTGGTAGCATCTGCATAAATAGCATCGGCACCGCAGGCAATATAATATCCCCCACTCGCAGCTACACTGCCCATTGACACCACAAAGGGTTTCTTTTCATTTAACAATTCAGCTGCACGCCAAATCACTTCACTTGCAGTTACTGAACCGCCTGGTGAATTAATGCGCATGACAACGGCTTTAAGATTGCGGTCATCAGCGGCTTCTTCCAGTGCCTTACGCACAGTCCCGCTAAATGCCCCTGAACCGTAGCCCGGCATGATATTGCCTTCGACATATACAATCCCAACTGATTTAAGACCGGATGAGCCCGAAGATGATGATGAAACAAAATCTTCAAAAATAGACTCAAATGGTGAAGTATCGGGGCTACTTCCATCCCCGGGCCCATAGTTGTTCTCAATATAAATGTCTTCCCCGTACTTCTCTTTCAATAAGGACAATAAATCGTCTTGATACATGCAAGAATCGATTAATTTTACTTTCGCTGCATCCTCTGCCGTATACGGTCCGATATCAAGCATGGAACGTACGACTTTTCGATCAATACCGCGTGATTCAGCAATCATCGCAACACTGGAAGAATATAAAGCATCCATCATCCAGTTCATGGCTTCTTCAGCTTCTTTACTGGGCCCATTGAGCATCATCGTCTCACCGGCCGATTTATAATCACCTATGTGAACGATATCGGCCTCTAAACCAATCTTAGCCAAGCCATCTTTAAGGTACATGCCTTCTCTGTACATACCACTCAAATTCAGGAAACCAGTCGGCACCACATTGATATATTTTGCCCCAGAAAGCATAATATACGTTGACATCGGTAGCATAGCTTCCTCGATATGAACGTAGACATCAACACCGGATTCTTCTACTTTATTGATGGCATGATAGATTTCTTCCATATGCGCCATACTCGGACGAAAACCATTAATAGTGAGTACTAGGGCCACAACACTATCATCATCCTCAAGGTGCTCTAAAGTATCCAATACAACACGAAACGAACCGGGTTGTGCACCAAAAACACTAAAGGGATCTTCTCTGGCCGCTTCGGTCAGCGCCCCAGCTAAATGAATATGAACAATCCGATCTGAATCATCGACATAGTATTCATTGCTTGCCCCTCCCGAAGCCATACCAATCAACATGATAATGACAATAACAGGAGCCACAAAAAAACTAAGCCCTCCTAATATAATTCCGCAATTTGCCAGACCATTACCGCTTAAATGTTCCTTGTGCTTAATATCCTGCTTCGCAGTGAAGCCTAGAATTAGAGCGGGGAGACCGGTAAAAATCCAAAAGAGCATACCAGCTAAGCCCAACAAAAAAGACATAATGGCTTTACGCGATGTACGGGGTTTCTCCGGTGGCTTTGGCCGTTGTGGATTCGATTGATACTGTCGTCGCACTGGCGGAACCGCCGGGGTTGCAGGTCTTTGTGGGGTTGGCGCTTGATAATCAGACATAAAGGTTACTTCCTTTGAAAGTACTTAATTTATTACTTTTCACGCTACCATAGTCTTACGTGATAGCGCAAGTTGACTCATCTGTTCTGCTGGACTCTATGTATCCCCCTTTGCTATACTATACACTCTTCCAAACAGGTTAATATTGGGGAATAATTCCGCCCAAAAACCTGTTAACAATGGAAATTTTGCCCAAAAACTCTTAAACTATAAAAGGAAACTCTCATGTCAGTACAAGTTACGCAACCGGCTCCAGAATTCACCGCTACCGCCGTGATGCCCGACAACTCCTTCAACGATAGCTTCAGCCTGGAAGATCTCAAAGGTCAATACACAGTGCTGTTCTTCTACCCACTTGACTTTACCTTCGTATGCCCTTCAGAAATTATTGCATTCGATAAAAAAGTAGACGAATTTAAATCACGTAACTGTCAATTAGTTGGATGTTCCGTTGATTCACATTTCTCTCACTTGGCTTGGAAAAACACTCCCGTTAACCAAGGCGGTATTGGCAACGTTCAATTCCCACTCATCGCTGACTTGACCAAGCAAATCTCCCGTGACTACGGTGTGCTCATCAACGATGCCATCTCCTTGCGTGGACTCTTCCTTATCGACAAAGACGGCATAGTACGTCACGCACTTATCAATGACTTACCATTGGGCCGTAACGTAGACGAAGCCATTCGCGTTATCGATGCGCTTCAGCACACTGAAGAACACGGCGAAGTATGCCCTGCAAACTGGAACAAAGGCGACGATGCCATGACACCAAGTGCTGAAGGTGTTGCTTCTTACCTGAGCGACAATGCATAAGCGTTAAAATACTATTGATTCATTAGAAAGTCCCCAGTACTATAGGTACGTACTGGGGACTTTTTTAATTTCGGAGTCATATGCGAACCAATGTCACAGACAATGCAGGCGCTGGGAAATCCACTCTCGCCAAGCACATCGCCCAGACGCTTGATATTCCGCTTATTGAAATAAATATTCTACTCTGGTTGCCCGGCTAAGAAAAGCGCTCCCCTGAAGAACTGGGTAATATCCTCCCCCCCCTTCTCCAACAAGAGTCCTGGGTACTCGATGGCGTCTCTAAATTGGTACGTGATCACGCCGATTACATCATTTTTCTTGATGTGCCCCGGCGCGTGTGTGCCTGGCGGTGTATGAAGCGAAATTGGAAATATCTATTCCGCTCACGACCAGGGCTCCCTGAACATTGACCCGAATGGCGCATCGTCCCCACCCTCTACAGAATCATTCGAAATTTCTCCCAAAATGTGCGCCCTGCGATATTGGCTGATATCCACAGTGAAACTTCCGCCAATTTAATTCTGAGTTCTGAAAGCCACATGATTCATTAGAAATATTTCTAGAGCAATTATAATAAACAACGGCCCGAAGCTATGTGCCTAGGGCCGTCGAAATTTAAACTATGATTCATCGAGCAATCTACCAGCTAGCAGGACCTTCGATTTCAGAAACTTCTTCATCGGGAACCACTTTGGTGTGGCATTCGTTACAGGATTCCATAACGGCGATGAAGTTTTTCTTAATGACATCGTATTCCGATTTTTCTTTGATGGATGCAGCGAGGGCGTTGGATACGGTATGCGATTTCTTTACGCTTTCCATCCACTCAGGCTTATCCGTGATACCTTCTTCGCTACGAATATAGAAAAGGTTATTCATTTCAGCCAAGTTAGAAGCGGCCATCGTGAGTGAACGCCAGTCTTTACGTTTCTCCGGAGCGTTTTCTACTGCCAATTTTAATTCTTCAAATGCAGGGTCAATCATATAGCTCATCAAATTATGTGTATTCAAGATGGGTGTTTGACCGCCTTCAGCGGCATTGACTTTAGCATCCCATTTAGCATCGATAGACAGTACATTGTAGCTGGAAACTCCGACTACGACAGCTGCAATTGCTGCTACTAAAGTTGTACGATTCATGTGTAATACTCCTTTAAGGATATGGGTACTGATTTTTTAGTGCCCGTTAGTTTAGTACGCTTCGGCTTGCGCTTGTTGTTTTATTAAATTGAGGGCACTACCAGCTTTAAACCATTCAATCTGCCCTTCATTATATGTATGATTTACAGTGATTTCATCACTGGACCCGTCAGCATGATTCAAGACCACGGTCAACGGAATACCAGGAGCGAATTCTATCAGTCCAAGGATATCGATACTGTCGTCTTCTTGAACTTTATCGTAATCCGATGGATTCGCGAAGGTTAGTCCGAGCATTCCTTGTTTCTTCAAATTGGTTTCATGAATACGCGCAAAGCTTTTTACCAACACTGCACGAACTCCTAAATGGCGCGGCTGCATAGCAGCGTGTTCACGCGATGATCCTTCACCATAGTTCTGGTCACCAACTACTATAGAACCAATTCCTGCGGCTTTATATTCACGTGCTGTCGCTGGTAATTCACCGTATTCACCGGTCAATTGGTTTTTCACTTTATTGGGATCACCGTTCACAAAGTTGATAGCACCCGTCAAGGTGTTGTTGGCAATATTGTCCAGGTGACCACGGAATTTTAACCAAACACCTGCCATAGAAATATGATCCGTTGTACATTTACCTTCTGCTTTAATCAGCAATTTCATACCTATGATATCAGTGCCTTCCCAAGGAGCGAAAGGTGAAAGCAATTGAAGACGCTCAGAACCGTCAGCAACAATAACATCAATTCCACTACCGTCTTCCCCCGGAGCTTGGAATCCAGGATCATCACATCCAAAACCATTGGGCGGTAATTCTGCACCCGATGGCGGATCCAGTTTCACTTGCTCTCCATTTTCAGCCGTCAATGTGTCAGTGGCAGGATTAAATCCTAAGTCACCGGCCAACATCAATGCTGTAATCAATTCAGGCGACCCAACAAACGCGTGGGTTTTAGGGTTGCCGTCTGCGCGTTTAGCAAAATTTCGGTTAAATGAATGTACGATGGTATTTTTCTCGTGTTCATCTCCGGATTTATACCGTGCCCATTGACCGATACATGGTCCACATGCATTGGCCATAACCACACCACCTACAACAGCGAAATCGTCGAGCAGTCCATCGCGCTCAACTGTTGCACGTACCATTTCAGAACCCGGAGTGATTGAAAATTCCGCTTTGGCTTTAATGCCTTTATCCGCCGCTTGACGAGCAATAGAGGCTGCACGAGCCATATCTTCATATGAGGAGTTGGTGCATGAGCCAATGAGTCCCACTTCCACTTCAAGTGGCCATTCATTTTTAGTTGCTTCTTCGCGCATTTGCGAAATGGGTGTATAGCGATCGGGAGTAAATGGGCCATTCAATGCAGGCTCCAATGTATCCAAATCGATTTCAATTAATTGGTCGTAATACTCGGATGGATTTCCCAGTATTTCAGGGTCAGAGCGTAAGTGCTCACGAATAGCGTTGGCAGCATCCGCTACATCGTCACGGTCAGTCGAGCGCAGGTAGGCTTCCATCGCGCCACCGTATTGAAAGTTAGACGTTGTTGCGCCAATTTCAGCACCCATATTGCAAATGGTGCCTTTACCTGTACACGAAAGTGCGTCGGCTCCGTCACCAAAGTATTCAACAATTGCACCAGTACCACCTTTTACAGTAAGAATACCCGCAACTTTTAGAATAATATCTTTTGCAGACGCCCAGCCACTCAACGTACCGGTAAGTTTTACACCAATGAGTTTAGGGAATTTTAGCTCCCACGGCATACCAGCCATCACGTCTACTGCATCAGCACCCCCAACACCCACGGCAACCATACCCAATCCACCCGCATTTACGGTGTGAGAGTCGGTACCAATCATCATACCGCCGGGAAATGCATAATTTTCCAACACTACTTGGTGAATGATTCCAGCACCAGGCTTCCAAAATCCGATACCGTACTTACTCGACACGGAACTTAAGAATTCATACACTTCTTTGTTTACGTCATTCGCAACTTCAAGGTCATTGGCTGCCCCTACGTTGGCTTGAATCAAGTGATCGGCGTGAACAGTAGAGGGTACAGCGGCTTCTTTTTTACCGGCTTGCATGAATTGTAACAGTGCCATTTGGGCAGTAGCATCTTGCATGGCCACACGATCAGGAGCAAAATCGACATAGGATTCCGCACGCGAAAACGGCGTACTTGGAAGAGCATCCGCCAAGTGCGAATAAAGGATCTTTTCGGTAAAAGTTAAAGGGCGGCCTAAGAGATCGCGAGCTTTCGCAATTTTCGCCGGATATTCCGCATACACCTTCTTTATCATTTCAATGTCAAACGCCATGATCGTCCTCTTTTCTAGATTGAATGCTCAATTTACTCAGGGAGTTCCCTTCAAATCCACCCAAAAGGTGTATTAAAGGGTCATCATAATACTAAATACAGTTGTATTCAGGCAACTTTATGGCGTTTTTAGGACTGTTGACGAGAAACAAATTGTGCCAAGGAATCTTTGGACTTTTGCATCAATTCTTCGGATACACCCGCAGCGCCTTTTACTAGGGACTCCAACCGATCCAGTTGGGCATGCAGTGAGCTCTGTTATGATGGAAGGTATATTGGACGCGAAGCAAGACCTCGCCCATATGGAAGAAATAATTTATGGGTATTTCCCCGATGAACTAGATGAATCCAAAATACCGGATCTCTCTCAACACATTAAAGACTCCGGGATTTCCATCATTGCAATACTGATTGCCTATCACAAAATAATCCGTCAAATTGATAATATTGAATCGATGATCAATTCTTCAGGCGTCTCAGAAGTACCAACATTGTTAACCAGAAGTTGGCAGGCCGAAAACAATACCTATTTGAAACGATTTAGCCCCGAATCAAATGATTCATATCTACCCCCTTCTTTTTCATTTATTCATGAGCTCACCAAAGCGTTTCATGAAGCAGGCATCCCTATTTTAATGGGCACAGATGCTTGTATATCAATTGTAGTTCCGGGCTATTCAGCCCATGACGAGCTAAAAGAATTGGTCGATTCTAGGCTAAGCCCATATGCTGAAATGGCTTATGGAACCCGTGAAACGTCCATATTTTTAAACGCAGAACATGAAATTGGCACCATCGAAGTGGGAAAAGGGCTGATCTCTTGTTATTAAAAGCCAATGCGATTGAAAACATTGAGCATACGAGAAAGATCGAAGGCGTGATGACACGAGGAAAGTGGCTCCCCAAGCAATAGTGGCTAATCTTCCTAAACCAGCGGTCCTACTTAAGTTGACACTGTTTCCTGGCATTTGGTATTATGCTGAACTAATTTGGACTCTAGCACACCCCGACTGTGCCTAAACATAAGTATAACTATTGGAACTAAAGGATAGACATGGCTAATCTCAAATCCCAAAAGAAGCGTATTCTCACTAATGAAATTGCTCGTCAACGCAATGTTAATATACGCTCTCGTATGAAAACCTTCATCGCAAAAGCCGATGAGGCCATCGATGCTAAAGATGCACAAGCCATCAACGCTTCACTTTCCCCAGCTCTTAGTGAAATTGATTTAGCCAAGAAAAAAGGTGTGATCCACGCCAACAGTGCTGCGCGTAAAAAAGCACACTTGCAACATGCTGCGGCTGTTGCCCTTAAAGGCTAGTCATACACTCGACTTAATCTAATTTTAACCGCAAGCTTTCTGCGCTTGCGGTTTCTTTGTGCCTACTTGTCAATTGAATAGATGTACATGATAGATGAATTGTCATCGGGAATAAAATAGAGTTTCAATGTTCCATCGGCCTCAACATTTACGTAAAAAGGGTTTTGATTCATCACTCGACCCTTTTGGGAGTACAAAGAAATAGGTGCTGTCCATTGAATAGTCCAATTGCGTGTATCCACTAAGGCCAATCCCCCCACCGAGACCTTGCCCACAGTCTTATTGGGGCCTCGATATCCACTCACCCCACCCATGATCAAGAAATCGGTTCCTCGTAGCCATTGCCCATCCTGATAATCAATAAAATGGTTCGGATTCATGACTTTTTCTGGAGTATCTGGCTTCTTAACCGTGCCTTTCCGATTAAGTGCCCATCGATATATCCGCCTAGACCCCCAACTCACCCCAATAAGCTCCTTGCGTGATGGAACAGAAACGATCCCACCGATATGGTCATTGAATCGAAACATTTCTTGGGCATCAAATGAAACTGGGTCTACACGATAGATGATCGTCGAACTATCGGGGCGGTATTCCGCCACCGCTACCCAAATGTATTTACCATCAAAGTCGATACCGCTGGGATGATAAGCACGGCCGTCACCCAACTCAAGTGTACGCAACAGTTTCCCATTCATATCCAGTTCGAAGAGATATCCATGCCCCTTGCCTTCGCGCTTATTGATCGTTTCCACCGACGATAGATAAACTTTTTCACCGATAATAGTCATTCCTTGTGGGTGATGCGTGACAAACGACAACGATACGTTTTTCTCCAAAGTGAAATCTGTATCTTGACCGATAGATTGAAGCGAATGGAGCCAGTTGGGCTCTTGTGCAATTACATTTGGGCTCAGAATAGCCACTAAGAACGCAATTAGTACCACTGGAGTATTTAGAGACTTCATATAACCCTACTTTCATCAAAGTTTATGAAATTAGCATAGATCGTTGCATAAAAATACGCTATACTTATCTGTCGACTCAAACATTACTACTCGCAACTGTAAAGGAGCAATTCATGCGGATTCAACTTCTACTGGCTTCGTTCATCGTAGCTTTAACCCCTTTTGTCGCCTCGGCAGCCCCGAATGTCGCTGAAGGCCAATGGATCAATCTCTTCGATCAGGAAACCACCTTTGGCTGGACCAATATCGGCGATGTCGAATGGACTGTTAAAAACAAGACGATGAAATACGACCCTGATAAAGGTCGTAATGGTATATTGACCTCGGTCAATGGTACTGGTGGTATGCTCGCAACCACGAGCCCTTTCACCAACTTTGAATTAAATGCACGCATTCGCGTAAGTCCAGGAGCCTCTGCCGGCCTGGTGTTTCGTGCTGCTTTAGGTGGACACCCCACCGAAAATGGTTCATCCATCGTATGGTTAGCTACAGACAAAAAAGATGAAGCTGAGTTTAAACAAATTCATGTCGTGGCTAATGGGAAAGATGTGAAGATTACTGTCGACGGGAAAAAACCTGAAGAAGTGAAGTTGTATGGCGATAAGCATGAAGGAAGTGTTATCGGCGAAAACACCAAAGGGTACATTGGCATTCTCTACCACCACAATCAAAATGCGGTTGTGGAAGTATCCGAAGTAAAACTTCGTCCATTAGTCCTCACTTCAGTATTTGATGGCAAGTCACTTGATGGCTGGAACATCATTCCTGATCGCCCTTCAAAATTCACCGTGATTGATGGTGCACTCAATATTAAAGACGGTAATGGCCAAATCGAAACCGTCAGACAATACAAAGACTTCGTTCTTCAACTCGATGTCATTGCGAACGGTAAAGAATTAAACAGTGGTGTTTTCGTTCGTGGTCCTGAAGGCATTTTCTGGAAAGGCTACGAATCTCAATTGCGTAATCATTGGCAAAAAACGTTCCGCACCAAACCTGTTGATTATGGTACCGGTGGGAACTACGGTAACCAATACTCACGCATCGTCATCCCGAGTGATGGTGAGTGGTTTACCAAAACGGTTGTGCTGGATAGTAACCACATGTCCGTATGGATCAACGGTTACCAGACAAGCGACTTTTATGATACCCGTGTCGTCAATAGTCGCAGCGATGGTAAATACGGTTATGTTTCCAAAGCCGGAACTATCCACTTGCAAGGCCATGACCCAACTACAGACCTTTCATTCAAGAACATCCACGTTCAAGAAAACTAGGCTCATATATATTAAAACGCCCCCGCGATTCGTATAGAATTGCGGGGGCGTTTTTTTATCTAGCTAATCATTCGAAGGTTTAGGGTTGATTTGAACTTCAAAAGCCCAATCATCGTCTTCATCTTCCACCACTTCGATTTCAGGAGTGAGGGATACATATATATCTTCACCTCGCACCTCAAGTAAATGTCTGCGCAATGGGGCTGAATTCTGATTCAAGCATTCGCCACTACGGATGTTGTATATCCATCCATGCCGAGGGCAACGCACTTCATCCCCTTTGAAAGGTGCACATGTCAGATCGAAGTTATTGTGCTTACAGCCAATTTCAGTTGCCCAAAAGGTACCATCCGGATCTTTTACAATGGCTAAAGGCTTAGCGAAAATGGAAAAAGATTTAATCCGATTTTCGGTAAAATCCCCCACCTTGGCGAGTTTAATAAATTGGGGTAATGAATCATTCATGACCAGAATCATACCATGTGTACCGATATAGAAGACACTCCAATAGTGCATTTTATAGGTCAAAAGCTTTATGATACCTGACATTCATATCCAATAACCTACGGAAGTCCTTCATGAACCTCGAAGATATAGAACAAAATGCCTTAACGTACCTCGGCCAAGTCTCCAATCCATTGGTCCAGGTGTCGGTATTGTATGACCACGTTAAATCTAAATCGGATGAAGAAATTTTTTCATTGCACGACTTCACAGAGTTTCTAAAGCAACATATACTCATTAAGTTCATGGACCCTTTATCATTGACCAACAGTCAAGTAATGGCTGAATCATTAGAAGCATCCGGTCTAACATCGGCCCCATGCGCGATACTAGCCACACTTGTGCCCAGTTCACAGGACTTAGCAGCATCTATGGTGGAGCAATTATCTTCCATGACCGCTGCACTCTCCGCTGCATTGGAGGAAGCACGTTCCATCGGCGATACTGAAAAAGCCCACAACATCTACAACACCTTAAAGCGCATAAAGGCCCTTGAGGAAAAACTCATTTCATTTACAAAGTCATCCTAGCAAAGCGCTCGCTGTTCACAAGACGTCTTGTGCACATGCACTTCATGACTTTCTAGGCATAAGCTAAATCCACGTTTAGAAATTGTTTTTATCAGCTTATCGCGCTTGGGAACAATTAGCTCTATAGCTTTTTTCAGTTTTTGCTTTTGAAAATGAATTTGATTCTGTTCAACGATACTATTCCCCCATAATGCTTCGTAAATATCTTCATACCCCACACACTGCCCAGCATGTTCCGCCAACAAGTAGATCAACTGATATTGATTTTCTTGTAACCGAATCGATGCACCATCCAACATAATCTCTCCTGGCCTGGTTTCATCAACCAACAGAACGGGCGCTGTGGATTCAGGTACTGCAGTATCCCATCGGGGCATAGTTTGTTTGACCGGAGCTTGTTTTTGAATTACACGAAACGCATTTTCTTTAATCTGCTTGACTTCATCAGACGTCAGCCACAATTCCAGGACGCCCGCCGATGCCTCGACGAGCGCCTGGGGGGTGTGGAGTCCTTGTTCAACAAGGGCAGAGATAGCCTTGCGAGAGATGCCTGCTCCCACCACAGGGACTAATGTTAGGGCTTCTTCTTGTACCCCATGCTTCACTCGCAAGGCCAACGATTCCAGCCTAGACACGCATTGCTCATAGACACCTGAAGCACGCGCAATGGAAGCCATCGCTTCCAGCAGCCACGCGTGTTGCCCAACTAAGCTCAATACCTGCCCTGCCATCGTTTTATATTTCCGCTCAATTTTTCTCATTGGCCATTGCTCAATCCATGCTTGCAATATGAGCGCAGCCTTTACTCCTCGTATATCTTCAAAATACTGGGTACCGCTATCGTTGCAAAACTGACTCAGTGGAGTGTCATTCTCTGCACAATATTCCGGTTCATGTTCACGCAAATCGTCGAGATAGCATTGGCTTTCATATTCCGACTTATATAATGAGACTAAATAATTCCGTCCATCTTCACTCAGTGCTGATGCCAACAACACATCCAATTCTGTCCAGTTGCGATTTTGAGAATTCCGCACCCACTCTTCCATCGATTGTGCCGTCGAAAGACTCACGCCATTGGATGCCACTGCTGATCCTAAAGGAGTTGCCTGTAATGACCCGGCTTCGTCTTCTATCATGATGGTTCCAGAATCAATTCCCCGGAACAGGGCTCTAGAAACATGACGCTCAACCTCTTCAATTGTATACTCTTCTTCCCAGACCCACTTCCCGGTGATGGTCTCAGAGAAAAAGTCAAACAACTCTTGCTCACAGGTACACTGCAAAGAGGCCACGAGAAGGAGAATTTCATTTTCCAACGTTTCCGGCTCTAGGCGCGTTTGTATTGCTTCTCGATCGCCTTGAATATAACGTTGCCACAAGGTTTCTTTATCATAAGCACTATTCGCAATTAATATCGAGCGTCCAAATGCAGCTTCGCTCCCGTACCGACCCGCACGCCCTCCCATATTTTCGTATTCACAGTGCAATATAGGTACTTTCCATGGCATCCCTAAGCGTTTGTCATAACACCACTTTTCAGGTGAAATAAACACATTACACGTCGGTAAATTCATTCCTACTGCCAAGGTGCTTGTGGATACCAAAATCTTAAATTCCTGATTTCGATACCCTTCTTCTACGACGGCTCGCTCTTCAGGAGTCAGATCTGCGCTGTGAAAGGCTACTCCTGACTGTAAGGTTACCAGTAACATTTCCTGGCAAACTGTTTTTTCCATTCCAGCCAACACTTCCAAGGCCATTTTCGCTGGTTCACCGCCTATTTCTTCCGCAAGGCGCTGTGCACCATACCGTGTTTCATGTTTTGATTTTACAAATACTAGACAACTTTCCCCCTTGGAGGATAAGTCGCGAACTGCCGAAACCAATACTTCACCGGAGTTATCATCGCTGCATATATCGCCTAGGGTTTCTTCCGCCTCGCCGTAATCATTATAGGTACAAAACTGAAAGGTTCCGTTATGCAATACCCCATAGCGTAACTCAACGGGACGGCGATCGTGACGAAGTAAACTAGCCCCCATCCAATCCGATAGTCGCTCTGCAAATCCAATCACGGCAGACAAGCCAATCATACGACAAGACGACTGCTTCAACCGGGTTAAGAGTAGTTCTATCCCACTCCCACGTTCAGGATCCGATAAAATCTCCAGTTCATCTGCAATAACCAATTCCAATTCGGCCACACGTTCAGGCCGCCTAACCAACAATTGAATCAGCTTTTCATACACAACGATAGCAATGGAAAAATCACCATTCTCCAACAATGCATCATTTTCTCGGTGATCCCGCGTGGATATAATCACCTTTAAACCATAATCTGAGTATTTCTCTTGGAAATCTTTATACTTTTCCTCTGCCAAAGCTTTGAGTGGAACCAGGTATATCACCTTCTTTCGACGCAAAGCTGTTTTAATAGCCGCCATCTCTCCGATAAACGTTTTACCAGAACTGGTCGGTGCCTGAATAAGCAGGTTACTATTTCCAAATAAATCATGCTCTTTTAGTGATTTGGCTTGCAATGGAAGAAGATGCTCACTTTCATTCTTTTTCCAAATATCCACGATTTCTGGGGGTATTCCAAGTTGTAATAGTCGATTCATAAGTCCAGGCTCCTTATAGCTGATTATATTTTCAGTATACTTATTTTCCCCAAAGCTGTCAAGTATAAAAATCATTGGCTATGCAAAATTGACTTTAGTAGACCGTGAATATATGATGGTTAGCATTGCGCAGGAACTCAAGGAATGACCATGAAAAACGAATCTAAAGTCTTTACTAGCGGTGAAGTTGCAAGTATTTGCGGGGTTTCTGCCGATACTGTTTCCCGTTGGTTTGATTTGGGAAAAATCAAAGGCTACCGCTTAGGAACCGGCGGTGATCGCCGAATCCCCTATGCCAGTTTACGCCGCTTCATGACCACCCATGGCATACCACTGGATCGTTTAGACAACAATGAACAACGTATTCTAGTCGTGGATGATGACCCCTACTATCTTGATGTCATTCCGGCTTTACTCAGTAATACCGGCGAGTACACCATCTCAGTGGCCTCCAATGGATACGATGCTGGTGCCTTAGTGGTAGAAACTAACCCCCATGTTGTAATTCTCGATATTCAACTGACCGATATGGATGGACGTATGGTGTGTGAACGTATCAAGTCCCGCCCCGAAACCCAAACATCACGCGTTTTAGCGATTTCAGGGTTTATTGATGATGCTAAAGTTGAAAATTTAAAAGAACACCGTTTTGATGCGTATCTAAAAAAGCCCTTTAATGATGAAGAATTGAAAGAATCGGTTTCCAGTTTGTTCGAAACCACGCCCTAACCCTCTGCACCGGAGCATTCCATGCCATCGGTATCCAATACCTTTACGCCTTGCCTCCCAGACTTCACCTACCTTATCGTCGGAACCGGATTCTCAGGGCTGGGCATGGCCATCTCCTTAGAACAATCCGGTGAACGGGATTTTTGCATACTTGAACAGGCTGATGTAGTCGGCGGTACATGGCGCGAAAATACCTATCCCGGCTGTGCATGCGATGTTCCCTCCCATCTCTACTCCTTCTCATTCGCCCAAAATCCCAATTGGTCACGCTCCTTTTCCCCTTGGCATGAAATCAAAGACTATTTGATTCGCATCACAGGTGATTTTGGGGTTTTCGACCGAATTCGCTTTAACACCAAAGCCACAGAATTTCATTATGATGAATCCAACAAGCTATGGTCAGTTCACTTAGCGTCAGGCGAACAACTGACGACCCGATTTTTAATCATAGGAACAGGTCCGTTAACTAGCCCTCTCATTCCCAAGTTTCCCGGCATTGAAGATTTCCAAGGCGCTGTGATGCATTCCGGTCAATGGAATCATGAGATCAGTCTGGAAAACAAAAACGTGGTCATCATTGGTACTGGAGCCAGCACCATCCAAATCGCCCCTGCCATTGCAGGATCAGTCAAAAAGCTCCATATCATCCAACGCACACCGCCGTGGATATTCCCGCGTAAGGATCGAGCGATAGCCTCATGGCAAAAAAAACTCTTTCGTACATTCCCCTTCATACAAACTATATATCGAGGACTCATTTTTGCCAACAATGAAGTGCGTGGACTTGGGCTCACACGCCGCCCTAAATTGTTAGGCATAGCGAAAAGATTGGCACTCAAGCATATACAAAAGAGTATCCCCGATCCCGAATTACGTGCACAGGTCACGCCCGACTATACCATCGGGTGTAAACGAGCCTTACTCTCTGATGATTACTACCCGACCCTGAGTCGGGATAACGTATCGTTACAGTTGCATGGGATAGATCGCATACTCCCTGATGGACTCATGCTCGACAACGGTCAACAGATTGACACCGACGTCATTGTCTACGGAACAGGGTTTCACGGCAACAAGCCCCTCGTGGGCTTGGAAGTGTTTGGGAAAAACGGACGCAGCTTACAGGAAGAGTGGAACACTGAGAACGGCGCCGAAGGCTTTTACGGTACCTGTGTATCCGGTTACCCCAATCTATTCACTTTAATGGGCCCTAACACAGGGCTCGGGCACAATTCAGTGGTCATCATGATTGAACTTCAAATCCGTCTTATACGGCGTCTACTGGAATTCCGTCGGCAACACCACGCAGAATCGGTTGAAGTAAAAGACGATATTCAATCTGCTTTCAATAAACGCATTCGCAACGAACTCAGCAGTACCGTATGGCAAGCCGGAGGCTGTCACAGTTGGTACCAATTGTCCAATGGAAAAAACGTCGCGCTTTGGCCCGGCCTTACTATAGATTTTAAACGGGAGATCAATCGCGTTTCGGATGATGACTTCATCTTCACCTCGTCAACCCCATAAAAAAGAGTGAGAACAGCCCAAGGCCATCCTCACTCTTAAATATCATTTTGGTTCGCTAAATATTTACTTCACTTTACGCACAGGATGTGTCTTTGGGAAGTCTTTAGCAATGGCAGCAGCTTCAGGAGTCGTTGCAGGATGTCCCCAACCACCGACACTTGCGTCATCTTTGAAATCGTTTACGATGTTATCATCGCCGGAAGCACTTACACCACCGGGTACATAGTCAAGCTCAAGTGCATGACGCAATTTCCATGCAATGTTATGGTCAGCGGTTGAGCTGTCACCACTTACACCGATAGCACCGACCAGCGTACCCTTAGAATCGTACAAAGGAAGTCCACCACCGAACACATTAACGCCACCGATTTTCTTACCAACCATAGGGTCATTATCCATGCCAATACTCTTTGAATTTCCACCATACGCAACAGCAGTATCGACAGGATTACTGTGTTGCAAACCGTAAAGGCTTTGACCGGGTTGAGTCGCGGTGAATAAGTTAGCGGTAGACAATGCCAATCCTGGAAGACTAAACGCATTCGCCGTGTTGGCTTTTTGAGCCGAAATTACACGACTACCAGGCCATTGATCCCCACGGTCATCGCCCGAGAAAGCAACCACTTTCACAACGCCATCGCGGTCTACTACTGTTGCCCACATATTCAAGCCGAATCCGCCATTTTTTTCAGCCACGACTTTTTTTAAGGCCGATTTAACCGCAGCGTGCTCTGGTAAGCCTTGAGCAAATGCAGGTGCAACCGCCAATAAGGCCACAGCTACAGCCGTAGTCAACATAGATTTAAAACGCATAATAAGAATCTCCTTGGTGTGTTAGATGTTCAGTGCGCATAATCACGCAATAGGTAGGTATGATCTCATTTATTCAGCAGATATTCAAGTAGTGAAATGAAGACATTATCCGAAATAGGGTGTCTATGCTATTATTTCACCTGATTTATTTACTGTTTATAGGATTTAACCATGACATTTTTATCCATTCTGACGGTACTTCTCATCACCGCTCCCACTGAAACGCCTCAGACTATTCGCATTGCCACCTACAATATCCATAATACTGCAGGCACCGATAGAGTAGTAGATGTGCACCGTATCGCTCAATTAATAGAAGCCACCGAAGCCGATATCGTATGCCTACAAGAAGTGGATCAACATGTAAAACGCAGTAAGAATCTTGATATCCCCAATATTTTAGCCGACATATTAGATATGCATGTCGTGTATGACCCGAACCTAACCTTAGGCGAAGGAAAATATGGCAATGCTATCCTCAGCCGATTTCCTTTCATTTACAGTGAGAATATCGCTCTGCCCAATCCGCTCAATAAAGAACCCGGAGGTTGTCAACGTGCAGACATAGATCTGGGTGACAACAATATGCTAACCGTATAGAAAACTCATTTAGTACTCAATAAGAGTGAACGCCTTACTCAACCCAAACACATCGTTAACGATATGAAAGGCAAAAATCCTCTAATTCTTGTTGGGGGTCTCAATGCTGTTGTGGGAGAAGAATCCATTACGACCTTTCTTTCACGTGTAGTTGATTCACCTACAGCCATGGCATCCCCAACGGCCCAGATCCCAATCGAGCATCCAATTCACAACACCATACATACCGTGAATCCCCAAAACGAATTGATTACATCATGAATGCTGGCTTAGATTACCTTATGTATTCGGTGTATCACTTCTCCCAAGCTCGAGTGACCTCCGATCACTTGCCTGTAGTGGCTGATTTCAGACTACCAACTATCAAATAACCCCATAAAATCAACTACTTTCCTTGCCTTTACCCCCAGTTGCGGAGTACACTATCCGTTATTGTTTAACACGATCCACTTGGAGAATTATCATGGCCAAGAAGCCTGCTAAAAAAAACACTAAAAAGAAACCAGCATCCAACAAAACCTGTGACGATAAAATGCGTCAGTATTCATCGCACATCACCGAGACCGCCGAACGCGCACCGGCCCGTGCTATGTTGCATGCTGTTGGATTTACCGATAAAGATTTTAAGAAACCCCAAGTCGGGATTGCGTCCACCTGGAGTATGGTCACCCCATGCAACATGCACATTGACGATTTGGCCGACAAAGTCGAAACGGGTGTAAACAAAAACGGCGGTAAAGGTGTACAGTTCAACACCATCACCATTTCTGACGGTATCTCCATGGGTACCGAAGGTATGAAATATTCTCTGGTATCCCGCGAAGTCATCGCCGACTCCATCGAAACCGTAGTTGGATGCCAATGGTTCGACGGCGTTGTAGCTATTGGTGGGTGTGATAAAAACATGCCCGGTTGTTTGATTGCTTTGGGCCGTTTAAATCGTCCCGCCATCTTCGTATACGGCGGTACCATTATGCCCGGTATCCATAAAGGCAAAGACGTAGATATCGTCTCCGTATTTGAAGCCGTTGGTTCACATGCCAATGATAAAATCGATGATAAAGAATTAAAACGCATCGAAGCCAGGTCCATTCCAGGTGCCGGTTCTTGTGGTGGAATGTATACCGCAAACACCATGGCCTCTGCCATTGAAGCTTTAGGCATGAGTCTTCCTGGCAGCTCCGCACAAGCCGCCATCTCCAAAGAAAAAGCGAAGGACTGTACCGAAGCCGGTAAAGCCGTACTCGAACTCGTCAAGAAAAACATCTGTCCAAAAGACATCATGACCAAGAAAGCCTTTGAAAACGCCATTGTCGTATTAACCGCACTCGGCGGTTCCACCAATGCCGTTCTCCATATGATCGCCATGGCCCACAGCGTAAGCGTAAAAATTTCCATTGATGACTTCACCCGCCTCGGCAAGAAAACGCCTGTATTGGCTGACCTCAAGCCCAGCGGAAAATACGTCATGCAACGCCTCGTTGAAATCGGCGGCATTCAGCCCCTCATGAAACGTCTGCTCAAAGCAGGACTTCTTCACGGTGATTGCATGACCGTTACCGGAAAAACTCTTGCACAAAACTTGCGCAGTGTAAAAGACTACCCCAAAGGACAAGAGATCATTCGTCCTTTCAAAGATCCCATCAAAAAAGACGGGCACTTAGTTATCATCTACGGTAACCTCGCACCCGAAGGCTCCGTTGCCAAAATTTCCGGTAAAGAAGGCTTAAGCTTCACCGGTAAAGCTAAAGTATTCGCCTCCGAAGAGGACGCTCTTCAGCGTATCCTCGACGGTACCATCAAAAAAGGCACTGTCATCGTCATACGCTATGAAGGCCCCAAAGGCGGACCCGGCATGCGTGAAATGCTCGCCCCCACTGCCGCAGTGATGGGTAAAGGCCTCGGCGAAGACGTCGCCCTCATCACCGACGGTCGATTCTCCGGCGGTAGCCACGGGTTCGTAGTCGGGCACGTAACTCCTGAAGCCCAAGCTGGTGGACCAATCGCCCTCATCAAAAACGGGGACAGCATCACCATTGACGCAGAAAAACGGGTAATGAATCTAAATATTTCAGCCTCCGAAATGAAAAAACGTAAAGCTGCCTGGAAAAAACCCAAGCCACGCTACACCAAAGGAGTACTCGCCAAATACGCCTCTTACGTGGCTTCGGCTTCCGAAGGTGCAGTCACAGATAAGGACTTGGGTTTATCTTAGACCACAACATAGTGTGGTTTTTGACAAAACAATAATTGACTTTTGACTCCATTAATTATATGATTATAGAAGTCATGGGGGGAATTAGGCATAAATGACGATGTTAAAAATGATCTAACACTGAAAATTGAAGAAGAAATAGCTTTCGCTTCCGCCATAACGGCATTAACCTTGGCCATTGCGAAAGATAAAAGCGAAGTTCAATCGACTCGAACGGAATATCGCTTGAAAGGAAAGCAAAACGCCATCGAATCCCATTCTAATCGCATGGCATAGTAACGATATAGTCGGCACAGTTTCCGGCGAAACAAATGTGAATTATCTACACAGCAGTGGGAGGCTTTCTTACTCGCTGCTGTATATTTTTTAAAAACAGCAACAACTAAATAGAGGTCTAATCTTATGAAAAATCTATCTCTCACTCGTTGGTTGAGTATGGCTATCTTTGCCTTGACCCTTTCCATCTTTACCATGGGATGTGCTGGTGACTCCGGCTCCAATGAAAACGAAGCTGAAGTACCAGTTGAAACGCCAACCCCATCTGATGATGCTAAGGCTGAAGACAAAGCCATACCTGCTGAAAAAACTATTGAAGAACCAGCCCCTGCACCAGCACCAAAACCGGTTGCGGAAGCTACAGTAGCGGCACTGGAAGGTACGGTAACTCTCAAAGGCACTCCGCCGGTGATGACAGAAATCGCCAACATCAATGACCCTAAATGCCACACCATGCACGGCGATAAGCCCCTAAAATCCGACCGCGTACTATGTGGCGAAAATGGTGGACTGCAAAACGTATTCATCACCATCACCAACCCACCCGCTGGCGACTACCCGACTCCGGAAAAGCCTGTCATCTTGGATCAAGTTGGTTGTATGTACAGCCCTCACGTCGTGGGTATCCAAGTCAATCAAGATCTCGAAGTACGCAACTCTGACCCCACCATGCACAATGTTCACCGCATTGCACGCAAAAACGGTCAAGACAACAAAATGCAAATGCCTAAAGGCAAGCCTATCATGGCAAAATTCACTGAAGTTGAAGATCGCATGCGTTACAAGTGCGACATTCACCCCTGGATGATGTCTTATGTATTTGTAAAAGACCACCCCTTCTTCGCCGTCACCGATGAAAACGGACAATTCCAAATCGCTGGATTACCCTCAGGTGAATATGAAGTCAAAGCTTGGCACGAGCACTACAAAGAGCAAACCGGTAAAGTCACCATTGATGCCAACGGTGCCGGCAGCATCGCCTTCAGCTACGTAGAAGAAGGCGACGAATAAGACTCAAACTACAAATTAGATTTATCGGGTCTCTTGGAGTACACTCCAAGAGACCCTTTTTTATTGTTTAATTTGGAAGTAGCGATCTACTTCTTTAAGCCTATAGAAACAATCTTCCTAGTTTTTATTCTTATGCTCGATTGGCTAACAAGAGAAGAGGGTGGAGAAAAGAGATATATTTATACTGAGCAAGAAACACATATGGGTCTCCCCTACCAATCCATGCGCATAACTATACAGCCCGCCTTGGAACAAAATGGCTGAGGTCGTTTGAGTAGCGATTTCATAGCGCTCTGACACATCCGCTGCATGCAATAAATGCGAAAGCATTCGAATAGAAAGGGTATTGGGATATTTAAAGGTGGTTTCAGGCGGAAAAGATTTTTCCAACAACTTACTCGCTGCATTGCACCATGCCTTTAACCATTTCTCCGGCATGCTTTCATGCAAGGCATGTTGAATGGAAGGATTCATGGTTAATCCATTTTCAACTTCCTGAATTAAGCCCAGTCGCAATAAGGAGGCCAGCAGCGACAACATGGAATCCTCACTGCTTAATGCTTCCAGCAATTACGGAGTCAATACATCTTCGACTTCTTCAAAGAAAAAGTACGGAATGTCATTTGGATTCATGAAACTGCACAACACCAAAAAGTCTTTGGCAATGGGGTCATGTTCCTATAAATAATTGAGGGGATAGCGCAGCACAGTCTTGAGTCCATCAATTGCATCGGGGGCCTCTATATTCTTTAAGGCTTGCAGTAAATTCAACGCCAGTAGACTCCCTTCTAACGAAGTACCGGTTAAATCATCTCCCAATGTCAATGAATCGTATCGAGGATTCATGTGTCCTGAACTCATCAGGGGTACGGTGATAATCGATAGTTCGTTTTCTTCTTCTACCGCAGTGGACGAAATCATAATGATATGAGCATCAATCGACTCAGGGAACAGCGATTGAATCCCCTCTACATCTTCAACATTGTCAAAAATTAACAACCAACCAGCATGTGTATTTAATCGTTCTTGGGTTTCTTCTACAGAATGAAATCGGTAAATATTTTCGTCCTGCATCATATCCAAGGCTGTATACAAATGAGTATATTGAATAATACGTGCGACCTCATCTGAAGTATCCACCCACCAAACCATCTGGTAATCTTCAGCATGTTGATACGCATACTCACATGCCAATGAGCTGAGTCCACTCCCCGGTTGCTCACTCAATCCAGGAACCAAGATGCAGACATGCTCAGCCTCAAGGCTGGCCTGAATCTCATTAAACTGCGCAGTACGATCCAGCCATTGGGCTATGCGGGTCTCCCGTATATTCCACACAGGGGACAATTTACCGCTAGAATTGGCTACTTCACTTATACGGGTAATGCTCTCCATTTAGACTCAATCCATCTAGACCTGAATATACTTAATTCTCGAAAATTACTTAATCTTGAATATTCTTATTAAAAATCTTACCATATTTCTGGTATACTCTTTTCAATTAGCTTTATATAAGGAAAATTTCTATGAAGTGCCCAAATCATTTATTGACCAATGTAGCTGGATACTGTGCTGTCTGTGGTATGTTTGCATGCGAATCGTGCTTAACAGTCCATAAAGGCAACAAATATTGCTCACGGCACTATAAACCCATTGCAGACAAACTCAAGGCCGAAGCTCAGTCGGCCGCAGTACGTAAAAAACACGGTCGACAACATCTGGTTGTTCACTATACAAACGGCAGCACCGCTCAAGGCATCTCGCGCAGTATGAAGACTCGAGAAGCCGGTTTTTTCCTGGAAATCGAAGACAAAAAGGGTGTGTTAACGGGCGAAACAGAACGCATTCAGTTTCGCGATATTAAATACATTGCCAATGTTAAGAGTTATTCCGGGAAATTTGATCAATCAGAACAACACCCCGAATATAAGGCGACGGGGTCTCCTGTGGTTGTACGATTTAGGGATGGCGAAGTTCTGGATGGTACAACCATGCATAACTACGTTACCAATGAACCCCGCTTCTATATTATTCCCCACGACCCCATGTCAAACAATGTTAACACCCTTGTTGAGCAAGCAGCGATTGAGCGTGTATTCACTCCCGAAGAATACGAAGCCGAAAAAGCTTTAGCCAAAAAACAAAACGTCCAACGACGAAAAAATGACTCCGATCTTCGCCACCGGCAAGCTGATGAAGATGGGGACGCTGAACTTCGCGAGTCCGATGCCACCGAACCCGAATTAAGTCAAGAAGAATCCATGGGCGACTTTTACTTTGAAACCCATAATTACCCTAGCGCTTTAGAGCAGTATGTTATGGCACGGAATAAAGCGCCCCATTCTGTACGTCTACGTAAAAAGGTTACCGTATCCACATTAAACATTGGTATTCAATTCATCAAATCCCGTGAATACCCAAAGGCCTTGGAATACATGGAGCAGGCATTGGAGCTGGAACCGGAAAATCCGCATGCCAAGAAAAAAGCCAAGCAATTGCGTAAAACGATTGATAAAACCGAACGCCGAATGCGGGAATACTATGCAGAACAGAAACGCAAGCAAAATTAGCCAATTCTCGGCCAATTCACCCATAATGCTCATAAAATGGTGCTGAAAAAATATATTTCAGCACCATTTCTTTGTTTTGCAGCGTTTACGTTAATTGTGTTATAGTATAGACCGAATGAAATACGGTATTTCCCAAAAGGTATGGTTGAGTATTGGCTCAAACGTAGGGAACCGGGCTAAGCATTTACAAGCTGCGGTGAACTCTTTAAACCAACATCCATCCATCAACGTACATACGACTTCGTCGATATACGAAACACCGCCTTGGGGAAACACCAAACAGTCGGCATTTTACAATGCCATCGTAGAGATCGGGACGGCCCTTGAGCCGCTTGAACTCCTGAATGCGGTGAAGTTGATCGAAAGCCAACTGGGTCGACGCTCAGGACCTCGATGGGGGCAGCGTAACATCGACATAGACATTGTGCTCTGGGAGGACGTAGCAGTTTACACCGAGGCATTGACCATTCCTCATAACCATTACTGTGAGCGAGCCTTTGTATTGGTTCCCCTACACGAAGTGGCTCCAACCCTTAAGGATCCCGACAGCGGGCACTCCATTGAGGCGTTATTGGAAACGATTGAGGACAAAGACCAAGTGCATCCAGTGGCCGACACGCTACTCATCCCAAACACTCCACATTCGAATAAGTAATTACTAGCCACTGAGCCGCTCCGCTTGGAGCCCAGAAGGGACCGGGACGGCACGATACGTCACGGTTCAGGAGGTCTACACATGCCACGTATGTCAGTTCCAAGTTTTAAGGAACGCAAACATTCAGGCGATAAGTTAAGTGTACTTACCGCCTACGATTACCCGTCTGCCCGGGCGATGGATGAAGCCGGAGTAGATGCCCTTTTGGTGGGCGATTCTTGCGCGATGGTATTAATGGGCCACGAAACCACCTTAACCATTACCCTCGATGAAATGATCCATCACACCCGTATGGTTTCCCGTGGAGCCGAAAATGCTTTGGTGATTGGCGACATGCCCTTTATGTCCTACCAGGTTAGTACTGAAGATGCTGTACGCAATGCTGGCCGTATGGTAACCGAAGGCGGCGCACACTGCATTAAACTGGAAGGTCCGCCCGAAATTTTGGGGGGTACCATCACTGCCATTCAAAATGCAAGCATCCCTGTCATGGGACACCTTGGACTTACTCCCCAGTCTGTCAATGTTCTTGGCGGATACAAAGTCCAAGGTCGCGATGATGAAAGCCGTGCCCAATTAATGGAATCAGCTAAAGGTTTAGATGCCCTAGGGGTCTTCGCCATTGTACTCGAATGCATACCGCCTGATCTCGCTGCGGAAATAACCGCTGCGGTATCCTGCCCCACTATAGGTATTGGCGCGGGAGCCGCTACTGACGGTCAAGTCCTGGTCATGCACGATATCTTAGGTTGGGGCTTCACTAAATTCACCAAAACTTTTGTCGACGTGAAATCCGAAATGGAAACAGCGTTTTCTCACTATGTAAGCGAAGTTCAATCTGGGACCTTCCCCACCAAGGAGCACGAATTCTCATGATTATCATCGATTCCCCAAAAGTCATGCGCGACTGGTCACTCCAACAACGTGCCAAAGGCACCAGAGTCGGCTGCGTCCCCACCATGGGCGCACTACACGACGGACACCTGAGTTTGGTTAAGGCTTCAGTCGAAAGCTGCGATGCCACCATTCTCACCCTTTTCGTAAATCCGGCCCAATTCGCTCCACACGAAGACTTTGATCAATACCCACGCACCTTCGAATCCGATTGTGCTAAATGCAAAGCTGCAGGCGTTGATGTCATTTACGCACCAAAGGCTTCGAGCATGTATCCTGAACACTATGCAACCTACGTGGAAGTCGAGCGACTACAAGAAGGCTTATGTGGCATCATGCGCCCAAATTTCTTCCGCGGTGTAGCAACAGTTGTCACTAAACTATTCAATGCTACCCTGCCCGACAAAGCTTTTTTTGGATTAAAAGACAGACAACAATTCACCGTCATTAAACGCATGGCCCGCGATTTAGATATGGGCATTGATGTGGTCGGCCTACCCACCGTACGTGAAGCCGACGGTCTGGCAATGAGTTCACGTAACCAATATCTTAGTGTGGAAGAACGAACACGCGCATTGTGTATAAGCAAAGCACTCTTCGTAGCCGAAGCAGCTATGGCCCAAGGCGAGACCAGTGCCAAAACCATCCTGCATGCTGTAAAAACGACTCTGGCAAAAGATGTAGACGAGATAGATTATGTATCACTCGTGGACGGAAATGAGATGACACCTGTAACCACCATCAACGGCCCCGTCATGCTTGCTGTGGCAGTACAACTCGGCAACACGCGCCTCATCGACAATATTCGATTTGAACCCAATATACCAGCTTCTGTAAAACCTGCACGAGAAGGAAGTCTGTCATGTTAATTACCATGTTCAAAAGCAAAATTCACCGCGCTACCGTCACTCAAGCCGACCTGCAATACCGAGGCAGCCTCACCATGGATCGCGATCTCATGGATGCATCAGGCATGCGTGAATATGAACAAGTCCAAGTACTCAACATCACCAACGGCCAACGCTTCACCACCTACATCATCAAAGGTCCACGAGGTAGTGGAGTCATATGCTTAAATGGAGCATGCGCACGCTTAGGTGAGATTGGCGATAAAATCATTGCCCTCACCTTTGCTCAAATGACCCCTGAAGAAGCCGAAACCTTCCGCCCCATAGCTGTCCATGTGGATGAAGCCAACCATATCACTGAAATCGCAGAAGCGAATCTTAGCCCTCAGGAATTCCCCGCAGGCGTTATTTGATGCGAAATATGCATTGATGTGGTAAAATTCAGGCAGAGGGGATAGCTGTATCTATTTCAGATGAACTTAAAATAGCCAAATGTGCGCGGTGCTCTCTGCTTTTCGTACGGATCAGAGGTGAAGTGTGCCATAGCTGCGTTGAGGCTGAAGAAGAAGATTATCTGGTGATTAAAGAGGTGTTTCGTGAAAACGATGGCCTCAATGTGACCGAAGTGGCTAGATTAGCCGAGGTCAGCGAAGCCTGCATATTGCGTATGCTGAAGCAAGGCCTTATCGTCAATGAGCAAGTCGACAATGAGGTTAAATGCGGTCGATGTGGATTACCCGCCGTCAGTACACAACAACGACTCTGCGGCAGTTGCCTCACTTCTTTGGACCAAAAATTTTATAGCGAGTTCAACGAAGCCAAAGATCGTATCGAAGAAGCCGTGCCATCGGACAGCGTCCACGTCATGCTGAACAAAAAACGAAAAAATCGTCGCCCCCGAACAGCTTTAGACTCACCTACTTCACGGGCGAGCTATATTTAACGTTTGCACTCCTTAAAGTGTTACAATCTCCCCATTCTGCTGGACCATGCGGATGGTCTGCCAACCCTATTAGCGACAAAGGATATTTGTGTTTATGAGTGAAGTACGCGTACGTATTGCCCCATCCCCTTCGGGATTTCTCCATATTGGAACCGCCAAAATTGCCCTCTTCAACTGGCTCTATGCCCGCCAAACCGGTGGAACCTTCGTGCTGCGTCTAGAAGACACTGACGCCGATCGCACCGAAGAAGAATTCGTTCAAGCTATGTGTGATGGGTTTAAATGGCTCGGTATCGATTGGGATGAAGGCCCCGCTTTTGGCGATGAGCCCCAAAAAGGCGACTTTGGCCCTTACCGTCAATCCGAACGCAATCAGCTCCACCGCGACGCTGGACAAAAATTATTGTCCGAAGGCAAAGCGTACCGTTGCTTCTGCACCAAAGAAGAACTCGACATCGAACGCGAACGCGCACAAAAAGAAAAACGTCCCCCACGCTACAACGGAAAATGTCGTGAACTCGATGCTGCCGAATCCCAAGCCCGCCATGAAGCCGATGTACGCAACGTCGTGCGCTTCAAAGTCCCTGAAGGACAAACCATCATCGAAGACCTCGTTCAAGGCACCGTCGAAACCCAAAACAAAGAATTCGACGACTTCGTCATCCTCAAACCTACCGGCGATCCTATCTTCCACCTGGCCGTAGTCGTCGACGACGGTGACATGGAAATCACTCATGTATTCCGTGGCGACGATCACCTCACAAATACTTCCCGCCATGCCATGCTCTTCGATGCACTAGGCTACACCCGCCCCATCTTCGCCCACCTCCCCATGGTGCTCGATGAACAAGGCAAAAAATACTCCAAACGCCTCCATGGTGCCAACGTACTCGACTGGCGCGAAGACGGCTACTTACCCGAAACGATGATCAACTATGTTGCCCTGATGGGCTGGTCGCCAGGCGATGATGAAGAAATCTTTACCCGCGATGAACTGGTCAAAGCCTTCTCTGTCGATCGCTTAGGTAAATCCGCCGCGAAATTCGACATGAAACGCCTGCAATGGATCAACGGTCAACACATGCGCAATATGCCGATTGAAGAGCTCCGGGATCGCGTCTTACCACGTCTAAGCGAAGCCGGAATCGACTACAGCGGAAAATCCGAAGAGTGGCTTACACAAATGGCGGCCATCTGCCAAGAAAAACTCAAGACTCTCAACGAAATTGTCGACTACACCGATTTCTTCTTCAAAGACATTAACGAGTACAACGCCAAAGCCGTCAAAAAGCAGTTCCAAAAAGAAGGCGCACTCGACCGTCTCGAAATCATCCTCGCTGTATTCCAAAATAACGAATGCACGACACAAACCCTTCACGACGCGATTGAAGTCGTTTGTGAAGAAAAAGACCTCGGCCTCGGCCAAATAAACCCACTCGTTCGCCTCTCGTTGAGCGGTAAAATGATGGGCCCCGGCGTATTCGAACTCGCCGAACTCCTCGGCAAAGACGAATGCCTCAAGCGTCTCGAAAACGCGATTGAATATGTAAAGGGATTGTAAGATGAACAAAGTAGTACTCGGCATCGATCTCGGCGGTACAGGCGTAAAAACGGCCTTGGTTAGCGAAGACAAAGTCATCCTCGCCCAAGAGACCCGTCCCACCCAAGCCGAACAAGGCCTCGACGTCGTCCTCGGCAACATGCTCGACTCCGCAGAAGCCGTGATAGCCTCATCCGGCATCGACCGCGCCAACATCCTAGGCGCAGGCATCGGCGCACCCGGTCCCTCAAACTGGCAAGAAGGCATCGTCTACAGCCCACCCAACCTACCCGGCTGGAAAGACGTCCCTCTCGCAAAACTCATGGCCGACCGCTTAGGCTTCTCCTGCTTTATTGAAAACGACGCCAACGCGGCTTGCTACGGCGAATACTGGATGGGCGCCGGACAAGACAGCACCAACATGTGCGTACTCACCCTCGGCACCGGAGTCGGTGGCGGCATCGTCACCCACGGAAAACTCCTGCGCGGCATCGACGGTACCGCTGGCGAAATCGGCCACCTCAAAGTCCTACGCGACGGCCGCCTCTGCGGTTGCGGTGCTCACGGCTGTCTCGAAAGCTACGGCTCCGTTACCGGACTCACCTGGACCGCACGCGAAGGCCTCGAAGCAGGCATTCAATCGACACTCACCGAAGCTTGCAAAGGCGACCTCTCCACCCTTACCGGGAAAATGGTATCCGATGCGGCAGTCGCTGGCGACGCATTCGCCAATGAAGTACTCGATGAAACTGCGACTTGGCTTGGCATTGGCATCTCCAGCCTCATCAACATCTTCAATCCCGAAAAGATCGTACTCTGTGGAGGCATGATTGCCGCAGGCGAACGCCTATTTAAACCCATTCGCGAATCCGCCAAAGCCCGCTCATTCCCCGTTCCTGCTGAACGCGTGGAAATCGTAGCCGGAGCCCTAGGCAACGACTCAGGAGTCCTCGGCTGCGCAGGCGTAGCCTTAGAACGCGCCACGGGAAATAGTTAGTTTCCCATCTAAAAATAATTAACACATAAGGGAGCGTCCATGAAAATACAGATCTGCCAGTCCAAAGAAGATCTCGGACAACACGCCGCCACCGAAGACGCCACCCTCATCCGTAAAGCCATCGCCCAACAAGGCCACGCCAACATCATCGTCGCCACCGGCGCTTCCCAATTTGAAATGCTCTCCGCTTTGGTCCAGGAACCGAATATCGATTGGCCACGGGTCACGGCCTTCCATCTCGACGAATACATCGGCATGCCCGAAACGCATCCAGCTTCATTCAGGAAATATTTAAAAGAACGCTTCGCAGATCAAATTCTCATAGGCGTCTTCCACTACGTAAATGGCGAAGGCCTCTACAGCCAAGGCGATGTCCATGGAGAATGCCAACGCCTATCCCAGCTCATTTCCGCCCACCCCATCGATGTCGCCTTTGTCGGCATCGGCGAAAACGGACATCTCGCCTTCAACGATCCCCCTGCCGACTTTGATACCGAGGAAGCTTATATCATCGTCAACTTAGACGAGGACTGTCGAAAGCAACAATTGGGCGAAGGGTGGTTTTCCACACTCGACGACGTTCCCCAACAAGCCATCAGCATGTCCATACGTCAAATCATGAAATCCAAGCACATTATCTGCAGTGTACCCGATGAACGTAAAGCCCACTCCGTCCAAGGCACCCTAGAAGGGCCCATTACCCCGACTCTCCCCGCATCCATGATGCAACAACATCCACACATCTCCCTATACCTTGACACCCACTCCGGCAAAGGGTTAAGTTCATAAAAGCTCAATAAAGGAGTAAAGGATGAAAAATACCGCTGTATTAATCATGAGTTTAATCGGATTAATGGCGATTCCAAATCAAGCCCAATCCCAAGAAAAACCCCAACGCCCCAACATCCTCTTCATCATGACCGACCAGCAACGCTGTGACGCACCCGGCATCAATGGAAACGACCTCATTCAAACCCTCAATATAGATGCCTTCGCGAAAAAGTCGACCGACTTCACCCACTTCTTCTTCAACTTCCCCGTCTGCGTCCCTTCCCGTGCATCCTTCTTCACCGGACGCTACCCCCATGCCCATAAAAATCGTGTAAACTAGCCCCTACTCGACAAATCAGAACGCCTTCTCCCGTCCTACTTGCAAGAAGCCGGATACACCACAGCCCTCGTAGGCAAAACACACCTCTACTACGATTTTTCCCCCACCCCCCAAGAAGTCCAACGCACCGGCTTCGACATCCTCGAACTCCACGACGGCGTATCCAAAACCGACAAACACTCCGCCTACGCTAAATGGTATAACGAAAACGATCCAAAGCCTCAAAAATATTACCGCGCCACCGCCCAAAGCCAACTTAAAGAAGGCCAACAAGTCCCCAAAGGCACCAACCCCTACCGCGCCCTCATTAAAGCTCAATACTCCGACACCGCCTGGAGCGGACTTAAAACATGCGAGTACATTGAACAATTTAAGGACAGCGATGAACCCTTCTTCATCTTCACCTCCTTTTGGAAACCCCACTCCCCATTCGAAGTCCATAAACCCTACGATGCCATGTACTCTGATATTGATATCCCCCTCCCCCTGCAAAAGCTCGTCCTACGCGGACGCCCGCTGGTATACAGCAGGGACCGTCAAAAACTCCAGTGGATTTACCGCAGTTATTACGGCACCGTTACCCATATAGACGATGAAGTAGGCCACATTTTAAAAACATTCGAAAAAACCGGACAAGCCGAAAACACAATCGTCATTTTCACTTCGGATCACGGCGACTAACTACTTGAACACGGCATGATGGGGAAAAACGCCTTTTTTGAATCCTCTATCCGCGTGCCACTGATCTTAAATATGCCAAGACACAACAAGAAATGCAGATCCGTTTACTCAATTGGCTCATCACCACCACAGAAACCGAACAAATCGCGCCTAGATGGCTGATTCCCCAAAAAACCGTCCTACATACTTGATCCTTCTTTTTCTATTATGTACAATATTGTCTACACAAACTAATATTCCTACATTTTTGTACAAAAGGACAATCTCATGGCCGCGCGAAAACCAAAGGTTCGCAATGAAGTATCCGAATTAACCCTTCTCTTTGAAATCAGCCAACTGCTTGATCAGACCATGGACTTACGCGATGTCGTAAACCCTATACTAAAATCCATCGCTAAACACTCCGGTATGGTGCGCGGTTCCGTTACTTTACTCGACCGCGAAACGGGAGAACTTGTTACCGAAGCCTCGCAAGGACTTTCCGATTCACAAAAACAACGCGCCCGTTACCAACTCGGCGAAGGCGTCACCGGAAACGTTGTACGATCCGGCCGCCCTATGGCCGTACCCAAAGTCTCAGAAGAACCCTTATTCCTCAATCGCACCAAGTCCCGTGAAAATTTATCAAAAGATGAAATCTCGTTTATCTGCGTCCCCATCAAAGTGGAAAACGAAGTCATCGGTACGATGAGCGCTGATCGTCTCTTCGATGAAGAAACCGGACTCGATGAAGACGTCCGACTACTCTCAATTATCGCCTCCATGATTTCCCAAGCGGTGCGCCTTCGCCAAGAAGTACAAAAGCATCAACAGCAACTTATGGCCGAGAACGACCGCTTGAAAGAAGAATTGCGCGATCGCTTCCGCCCCTCCAATATCATTGGCCGCTCCAATAAAATGCAGAACGTCTACGACATGATTGCCCAAGTAGCCCCCAGTGAAACCACCGTACTCATTCGTGGTGAAAGCGGTGTAGGTAAAGAATTAGTCGCTCATTCTATCCACTACAACAGCCCAAGAGCTTCTCGCCCCTTCGTACGCGTGAACTGTGGTGCTCTTCCAGAAACCTTGATTGAATCCGAACTTTTTGGCCATGAAAAAGGCGCCTTCACCGGATCGACAGCACAACGCAAAGGCCGTTTCGAAATGGCCAACGGCGGTACAATTTTTCTTGACGAAATTGGCGATCTCTCCCCCCATACTCAAATCCGACTCTTGCGCGTTCTGCAAGAACGTGAATTTGAGCGCGTTGGCGGCAATGAAACCCTTAAAGTGGATGTGCGTGTAATCGCAGCAACCAACCGTGACCTTGAATCAGCGATTGAGGAAAATGAATTTCGCCAAGATCTTTTTTACCGTTTAAGCGTCTTCCCGATTCACATCCCCGCTTTACGCGAACGCAAAACAGACATCCTCGAACTCGCCAACTACTTCGTGGAAAAACACGGAAAAAACAATCCCGTAAAAATTAAACGCGTCTCCACCCCCGCCATCGACATGCTCACCAGCTACCATTGGCCCGGCAACGTGCGCGAACTTGAAAACTGCATTGAACGCGGCGTTCTCATGAGTCAAGACGATGTGTTACACGGTCATCACTTACCTCCAACTCTACAAACCGCCGAATCCAGTAACACTGTAGTCCGTGGTACTCTCCAAGAAACGGTCGAACGCGTCGAAAAAGAAATGATCATCGAAACGCTTAAAAATGTACGCGGCAACAAATCCAAAGCCGCCAAAGCCCTCGGTATCACTGAACGCATCATGGGTTTACGGGTCGATAAATACAGTATCAACCCCAAAGACTACCGCAACGCCACAATCTAAAAGTGCGCATACCCCCACAATAGAATAGGCGCCTTTACCAATCAGACGCCCTATACGTTGTGGAGAGGATGCTGGTTTCCGGGCGGGCCTCATAAGCCAACTTACGCGGGTTCATTCATGCTCTATTCTCCAAAGACTCTACCCTTATGACTTTAACCAAGCGCAGATGTTAACTACATGGAGAGATTAAGAAAGAAAAAAGTGGTTCACTACATCGGGCGTTGCTGTGTAGTAAAAGTATCACGCTTCATAGCTGGAGAAGACAAATTCGCCGTGTCATCCGCAGTAGTTTCTGTAGGGACTTCAGGCGTCTTTTCTTCACTAATACCCAATGAAGACTGAAGTGTTCGCAATTTTAACATTAACTGATCAAAGTCTTCTTACAAGGATTGTTGATTAATTTGATATAAATCAAATTAATTTTGTATTTCACGACCAATTGACTCTACATACGACGAAGCAATCTGAGCAATAGGCTCCTCATTGGGACACTCACCTTTCTCATCCACTATATGTAGTACCGTGCACAGATCTGAAATCACAGGTTTTGTCCTTATTTGACTTCTCACCCAAAAATCCTCTTGTTCTTTAACTTTGATCTAAGTTTATTATTTTAACTTTCATGTAAATAGTTTTGGTGTTTTTTAATTAAAACTTGACTTTACTGATAAACTATGTCATGATTTGGATTATTCATTTTCCTGCATAAGCGAAAGCATGATTTTACCCCTGTAAAAATGCTATATTACTCGCTTCCCAAAACCGTGTCCCAGGATACGTGTTTCGTATAGCCGTAGTTTTCAGCAAAACCCAAGGAACCTTGGAATGAACCAACTTGATCAATTAGAAGCCAAAAGCATACACATATTGCGTGAAGCTTACCGCGAATTTGGAAATTTGTGCATGCTCTGGTCTATCGGCAAAGATAGCACCGTGATGTTGTGGCTAGCACGTAAAGCTTTTTTTGGACATGTACCTATTCCACTTGTCCACGTAGACACCTCGTTTAAGATTCCCCAAATGATCGAATACCGCGACAACCTTGCACTTGACTGGAACCTTAACATGGTCGTAGGTCAAAACCAAAAAGCGATCGCTGAGAAACAAACCTTCCCCCATGGAAACATCACTCGACTGGAATGCTGTAAAGCACTTAAAAGTGAAGCGCTTAAACATACCCTCTCCGGCGAATGGGAACGTAAGCGCATGAATCATACGACCAGACAATACGAAGTCGATACCAATACTAAGCCCTACACAGGCGTTATCGTTGGCGTTCGCTCGGATGAAGAAGGCAGCCGTTCAAAAGAACGCTACTTTTCCCCACGCGATAAATCAAACGATTGGGACGTAGACGATCAACCACCAGAATTATGGAATCAATATAAAACCGATTTCGCCAAAGGCACACACGTCCGCATTCACCCTCTCCTGGACTGGACAGAGCTCAACCTCTGGGAATACATCCAACGCGAAGAAATTCCATTGGTCGACCTCTATTACGACAAAGGCGAAGGTACACGCTACCGTTCCCTTGGTTGTGGACCGTGTACAGCATGTGTCGATTCTACAGCTAAGAATGTTCAAGATGTTGTCAAAGAACTGCGCAGTGGAAAATTTGCCAACATTGCTGAACGCGATGGTCGCGCACAAGACAAAGACGATGGCGGAAGCCTCGAAACACTTCGTCGCGACGGCTACATGTAGGCGCTCTGGACATTTCTCCGAAATATACTGCACTTACAGAAAGCGAATATAGATTATGAATACTGAAATGCTAAATCGCGAACAAATGGACGTCGTGATAGTGGGTCACGTAGATCACGGAAAGAGCACCGTTATTGGTCGACTTATGGCCGATACCAACTCTTTACCGGAAGGTAAGCTTGACCAAGTGAAAGCGATGTGTAAAGCTAACGCACGCCCATTTGAATATGCCTTCCTTTTGGATGCACTGAAAAATGAACAAGCCCAAGGCATCACGATCGATACCGCGCGCTGCTTTTTCCAAACAGAAAAACGCAACTACATCATCAACGACGCCCCGGGCCACATCGAGTTTTTGAAAAACATGGTAACCGGTGCTGCTCGTGCTGAGTCTGCACTCCTCGTGATCGACGCCAAAGAAGGTGTGCGCGAAAACTCCAAACGCCACGGCTACATTGTCTCCATGCTTGGACTTAAACAACTCTGCGTTTTGGTGAACAAAATGGACCTCGTCGATTACTCCGAGGAAACGTTTAATGCTATCAAAACAGAGTACACCGAATTCCTCAACCAACTCGGTGTAGAGCCCACAGCCTTTATCCCTGTATCCGCTCGTGAAGGCACCAACATTGCTGCAAGCAGTGAAAAAGAAATGCCTTGGTACTCCGGCATGACAGTACTCGACCAAGTCGACTCCTTCAGTAAACTCAAAGGCGACGACGATAAAATTTTCCGTATGCCTGTTCAAGACATTTATAAATTTACAGCTTCCGACGATGACCGTCGTATCTTAGCAGGTACCATTACCACCGGAACGATATCCCCCGGCGAAGAAGTCGTGTTCCATCCTTCCGGAAAAGAATCCACCGTTACTTCTATCGAAGGGTTTAACTGCCCCGAACGCGACACAATCGGTGCAGGCTATGCCACCGGTTTCCAAATGTCCACACAAATCTACATTAAACCCGGTGAGTTGATGGTGAAGAAATCCGACCCACAACCCAACGTTGGTCGTCGATTCCGTTGCAACATGTTCTGGATGGGCCGCCCCCCCATGGTCGCCAAAAAAGAATACAAGCTTAAAATTGGTTCCTCCAATGTGCCTGCTCAATTGGCTACAGTGAACCAAGTACTCGACGCTTCCGAATTGGAATCCGTGGAAAATAAAGGTCAGGTAGACCGCCATGATGTAGCCGAATGTATCCTCGAAACTGCACGACCGATTGCCTTCGATTTGCGTAACGATATTGAAGCAACCGGACGATTCGTCATTGTAGACGAACACGAAATCGCGGGGTGCGGAATTATTCTCGAAGCCCTTGGCGAAGAAAATTCAGTGCTCGACGAAACGGTTCAAAACCGTGAAGACACCTGGGAATCAGGACTTGTCACAATCGAAGAACGCTCCAAGAAAAGTGGAAACGTCGGAAAACTCATCATAGTACACGGTGTCTACGGTTGTGGTAAACGCCGCGTTGCCAAACGTCTCGAACGCGTCCTGTTCGACCAAGGTTACCGCACCTACTACCTTGGTATCTCAAACTTCTTCGAAAACTTAGACCAAGATGCACGCACACGCGACCAAGCACGAGAACACCACTTAGAACGCCTCGGTGACATGGCACGGGTGGTTACCGATGCGGGAACCATGCTCATCACAACGGTGACTGATGCCGATGATTTCGATATCGAAAAACTACGCCGGTTGAGTGCGCCAAATGAAGTCTTTGTGGTGAACATGGGCGAGAACAACTTCGATAAATACTCCATCGATATGGCACTGCCTTACCGCCCAGATACCGACGAAGCCGCAGATCTTATTGTAGCCCAATTGAAAGAGTCCGGCGTCATTCTTCGATAGCTAGAATTGAATAAAACAGCATTGGCCTGCGTCCTATTAAGGGTGCAGGCCTTTTAAATTTATAATACTCCTACGATTTCATAAGGGAGCATCCAATGATTAAAAAGTTTTTTCTCTCATTATATTCTTAGCTCTCGTAGGCGGCGTGGGCTACCTCGCTATGGCACCGAAGCGATTAATGGGCCAAATCGAAACCGCTATCCTTGCCGATGAAACTGAAAAACTTCAACACTACATCGATTTCCCTATACTACGCCAAAATATCAAAGAGCAATTCAGGGATAAGTTTAGCAATGAAACAGCTGAAGAAGATGAAAACCCATTGGCGGATTGGCTAGCAAAGTCGCAGATAAACTGGTTGATGCATTCGTCACCCCCAAAGGCGTAGCGGACATTATGAAACGCCATGCCCCCAAACCGGAATACGGTGAAGAACTCGCTTTATTTGCTGGCGCACGCTATTCCTATGACTCCCTAAACCAATGTTCCGTCTATCTCCCAAGTAATGACAGTAAAGAAGGTCAAATCATCCTTGAGCGTCGTGGAACAGACTGGGTTGTCATCAAACTCATTGTCGATGCCGAAGATATCGGCAATCTTAATTAGTAATAGCCCATAACCGCGACTGCATTGGCTCTTTGTATCCCAATTCTTTACAAGATATCCCACTTACACGTATAATACCCCCCTATTGCAACACATCTTACAAAGGAATTCTCAATTATGCTCCCTAAAGGTCTTGGCGGACTCGGTGATTTCGCCAATATGATGAAAAATCTCAATGAAATCCGTAACAATATGGATGAAATTAAGGAGGAATTGGCAAGCAAAACGGTCGAAGGCTCTTCCGGAGGCGGACTCGTCACGGTCATCATGAACGGTAAACAGGAAATGGTGAGCATCAATATCGACCCCAATATCATTAGTGCGGGCGATCAGCCTATGGTGGAAACACTTATTGTGGCTGCGGTGAACGACGGTATCACCAAAGCACAAAATTTACTCAAATATAAAATGCAAGACATCACTGGGGGTATGGACATCCCCGGATTGACATCATAACCGACCCATAACGGAGCATCCCCTTTGCGCATCGTCTTTTTTGGCACCCCTGAACTCGCTATTCCTTCGCTGGAAAGCTTGATCGCAGTATACGATATCGTGTCTGTGGTGTGTCAACCCGACAAACCGGTGGGCCGTAAAAAGAAACTCCAAGCCCCTCCAGTCAAATTCTGGGCAGAAGAGCGTAAAATTCCCGTGGTACAACCGACCGACCTCAATGATGGTACCTTCGAAGAATGGTTAAAAAGTCAAGAACCCGATGTGTGTGCCTTGGTAGCCTATGGCCGCTTATTAAAGCAATCGCTCCTTGATGTCCCCACGCACGGCTTCATCAATATGCACCCCAGCTTACTGCCGCTCTATAGAGGCCCATCCCCCATTCAAACCGCTGTATTAAATGGCGATACAGTAACGGGTGTTTCCATAATGAAACTAGATTCAGGAATGGATACAGGCGATGTGCTCATGCAAGAAACTCTCCCCTTACCCCTTGAAGCCACTTCGGAAGACATGAATGCGCAACTGTCTGCACTCGGCGCAGATATGATGTTGAAATCACTGGAAGCCATTGAAGCGGGTGAAGCTTATTTCACTCCTCAAGACGAATCCCTGAGCACTCACACCCGCATGTTCATCAAACAAGACGGAGCGATCAACTGGGATTGCACAGCGGATTACCTATACAACCAAGTCCGAGCCTCCGTACCTTGGCCTGTCGCGTACTTCCGCTATAACGAACAACCCATGCGTGTCCATACCTGTGCAGTGATTGAAGAAATAGTCAATGAAGCCCCAGGAACCATCATACGTATTGAAGACCACCAGCTCATTGTGTCAACCGGCAAATCAGCGCTTGCCATTCGAGTCATTCAAGCCCCCGGGAAAAAGGCTATGCCGATAGCCGATTACCAACATGGAAACCCTTTTACTGTCGGCACAACCCTAGAGAATGGATAAATGCCTGTAGATCCCGTCCGCGATGCCGCCATCGAAGTCTTGCTCCGAGTCTTCGAAAAAGGCCATAAAACCAATGAAGCAATTGAACGCACCATCCAGCGAAAAGGAAACCGCCTGTCCTCGCGTGGTCGGCGTTTCATGACACAACTTGTGTATGGAACCACTCGGTACATTAAACTATGCGATTACATTCTTGCCCCACTATTGACTCAGCCAATCGATAAACTCCCCATCTCCATTCGTATGATTTTGCGTATGGGTATTTATCAATCCATGTTTTTAAATAGTGTTACCTTTCCTTCGATGGTTCACACCTCCGTCGATTTAGCGAAGAAATGGGGCCATGCTGGAACAGCCCGCTTATGCAACGCAGTGCTCAAACGTGTGTCCCAAAACATAGAGGATGCAGAACTCCCCGATAAAGATGAGGACTTCGCGTATTACCTCTCCATCCGCTATTCCCTCGAACACTGGCTATGCAAATGCTGGGTCGAAATGCACGGCCCACAAAAAGCCAAATCCATCTGTGCATCCTCCAATATTGAAGCGCTCGCAAGTATTCGAGTAAATACTACGCTGACCACCCAAGAAAAGTTATTGCAACAACTAAAGAAACTCAAGGTCGCCGCTACGCCCCATGAAATCATTCCAGACGCTATAATACTGGGCGATCCAGCCCCTGTAAAAAGTAAAGCCTTCCAACAAGGTCACTTTTACATTCAAGACCCCGCGTCCATGCTCCCCCCCTATTTACTTGAACCCGAAGCGGGCGAAACGATCCTCGACATGTGCGCATCGCCCGGTGGAAAGAGCACCCACATTGCCCAGTTGACCAATTGCCAGGCTCATCTCATCTGCAACGACATGGGCGCGAAAAACTACTGGCGCATCAGCGACAACATCAAGCGCTTGCAACTGAGCAACCTATCCTGCGTGATTTCTGACGCTACCGAGCTCCCCTATACCGGGCCATTTGATCGCATCATGCTCGATGCCCCTTGCACCGGTATGGGAACTTTTAGGCGCCATCCAGAATTAAAGTATAGAATGGGGCCCAAGGCTCCGCGTAAACTCGCCAAGACGCAACTAAAGTTATTGCGATCCGCGATTGAAGTTTGTAAAATTGGAGGAGTAATCGTCTATTCGGTCTGTACATTCTCACCCGAAGAAACCGAAGAACTCGCAACCATCATTACAGGGGAACTGCCGGTCACTTTAGAAGATGGCCCGGCTTGGCTGGAACCATGGAAAATAACAACAGGCCAGTACAAGATACTGCCGAACGAAGACCTCTTGGACGGTTTTTACTTGATGCGATTGCGCAAGCAGTCTTAAGTACAATCCTCTTTGTCTTTAAATTTCTCGGTTGGACGGTTCGCTGGAGTTTCATGACACTGTTTTTTATTGTCGTGATGCTTGGTGCCGCCTATTTCATCTTTACCAATGCTGTACAAGGTGGAGAGTTGATAAGCGTACCCGATATAACTGGAAAGTCCATAACCGAAGCCTCCAACATCTTGACTCAAGCCGGACTGGAATTGGGTTCCCAAAACCAAGTCGTTAATAAAAAAGTTCCCGAGTATCACGTAATCGTCCAACGCCCCACGCCCAATACCGTCGTACGCCAAGGACGTAAAGTAAATCTAACGGTCAGTCAAGGCCGTGCAGAAGTGAAAACACCTAATTTCATTGGCAAGACTTTACAAGAAGCCTTCACAGGAATTGAAGAAGCTCGATTTAGCAACGGTTCTGTTGCACGGATACCTGATTCATCCGCCCCCGATACCGTCTTAGCACAAGACCCTGCCCCCTCCCACGGCATCAATGTCGGTACCGAAATACATTTATTGGTAAGCGGTGGAGTTAAAAAAGATATCATGCTCATGCCCGATTTAGTGGGCATGCCCTTGGCCAAAGTAAAATTAACCCTGGCATCTATGAAAGTACAAGTCGTACCCTATATTGTAGACAACCCTGGACAGGCGTATGAAATCGTGCTGAACCAATATCCTGAACCCGGCACCACCTTATCGCCGAATCAAGAAGTTAACTTCGATGTACGCCTGCGTCCGACATCCGATTTAGCCAATGCACGACGTAAAGCCACCATCAATTACATCATTCCCCGTACCACCAAATTCACCACAGAAGTACGTGTGGACACAATTGATGAAAGCGGAAACAGAGTGGTTATTTATCCACGCATTACAGATTATGTCGATAACCGTCCACCGCGTTTCCAACCCGGCCAAACGTTTACCCTCACCGATTTAGCGTATACCAATGAATTGACCGTCGAATTTTACGCAAACCGCACCCTACATCAAACCTATGATTTCAGTAGCGGAAACGATCCTATCATCACCACCAATCAGCAAACCGCTCCACTACAAGATACAACCATCGAGTCAATCGATTTACCCAGTTTATAAACTGACACACAAAGGAACCACCCATGTCCGTACGCATCGCTCCTTCTATTCTTTCCGCCGACTTCTGTCGACTCGGTGAAGAAATCAATGCTGTTGTAGAATCGGGAGCCGATCTCATTCACTTTGATGTAATGGATGGACAATTTGTTCCCAATTTAACCATGGGCCCACCCGTTTTAGCGTCCATTCGAAGCGTCACCGAGGTCCCCTTGGACGTGCACTTGATGATTGATGAACCAGAACGATATGTCGAAGACTTCGCCAACGCAGGGGCCGATATCATCTCGTTTCATGTAGAAGCCACACAACATCCGCACCGCTTGATTCACAAAATTAAAGATTTAGGTTGCCAGGCAGGAATTGCATTAAACCCAAGCACCTCTCAAGATGAAATCGAGTACCTGGTCGATGAATTGGATATGGTACTGGTCATGACCGTAAACCCAGGGTTTAGCGGACAGAGCTTCATCCCGGATATGATTGAGAAAATTCGCAATGTGCGCGCTATGATGGGCGATCGCGATGTAGAAGTAGACGGCGGTATAGATAACCAAACTGCACGCCTTGTTTCAGAAGCGGGAGCCAATATTCTCGTATCCGGTAGCTACATCTACGGACATACGTCCTACATGGAAGCCATCGAGAGTTTGCGCGACTATACAGTTTAACCGCTAAGTGCTCGCATCTTCCCAAAGTTTGGCTGTATCCTGCTTATAATATCGCATAAGTACTCCATACAACTCCGGATGCTCATCTCGAAGCTTAATAGACTCTTCAAAAAACGACTCGCTACCTAACGCAAAGAATTCAGTAGGATTCGTGGCACCATAATCATCCATGACGATCTTACGGCGCCTCTGCACATCTTCAATTAGTTGGTGGTAATGTTCGAAGAATATGTATTGCCATTGCTCAAAATGTGCGCGATTATCCAATACAGGTACCCCGTCAACATCATGATTCTACTGATCAAGTTGATGAGCGAATTCATGAATCATCACGTTATATCCGTCATGCTTGTATCGAAGCCCTCTTTCAATTTCCTCCCACGCTAAAATGACCACACCAATAGTCCAAGACTCCCCCGCTCGCACTTGAGTGGATAAACTAATCATTCCGTTCTCTTCATATTCCTGGTTTTCGACAAAGAAGGCCGTATCATAGATAAGGATCGAATTCAATGTTGGGTAAAAGTCATGAGGGCGATTCAAAATGAGGATACACCCTTGGCTGGCAATGAGTGCATACATTTCATCATTAATCTCAAAGCCCCCACACACCTCAAAATGTTTTTCCGCCATAAAGACTTACGTCATATCGAACAAAGACAAAATTGATAAAAAATGCAGACACTCTTCACACACAACTACAAAATAATGTATTTAATAAATCCGCCCCATATCTCGTAAATAGGTAATTTTCAATTAGATTCAACAGTTTCCATTTTTGCTACACAATGCTGATTTCCAGTTAAATTATTGGCTAATTGCCCAACTCGCAATGATAACCCTGTACGTCGTATAATACCCGCTTTCTACCGGAGATATACCCTGTGAGCCAAAATTCAACCCAACATACCCCCAAACGAGCTTCTCTGCACACCCTCGGGTGCCGTTTGAACCAATCGGAATCCCTCATCCTGCAAGATCAATTACAGGCTGAAGGCTACGAAATCGTGCCCTATGGGGAAACCGCCGATTTAGCCATCGTCAATACCTGTACCGTCACCAACGACGCAGACTCTAAATCCCGTAAAGCCATTCGAGGGTTCCTACGCGACAACCCCGATTCCTACATGGCCGTCATTGGCTGCTACTCACAAATGGGCGCCAAGACCCTATGCGAAATTCCCGGTGTCGACCTCATTGTGGGCAACCAAGAAAAAATGAATGTCCTTTCTTATATAAAGGAAGGTAAAAATGAAACACCCCTAGTCGTACGCGATCAAATGATCCGCGACGATTTCACCATCGACACCGTCGGCACCGCCGCCTTCACTCGTCGAGCCAATCTCAAAATACAAGACGGCTGTGATTTCATGTGCTCCTTTTGCATCATCCCCTTCGCCCGTGGCCGATCCCGCAGCCGCACCATGAACAACATCCTCGAAGAAGCCCGTCAACTCGTTGAACGCGGGGCTTTGGAACTTGTCATCACAGGCGTCAATATCGGTACCTACGCTTACGAAGACCAAACAGTCCTCGACGTAGTCGATCGCTTCAATGAAATCGAAGGCCTCGCCCGAATTCGCATAAGCTCTATCGAACCCACCACCATCGAAGAGGGTCTCTTTGATCGTATGAATGATCCTGAGCACGCCCTGGTACCCTATTTACACATCCCTCTGCAATCCGGATCCGACAAAGTACTCAAAATCATGCGACGCCTGTATACGCGTCAGGAGTT
>Ga0315320_10000101_pt1 | contig 65617 bp, 71 predicted proteins | sample M140m21515metaG_FD_203458 | JGI IMG/M metagenome (GOLD analysis project Ga0315320, IMG submission 203458) | Ammonia-oxidizing marine archaeal communities from Monterey Bay, California, United States - M1 40m 21515 | ecosystem: Environmental > Aquatic > Marine > Coastal | place: USA: California... | reverse complement strand
ATGCTGATAAAATTCAAGCTAGTTCTGCAGAACTTATGCTTAAGAAGAATATGGAAAGTTTATCTAAACTTTCATTTGTTCAAGAAGCTAAGAAAGGTTTTGAAGAAGGTGTACCTTTAGCGGCACACCCATACTTAGAATCTATTGGGGAAGATCCAATTCAGTTTACTGCAAAAATAGAAGAGATTAGTGAACAGCAAGCAGCTGAAAGAGCTATTGCTGCACTACCTCCAGAACAACAAGAGCAAGTGATGATGATGCAACAACTGATGCAACAAGCAGAACAGCAAGCTCAACAACAGCAACAAGCTCCTGGTATGGAAGGGATGCCTATGGACCCAGCTCAAATGCAAGCAGCAGATCCTATGGCTCAAATGCCACAAGGTATGATGCCACCAGAGCAAGGTATGCCCATGATGCAGCCAGGTGGGGAGTTTTGGAGTATGATAAATGCAATGGATTTAAGTACTGCACCAACTCAAGAATATTTTGAAGAGCTTCAGAAGCCTATGGATTATGCTAGTTCTAGAGACATTGTTGCGGATGCTCAGTTGCAAAAAGAAAATCCAACATTAGGACCTACTCCTTATGAGCAAAAAATGTCTGATATGGCAGGAGGTAAGATAGGTATGGGTGCTTCAGGTATTAATGAGCCTCCAAATGTAGAAAGAGAAAAGGGTAGTATAGGTGATAGGATTGAAAGAGGTTATAATCAATTTATGGAAAGCCCTTTAGCTGAAAAGATTGGTAAAACTTCAGATGCTATTGTCAAGGGTGCAGGTTTAGCTAAAGAAAGAATTAAAACAAAAAGAGGTAGACAAGCCAAACAAGACTTACTTAAAATGGGTATGGCTGATAATATGGGTATGAACTTTGATCCAATGATGGGTCAAGGAGTGTATGATGTAAATACAGGACTTGCTGGTGATATTATTGCTGGCGATGGTTCTGGCCCATCTGGCTTTGATTCTTATAGATCTAAATATGGAAGAGAGATTGCCCAAGACGGAATGGAGTATGATTTCAATAGGTTGAATAGTACAGATGATATGGAGTATTTGAGAAAATTTCTTGGTGATGATGGAGATCATGATGGAGATGGTTTTCCAAATTCAGAAGATCCTCAATGGGAATCCTGGTATTCTGAAAATGATTTGGGTAATACGTTTAATACACTTAGAGAAAAGGTGCCTGTTGCTGAAATAAATACAGACAATATTCCAGAAGAACAAAAAGAGGAAGAAAAAACAACTGTTGTTGTAAAAACAGATGACGGAAAGAAAAAAACTATCAAAGCTAATAGAATAGTAATATATGATGAATCTCGTCAGAAAATAGCAACTATATATAAAGACTCTGAAGGAAATATGATACACGGAGATCTTGTATCTGAAGATCTTGGTACAACAAGATTAGAACTACAACCCAGTGTAAAAAATAAAGAGGGAGATATTGTATATTATGGAGATTTAAATTTATTAGATCCGGATAAACAAAAAGATTTTGAAACAAGATTTCCTTGGGTTAAAGAACTTGATGGATATAAATATGGACAAGGCAAATGGGTTAAAGATTTTCAACAAGAATATGAAAAAAGAGCATATGAATATGCTATGGAAAATCAGGGTGAAGCTTATTTCCCTTATTTTAAAGGAAAAGGTTCTACACCTAAAGCAAGAGAAGATTACTTTAAAAAGAAAAATCCTTGGGCTAAAGATATTGATTTTCCAGAAGGTACATTTGATAATAAATATAGATCTGGTGAAAGTACAGATGGTGATTTTGGGGGACATACATATAGTGCACCTTTATTTGAAGAGCCTGAAAAAACACCAACACCAGACGATACACCAATAACACCAGATCCAAAGCCTGTAAAAGATATTGAAGTTCCCGATATATCTACACCCTATGTAAAACCAAAAGCAGATTGGTGGACTCAGGATATGTTAAAGCTTAATGCAATAGGTAATAGGCAAAGAGATATGTTTATGCCATGGCAACCTGCTGTGCAAAAAACAAACTATGACTTTGTATTAGAAGATCCTACTAGAGCTATTGCTGCAATTAACGAACAATTAGGTACATCTCAGCAAGCTATTGGAGCTTTTGCTGGGCCTCAGAGTATGGCTGCAAGAAATGCTCAGGCTCAAGGAAGAGCTGCTCTAGAAATTGCAAATGAAATAGGTAGAGCAAATCAAAGAAATACAGGAACTATTAATAGAGGGTTAGCCATACAAGCTCAATATGATCAGATGGCTAATCAAGAACAAGATAGAAGAAGAGTTAAAGAATATGATGATACTCAAAAAGTTCTTCAAACATATATGGATGAAAAGAACTTTGACAGAGAGCAGTATGCAGATGCTTTAGGTAATGCTATTTCTAATAGAGCTAATACATTCAATCTTAACTCAATACAAGACTATTATAATATTGATCCTACATCAGGAGGTATGGTATTTCAAACAAATTCTAAATCACTTAGTCCTGTTGATCAACCCGGTGAATATGACTTTATGAATAAGTATTCAGAGCTTGCTACAAGATGGAAGCTTGCAACGGGTGAAGATCCATCTGCTAAAGTTATGGAAGGATTAATGGCGCAGCATGCTATGAATAAAGCGGGAATGCAACCTCAAGAAAGTTATATGCAGAGAGAAATGAGAGGCAATCCTTCAGGTATGACTGGTCAATATAAAAGTGGAAAGACAGGCGGTGAAAAAATAAAACCGTATGCAGTCCCATTTTATACAGGAAAGATGGGGTATTAAACCTTAAAAGTGTTTTTAATATGTTTATTAAACTTATAAAATTTCATTAATTTAGTATTATGGCAACTTATATACCAGGAGTACAATCTTATTTACCAAACTTTCAGCCGTTTACACCGGACTATAAGTTCTTATCTAATGTTTTAGATGTAAAGACTCAAAAATATAACACGAATTATAAAGCAGTAAATGATTTATATAGCAAAGTAGTATACGGAGATTTATCTAGAGGTGATACTCAAGCAATGAGAGATCAGTTTGCGAATAATCTCGGACCAAAGCTACAACAAATATCGGGCATGGATCTATCAGTTATGCAAAATTCTGAAGCTGCAAAAGGTATATTTAGACCATTTTTTGAAGAAGACTTAATTGTTAAAGATCTGGTTACTACTAGGCAATATAAGAATGAAATGCAAAAAGTCAATATGATGCAGAATGCTCCTAATAGAGAAGAGCGTTCTTTATATTGGCAAACAGGTGTTCAGAAGATGGGATACGAAATGCAGGACTTTATAAATGCATCAGAAGAGGAAGCTCTTAAAATGAGAACTCCAAAGTATACAGCAAATGCAAATCTTTATGAAGAAGCGCTTAATGTTTTAAAGGAATCCGGTTTAGAAGCTAAAATTGATCAACCAAGTGAAGATGGGCTGTGGGTGATAAAAAGAGAGAATGGCGACCTTATAACTAAGCAAGCATTACAAATGGTTCAAAGAACTTTGCAAAATGATCCTAGAGTTGTTCAAGCATATCATGCAGATGCATTTGTAAGATCACGTCAGTTTGCAGAAAAAGGTGTTGAAGAAGGAAGCTTTTCTTCAATTGATGAAGGCGAGACAGCCTGGGCCACAGAACAGATTGGAAGAATGGAGCAGTTGATTGCAGATAGAACTTCAAAGTTAGATAAGCAGAAAACTGAACAAAAAGCTGTTGTAGTATCTTGGGAAAATTATAAAAAACAATATGGTGTTGCCGAAGGTACAAAAGCTCAAAAAGAAATGAATGAGGCTTTATCAAAGTATGATGCTTTAGAAATGGCATTGCAATCAGATAGAGAAGCACTTGCTGATAATAAAGGAGTAAATACGCAGAACAAACAGTCCCTATTAAATAGAGCATATTCTTTAATAATGAATCATAACATGCAATCCGATCTTCAGGCCGCGGCTATTTCTTATAGTAATATTGGAAAAAAGGTTGGTCTTGAGGCTAATGTCTATGGTAAGATGAAAGTTCAGGCAATGTATGATGCTCAAAGAGATGCTAGAAAACATGCATATAAGCTGAAGGAAATAAAAGCAGAAGAGGAATCAGAAGCAAAGAATAGTTCTGGTAGTATGGATTTTATGTCTGTTGTAAAAACAGGAGAGGCTGGAACATTAGATAGTGATTTAGTTAATGAAGATGGTACATTGGATTTAAATGCTGACTTTATTAAAAACCAACAAGGTAGAGTTGTGCAGCTAGATGGTAAAGTTAATGCTAAAGCTGTAGATGTAATATTAAAAACAATACAGAATACTCAAAATAATGGTACTGGTAGATATACTGTTGCTGGATTTACCGGATCATTACCTGAGCTAAGAGATAAACTTTTAGAAACAGATGCTAATGGAATTCAAGTTCATAGTGATTTAATAAATCAAGAATTTGCAAATGTGGGTAACATATTAAAAGTTTCAGAAGCTGATAGAATATCACTAGGTGGAAATAAAGCTCCTGCATGGTTAGCTTCAGATGGTGGTAAAGAATATATGCAAGTCCTAAAAGATTACAATGATGTCCGCAGTACAAAAAGTAAAGTTGATGTAGTACAATCAAAACTTTATAATATAATGAAGGGCAATCTTGATAAAGCTATGTTTACTGATATCATTGGTGTCATGGAAGGTGGTGAAGAATTATTTAAGGTATCAAAACAACAGAATGCAGAAGGTGAGTACATGCCTAATATTTTTTATGAAAATGAAAAGGGTGTAACTAAAATGTATACTAAAGCTGAGTATGCAGCAGCTTTTGAAGATTGGGCTAGAAAAGGCGGAACAAGTTCTGAGGATACATTCTTGGATGATACTTATCTCCTAGTCCATAATGCATTTGAAAGATCAAGAGATTATGATGATAATTGGGCCCCTATAGGTTGGGGTCATAATGCTGAAAGGCCATCATATAAAGGTGGACCGATTGGTGGACCGATTGGGATCAGAGGATGGGATCCCGGTGCTGGTGTTGAAACTGGAAATGCTAGATTAGACGATGATATAGATGAAGAGACTAGAATATTGAATTCCGGAATAGGCCTAGCTATTGATAAAGATTCACCTTTATCTTTTCAAAAAGATATTTCTGATAAAGCGGCATACACTCTTTATAATAAATTATATGAACTAGCTAACTACACTATGACTGGAGGTTTTGATTCAGAGGTTGCAGAAATCAAAAGCAGCAGTGGTGAAACAGCTGCACATTCTCCAATGTTTCAAACTTATGATGTAAATCAAGCTATGAGAGGCGTTAGCGATAAAAATATGACAGCTGGTGAACTTGCATCTAATCCTGTATACTCAGTTAACGTTGATCCGTTAGCATTAGAAGGAGATTCTTACGATATATTTAGATCTCTATTTGAAGCAGATCAACAATTAAGTAAGTCTCAGGGTAAACATGTAATAGCATATGATGTTACAAAAGGTGATGAAGACGATAGATGGAATATATTTACATCTGAGTGGGACGAAGAATCTGAAATATTTGCGGGTGATGACGGTTCTGCAGATGATGCAGTAAGAATAGGTAGAACTCTTCTAGATGAATACTACAGAGAAGTAAAAAGAATGCAGCAAAAAGGTGCAACAAAATCTGATTACCCTAATGCAACTATAGAATATCTCCCATCAATAAGTGCAGATCCATCATATGCATCAACTAAGTCAGGGATGGATGGAAACGCTGGATATAAAGTTAAACTATCACAAGACTTTATAAGTAAATATAAAGGTACACTAGGTATTGCCGATGAAGATCTTTATAAATATCAAACTATCAGTGTTGTAATTCCCAAAAAAGAAGATAAAAATCCTTTAAGATTTGGTGAATTTAACTTCTCATCTTATGCTGTAGATATATCAAATAGTCAAGATAGCCAAGCTGTTGAAGTAATACCTAAAGGCGGCAAGCTAAGAGTTTTAGAAGATGCATCTGGCAACTACCAATTATATGTAGATCAGATACAGTTTAATACCGGGAGTGGAAATCTTGAGTATATGGGAGAGACGCATGTCACTAACTTCTTAGACAGTAATGGAAATCCTATGAATCAATCTAATAGAAGTGAGTTAGACTTACAAATACAAAAATACCTTACATACCTTGAAGCAGTTAGTCTTAATAACGCTAAGGAATATGAAGCACAACCTAAATAAATATGTCTGAAGAATTAAATAAATCTATCGAGGAGTCTAGAGTACCAAATCCTGCACCAGGTATACCTCAAGACCAATTTGTTTTTGAAAGCATTGCGGAATTAGAAATGCCACCTGAGCTGGCAGTTTTTGATGAATCTGTTGATCCTGAGTATCAGGCCATGTTAAATGAGCATTCTGATATGGTTAATAGGTTTGCCATGCCTGCTACATCTAATTATAATAATCCAGATCCAGGACAAGCAACAGGTTTATTTAATCCATATCAACAAGGGCAAGCTCCAGACTTAAGTACTGCAGAAGGTAAGATGAGAGCTCTTCATAGTCTAGGTAATTTACCTGTAGATAAAGCAAAGGGTAATGACATATTCTCAGATCCTACAGCAAATATTGCAGACCCAATTGCAGTTGGAATAAGAGAAAGTAGTTTTGATAGATATTATGCTCATCCAAAATTTGCAGAATTAGGATGGCATCCATATGCAGATAATGAAACATATTACAATGAAAACTCATCTTGGTGGGATGATGCTGGTAGAATGTGGGGTGAAGTAGGAACACTTGCAACTACAGGATTTGCTAGTGTTTATAGAAGTTGGTTTAGTGATGATGTAATGGATCTTAAAAGTGCAGTAGAGTTTGAAGATGCAATGAGAGTTGGTAATTCTAGCAAAGGTGGCTTTGGCGGATTTATGAATAATATGATTTTGCAATCTGGTTATACATTCGGTATAATTGGATCTATTGCATTAGAAGAGGCAATTATGTGGGGTGCTACTGCTCTTACAGGTGGTATGCTTGGTGGTGCAGCAGCTGTTAAAACTGCAGCAAACGTAGGTAGACTATCAAAGTTAGCAAAACTAGGTAGAAGAATTGCGGATGGCTTTGGTGTTGGAAAAATGGCAAATGCTAGTAGAAGAATAGTTGATGGCTTAAAAAATAGTGAGAGAGCTAGAGATTTTTGGCAAGGTGTTAAGAATGGAGATAATATACTAGGTAAAATACTCTTGCCTGAAACAATGGGTGCATTCAAACAATTAAAGACTGCACAAAAAGCTGGAGAAAACTTAACCCAATTTGCTAAATATTCTAAAGCTTTTGGTGGATTTTATAGAGATATAAGATCTGCTCATATGGCTTTAGGTGAAGGTAGGATGGAAGCTGGTGGTGTTTTTAAAGAGCATATGCAAAATGAATATTCAATTCAAGTTGCTAAAAATTTAAAAGAAGGTCTTGGGGATGTTACAACAGAGCAAATGATTGCTATAAATGAAAGAGCTAGACAGGCAGCTTTTTCAACAACGATGTTTAATGCACCTGCAATATATTTATCCAATCAATTATTACTAGGTAATTCATTTGGTGGATTTAAAAGAAGTCTTAGTAGGGTAATGCGAGATACTATTGAAGGATTGCCAAAACGTATATTAAAAACAAAAGCGACAGTACAAGGAGGAAAAATTGCCAAAGATGTTTTTGAAGATGTTGGCGAAAGCTTTATGAATCTAAAGTATCTATATAAGTCTGTTAGAGCAGGTGGTTTAAAAGGTGGAGCAATGATGGGTGCTGGAGCAGCTTTGAGATTCTTTTCTGCAAATGTTAGTGAAGGTATTCAAGAAACTTATCAAGAAGCTGTGTCTGCAGGAGTTAAAGATTATTTTAAAGAAATTGCGTTTGATCCTTCTGCTGGTGGCTTGGCTTTAGCTAAAGCTAGTGCTTTACATGGATTAGGTGAGCAGTTTACTGGGCAAGGTTTTGAAACATTTATGTCAGGATTTTTGATGGGAGGTGTAGTTTCAGGACCTCAAAAAGCTGTGTTTGAAGGTATACCCGCTTTATATCAGATGACTTTTAATAAAGAGGCTTATGATGCTCACAAAAAAAATGTAGATACACTTGTTGAAAATGCTGTAGATGTTCTAAATAAAACATGGAATGCTCAAGCAAGTGATGTTACTTCAATGTTCGATGAGTCAAGTTTAAACTTTATAACACAAAAACAATCAGCTAGTCAGCTTCAGGTAGCAATGGATAACAATGAAATCATGGATCACATTGATGTCAAAGATGAAGCTAGATTTGCAAACTTGGTTCATATATTTAATAACGGCAGTCAAGATCTTTTTAGAGAACAACTTGAAGACTTTTTAACACTTTCAGATGAGGAGTTAGCTGAAGCATTTCCAAGTGAAAAAGTTAGAGCTAAAAATGGAAAGTTAAGACAAAGCATAACAAAGCAATTAGCTAACATTGATCAGATGGAGGAAACTTATCGTGATAATAAAGATAAGAATGTAAATCCTTTTGACCCTACTCAGTTTGAACCTAATTCTAGAGAATGGGTAGATGAAACATTAAAGCATAGAGCATTTGAACATGCTAGAATGTTAACTTTATTTACAAAGAATGGATTTCTTAGGGCAGGAGAAAGAGCTGCATCTATATATGAAGAGCTTGCCTCCGATCCTATTATAAAAGATATTGCCGCAAATGATATAACACTTTTATTAAATCAGAAAACACTTTTGAAAGAGATTGAAATGCTTGAAAAAGAAATACCTGGTTTAGGTGAGGCGGGAACAAAGTTATTAAAAAAGCAAAAAGAAAAAAAGCTGTTGGCTTTACAAGCTGTAGCAGATGTTTTATATGCTGATGAAAATCAAACTTTGTCTGAAAAAGATAAACGTTTTGATAGAAGAAAAACTTCAAAACTTATGCCTAAAGTATTGGCGTATCTTAAACTTGTAGCTGAGACTAAAGATGATTTTGTAGATGAAGGTAGAATTAAAGATGTAGTTAATAAAATAGTAGACCATAATCATTTATCAAATAGACAAAGGGTTTATGATAAATCATTAGCAATATTGGCTAACCCTGAAAGATTAGATTATATAGTAAGAAGAGGATATGAGTATTTAAAATATGCTCATGAAAATAAACTTGAGATTTTAGAGAAAGCTATAAGAGCCTTTATAAACAAGAAAGAAATAAATCAAGTATTAAATGAACTTTTAAAATTAAGAATTTATGTTGATCTAGATCAAGCTATTGCATTTGGTAGAACAGGAAATGCCGATGACTTAAAAACATTCTTGAGTGATCAAGGAATTGTAAATGAATCTACAGACCCTGAATTGTATGCAAAAATTATGAGAATAATAGATGTATATAAACAAACATCTCAAGCTAAAGTACAAGAAGAAAAGAAAAAACTACAAGAAGGCGACCCAGAGGCAACTCAAAAAGAAGCAGCTGATTCAGTAGATGAAGCACTAGAAGAAGCTGGCATAGAAGGGCCAGAAGCTTTAGTCTACGGTGCCAGTGCATCTGAGTCACCTGTACTACAAGAAGTTTTAAAAGACCTGTATAAAAAAAATAGAGCAATGAGTATAAAGGCGGGAGTCAAGCCTTTGACTTTTCAGAAGTTTATTGAAACAGCTGTTGCAAAAAACCACATTAAAGCATACCAGGCTTTAAAAAAACTATGGTATCAAACATTATCTAACATAGAAGAGCAGGATGTTAAAGATAATATATTTAGTACTGATAAAGGATTTGCTAACTGGCTATCTTTGCAAGAAGGCAATCTATTAGTATCAAAAATATTAGGAGATACAAATACAACATTTCAAACTTTTATTCCCGAATTTCAAAGAGAAAGAACTGATGTTGCAGAAGAGACCGTTGTTTCCCCAGGTGATAAAACGAAAGTAATAGAGATTGCAGTAAAAGATCCGACTACGGGAGAAACTACAACCTTTTACCAAGTTGTATATAATGATGGTACTCCAATACAACAAGAGCTTGTAGAGATTGCAGGGTTAGATGTTGGATTAGCATTTAGCGATAAAGCAAAAGCTAAGGCTGCACAAAAGAAATTAGATAATATAGTTCCTCAAGATGGAGTATTCTCTTTTGATGGTTTTGATTTATCCTTTGGTACCGAAGTTGTAGATTCAACAACAGGTAAAAAATATATAGTAATAGGTACACCAAAAGAAGTAAATGCTGGAGGTAGATTATATTTATTACCAATTGGAAAAGTATCCTTAATGAAAGGTGCAAAGAAAAATAGGAATGCTGCAGCTATTAAATTAAATCCAGGTGAGTTTAAAGCTCGCTATAAAGTTTCTGAAGTATCACTTGAAAAATTAAATGTTCCTTCTGATGTAAGTAAATTAAGAGTTGATGAAGCTACTGCTTTAATTTATCATGTAAATGATAAGTTTGATAAAACAAAAAGGGAAAATGAAGTCCTTGCTAAAAGAAGATTTCAGGCAATAATAGCATCGCTTAATGCTGAGGAATTAGCAGCTTTAGAAGTTGAAGTGGTTAAAGCTCAAAACGGTGGAACATTGACTGGTCAAAACTTTAAATTTGAAGATAAGGCTCCAAACTCTAGGATAAAAAGGGCTACTCAAACTTATAGTATAGCTTTAAAAATACCAAAAGAATTACAAGGAAAAATTAACAGCGTTCTGCAAAAAGCAAATCTAAACTTACCGAAAGATAATATAGTTGGTTATTTCCCAAATACTGATATTGCATTATTTGATAATAATGGTAGTCAAATTGATCCTTTAAATATAACAGCTAATCAAGTAAAAGATTTATTTTCAATATTTACAGATGCTGAAACAGCTGCTGAAAATGTTAGGAAAAACTTTGCTATCCAGTATAAAATGATGGATACAATATCTTCATTGCTTGGTAAAAAGGAATCTGGAAAATTTACATTAAAACAATTAGGTGTAGACTTATCAACTACTGCGGGTAAAATGGACTTTTTGCTAAATGGTCAAACAATAGGCATTGATCAACTTTCAATAAATGAAGTAGATGGTCATACAGTTATTGTTGAAAATAGAAGAAATAGTAAAGGCAAGGTTGCTTCTAGATTTATAACTTCAATGACAGGGGGTTCACCTAAAGAAAGAGTAGAATTTCCAGAAAGAATAAAGAAAGAAATGGCAGAACAAAATTCTGTTATGATGGACGGTATAGCAAATGCAGGAAGATATGTAATGATTGTTAAAAGTAAAAATGGAACTTACTCTTATTTTCCAGTTAAGTCCGATGTTGTCTCAAAAGAACTTCTTGAAGATATGGCAGATAGATTAATAAAAAGATCTGCCCTATCTCAGAAAGAAAACATTAAAGAAGTAAAAGGTAGAAAAGCAGGTGTAATAGCTAATACTAATTATAACTCTGAGTTTAATACTGAGATTAATGATTTAAACTTTTTTATTGCTACAAATATACCAGGATATACTGTTGATGTAAATCTTACTGCAAATGGCAGCATTCAATTAAAAATATACGATAGAGAAGGTAAGTCTGCAGTTAGCGTATATATGGATGACTTAGCTTCAATACAGGAATATGAAAATTTAGATGATAAAACTCAAATCTTTAAAGACTTATTTGATAAGGCAAACACAGAATTAAAAGAATGGAGTAAGTCAGTTACTAAAAATACACCGGATGCTAGAAAAGATTTATTGAAAGCTGCATCTAAATTAAAGTTTGATATAGGATCTATAAGAGAAGGTTTTTCAGTTACGGCATCTGCAAATGAAATTGCATCTAAAGTTGTTGCAACAGTGCAACCTAACGTCCGTGGAGATGTAAAACTGATTTCAAATATAGATGGTATTGACTTACAGCAAATTCAATCAGTATTGCCATTAGCATCTGCAATAAGTTCATCAACTTCAAATCCTGCAGACATAGAGACCGGAAAACATACTGTAGTCAAAACTGAAGGTGGATGGAAAATACTTACTCCTTCAGGTAAAGATTTAGATGGTGCAATTTATACAAGAAAAGACTTAGCTCTTGCTGAAGCAGAAAAAATTGATCAAGCTATAAGTCAGGATTCTAGTTCACAACAAGATCCAAATTCAAATGATATAAATTTATTATCTGAAGAAGAATTTGCTAGACTAAAGGATAATGATTTTGCAGATTTAACAAAAGGTCAAAAAGAGTTTATTGCTAATAAGATGGTTGCTGATGCTTCAGGAAAATCACTTACAAATAAAGAACTGCAAGTTTTACAAAACCCAGCTGTATCAGGTCAAATAAATATATTAGTTGCAAAACTAAAAGCACCTCTTTCAGATAATACTAAAGTAGAGCCCGCTACTAAACAAGGTTCTAAACCGAGTAATAAATCAATAACTGAACAATTAGATAGAACCCAACTTTCGGAGAGACTTGTTCAAATTGAAAATGAAAAGAAAGCTATTAAAGCTGAAGTATTAAAACGAGGTTTACCTTTAAGTCAAATTGAAGCTGAAACAAAGAAAGACCCTAGATGGAAAAAACTTAATAAGGAAGAGAATGAAATAAGAGATAAACTATCAGCTAATAAAGTTGTTGCTGAAAATTTATCAGAAAGAGATGTAAATGATATAGATGAGTTTATAGCTTGGGCTAATGAAAATCTTCCTGATTTTATAACTACAGAAGATATTGCAACTCTTGGCAATAATATGAAGTCTGGGGGTGAAAGGGTTGGTGCTTTTGTTATGGCAATCAAAAATATTGCCGGAAAGATGAAAGTAAACGGTACAATATATACAGGTACTTCATCTAAGTATGGGTATCATGAAGCATTTCACGCTGTATTTAGAATGCTTTTAACACCAGAACAACAGGCAACATATATTAGTGCTGCAAAAAAAGAGGTAAGAGCTAAACTTAGAGCGCAAGGTGTGTCATTAGCAAGTGAATTGCAAAGATTAAAAAATTCAGATATTGAAAAGTATAAAAACTTATCTAATGAACAATTAGAGAAGCTGTACTATGAAGAGTATATGGCTGATGAATTTCAGATATTTAAAGAAAATCCCAAGAAAACTAAAACAGCTTCTTGGATAAAATCTTTATTTAATAAAATAATGGAATTTATAAAATCTATACTTGGAACATATAACGCTACTGAACTACGGTTATTATATGAAGGTATTGATTCTGGTAAATTTAAAACAGCTAGTGTTGCGGCCAACTCCTTTACACAGGAGGTTAATATGGGTGTTACGGTATCTGCAAATAAAATACTACGCACTGAAAAGGTTGTACTGCCAAGTGGTAAAATAGAATATAAATATCTAGATGGCAAAGTAGGTAGAGGTTTGACATCTATGATTGTAGCAAGAGTTATAGATCAACAACAAAAATCTACAGATCCTGATTTTGATATAGTTGATGAGATTAATAAAACCATAAACGCATTTAAAAATTTATATAATATTGATAACCCTCAATATCAAGGAATTACAGATATAGCTGCATATGAAAATCTTGTTGCTTTAAATAATGCTCTTGAAAATTATGGTAAAGATTTAGTTGATTCTGTAGTAGAAGAGCTATCATTTTATGATGTTGGCTTAGAAACTACAGAAGAAGAAGATGGTACATTAGAAAATTCATTTGGTTTAAGAACAACTAGCGAATGGGATAAGGATGCTTCTATGACTGGAGGGTTTAGATCTTTATCTGCTTTCCTAAGAAAATATATAGGTACTACTACTTTAGTTGATGAAAAAATGAAAACTGATCCAATAACTGGTCAGCTTATAGTAGAACAAAGACCTGATATGTTTGGTAATTTTGAATTAGATATTGAAGATGCTGAGGGTAATATGTCTAAAGAAAGGATAGTTATACCTGTTGATTTCTCTGTAGTTTATTCAGGATTTTTAAAAGGAATATCCGGTATATCAGATCCTGTTCAAATATTACAAAGACTTTATCTATTTAGTAGAAATAATCCTCAAACAAGAGCAGTACAAGAAAGGTTGTTTAATGATTTAGGTATAGTATGGGAAGGTCAGCTGCAAGATGGAATACTCCCCGGAACTCTAAAAAGGAATGATTTGTTTCAAGCCGTGATAAAAGGATTTGAAAATTTTAGAGTGGATTATTTATTTATCCATAGAAGAACTAAAGATGGTCAAATAATATCATACAATGCTGCATTAAGAGATGATGCTAATACACAAATTGAAATTTGGGATTCTGCATATAGAAACTTACGAAAGAAATTTAAAGATAATCCAGGACTAATTGAAGATGCTGTTAAGCAAGTTCAAATATTAGCAGAGGCTCTTAATAAAGAAAAACCTATGTCTGAATTATCAGATGAAGATATGAGAACTTTGGCTTTAGCTATATCTCAAGCATTTAAAGAATCATTAGGCTTAAGAGTAAGTGAAGGTTTAATTGAATTTAGTATAGCGTCTAATGTTACAAATAAAACATCAAGACAAAAATCACTAGCTGCTCAATATCCGAATGTTAAAGCAATTGACTATAAGACTGTCATGTATATGGTAGATGCATTAGAGTTAAATGACAACTTGATGGAAGATGATGAAGGGGTTTATGGTAGACTTAGAGAAATAGCAATAGCAAATGCTAACTTTGATGAAACAGTTGGAGCTTCTGTATTTAAAAATCCAGCTGGAGATCTAGTTTATGCGCATCAATTACCTACATTTCATCTAAAACAAATTGCTAAACTAAATGATGTTGCGGGTGGAGGACAGGTTCTAGATGATGTTTACAATAATTTAGATCTCAACTATAATTATCTTCTAGGAAGTCCTGCATTTAGAGCTTTATCTGCTGAAGGTAGATTAAAAATTCAAAGAATAGCGGGTGTAAAATCAAGTAAAAATATAAGACAAGATGATAGCGGTGGTATAGTTGAGGGTTATGATAAAAGTGAACAGGGTATAACATATGGTGACCTAACGCAAAAAGAGTTTTTAATGGCTTTGATAGGTTCATATACAGCTAATATGAATAATTCTACTGGTGAAATTGAAACAGTATTTGACGGAAAAAATAATATAGCATTATCACCAGCACTTATAAGAGTAATTGAAGCATCTAACACTGGAGATATGGTATCACTTCCGGTTGTTAAAGCTATAATGGATGGTGCAGATGGTGGAATGGAACTTACACCTGAAGTAGTACAATACTTCATGGATAGAATAGAGGCTGAAACTGAAAGAATTTTAAATGAAAGCGGCTACTCTGCAACATATAATGATGATACTAAAGAGGGTGTTTTAAAGGCTGGATACAATGCTACAAAAGATGGTCAAACTTTTGATAAAAATGGTAGAGCATTTAAATATACTAATACCGGAAACTTATTAGATCCTATTCAAATAAAAGCATACGAAGAGGCTGGGGTGGGTCAGTTTTTAATAGAGACCCAGGGAACAGATAGATTAAGAAGCGAATCTCAAACTATGTTCTTAGGTAGTCAAAAGATGCATGAAAAATCACAGCACACTATTCCTCAAACTACAAAGGATATGGTGCTATATGGTGCAGAAAAAAAGGAAAGCAAAAAAGGAAGAAAGAAATATAAATATCTAGCAAAAGCTGCTGCAGATCAAGGTACACTTCATAAAGTAAAGTATGTAGGTTTTGTAGAAATGACTAATTCAAATGAATCAGAGATACTAAATAAATTAGGAGATGCAATCTCAGATCAAGAAACAGAAACTCATACTGTCAAATGGGTTCAGCCTAAAGATGGATCAAGGTCAGACCAAGAAAGAACTAAATGGGTAGAGAACGAGGACATGAAATTGTTCCTACAAGGAAAAAGAAAAAAACATTTATATGAAATAGTAAGAGATGATATAACAGAGCTTTCTCAAGAAGAACTTAAAGAGGCTGAAAAGGCTGCAGTTGAAAATGAAGACTATGAAAATGCAGGACGAATAGTTAAAGAATCTAGACAAAGAGGCGGCCTTAAGAAAAAACTAGAAGATGCTATAGCTAAGTTAAGTAGAGAAGAAGCTTCAAATATTAGCTTTGATGAGCTATTAGAATCTATAGGAGAAACTGAAGAAAGTCTTAGATCCTTTGTATCTAAAAGACTTATGGATGAGTTTGCTGCATTTCAAAATGATTTAGAAGCTTTATTTGGAGATAACGAACTACCTAAATTTATAATGGATGGTGTAGTCAGACCCGAAGATGCAACAAGAGATGCTGGTAAATTTGCAACTACTGCAGATAGATTAAACTTAAGAACTAAAAATAAAACTTGGAATTTAGCTCAAATATTTTTTAGCAATTGGGTTAATACTAGTTCTTTAAATGAAATCTTATTAGGTGATCAAGCACAAAGTCTTAAAGATGCTGTTGATGCTGTTAAAAGAGCCAAGATGCAAAATGCTGCATATTATAGTGCTGCTAGTTCTATAGCTGCTCCTGAATTTGGTATTAATAAGCCACTACAAGAAATGTCAATATTCCCAATGACTGAACCTACTGCTAAGTCTAGATTTGGGGAAACTGAAGAAGCAAAAAAGGATATTGATCAAGCAGATGCTCAGCTATGGATGACAGTAAAAGCCTTTAAGCATATGTGGTTTGGATTTGGGAAACTTACAGCTGCACAAAATAAACTATTAGATAGAATTGCTAACGGAGAAAAAGTACCAACTAAAGAAATATTTGGTAAACTAGGAGCTGCAAAAACGCAAGCAATGCTAAACTCTAAAAAGCTTGTATATGGTGACGGTAAAACATTCATAAAGATGTCAGCTTTTACATTGACTAAACAATATACATCGTATCAAGATGCTCAAGGTAATTGGATAGCAAGACCTGATAGAGTAAAGCTTCATAATATGAGGGAGCGCATGGAAAGGTTTGAGGAAGAAAATGATACTATTGCTTTAGCTGCTCCTATATCAGCAATGAAGATGTTAAAGGAAAATGTAAATAATATTAACACATTTGTTGATACTCAAAATGTTAATACACCATTATCTAAAAGTGAGTCAATGACTCTAGATGCTAATTTTATGGGTCTTCAGGTAATAAACCCATCTAATAAGTTAGAAATAACAGATCCTACTCAGATTAAAACATTGATAACCGGGGAGCAAAATGATGCTACTGAGGTATCAATTCCTGATGGTGAAGGTGGATGGGTTAAAAAAACTATAGGAGACTTGCGATATAGTTATAATAAAGCAATTGCTGATAGACTAACAGGTAAGTATTTAGATAAAAGAAATCTTATATTTAGTTTTGATGTAGAGTACGCAATGAGCGAAGTACATAAAAGTATTGATCAAAAGAAAATTACAACTGACTTATTAGCTTATTTACAGTATGCTCAGACATCTTTAATGGCGAGTCAGTCAGCAAGTGAGCTTTTAGAATTTTTTGGTTTTGATCCTGATACAGGTGAACCAAAATACGAACTTAATAATCCGCTTACTATAGAAAAATTTGAGCAGTTATTTCTTTCATATTTTAACAAGTCTGTTATATCTGAAAAGTTACCTGGTATATCTGCTGCATTAGTTTCTGACTATGGGGTAAATGTATATAGAAGAGTTCTATCTGTAGATGAGAATGGATATCCTGATAAACAAGAGATAATTAGATCAGATGATTTTTTAAATAATTATTCTGCAGATGATTTAGTAAAAAGAAATGGTGAAGCTGTAGACTTTTCAGATGATCAAAGTTTTGATACTCTTAAAACTGAAGTAGATAAATCAAAAGGTAAGGGTGTTATAATATTAGATAGGTTAAGATTTGATATGAAGCAGTATGATGAAAATGGTAATTATACCGGTGTAAAATATAGCGAATCAATGCTACCTGCTCATACTTCAGATGTTTATGCTAACTTGGACTTAAAACCTGGAGAGGCTATACCAGATTCTGTAGCTAAAATGTTTGGTATACGTATCCCATCTCAAGATAATCACTCTACAATTAATATAAAAGTTGTAGATTTCTTACCTGTATATTACGGATCTAGTATAATATCTCCAAGAGAATTAGTTGAGGTATCTGGGGCTGACTTTGATATTGATAAGTTGTATATTCAAATGAAAGAATACTATTCCGAAAGAGTCCCTACTGGAAAGAAGGAAAAAATCTATGATGTTATTGTAGATATGTATGAACATACAGAAATTAAAGATCAAACTAAAGCTAAAGAGCCATTGGATGTTTGGGTTGTAGATAGTTTAGAGCAAGCTCAAAAACAATTGGATTTAATTAAAGAAGATGGTGGCGGTGTCAATTTTGGTGAAATAGAAAAGTCACTAATGAAAACTGAAAATGGAGATGATTACTATTTTATATCACATAAAAGAGGAGATAATAAAAGAATTTATATAAAAGGAACTGAGCCAAAAACTCTCCTTGTAAAAGATAAACTTCGTACAAAAGGTAAGCCTTATATGAAGGAGCAAACAAAAATTCAGTTTAAGGAATTTGGTAATAATTTTAATGATTACCAGAGATATATTAAAAAGAACATTAGCTCTAAAGGATCCGTATATAAAGAGGCTTCCAATAAATCTAAAATCCAAGGTTTAAAAAATTCTCTTACAGATGCTGAAATTGAAAAACTTTTAGATTCTGGATGGACTAGACAGACTATTGATGCTCTTTTAACATTAGGACTGCCTTTGACAAAAGAGCAATATAATACTTATATTGTTCAGAATAAAGGTAGACAACCTTATAGCGCTGCTTTAAACAATGAAGTTTTAGACTTAAAATGGGCTATGATGTCTAATGAGTACAATACAACATACAAGGATGGTATGCCAATATCATATGAAGCTGCAGATCTTGATATTCTATTAGAATTGCAAGAAGAAATATTTGCGGAGATTCCTGAACTTAAAGAGGCTGTTAATGAAGAAGGTTTAGATCCAGATAATCTTTTAGGTCAAGGTAGAGGTTTTGGAAATAACAAAGAAGGTGCAGCATCTATTGGTGCAGTTGTAAGACCTAATTTATTTTTAAGCTTACTTCAAGAGTTTAATGTAAAACTTAAAAGCAGAGTAATTAAAGGTGAGGAACAAGGTCTGCGATTAACTCTTGGCGGTCAAGTTTATAATGAATTCTCTGGAACTAACAATAGAGAAGTATTAGAAGATGGTAGTCCAGGTAGAAGAAAACAATATATTATATCAGCATTGATCACAGCAATGACAGATAATGCTAAGGAAAGACTTGCGGCTAAATTAGGTTTGTCTAAAAATGCATTGGGTATAGTGGCTGTTATGACTGCAATGGGTGTGCCAATTAAAACTTCTATTTACTTAATAAATAATCCAACAATAAAAAGAAGTTACTTCTTAGAAAAAACAGATCCTGAATTTATAGGTACGAGAAAGTTCATTGAAAGTCAAATGATGCTGCTGTTTGGAGTAATAAAAGATTTAGGTGGAGATAGAGGAACAAGTCTGATAGGTACAACTGATGTAAATCAAGAGACGCTTAAAGAACTTATTAAAGATCCGATTCTTAAATTTAATGATGCTACTGATTTAATTAGAGAAAGAGCAAGTGCAGCAGAAGAGGGTAATGAAGCAATTACTCTTGAAGAGGCTGTAATGCAATATGATGCTTTAGCTCAGTTTCTTAATGCTCTTGATATATCGGGATTCACTAAGGAAATGGGTGCTTTAATGGACTTAACAAGTGGATATGGTCAAAATATTGCAGCAATGGATGAAACTGCTATGTCAATAGAAAAATTAGGTTTAAATATTCCAGATGCTGAGCTTAAAAATATGAGATGGGAAGACTTACCATTAATGGATATAAGACCTATATTCAGAAGCAATACATGGCAGTCAACATCTTTGAGTATATTTGAAGAATTCTACGGTGAACTATTACCTGAAATATTTTTATCTAGATCTAAAGGTGGGTATAATAAGTTTATGCCAACTTTACTCCATAATTCTACCTTCTATGATGCAAAAAATAAACGCATGCGTTATATAGATCCTGATGTTAGAAAAAATATTACTAGGGACATTCTATCTATTGTAACAATAAAAAGTTACATGCATCATTTATCAATAACCGATCCTCAAGCAGGTGCAACTTTAACTAATGATATTATATATCCAAGTGATAATAAAAATATAAATATTGTAGCTATAGTTGAAAAAGCTAGAGAATTACAAAATGGAAAGTTTAACTTCTTTTTAGATGATTTTATCAGATTGGAAGACGCATTAGCTGAAGGAAATAAAACAGGTACATATATTGCAGGTTCAAATACATTAACCAGAATAAAGGATAGTGATAAAGTAGATCTTCAAAATGGATTTAAAGAGTTATTCTTAGATCCCAAGACTAGATATTTAGCTATGGATATCATGAATTACTTAATGGTAAAAGATGGATTGCAGCCTGCGTATAAAACGTTACTTTCTGCAATATCACCTCCCGCTCTAGGTAAGTATTTAGAAAATGCTTCAACAATAAAAGAAGCTTTTAAAAGGGGAGATGGTGCTTTCTTTGAAAGTGTAATGGGTATGACATATGAAGATTTCTTTGAAGAACTTGTAACAAACTATTTCTTGAGTGCTAAAACTTCATATATGCTAAGTACGCATAATGGAATACCTTTATATAATCCTAAAGCTAATACTATGATTGCTACTAAAAGTTTTACACAAACTCAGGTAGCCAGTAGACCAAATGATATGTTTATAATATTTGATAATGAAGCTGGTATAGGATCATCTGATAGTAAAATTGTAAGAGATCAACCTAATGCATTTAGATTAATAATAAAGAAAAGTGATGCAAATGTAGAGTCAAATTATTATTCTCCATTTGAAGTAGATCAAGCTAAGAAAGCGCTAAGAGAACAAGTTAAAATAATAGCTTCCCAAAGAGGAATGTTTAATAGTGTATTTTTACCTTCAAGTATACCAGCAGAAGTAATAAAAGGTTTACAAGATAATAGTCCAGAATTATATGATGAGCTAGTTACATTGATGGATGAGTATTTTGATTATAATATTGCAGGGTATAAAACAAAAGAAGAGAAAAAAGAAGATACATTAAATACTAATGCTTTAAAAGCTCCAATTAATATTAGTATGGAAGGTAACAAGGGAGTCCTTACAATTGATTTATTGAAAGGTGTCTATAGTAGATCTACTACATTTGAAGGTAGTATGAAAACAAGTTCTGTAAAAACGCTTAAAGGAAAACAAAGGGAAGCTTTTGAAAAAAATAAAAACTTAGTTTCTACTAAAGGTTTTGGTATAACAAAGGTAGAAACAGATGGGTATGTACAAAATGAAGTAATTTTTCCTGCAGCAATAAGAACTAAAGTGGGGGATAACTGGAAATACTTCAAGCTAAAAAGAGTGATTGGATCAAAGAAAAGACAAAATATGCATGATATGTATACCGGTCCTTTAGTTTCAGGATCATATGCGCAATATGTAGAAGTAGATGTAAAAGGATCTACAGCTCAATTTGCAGGAGGTTATATTTTTGGAGATTTAAAAAGTAATAAGGAAGTAAGAAAAATAATTAGAGATGCAAACCCAATAGAAGAGTCTGATATGTCTAAACAGAATAAGAGAGCTGCAGCTGAAGCAAGATCTGCTGTATCAAGCTTATATATTCCTGGAGAAAATCCTAAATTAGATGCTGAACTAAAAGCTAAATACGATGAGATAAATAAAACATTAGGTTTTAGAGAAGGGCCTAAAGGAACGTTTGAATATTTTCTTACTACACCGGGAGCTGTTAACATAATGAATAAATATGATTCTATTAACTCTAAACAAAATGCAGAGAATCTAAAAGATAATCCTGAAACTGAGATAGGTTTTGATGGAAAAAATGTAACTTTAAATGGTAAAAAACAAACAGATATCAAAAATATTTTACCTGCTGATGGTGAAGTTGAAGGTGAGTTTGTACTTCCGGGATCTGATAACACAGACTCACAAAGTTCTTCTATGGAATTACCAGAAGATGGAGAAGTAGAAGGTGAATTAGATTTAAATGCTTCAATACAAAAAGATGAAAGCAAGTTTAAAGTTAGTATGGATGAGCAAGTTGCAGAGTTCTGGGAAAGTTTGAGCATACCTCAAAAAAGAACATTAAGAACTTTTGATATATCATCACTTGCAGATTTACAAAAAGAAGCTAAAAGAGCAAATGCTTATACCAGCTTTGAACAATTTAAAGAAGAAATTAATAAATGTTTTAATAGTTAATTATGGCAGTTAGATGTATAAATAGAAGTTTGGATGAATTTAAACTTGTGTCTAGAGCTGTTGGCTCTCCAATAGTTGCAAATTCATTAATCTCTGCATGGCAGGATGTAAATAATTCGGATGCTATACCCTCAGTGGAAGAAGCATTGAAATTTGAAAAACAAAGTAAAACAGCCTTTAACTTAAAAAGAAAGTCTTTTGTTGATGCTCTTTATGAAAACATGAGGCGAAAGGGAATGATAAGTAAGCTTGGTGATAACTGGTATGTTGTATCATCAAAAGATAGAGTGTATAATGCTGGAATAAGAAAGTTTAATTATGATAGAATACAAGGGTATTTAATATCTAATAATATACCTCTTGATATATTTAGTAAAAAAATGATGGGAAAAGGCTTATCTATAAAGCTTGAGCCTACGCTTCTAACACAGAGAGATATACTACCCGAATCTAGATCATTTGGTACTAATCATACTACAGAGTTAATAGAACACTTAAGTAGATTATTTCCTTCTGTTGAAATTAAAGTTCTTGGTAAAAGAGAAGCTAAAAAGATTTATGATAAATTACCTAAAGATCAAAAGAGTGACATCAAAGAATTTAAGGATGTTAGATCTTTTTATGTTAACGGTACAGCATATCTTATAAAAGAACGTGTAACTGATCAAATTGCAATTGAAGAAGTTTTACATCCTTTTGTTGATTCATTTGCAGCTTCCAACCCTGAGCTTTTTAATTCTTTATTGGAGGAAGCAAAATTAAATTTTCCAGAATTAAACCAAGAGATTGCGGAAGCATATACAGATAAAAGTGGATTTACACAAAGAGATAGAGAATTAGAATTAGTAACTCAAGGTTTATCTAGATATTTTGATAAAGAGTTTAAAACAGAAACAACCAAAACATTTAAAGATAGAATAAAAGAATTTGTAGATTGGTTTTTTTCTATTGTCCAAAGTTTAGGTGAAGTTTTTACAGGTAGAAACTTAAGCTACTTTAGAGGCGATACTGCACTTCTTGAGCAAGAAAGAAGAGAGTCTGCAACTGATGATGTTGTAAATAATGAGCAACTTGCAAATGAAGAAGTCAGAAGAATAACAAGGTTGACACCAGACATAATTCCAGATAACGCAACTCTATCTGATATAGCAAAGTTTTTAAATACAAGTGATATATCATTTGACGTTGATTTAAAGACTGATAATAATAAAGTGAGATATAATCTTACGCCAGGTAAACAAGCAGCTTATGATTATGCTATACGACAAGCTAATGAAACTCAAAAAGAAATAATAGAAAACATATTTCATGGAGCAATGCATTCCCCAAAAGAAGTTGGAAATCTTGCTGCATCAACACTTAAAGATGGAGATCCTATTTTAGTTTTAGATGAAGCAACTCATACGTATCAAGATTTAAATGATTCAGCTACAGTATGGACAAGTACAACAGAAGCTATAAAAGGAAAAATGCCTGAAGATAGAATAGAAGATTTTCAATTAAACTTAGATTTAGGAAATGATTTTGATACAATATTAGATGGTCTTTCTACAGATATGCCTGTTAAAGATATAGCTGCGCAAATGAAAATTTTAGATGAACAGCAATTTGGGAATGCATATGCGGCTTTGCAAGCAAACTTAGCACTATTAACTCAAGATGGTAGTATTGCAATACCTCAAGTAGTTGTCTTTGATAAAAGCACAAAGTTAGCAGGATCAATTGATTTATTATTAGTACAACCAAATGGTAGCTTAAAAATTGTAGATTTAAAAACTTCTAAAACAAGCATTGAGGATACATATAAAGGTGAGAAATCATATAGTAATTCAAAGTATAAAATTGGAGAAGACAGCATGCTTAAAAAAGCAGGTATTGCTGAAGAACTAAGCAAAGAACAACAACATAATTTGCAGGTTAATTTGTATAGAAGAATGCTTGAGAATATGGGATATACTGTAAGTACTCAAGACGGTAATGCTTCAACAATGCATATACATGTTGATGTAACTGGTAAAGGTAAAGATCAAAAGTTTGAAGGTACATTTAAAACAGAAACCTGGGTATCACATCCAGAATCTCAAAACCTACCTTACATTGATGCAATAATGCCATTAAGTGTAGATGCACAAGCAAAAAGAAAAATAGATCAAGCTTCAAGCAAGAGTCCCGAAAGTAAAGCAGATACAACTTTAAATGCTAAAGAAGCCCAGCCTCAAGATCAAAAAGTAGATCCTGAATATAAAGTTATAACACAGGCTTTAGAAGATTATAGAATAGGCTTAGTAAGAAAATTAGAAGCTTTAGAGATGGTTAAGAATAATGTTTTCTTAGGTAAGCATAAATCTGTATCTCAATTAAAAGAAAGTATAAACAACTCTATAAACGCCATAACATTGGCTATGAGCCTAGATCCAAAAACAAAAGTTGCTACATACTCATCCTTACTTAGAGATGCTATAAAGCAAATGGATTACTTTAAAGATTATATGGAGAATCCCAAAAACTTTGGTAAACCAGAATACATTAGATATGCTTTAAATTTTGATAATTATCTTGCTACATTTGAAGGTCTATATTCAGTTGTTGACTCAAAACCTTTAAACGCTACACAGAGAAGACTTGCTTTTACTCTTCAAGCTAAAGCAAATGATTTAGTTGGTACAAAATCTAACGAAGGTGTTATTGATAAAGCGGTTACAAGCTATGTAAGAAATATAGTAAAAACAAGATCTAGTCAAAACTTTAGCGAAGAAGAATTAGATCATCTTATGCAGTTTGGTAGAGATATAGGAATTGTAGAATTGCAAACTAAAGATTTAGCAACTTCTCCAGATACATTATTAGCTTTAATGGATAAAATTTATAAAGCTAAAAAACAAGAACTTCTTGATAAAATTCAAACAAGAGAATCTACGATTAGAAACCTTGCTTCAAAACTTCAAAAACTTTCATCTGAAAAAGATCCACAAAAACTTTTTGACTTCATGTTAGAAATGGATGAGAATGGTGAGTTTACTGGCAGATATGTTCAAGAAATAGGACAAGTATACTATGATTTGCTTGAGGAATTAAGATCTGAGTTATATGATGAAAATGGTCAACCATATCAATATAGAGATGTCACAAACTTACAAACAGCTTCTCAAGAAGATATAGACTATAATATAGACCTTGCTTTAAAGAGAAGGAAATTTGGAAACTTCTTTAATGCTGAAACTATTGGTGCTGGTAATGAACCTATTGATGGAGAGTATCATTACTATACCGATGATTTTAAACAAGAAAGAAAAAAGTATATGTATTTTGTACCTGTAGGTAGAAACGGCTTTTGGAAAAGAAGAACAGATATTTCTGATGATGCATACTATAGATTTAAAGCAAAATACTATACTACAGGTGTTGATGTGGAAGGTAAGGATATCATGAAAAATGATAAAAATGGAAATCCCACAGGAGCTATATTAAAAGATCAAATATTTGATACTGTTAAGCCTGAATATAGAAAAAGAAGATTGGTAAGTAGATCTGGTAAAGACATGCGTAGTGAAAAATTTATAGCAATTCAAGAAAATAAGTCAGCACTAGGTTTAGCTCAAAAAGATTTTTATGACTTTTTTAGAAATGTATTTGAGCAAGATCTTTTGCAAAAATTACCAAAAGCACAAAGAGATCAAATGCTAGGAAGAGTTCCTTTAATTAGAGCAAGTGTAATAGGCAGCATTAAAGATAAAGGTGCTTTCTTTACGGATATGTTTGCAAAAACATCTAGAGGAATTAAGAATTTATTTAGAACTACAGCCCAACAAAGATCAATATTTGTTGACGAAAATGGAAATTTAATAGATAGCTTACCTATTTTTTATACAGGGGTTCCTGCTACAGATAAGCAATTAGCAGATATTGATGAGCAAATTCAATCGCTAGAACAAGAAATGATTGATGAGAAAATAAGCAAAGTAGAATATAAAGATAGACTAGCATTGCTTCAAGGTAAAAGGGCTGCATTAGAAAATAAACCTTCTAAAGGTGAACTTAATAAAGACATGGCTTCTGGATTATTGAAGTTTCTTACCATGGCAGAACATTATGATACAATGTCCACTGTGGAAGATACAATGAAAGCAATGCTTAAAGTCATAGAAAAAAGAGAATACCAACCTCAAGATAGTAGGATAACTACCGGTATTAAAACTAAACTTGGATTTGAACAAAGAGGTTCTGTAAAAGGAACAGACTCTAATATTCTTAAAAGAGCCAAGAAGTGGATGAATATGGTTTACTATGATAACGATCAACTAACTAAAGGCTTTGGAGAAAAGCTTGCAGACGGTTTGATAAAGTGGTCATCATTATCATATGTTGCTTTTAATCCATTTGGTAATTTTAATAATTATGTTCTTGGTAGATTGAATGATAATATTGAAGCAATAGGTGGTAGATTCTATAGCGCAAAAGCTTTTGCTAGAGCAAGTGTGGAATATAATAGAAGAGCTGTACCAGACATGATTCATAGATTAGCATCAATGGCAAAGAAACCTATAAATGCAACTGACTATGATCCTACACTTCCAACTAGTAAGTATGAAGCAGCTGTATCTCTGTTTAGAATGATGGATGCAGATGCAGATATACGAGAGACTGGAGCTGATATGGAATCAATTAATAAATCTTGGTTGAATAAAGCTACAGAATGGGGTTATGTTTTGCAAGATGCAGCAGAATGGAATGTTCAAACTAAAGTTGGCATAGCCATGCTGATGGATACATATATTAGAAAAGGAGGAGAAGGTGGTGAAATTCTATCTTTATATGATGCTCTGGAGTTTGATGCTGAAACTAAAGGATTAAAACTAAAAGAAGGATTTAAAACTATAGTAAAATATGATCCTGAAAATCTAAGTGAAGACGGAAAATCACAACAGATTATAGAAGTAGGTGAATATAATGTTGATTTTAGATATGATTTTAGAAATAAAATACGGGAAGTAAATAAACAGATTCACGGTAACTATGCAGCAGAAGATAGAATGGTTCTTCAATCTAGTACTGTAGGTAAACTAGCAGCTCAGTTTCATAAGTGGGTTGCTCCTGCAATTAGAGCTAGATTTCAGCAACAATATTTTGATGAAAACTTAGGATGGATGGAAGGCCGATATAGATCTTGGTGGAAGTTTATGGGTTATGCTTTTGGTCAAATAGCAAAAGGAGATATGAAGTTTAGAGACTATGGTGAAAACTTTATGGAGGAGCAAGGCTATATTCAAAAGTTTGATGGTTCATATGAAAAAAACAAAGAAGTTGCTAGAAATCAATTGTTTGGATTCTACAGAACTATGGGTGAAATAGGAATAATGATGTTAACTTTTGTAATGAAAGAAATATTAATGTCATCTTTTGCTGGAGATGATGATGACAATGAGATACTTAAAAGATTTAAGAATATAGCAATATACCAAGCAGATAGATCTTTTAAAGAACTAATATTATTTGTTCCTATATTGGGATCAGACCAACAGTATCAGATGGTTAAATCCCCTATAGCATCTTCTAGAACTATGGGTGAACTTGGTCAAGCATTATGGTCAACTGTTGAGACACCTTATTATGCTATTACACAAAGTAATAAAGAATTTTATAAGAATAAGGAAGTTGTTTATCAAAGAGGTAGCAGGGCTGGAACTTGGAAACTTAAAAAAGAATGGCAAGATGCAGTGCCTGTTTTATATTCAATTAAAAAATGGCAGAACTATCTTGATATGAAAAACTTCTATATAAAGTAATAGAGGGGACTTTCATCCCCTCTGCTGTAAATGTCACAATTTACAAATTACATATATAGCTAGTGATCCCGTCAGGATTCGAACCTGAGACCGTCTGCTTAGAAGGCAGATGCTCTATCCATCTGAGCTACGGAACCAAAAAAAGCGGAGTCCAGGGCTTCAACCTGTACAGCTTTACGTCCTCCACTTTTACCGGTGTAACACCCGGCTAACCTTCACAAGAAGAACATTCAAGAATGTTTCTAGAAAAGGCTTGAGCTGAGCTTTGACTAAATTGATAGTACAAAGTTTTCACACCTTCTTTCCAAGCATACAGATATAATTGATTTATATCTTTTGCTGGAATGCTGGGATCAATCATTAAATTTAATGACTGAGACTGGTCAATATATTTCTGTCTTTGAGCTGCTTGCAGAACAAGTTCTTTTGGGGTAATCTCCGCAAAAGACTTAAACACAGCTTTAGTAGGGAAGTCAAGATGCTGAACTGATCCATCCTTCTTTAAGATACTATCCCAAGTTTCCGGGGTATCTAAACTATACTTTTGCAACTCTTCCTTTAAGAAAGGATTTTGATATATAGTCTTAGACTTGGCAAGATCCTTAATAAAGTAGTTAGACTTTATAGGCTCTATACCCATACTCACGGCACCGTGAATAAATGAACTAGACTTAGTTGGTGCTATTGCTAGCAAAGTTGTATTAGCATAACCTTTACGGATAGATTTATAACCGAAGTTATCATGTAACCATTCAGAGGCCGCTTCCGCTTTAGTCTTTATTAGTTTAAACATATGTTCATTTAAACCTTTAGTTTGTAACGAATCAAACTCAAGCAACTTAGATTGCAATAACGAATGATATCCGAGTACGCCTAGACCAATAGCCCTATGCTCTTTAGCAAAGTTATACGCTCTTTTCATTCCCGGTAGTGTACGAGCTTTAGATATAAACTCATCCATTACGGCATTCAAGAACATAACATACGTCTCAATTGCGTCTGTTCTTTCGATCTCATCCCAATGCAGCAGGTTCAACGATCCAAGACAACATACAAAAGAATTGTAGCTATCAGTTGGCAGCTGTATCTCCGAGCAAAGATTAGACGCGGTAATATCCATGCCCAAATCTTTATAAGGAGAGGTATGATTATTACTGTTGTCCCGGAACATAAGATAAGGGAATCCAAACTCAGAGCGTCTCTGAATAACCTTGGCCCAAACTTTACGTTTCTCCTGGTCCCCGGTTTCCATCTCTTTCATCCATTCATCGCTTGCACTTACACCGTACTGTAGATTTTGGATAGGATTACCTTCAGAACCAATATCTAGAAAGTCCATTATATCTGGGTGTTCAATAGGCAGCCATGCAGCACATGCGCCACGTCTTGCTTCAGATTGTTTACAGACATCTACAACTGTGTCATAAATTTTTGCGTAATGCACGGGCCCATCAGCATGACCACCGGTTGATATCTCTGTACCACGAGGTCTAATGTTACCTAAGTAAACACTAGTACCTCCGCCATACTTTGACATCATTCCAATCTCACGACCTGCATTTAATATGCTATCTAATGAATCGTCTACATTAGATCCGTAACAACTAATTGGTAAACCTTTTTGCTTACCAAAGTTGATCCAAACAGGAGTTGAAAGACTATAAAAGCCGCGAGCCATATAATCTTCAAACTTTTCTGCAAAGCCATCAATACCCAGGTATTTCTGGGCAGTGATTGCAATACTTTTAATTCTTTGTTCAGGTGTTTCACTGATATATCCTCTTGAGAGAAAGAGGCGGGACTCATCATTGAGCCAATAATATTTAGGGTATTTCATATTAGAATAAATCTGCATGCGTTATACTCTTGCTTTTTTTGTTGTAATCAATTTGTTTTTTGTAAAAGAAATCACCTTCTTTGGTAGCTGTGCACTCTACATCAAACCACCGTGTATTTTCTAAGAGATCTTGGTCAACAATAAATAATCCGTCCATACCAATTTTACTTAGAGAGTTATTGAATCTATTTGCAATAAAATTAGTTATTGTTTCTTTAGTTAGAAAGTCTAATTCACCTTTTTCAAATATCCAATCTAAGATCTCAGTCTCTGCAGCATAAGCTTTCTTACAGGCAGAGTAAACTAATTTCTCAAACTCAGCATCAAACCACTCCGGATTTTCTTTCTTAATGATGTTGATCAACTCAACACCAAAGTTTCCGTGTATATCTTCTTCTTTACTGGTAGCTTCAACAACGTTTGAGATCCCTTTGAAAAGGTTCTTCTCTTTGTTAAAACTCATCATAATAAGAAACTGACTAAATAAACTTACATGCTCAATGAACAGTGAGAATAACAGTACGGATTTGGTATACATCTTATTATCTTTACTTCTAGTACCATCAAGATACTTGTTTAGATAATCCATCCGACCTTTTATAGCAGGAACGTTAATTACATTTTCAAACTCTTTTTCTAGACCTAAGACTCTTAACAATCTAGCATAGGCATCTTTATGTCTAACTTCAGACTCTGCGAATGTCATACCTACATCACCAATCTCTGCTATAGGCATTCTCTTAAAGCAATCACCCCAGAAGGTTTTGACTTTTACTTCTATCTGAGCAATAGCGAGCATTGTACGTTTAATTACTTCTCTTTCTTGATCAGTAATTTTTGTTTTAAAATCAGAAATATCTTCTGTGAAATTATACTCAGTATCAATCCAATAGGAATGTCTGATGGCGTCTTTGTAATCTAATAGTTGCGGATATTCATACGGTAGAATATTAACACGGGTCTTGAAAATGTTTCCGTTCATATTTATTTTTTAAATTGTTAGTTAAAAAAAGCTATACTTTTTGGACTAGTATAGCTGCAATGTCTTCTTATTTAATTTAAAGAATTTCTACAATTTAAACTAATAATTAAGGTACATTATTTTAAAAAATAAAAATCCAATTTCAATACCATAGCAATGACCAATTTGACCATCCTCTAAAGCAACTTTAGAATTTATACCAGAAAATCCTAGTAAAATTTCTTTAGGCAAAAATGTAACGGTAAATTTATGCCTTCTTTTAGTTTTTTCACTCATAATTTTTTAAAGTTTATTGTTTTAAATTATAATTCTTCGTATATTATATATATGCAATTATACGCATAAATACTTATATTTTTAGAATTATTTATATATATACACAACACGATGGAAGTTTCAAGTTTACAAATAGGGTTTGATGCATTAATAGCATTATTAGTTTCAGTAACAGGTGCATTAGGGGTATGGTATTCATTAAAGGGAAAGGTTACAATCCAACAAATAACTTTAGATAGCCTAGAAAAAGACCTAGATGAAATGAAAGTAGATAAAAAAGATAATCACACCCTTCTTCACAAAAGAATAGATGATCTTAAAAAACAAGTAGAGAGAAATAGAGAAAAGAATGATCAGGCTTTATCTGATCTTAAAGCAGAAATGGGTCAGATGGAAATTAGAATCATCAACGCTATTAATAGTAAGTAGCATGGGGTAATAGTATATTTCTTTTTGTACTTCTCATTAATTTTTTGTATATTAAAGTATAATAAACTCACTATGAAAATATTAAAATTTATTTTAAATATTATTTGGACTTTGTCATTAAGGAATATTTGCGTTTGGACCATCTTAGGATGGCATTGGCTTTGGTCAAAAACAAGCTTTGATGAAAAGGCAATTTCTGTAGTTAAAGAAACTGTACGCAGATCTAAAAACGCAGCTAGAGAAATGGGAGATGTTAAAGACGCAATAAAAGGAAAGAAATTTAATAAAAATGGCAGCCCCAAAAAAAAGTAATTGGATAAAGGGTGCCATTAAAAAACCCGGTAGTCTTAAGGCTACAGCAAAAAGAGCTGGAGCATTAAAGTCTGATGGGACAATAAAAAAAACTTGGTTAAAGCAGAAAGCAAAAGGTGGTGGTAAAACGGCCCAACGTGCCAGGCTTGCTTTAACATTAGGTAAAATGAAAAAATAATAATTAAAATTAAAGCTATGCCAGCAAACATGAAAGCCGCAGGAATGAAATATAAAAAAGGTGGCTCTAAAAGAAGAACAGTTAAGGTTAATACTAAAAACCCAGCACCAGGAATGGTAGGAGGAACTCCTGTAACTACAAAAACAATTACTAAGAAAAGAGGTAATAAAACTATTACTAAGACAAAGTCTGTTAGAAATCCAATGAATCCTATGGCTAAGTCTACAGTAAGTAGATCTAAAACAGTTACTAAAGGAACTGGTCCTGCAAAAGAAATGGTTAAAAATACAGGGTCAAATAAAAGAGTATCTCAAAAGAGAGGAGAGAGAATGCAAAGTAGAATGCAAAAACGTAAAGGTGCAACTACTACAACACCATCTAGATCAAATACACCTGATATAAACGGGATCCGAAAGTATAATGCACTGGATCAAAGAAATGGACCAGCACCAAGACCACCAAGACCAAAGAAGGGAATGGGAGGAAAAGCTCCTATGGCTAAAGATTATGTAGGTAATCCTATGAAATACTTTAATGATAAAGCTCTATACGGTAAAGAGATGGCAATGAAAAAAATGATGGATGATAAAGATACACAAACATATCCATAATGCCAGCAGCTTGGGTAACTAAACTATTTGGAGGCCTTCTTGGTAAAGCTGACAATATCATAGATGAAGTAGTCACTTCTAAAGAAGAACGAATGACTCTTAAAAATGCTATGCAGAAAATGCTTCTTGATAGTGAAGCTGTTATCCAAGAAAATGTTACGGAACGCTGGAAGTCTGATATGAATTCAGACTCCTGGCTTTCTAAGAATGTTAGGCCTATAGTTTTAATATTCTTAGTAGTTTGTACAATGATTCTTGTATTTATTGACGCAGGTGTCATTAAGTTTGCAGTTTCAGAAAGATGGATTAACCTCTTAGAGATAACATTATTGACTGTTATAGGTGCATACTTTGGTGGTAGATCAATTGAAAAAGTAAGAAATACAAATGAAAAGAAGCGGGACAGGCGTAATAGAAAAGAAGAAAATTAAAAGAAAAGGTATTCATGCTAAAAGTAAAACATCTTTTAGCAAGGGTAGCAAGAACTACGTCAAAAAATATAACAAACAAGGACGATGAATGATGAACCTTTTTTAGAACTTTGCATTCATTGGCCTCATGATAGATTTGCTTTAGGATGGGAATTTATTTCAAGCGATGATGAACATAATTACTCAACTTTAAGATTATATCTTTTAGTTGTTACTTTAACATTTAATAAATAAGATATGTCAAAAGTTAAAAAAACAAATGGAGGATCCCTGCTAACTAGATTAGAGGGTCGCCTTGATATGAGCATGCCTGGAGCATCAAAAAGTGTAAAGGGTGACTGTGGTTGCAATAAAAAAATGAATTTAGGTGGTACAGTACCATCTGCAAATACTTATTCAGGTAAAAGATGAACATCTTAACTGATATATTAAGCCTTTTTAAAAGGAAGAAATTTGTATCTAAAGCAGATCCGCTAGATGTCGTAGTGCTTGGTATTAATGAAGAACCTGAGATAGAAGGTATAGCTTCTCCAGTTCCATATAAAAACGCTAAGCTGATTAAAGTTAAAGATCTTATTTCTGCATCTGATTCTACATTTGAAAATTTACCAATTGGTGATTCAAATGCCGGTTGCTTTAAAGATAAAACTACGGACCCTATTACAGGAAATCCTGTTGTAAATTTTAGAAGACTTAAAAGTCTTTCTTTAGATTTAACCATAGAAGAGAACGGTGATTTTGTTGAATTTGATTTGCTTTCCAATAAATCTACAATTTTACTTACTCAAAATTTTTCTTCTTTACTAAATAAGTTTTCTACAGGTCCTGATATTTTTAGTATTGGTAGACAGGCCGGAATAATTGGCGCTGATGTATCATCTCCATTTATAGGTTATAGCAATAATAATCATGCAAAAGTTGACACATTTGTTATTGATACAAGAAAACTTGTAGGTATATCATATGCATCACCTATAGATGTATTAAGTGGTGAAGACTTGGCAATACAAATAGTAGCCCAATCAAACATAACAGGTGTTGTTTTAAATTGGAAACTTTATAGATTAGATCCCGATGATCTTGGTAATGGTGGTACTTCTGGTACTACTTTAAGTCAAATAACTGGAGCCGGTAATCTTAACTTAAATGCGGATTTTACAAGTAGTGGAATAAGCACATATGGTAAAGAAATAATATACGATATTACATTAGGAGGTTCTAGCATTATCAATAAAGGAGATCTTTTATTTTTAGGATGGAGCTATGACTCAATATCTGTAGGTTCTTCAGACTTTTTAAATATATCAGCAACAATTAGATCGTAAGAACCCATTAGAAAAATATACAAAAACTAATGGGTGTTGGTTTCTCACTTATTTCATAATTCGCGGGTACTCCTACCCTGTATATTTTATTAATATCTATCTTTCTTAGTAGCTACAAGATAAATTAACAATATGGCTATTAAAGCCTTTAATATGAGCCCTAGTACAATCAAATTTCAAAATCAAAATCTTCATCAAGCTCTTCTTCAAAATGCTCTTCAATTGAATTATCAGGTCCATTTGCAGCTGCTTCTCTAGCATCTTGCTGATCCATTGCCATTTGACCTGCAATATATTCCTGAGCTTCTTCATATGTAACTTCTTGATCATGATTTGCATCTTCCATTTCTACACTAGCTTGTGTATTTATAGTATCATAGCTAACTGATCCTGCTCCTTTTAGAACATTTGCCGTCATAAAATCATGAAACTTCTTTGAGTCTGATAGCCATGATCTTGGATGCACAGATTTATATGAATGTGTTACATGATTATAAAAAGCCCATGCATTTTCCATGTCAGCATTATAATCAAAAGATGGGTTTTTCATTTCATCTTTAACTACAGACATTTGTCTTGGACTAATTAGATCTTCATTAAAATACATTATTCCCAATAGCTCTGCTTGCTTTTTTATATCTAAAGGAGTTGCTCTCAAAGAATCTTTATCATTTTTGATTGTATTAAATGCTTTCTGAGCATTCTTTATTTGATTAGATATTTGAGATCTTATTTCTTGATCTGCGGATCCTGTATGCTTTCTAGCATAGTTAAGTTCTCCGCATACCATTCCATTAGAACAAGCCATTACATATGCTCCAATAGCACATTGAAATCTTATTGATTTATCATATGAGTTTGTCCAAGCAAACATCATTCCTAAATCTGGATCTGTAGATTCAACATTCATTGGTCTTATATGATATATGCCTTGAGCTACTTGGCCTTTATTATTTGCTCTATAGTATTCTTTTGTTATTATAAATCCGCTAGATGCTAGCATTTGTTTTGTTGTATCTATCACATATTTATGTGATATAACTGTATAAGAATCACCGTGATTCGGTAATTCTGCATTAAGTACATAACTTTTTTCTACGTTAATTTGACTTTTCATGTTTAAACTTTATAAGTGTAAAGATAGTAAATTTAATTTAATTAAAACATAATTAACCATAATAATATGGAAAGGATTGTCAGTCCTACTAAAAATTTCGTTACTTGAAATCTTAATTTTTGCCAATTCATCAAAATAGTTCTAATTGATTAATATTTGTTGATAGAATATCATTTATCTGAGATTCAATGGCTTTGCTATAATATCTTAAATCAAGATTATAGTCTTCCCATTTTGGTTGTAGTTCTATCTTATTATAAATAGATTGCAACCATTGTCCGGATTCGCATTGTATTTCCCTACCGTCTTGTTTATTAATCTTTATTATCTTTGAACTATTCTTTCCGGTCCTAGATATATAATATCTATTGATCTTCTGCAGATCTTCTTCTTTATAAACACCGTTTGGTGTAGATCTTGATACCTGTTTCCAAGCTCCTTTGGACTTCATACCAATACAATAATCTAAGATATTCTTATTTTTTTGTAAGTAATCTTCAGGCAATATATCTTTAACAAAGTAATTGTATATTGCTTTTGGTACAACGAGCTTAGATTTATTCTTATGCAGCGCAAGCGAATGAAAATTAAATCTACCCTTGAGCTTAACAGGAGCATACATAAAATCAGGACCTTTTACTTTAAATAAATAGTGAGGATTTTCCTCTTTAACCTTTCTCCAGGTTGTTAAGTCAACAGATTTAAAATCATTTACAGCAATGTAATTATTTACATCACCTAAAATGAGCTTTTGATATGTGTCATGTTCTAGATTTAGTTGCGTTATATTTTCCCATTCTTCACAGACTTTAAGATAAAGATCTTTTTTGTCTCTTGGGATCCTAATCTCAACACCATCTGTATTCTGCAACAAACCAAATGCTTCAGGTATTGCATCAAGTATCATATCATATAACATCATTAGGCTTAGTTGGCCATTAAGAGTTATACGCATACATAGCTCCGGATCATAAAAGAAACTATTCTCTTCATTGCTTAAACCAAACGTTGAATTAAGTATAATTTTATATACGTAATTCATTGGATTAGACTTTGGGATTTTAACTCTTTCATCAAAGAACCATTCATACTGATCACAAAATTCTTCTTTTGGGAAGTGTGCAGGTGACCATTGATTGCGGATACATAGATTAGGATAGAAAGATGTAACATCAGAAGACATAATAATATGTTGATCATCTGATTTATAAACACCACTCTTTCTAGCACCATGTATGCCACCTAAAGCAAAAGTTGTATGCACACCGTTGTGCTCAAGCTTATACTTAAACTGACCCTTAAGCTGCATAGCATCTAACTCTAAACTATTAAACTTATTTAGCGCCTGTTGAAACACGGGAGACTTAAACTTTATATAAGGAAGCACCAAGTCTTTAACCTTGATTATATTCCTATAAGTTTTCATACCTTTTATTTCTCTAGAAGTTATGTTTAACTTTTTACCTAAGTAATAAGCAAACAACTCTTTAGCAATCCGCGGTTCAGATGCACTGTATAAGTTGATCTGATACTTATCTGTCAACTCTTTACGGAGCTTTATCTGAGACTTGGACTTGTCAAATATAGCTTTAGTAGATGCAACATCATTAATGCAATATCCAACTATAGTATCAAGTTGTTCTTTTGTCTCAATCTTTACCGTATGATCAATAGGCATGTCCTGCAAGTTTTCCCAATCCATACTGAATTGTATCCACTTAAGGCTAGAACGTTTTGCTGGGTTGTCCCAGTGATGCATTTTAAATAAATCAATCTGACCTATTTGTATATGCCATGGTGCAAATACTCCCCACTCCTTACGATTTTGTCTTGCTATTGTTTCTTGAGCAAATGCATAAATAACTTCTGCTATTGCACAGCCTGACATGTTAGACCACAACTCATAGTTGTTTAGTATATACTGAGTAACTTGAGCATCAAAGGCTAATCCATTATAGGATATATGCCATTGCTTCTCGTCTCTATTTTCAATTAAAAATTCTATGAACTCATCAAAATCATTTTGCAAGTCATGTACTATAAATATCTTCTGTTCGGAAGTTTTATAGTGTTGAAATACACCCACAAAACAATTAGATAAGGTTTCATAATCCATTACCCAATGTTTCATATTTTAAATTTTAGCTCATAAAAAAAGCCCCAATTAAGAGGCTTTATTAAATAGTGTGGTTGAGCTGAGGGCACACTATTTTAATTATACTTAGTAGTTTAGCCAGGCATAATAATATTTGAAGTTTTAGTTTCAGCAACATCTACAAAGGATTCTTTATATGGGAATGTAGCAGCATTTATAGCAAACATTCCTATAAAGTTCTCTATTTCACTTTTTTCTGTAATATAAACTTCAGAAAAAGTTTCAATAGTTGTTCTTTGTTCTTTATGAACTTTACCTGTTTCTTTATTAGGGACTTTTAACCTTTGAGGTTGGCCATTGTCATCTAATCTTGGCATCATATGAAAAGATTGTTTTCTGATTTTTGTTATAACAGCAAGTATTCCAGAACTTGGATCATACATTGCTTCAACATATGGGCAGTCATTATTGACTGGCATTAAACTAAATGATTTAACATTTCTAAAAGATGATGATATTAACATCATGTTTTGACCGATTAGGGTTTTGCTCATATTCTAATTTTGATCTAAAGGTAAAGAATTATTTTTGAAAACTGCAAACTCATGCGGGATTTTTTCCTTTAGAGTTTCTTTATCAATGTCCGGAATGCTGCATACTTCATATACAGATTTTATATCTTGTATATCAACCATAAGCGCTTCCGCATATATTTCATGATATTCTTCTGGATTTAAAAAACTTTTAATGTAATCACTAATTTTACCAACTTTACCAAAATATTTTAGAATTTTATTTTTAGTTGCTAATGAAAACTTTGAATACTTTCCATTAATAAACATTTCAAAGTCATGTTTATAACTAGAATAATCAAATACATATAAGTGTTTTTTATTTGATAGGCTTACACTGCATTCTAAAAGTCTATGATTCTTTAAAACTCTATCTTCAAATAATTTATATTCTATAGTTTTTTCTGTCCTGTAAATACATATATATTTGAATTTACTTTCATCATAAAGACCTTCCCATAAGATATAAGTTTCTACTGGGACAAAATCTTCACCTTTTTTTATTTGAAGTAAAGGATATAAAAATACTTTACTCTTTTGAAAATACTGTGTGTATGTGCCTATCATTTATAATTTTGGTTTATTTATTACAAATTCATATGGTAGGCTGTAATCTCTTTCTGAATAATGATAGTTAGCTTGTTCTAATATATGACTTAATCCTTGAGCCCATTTCCCCATTGTACCCTCAAGTACATCGAAAACATACACTTGATTATACTTATCTATCACAACAAATTTAAAAAAAATTTTGTAATTATCAGCATCTTCAGCATCAAGTTTTTTATACACTAGGTAATTATATATTGCAGCTTGAATCCAATAGTTATAAAAATCAACGGTTTCAGCAAAATCAGATATAGTTTTACCGGTTGTTTTTAAGTCACATATTATAATCTCTTTTTTATCAGGATCAACTTTGTAATAATCTATATAACCGTGTAGACCAAATTTATAATTTTTAAGATCACATTTAAGATATTTTTCTACATATGTTTTAGTCCCATCTAACTCAAAATCTGTACCTGTATGTACTTTACCATCGCCAAATAAGTTCATCACATCTTTATTAGATCTAATTATATCAACTTGTTTTTGGCAACGGAGATAAGTATCTTGGTCAATTACATCCTTAGACTCATTAAATAAGAACTTCCAATAAGGATCATAGTCATCAACCTTAACCTTTGCAATTCTAGACTCATCTGTTTTAAGAGATTGATATAGATTCATTTTCTTTAATGCATCTAGTATAACATGATCACGAACATTCTTTAATTCTTGTTCATGTGTAAAATCAATCATACTCTTCATCACCTTTCTGATATTATCACTTGGTGTTTTACCGGGTACCAGGGCAAACTTGTTTTCAAATTCTTCTTGCTCAAGCAGTAGACAGTGTATTAACTTACCTTCTACAAGGTGCTTATCTGTTTTGATCTCCCTATCTTGGAGAATATAGTCCTTATAAAATAAGGATGGGGAAAATAATAGTTTATTTAGAGAAGAGTAACTAAAGTTAAAACTATCCTTAGCGTAAAATTCTTCTTCTTTTTGTTTATCAATCATCTCATCATTGCGTTAAAACAGCTACGGCTGCATACATCATTCATATTATTTACTGGAGCACCACATTCAGAGCATTCCCACCCACCTTCGGGCATTTCAGGTTCTTCGTCTTCAATCTCATTTCTTTTTGATTTTAATTTTTCAATATATAATATAGCATCCATTAACTCCTCCTGCAGATGATTTAAAAAGTCATCCGTGTTGTTGTCTTGCAATGTTGTACCATATTTTTTTATCCCTACTTCAGATCTTGATTTAAACTTATCTGTTACTTTTTTTACTATTGGATCCATCCTTAATTGTTTCTATAAATTCTTTAAATGCTTCACCCATATCAATAACTTGTTGTGAAAACTCATTATTATCAACTTTTGGATTATTATTTATTTTTTCATATACCTTATCACCTAGTTTCTCTACTTCAGCAATAAACTCATTACCGGCTTTTTTAATCTGCTTTTTATATAAAGAAGGATGCTCATACTTAACATCCTCCATAAAATCCATAAGTATAGGTAGTATACCTAGTATGCATGCTACCTTTTGATTGCTTGTTGCCATATTAAGATTCTTTAATTTGTTTCATTACTTCAGTTTCTATATCATCCTCCGATATATCTAACTTAATAGTAATACCTACATCATCTAATTTCTTTAGTAACTGATCTCTTTCCATAGAGGCTTTAACATAACTATAGTGAAGGTCTAAAGATTTAGAGATCACACTATTAGTAAAATCTCTTATTACTACATATAATTTTTTCTTATATGCGTCAATTTTACGCTCATGCACATAAGCCATGTCTTCTTCTGTTATTCCTTCTAAAAATCCTTGAATCATATCATCAAGGATAGGTGCATACTTTTTACCATGATTTGCATCAGACTTTTCAGGCTTCCAGGTTTCTTTATTATATTTTTCTTCTTCTTTACTCATAATTTAAAATATATATCTAATTGTATTAATATCAAAATAAGCAGAATATAAAAACTTCCAATGCTCTAAATATGCATGCTTATCTTTAATTGGGTATCTCATTACGCCAGATTTATTTTTAACCTCACATGAAGCAACCATTATCTTTTGAGCCTCTTCAGATGCCTTGGCCATTTGATTAGGGTGATTTGTTAATGCAATAACTTCGCATTTATTTTCACCTGCTATGGCTCTAACATTCTTAAATAATTCATCATAATGCTCTGACCATTTATAGCTAAATATAACAGGGCTATAGTTTATATGAACTTCCCATCCAAGATCTTTTAATCTATTGATTTCATGTATTCTATTAATAGTTTTTTGCATCTTAGGTTCTAATATATTTGCATACACTTGCGGCATTAAGCTTACTCTTACTCTAGGCTTCTTATTAAAATGACTAACATCTAGATTCAATAGACTGGGATACTTGGTAGCCATAGTTGTATTTAGTCTTGGATGATTATCATATCTTTTAAGATAATCTATCAGCGGTTCTGGTAAATGTTTCTGCATTAGAACTAAATCAGTATTGCAAGCTATATCTACCATAGTATATTTAGGATCCTGCTGATCAGGGACCTTGGTAAAACCTTCTTCCCACTTAACAACAGATTCAAATATATCATCTACGTTTTTATTTATAAATACCCTATTGCCATTGTACCGTGACATATAACAATAAGTATTTACACAACCACCAAAGCATCCATAGATTAAATTTGGTGCTATGCAGTTTGCGCTATTGTTATTATCTTTAGTAACTAAAGTCTTTGTTTTCTGAACCTTAATCATTGATGATATCATTCTGCGCTTTTTTATATATTCCCATTACATGTTTTATTCTTGTAGGGATCACAACATTATGATTACATCTTTCACAGCATCTGCCTTTAGCAACTGGCTGTGCATTATGATCATAACCTAATATTTCTTTTTTACATATTGTACATTCCATATTAAAACAATTGTGTGCAAAACGATTGCACAGTAATTAAAAGGGGTGGGTGTGCTTTTACACACACCCAATAACAATCAATTATGGCTTACCCCTAAAACTCAACTTCTCCTAATTCTTTTATTTTTAAATCCTCTAACTTAAAATCAAATATAGAAGCCTCTCGTGTTAACCCTATTCTGGTTAATGTTGTATTATATATTTTTTTTAATATGATCTTTTGTGCAAAACTTGTTAAAGAATTATTTTTATATAAATTTTTTAGAAGTTTCTCAAAACCATATGTATAATGAAAGGAAATTTCATCAATACCACTAAATCTTTTGCGCATTGATTTTACATTAACACTGTTCCAATTACCACATACTTTCATGTAATCAGGATAAAATGCAAACATTAAAGCTATTTTGTCATAAGACTTTTCAATATTGCAGTTAGCCATTATTTCTAATGCTAGTGTTCCACTTTCTCGATCTCCTGACTTTAACATTTGAGATATATTTTTTAAATCTAAAGGACTTAAAATTACAGAATCTTCATTGCATTTTGCTAACATGTAATCATCTGATACAAGTTTAGTATGAGAATTAAAAATATCAATCATACCTTCATCTTTCATATAGCAAATGTCATTAAGTTGGAGACCTTCTCCACCGGCCATAGATTTTAAAGATTTATTCATATTTGATCTAATATCCCAAACACATTTTAGCTTTATGGATATATATACATCATTAAGATCTTCATTATTTTCTTCTATATGGTCAAAGAAATCTTCCATAACTTTATAATTCTTAAAGAAGCCTTTATTTTCATTAAAGTGTTTTTTAACATCACGATATACTGAATAACTATCCCATTGCTGATGAAATAAAGACTTAAAATAAGTATCAGAAGTGATTAGATAATTTGCTTTATCCATATCTCTTTTAACTGATATCTTATATTTATCTTTTAACAAAGCCATTTTATTTTGAGGCAATGTTATATTAGGCGTTCTATAAAAAGACTCCTTTTCTAAATTAAAATCCTTTTGAAAATTAAGTTCTGGAATTTCGTTATTTATTACAGATCTAACATAAGGATAATCCTCTTCAGGATTATGGACGGCTACCTTTCCATCATTCCAGTTAAAGTGAGGCTTAAAATCTATATGTTCATCTTCAAATACCTTGGGTGCTTGCTTATTAATATCGTCTTTTATGTTAAATACTACATGGTATGCTTTTATTTTTCTCATTTTAAATATTTTTTATATTCTGATTTTACACTAACTTTAAATACATAAAGATCTCTATTGTGTATAGATATTTCTTTGCGTACTATTTTTTCAAGATATTTAAATGCTTCAGGATTTAGTTTAGACTCTGATTCTAAAGTTAAAATCATATCTTGAGCACTCATGTGATAATATTCACTTAATCTAGACGCTTCTAGCCAGTATTGCACGTCTTTATCCCTATTAAAGTTATATGTATATGAACCTATTTCTTGTGCTAATTTCCACATTAAATGATGTTTTTTAGTATAATCTACAGTAGGTAATATTTTTGCTGCTATAGCTTTATTATCATCATCATAAGATTGACACCAATTAGTTAGTTCAATTACCATATCCTCAGTAAGAGGTGTAATATTTCCTGATGCATGTAATAGATTCTCTACACTTAAAACTTTAAGTTCTCCTATATCAATCAAGTATGCTAAGTTTAAAGCTACCGGTGTTATAATCCATTCTTCCATTAAATCATCTCCATTAAATCCATGCCAAGTATTAAAATAAGTAGATAATTTATCATCATATATTACTTTTCTATGGTAGTTCTCAATAAATGAACACCTTCCGTTAGTTTCAGAAAAAGCTTCATAGTTCCACAATTTATACATAAGCTGTGTAGATAATATTTTTTCACTATTATTATAGTCGGTATAAATATTATCATGAGATATTAAAAAATCAGCCTTTTCATAATCATTTGTTATTGTTACCTTATGTTCTTTAGCTGAAGATTTAATTCTATCTAATGTTACTGGACATTTTGATAAAACAAATCCTCTTTTATAATCCTTAATTTTATTATCGGCTATTGTATTATTAGATAATAAATCACGAACTTTATCAAACACTGATGTATTTTGTGTTATAAGCACATCTGCTATTTCTGTACCTGAAGTGACGAGACCATAATAGGTCTCGTCCTCTAGGCCAAAATGCTTCAATGCGTCATTATTATAATTTTCATATAAATTTTTTGATGCCATTATTTTACAGTCATTTTAATTATTTCAGGCTTCATCATAAGTTTATTAAACTTTTGCTTATTCCCGTTAAAAATAGTTCTTACAATTAGATACTTTAAATCATTGGTAAAATGCTCTTTTGTACAAAGAGATTCTAATCTATCTGTGATTTTTTGATTAATTGTATTTTCTTTTGAATATACTACAGCATAATTAGCAAGTCTTGTTGCTAGAGTTGATGCAATATCTGCACGATAGCTATCATCTTTTCCAACACAACCGGTTAACTCACCAAGAATATATTGCTCATTATCATGGGTCAATAAATCTTTTGGTGTAACTAGTTTATCTAACTTGTTATTAATAAAAGTTGTAAACATAGATGCAAATTCATCTCCAACGCTACCTTCTCCAATCATTTGAATATAACTAAGGCTATCATCAAAGTTTTCAAAACTTGATATTGCATTAAAGAATGTAGTAATTGCACGGGCATTTGTTTCCTGTGTTACTAATTCAGGATGTAACAACAAGAAGTTAATACATCTTGTGTCAATACCAGCTTCTTCTGCCCAACGAGCCCAACAGTTTACATCAAACTGCAAGTTTGCAGTTATATAACGTGTTTTTTGTGCTGCATCAACAGAGTTTACCATATAATCTCCATTATCAGGATTTGCTGTTAAGACAATATGCCAATCTTCTGGTAATGACCAAGAAATATATGTCTGACGATCTATCAATTCCATAACAGCTTGAATAAATCTTTGGTCAGCACGGTTCCAGTCATCAAGTAGTAAAATACCACCTTTCTTTTTTCCTGAGATCCACTCTGGCGCACAATAAGACATGCGATTTTTACCTGTCATTTTGTAACCATTATTTAGATAGTCACTAACCGCCATTTCACTAACCCATTGACCAACTTTCTTAGTCACTGTATTGCTAGACATTTTTACCATATCTTCTGTAGCAGCTTGTTTACCTGCTCCATATTGTAAATTTTTATCTTGAGTTGGTATTGTTACAACTTTCTCTTTATACATTTGAAACTCTCTTACTGGGAAACCAACAAGATCACCCAACTCCTCAATTTGAGCTAAATTCAATTTAACAAAATCAAGACTGTGATCTTCAGCAATCTGTTTTACTGTAGATGTTTTACCAATACCAGATTCACCTAGAACTTCTATTGCTACAGGTAGTTTACCTTGCTTTTGTAAAAACCTGTTATTATTAATAATGTGATCCATAAAACCATTTAGATCATCAATGTTTAAATTTACTTGTGCCATAATTTTTAATTTAATTTAATTTTTAATCCGGGAAGTGCTTCATTTACATCAGATATACTACTATGAACCCATAAGGTATTCTTAGGACAGTTATCTGGTGCATAAGCTTCACCATCTGTTAGATATATTAGCGCTGTATAACGCCCGTTTTCATTATAATGATCTATTACAGGTTGAAATGATGTACCACCTCTACCTCGAACTTCTAAATCCTTTTTAGGATTAAATTCTTCTACACTTCTTAGACGTGTATCACATTGTGCAATTGTAATTTTATGACCAGTTTTATGCATATGGCATAATTCATTGGCAAACTCTTTAAGTTCATCATTGTTTACTGAACCTGATGTATCTATTCCAACACATATATGATTCTTAAATTTAATCTTAAGACCCGGGTTACCAGAATATCTTTTATTATACTTTCTTCTTAACTTTTTTGTATAAGCAATTGAAGAATTACCAATAAATCTTCTAAGATATCCTTTCCAATCAAACTTAGTCGGTTCAATATAGCGTAACCGTTTAATAAGATCAGCTAATTCACCAGGTATATTTCCAGATCTTTTTTCTGTAACATCTGCATTCTCTTTAACCTGATGTTCAATCTGTTTTTGAATTAACTTTTTTTCTGCTTCAGGTATATCTTCAAACTCTTCCCATGTAGAATGAGACCATGGCGTATTTTCATCCATTTGATTAAGCAAATTATCCAATGATGGACATGTTCCATCTTTTTTTGCTTGTTGTAATAGATCATAATACACTTTAGTTCCTGCTCTTTCTGGAAGATTAAGTTCTGGAAAAGTATCTAAAGTCAATCCACCATCAGGTAAACATAATGAATCAATATATTGATTAATCTCAATATCTGCAGCTATATTAAATAGCTTTTTATCATCATATCTATCTCGTACTGTAAGATGACCAAATGATATATGAAGTAACTCATGTTTTAACAATCCTTTTCTATGATTTTCTGACAAATCTGTAAAAAAATCACTGTTAATTGTAAGCTGAACTCCAATTCCATTCTTACTTACACCTGCCGTAGGTATATCATCCCTATAAACCTTATTAAGGCCAACTAAAAAAAGCCCATAAAAGGGCTCATCAAATATTAAATTTTTGCTAGTCTTTGATACTAGATCTGCTATTTTCATAAATTTTTATTTTTTCAAATATTTATCTTTTAAATAATAAAATATATCCTTTTCAGCTTGAACTGAGGATTTATATACATTTTTTTCTATCTCGTCTAATGTAAGATCTGTCCAATTATAGATTGTAAACTTACCTTTTATAGTACTACGGCTATAGAGTATTTTGGCTCTAGAAACTGTATTTACGGGTTTACATAATAGTTTTATCATTAAACTTGATAACTCTATATTTTCTATACATTTTATAGCTAATTCCCTATCATCACTTCCTGATGTTAACATGGTAATTATATTCTTGTATGTTTCTAAGTCTATTTTTACAATCTCATTATTCATTAATTATTTCAATTATTACTCCTGGTTTTTCTTTATCATATTCATACTTATTAAATGAAGGGATTATAAAAGTCATATTATCATCCTCAATCCATCCATTTTTAACCATATCATCTTGCACAGTTTGCGCAGGGTTTATATAATCAAACTTATGTCTAGTACCTCTTATAAAAGTAAAAGCTATTTTGACCGGTAGTTTATGCTTCTTTAATTCCTTTTGAAATTGAGATGCATACTTCTTATAGTAGGATAAAGTATCCTTTCTATATTTCATAACTGTCTTACTAGATATGAAGTACTTGCCTGTCCAACGTCTTCCATTTTTACTTGATGGCACATTACCTGGTATAAACCATTTCATATTATTTGTGTATAATCTTTTTTAATAGAGGTGAAAGAATAGAACGAACATATTCAATACCGTGATTCTTAACAGAGTCAGATATATCTTTGTCTTTGTCTAAACATAAGCCATCTAAATCATACATTGACTTATACGTGGCTATTGCTTTCTTTCCCGCCTCATCATTATCAAAGAGGGTTATTACTTTTTTGTATTTAACTTTTAAGTTTTCAATTATGTGCGGTTTTATTAATGTATTTTCACTATCTGGAGCTATTACTTCTATATTATAACCAAATGATTTTAGACACATTGCATCTTTTAATGATGAACATATAACTAAATATGGTTGGTCATACTTTAACTGATCAAGTCCTTGTACATGCGGCATTACTTTATGAAACTTATGCTTTTTATTATAAGGTTGATATACCTTATATACTTCGTTATTATTATTATAATAACCATACATATACTTAGAATCAATTTTTATTTTCTCAGACTCTCTGGTCATAGTATAATAATCAATAGGCTTTACATTATATTTCTCTAACATACTGCTACCTATATTATATTGTAACCAATATTCTGCATCTGTTTTATACCAATCTCTTGGAACAACTAGTCCCATTTCCCATTTTGTTACGGGTTTAATAGATTTTCTATTAATTGGATTTTCTTTAACATATACATTATAGTCTTTTATCATTCTTTCTAAAGCATGCGAATAACTAACATTAAATAATTCTTGAATAAGATTAATTTTATTACCACCTTTTCCTGTAGAAAAATCCTTGAACATATAACACATTTTTGTTTTATCTACATATATACATAGACTAGGTGTACGCTCTCCTGGATTCCAGGCAGATTTTATTTTAAGATCTTGCCCAGTCAACTCCTCATTTATATTGAGATAATATCTAAATACCCAGTAACTAGGTATGTCTTTCTCACTTGTAACTAAGTTTTTTGTATTGAGCATATTGTAAATTTATAAAAAAAAGGCAGAGGTGTGCTCCTTTGCTTTCGGTTGATGCCGGTCTTAACCATACTCACGTCCACTTTTGCACATGCCTTATTTTTTATATTTTATTTTTACAGATCAAAATCTGATCCTGCATTATTAGCAGGTTCAAAACTTTTAGTTTCTGAAGAAGTCTTTTTCTGAACTTCTCTTACATGGTCAGCTTTAGAAAACTTATACAGCCTAGAGTTTTCTACATCTAATGCTTCTAATGGAATACCATCTTTTGACATACGTGGCAAATAAAGATCATTATTTATATAACCTTCTTTATTTTCCCACTCTCTTGCGCCAATGCAAGCATTAATATATGTATCACCTGATAACACTTGATTAGCCGAATCCATAAATTCAGCAATTGTATTAGCTTCAATTGAATCAAGATCATCTCTTTTATCAAGAACTTCAGCTAAATATATCATGGATCTCATAACATCGCTTTCAAGCTTAACTTCTCTACCACTTGGTAAAGTAGCATCTTTATATGCATATGGGCTCATTCTTACTCTCCCTACTTGACCTTTATAACGCGGTCCATCTTGATCATTAGGATCAACTAAGAATCCATCAAATTCACCTTTAACAGGCTCAGATTCTACATGTAATACAACATTATATGCATCCTTATCATAAGGAGTTTGGTCAAATGTAATCTTATTAATCTTGATTACTTGATTGCCTGGACTAATCACAGGTCTTGCTTTGCCGCTACCGGCACTCATGTCTTTTGTACTTAACATACTTTTCAATTAATTAATTATTGTTCATACTTGATAATACAGTCTTTAACAAACTGTAGATCGTTTTCTATAAAGGTTCCTTCAAACATATCCATAGGAGACTTGGCTGTAGTCTCACCATTAGTTTGTGTTTCAAAACCATACTGCATTTTACCATCTTCTTCTCTAACAACTTTGCCAAAGAGGACGATTGAAAAAAGACCTTCCAAAGTTAATGCATTATCTATCATTTTACCAACAGTTTTTGCTTTAACTTTATTACGGCCATTGATGTCTGTTGTAGACTCTGAATGAGTAAGAAAGAAACAATACAAATCATCTCTCAAATCTTTGGGCATTTTTGCAACCTGAGCTAGGTTAGAAGCGATTGAGGTGAATTTATCATAGCCTTTCTCATTTGCTCTATCAAAGTATTCAAATGCAGACATATACTGCCAATCATCAATAACTAGGTTAGTGATGTGCGGCATCTTATCATTGACATGTTGTATAGCTTTTATAATCCCTGCGGCAGATGATGCATTAGTCATATTACCTTTAGGGTTATCTTTGCTTATCAATGTATAATTCTTTTTCCAACCTTTAAAAGGTAATGGTTTGTTTGCTATATTAATCCAAAAAGTTGTCTTTGGATCTAAGTTTCTACCAGACGTTGATTTACCGGAGCCTGAGTCCGCGATTACTAAAACACTTTGTGCCATACTTATTTATTTATTGATTTTGCTATTGATTCTAATGCTGTTGCTATTCTCTGTAGCACTTTAGTTATATCATCTTTATCATCAGGATCAGGAAGAAAGAAAGGATTCTCCATCTCTGTTTCTTTTGATGATTTTGTATTAAGATCCTTAACTATTGTTAACTCACTTACAGGTATAAGATGTCTTTCAAAACCTGAGTTGCTTGTAACTAACTCATACTCTTCCTTCCAATGAGGATTATTTTTATGAAAATATAAAGTTCTTAGTGGATCCTCAGAATCATATTCTATACTGACAAACTCTGTATAGATATCATCATTCTTTTGTAACTCACTTGGAAAAAAACTAACATATAATTCATCTTTTCCACTTGGCCTATATGCCATCTTAGGTATATATACTGCATCAGAATCTCCAATTTTTTGGAAATAAGACTCATGCTCTTCTCTTAATTTCGCAATCTTTGCTTTTCTCTCTGTTGGGGTCATTACTTTTTTTTTTGTACTTATCATCTTCTTTCTTGTTGTGGCGGAGTTGCCATTTCTGATACTTGCATCCTTTCAAACTCAGCTTTGAAAAAACTCATGCGAGCATCTCCATTTCTTGCTTTTAGAAAATGTAACACAAGAGTTCTATCATCTTGTATCATATATCTATCTGGGCCGTAAAATCTAATCTTTTGTTTAGCGGGTCTATTAATACCAAGTAGCGTATCAGCATGTTGTAACATAGCATCTGAACCAAATATATCTGATTCAAGAATATAGTTACCATATTTACCATCTACTGCACGATCCGGGTTATCAATATTTCTATTAAGCTGAGACAGTGCAATAAACAAACACGGATAGTCACGTTTACATTGTGTAAAGAATTCACCTAATTCAAATAACATATCTAATCTATTATTTTGGTATGGTGCTCTTTTTACAAGTATTGTATGATCCAGAGTTATAATGGTCTTTTGACCCTTATGCTCATTCATATACATATCAACCTGCTCTCTCATTTGATTAACAGTCATTGGAGTACTTATAATATCAACAGGATTTGTAACTCTAGTCTTAGCATACTCATAGCATTGATTAATTACATCCGTAGTTAAAGTACTACCAGCTGAACATAACTCTTTATAAGTTTTACCCGTTAATGAACTAAATTCTCTAATTGCTGACGTTCTACCAACCATTTCAAATTGAAACTCTAATACTCTAAAGTTATCATTAGGGTTTAAATCAAAAGATTCTCTTATTATTTGATCTTTAATTAATGTTTTACCTGATCCCGGTCTACCACCTATTACAGTTAATGTATTCCATTCTAACCCATCTGTAGTAGCGTCATTAAACTTTGGCCAAGGTGTATATATAGACTTCTCCTCACCGGATTGTCTTTTGCTCATATAGTTTAGAGCTTCTTTAAATGCTTTATACTGCCCTCCCCAGGCCGATATTGGTTTACTCATTCAATTCCATTAAATATTGTGTTACTTGATAATAAAACTTCTTTGCTGTTTCTTTAGCTAATCTTTTTGCAGTTATTGATGCAGCATGTATAGCTTGTTGTGTATTCAATGTACTGCCTACAGTTACTTTTTCATCAAAGCCTTTTATTTCTTTGATTAAACTTTCTGCATACTCTCTGACTAAATCTTGATCAGTCTCTTCTTGATTTTGTTCTTCATGTATCATACTACTTTTTCTTTGAAGTGATCATCCTCAGTGCTTATACCATCACGAATCATATCACAATAGTCAGCAAGCTTTGAGGTTTTCACTTTATGTTTATCTTGTTTAGATATAAAGTACTGACTATTTTGCATATAAAGGTAATTGTTTTTTTGATACTCATTTACATACATCTTAGCAGCTTTTATGACTTCTTCCCAAGTATAATCATACTCTGCAAAAAACCATCTAAAATTTTCAGTAAGTATTTTAACATTATTTCTTGCAGGTACACCCGAAGGTAATTTACCTTTGGGAAATATAGCTCTATACTGATCCATATTCAATGAACCTGATTTTCCTAATAACTGCTTATTAGTTTTCTTTTTATTTACAGTAAAATAATTATTTAATGTTACAATAACTTTTCTCCCTTCTGGAGTTATTTCATTTTTATTACTTATATATCCTTCATTATATAGAGCTATTGTATCTGTAAGATCACAATCTGAAGGTGTAACTCCTTCATCAAATGCAAATAATATCATGCATTGATTAGGTGTTATACTATATTTTTGAATTTTTCGGAATAATTCCCACATATTGTGCTATTCTTTTTGAGACCTTTACATATGTTTCCATAAATACCGGGTCCGCTGTTATTAATCTATGCTTTGCAGTTTGATATTGATGCATTACACTACAATGTTTTCTATTTATATAGTTTCCAATCTTATCAAATGTATAACCAGCTCCTCTAGCAAAAAATGAAAAAATTGTACAATAAGTTACAAAGTCCGGAACTCTAGTTCTTAAAGTTGTAGATCTCCAGTAAGGCAACCATTCAGGATGTTCTTCTTCCATTACTGCTATAATACATTCTTCTAGTGTTTTTAAATCTAAAGTCTTATCCTTAGCATCTGATATTACATATGCTCTTATTCCATATTTATCTAATACTTTTTGCTTAAATTCATCTACTTCTGAATGAAATTCAGATAGCTCATTTTGCTTCATAAAATGTTGGTTTATAGTTAATAAAGATACGAAAATTACAAGGTTTTACCAAATAATTCTATCTTGATAATCAAGAGAATCATTGATTTTTTTAAATACATCTTGAGAGTCCCATTTACCTCCTTTGTAAGCTGCACTAGCCGGATGAGCAACCTTATGAATAATTTGTTTATCTAATCTCAATTGCCATTCTTCAGCTTTTTTACCAAGTAATACAACCTGCAAATCTTTAAACTCACGGTTTATAGATTGAAGTATATGATGTGTAAACGGTTTCCATAAATCATAATGACTACCTATCTTACCAATCTGTACAGTAAATGCAGTATTTAACATTAGTACACCTTGGTTGCTCCATCTTTTTAGATCTAATGGATCATATAATAGATCATTAGTTCTAAATGCCGGGTATTGTCTTTCTAATTCACTGAATATATATCTTAAGGAAGGTTGGGGCTTGTCATTATTAGAACAACTAAATGAAATACCATCGGCTACACCTAATTGAGGATATGGATCCTGCCCTATAAATATAACCTTAAGTTTATCATAAGGACACTCTTCAAAAGCTCTAAACAAATCTTTAAACTTTGGTGTGAATCTACGATCTTCTTCAGCTTCAGTTTTGAGTTTATATATTAGTTCATGAAACCCGTTTGAGTTTATCATTGATGAAAACATATCCCGCCAGCCTGCGTCAATTAGTTTTACAAGCATTTTTTCTTGTATATCTGCTATGTTAATATTTATTTTATTCATATATTTGTTATTAAAATTAATATTATGTCAGAAGATAAAATTGATATCAGTGATGGAATTGACTTCACAAAAACAATCACGGACATTTCAATAAGTACATCTTACATTTTTGGTTTAGAACAATTAATGGTTCATTATATTACTAATATGGATAATCCCGGTATTATAAAACCAATGTTTGAAAAATTTAATTCTATAATAAAAGGAGAATTTGATGTAGAATCTAATCCACTTAATGAACAGGAACTTCATTTATATACTTTATTTTCTTTACAACAGCTTTTTAGAGCTAAAGCCTATGAACAAGGCCATGACATAAAAATTAATAAAACAGTAAGTAAAGATCTTGTTGATAAATTACTAAAAGCTACTTTAGAAGGTGATCTTGAGCAGATAAAAAATATCAATGAAGAAATACAGAAAGATCTATCTTAACTGTATTCCTTGTTCATCACCAATTCTTAAACATTCTTGAATACAAAGATTTAATTCATCTTTATCACAATCTGCAAAAGATTTACAATACTCTTTTTTATCTCTCATAAAACAAAGGCCGGTTTGTCTTTTTATAAGGAGTTTCATCTCCATAAAAGTATAGCCTATGTCATTTGCTAGTTCTCTAATCATAGCATGCAATCTTGCAAGCTGGGCATTGCTGCCTTTCTTAGTACTAACGCTTATAAACACTTCCATTTGAGTACCATCGGGTACATCTTTGAGAAATGCATTTAATCTTGTCTTTTGAACTTTTGAAGGAAAATCAAGCTCCCCATCTTTGACAGAGAGCTTTCCAAAAAAATTATTTTTCATATAAATCTGTTATAGCATCGCTGGTTAATGTATATACAACACATTTCAACTTTGCTGATTTTAAAACTCTATTTGCCCAAGTATTACATGTATTAGTCCCACTATAATTTCCATGTGCTAAATAAAATTTAGTATTAGGATAATTAAACTTACACTTATACTCATGCATTCCTGATTTAAACGTCCTTTTTATGTATCCTCTTACTGCATTATATTGCTCTTCTGAACATTTAACTTTATACCACTTAGAGTTTATTGAATTGTATTTAACAACTCTAATTAAACTTTCAGGCTCTGTAAATAATGCTTTAAAGGTAATACCATATGTCAAATCATCCCAAGTCCCAACTTCTGTAAAAAATATTTTAGAACCCCATCCGTATGCTTTATAGCATTCATCTTCATAAAAGACAAAATCAATATGATCACCGTTATTTGATAAATAAAAAGTTTTATCATTTGATGTACTATGTTCATTCATAGGTATATAATGTAGTGTAATTACTGAAATTGTATATACACTACAGACAATAAAAAAACATATTAAGAATTTTATAATCTTTTTTATCATTTAAATCTCAATGCTTTACCAACGCGTATAAAATCATAGCCACATTCAACACATACTAGCTCATTATTTTCTTCAGATACTAAATTATCTGTAAAACAATTTGGGCATAGCTCTTCTCTTTCCTGGAGCTCTAGTTGCCTAGCTCTCATTTTAAGATATTCATTTGGTTCACCGTCCCAACCGGCATTCATCATGTCAATGTGTAACTCACTCATCTTACCCATTGTTAGGTACGTGTTTAGTCTGTGAAATAATACGCGTCTGGCCTTTACGGTTTTTACCGTTACCTTCAGTATGAATTATAACCTGCTTCATCTTTCCATTCTTTGATACTGATACTGTTTTTTCTTTACTCATACTATTTTTTTTTGATTTTTAATTTTGCTGAAAACATCTATTAATTCTTTTAAAAGGTTTATATTTTTTACTTTAGGTCCTGACGTATTTTCACCTAATGTAATATTAAGATGTCCTTTTAAATCTACATCACCTATTAACCATATGTCATTTAGAAGCTGTTTACGAAAGTAATAATAATCATAACCATTATCACTCTCTTCATCATATACCATAACTTTCTCAAAGTCTAGGTCCATTAGTTCTTGTTCACTCATTTTCTTATTCGTTTTTCCATGATAATACTGTTTCTCTAACATGTTTACCAAACTCAGCATCATTAGGATACTTCTTCATTAAATATATTACTAAAGCAGTAATATTAGGCATAGAAACTATTTCATTGTCTACACTGTATATATCTGTGTTAGTCTTACTGTCTACACTTTTTACTTGTCTGTGCTCATTTAAATCTTTACTCATAAGTTTATATTTTTCTAGCTTTGACTGCAAAGACTTGCATCCTTTATAATCCCCATAGGATCCTCCAGATGCAATTCTTGCAAATTTAAGCATGTCCTTAGTTGTCCATGTCATCTTCTTTGTTTTTTAAGCGTATAATAGTATCATTTTCAATACTCCTGAAATAGCCCATAGTATTAATGTAATAAACTTTAGTATACATAGACCTATAAAAAGCCAAGCCCATATACCACGGAGACTTACTTTATTTCTACTTATATAAATTTCATGTCTACTCATAAGTTGCGTCTATTTCTTTTTGTTCTTTAATATCTTCAATAAACTTTGCTAAAGTGCTCCACGCCATAAATCTATCAGGACCATAATCAAACATATCCCAATGATATATTCCTGTTTCAAACTCTGTTTCAAATTCATTATATAATTTTTCAGCAACTTTCATTATATATTCCCAACCTGGGATATCTTCCATGTCATCTAACTCTTCTCCACTATATTCAACTAATACTTTATTATTGTCAACTATAGTATACATTTCATCATGTTCTTTAACTTGCTCTAATAGTTCTTTTATATGTCCATCTGATCTACTCATAATTTACTTTTTTTTCTTTTTACTTTTGTTATCTAATGTCTCTAGACATTCTTTACATACCCATACTCCAAGATCCTCCATTTCAGATCTTTCTTTCTTTACTTTACATTTATAACACGGTATAGCCATAATTTATTTCTTTAAAGGTACTGCTACCATACGTCCACCATAACTACCATGATATATTATAATTCTATGGTCTTCCATTATGAATGTACTTACTTTGTTAGTATAATAACTTGATACATCTATGTATCTTTCCATTTCAAGAGGTTTGGCTTCTGCCCAATCTTCTCTATATTTTTGATCTCTTTCCATCGAATCTGAACACCCTACTAATAAGAGTGCTATTAATAATATTCTAATCATCTTTTTCTCCGTTTATATATTCTTCTACAAATTCTGTAAATGCTCCTTCTCCAAGATCATCATCCTCCATATGTTTATAAAACATATCTGGATACTGTTCTGCAAAATACACTAGCATTTCTACTACTTCTTCTTTAGTCATAATTTTAAATTAAATTATAAAATACTACACCCCATAATAGAATGCTGAAAATCATCATTAAATTAGTTCTTAATATATCTGCTCTTGTAAACTCTTTTTTACAATTTTGAGGTGCAATCTTATACACCATCCATGTCATTAATTTTCCTAAAAAATAAACACTTGTAGCAAGTGCCCACATAAAAATTGTTGTTAATAATCCTTCATTCATCATCTTTGTTTTGGTTTATTCTATTTCTACAGTTAGTTCATGTCTTGCTAAAGCTTCATGTATTGGTTTTAAATCATCAAAACTACCCGATTTAATTTTACATTTGCCTTTATTATGTACAGTCAATGTACATTGTTCAGCTTGTGTCAATTCATGCTCACAATATTTTATTAAGCAAAATATTACTAATTGAAATGTGTTTACATCATCATTATATAGAACTAAGTTCCTTGAGTTAACTTCTTTAATCAACTCATCTATATCTTTTTCTGTTATTGTTTCACTCATAATAATTTAGAATACGCGGGGGAAAACTCGCCCTACAGTCTTCCCTATTCATTCAGTGATTTGGCCTACTGAAACCCGCTTATTCAACTTAAGTATTTAAAGGATTATAATATTCTATTTTATTTTGATCAAAATCTTTCAGGGCATTACTTACCCACTTTTCATCTTGTGTATCTTTATAACACAATATATGACATGTCGCTTTTTGATCTGGAGAGAGTCTTAATAATCTACCTATTCTCTGTGCCGATTTCCTATTATTACCATAAGCATGCATAATAATACCTTGACGCAAATTAGGAATAGATATACCCTCACTGAGCTGTAATACAGAAGATAATTTATCAATTCTTCCATCACTAAATAATTCTAAATTTTCTTCAGATTTTGGATTACCTGAATGATAACTATGCTTACAAACCCTATCTGCTTGTTTATGCGTATTGGCAAATATAATACACTTAGATGAAATATTCTTAAGAATGCCTTTTAGATATTCTTCTTTTGTGGTATATTCCATCAATCCTCGCATTCTCATAATTGCAGCCATTTGTTGTTGTTTTCCACTCATAGCTTCTTGACAACGCCTGTTTAAATAACCATAGTCTTTAAATTCTGATGTATACCATACTCCACCACTCTTATTTTTTTTTTGAAGATTTGGTAACTTAGATAATTCTAATTGATGTATAACTATTTTATAATCGTTTAGTATTTTACTATCTGTTGCATCATCTACTGAAAACTTATATACTATTGGGCAGTATTTATGGACCATGCTATACTTTTCTGATCCTTTATTAACAGGTGGTGTACCAGTTAGTCCTAAAATCTTCCCATTATAGTTTTTAAGAAATTCTTCATGTGAAAATAATAAGTTATGACACTCATCTAAATAAATTACGTTATAATGACTTGGATCAAGTTTGTTTATAGATCTATAATTGACAAATACAATTTGTTGTTTAATAACTTCTAAATCTATATCATAATTCTCATCGGATAGATCTTTAAATTGATCTACTATCTTTTCCATTTCATCATTCCATGAGTCTATTACAGCATTTTTTGGTACCACAACTAAATATCTACATACAGGATGGTAATTCTTTATAAGATGTTGTAATGCTATTCTAGTTTTACCAACACCCATAGAAATCCCTAAGCCACAACGTTTGTGACTTAGGGTTATTTCTAAAGCTTTTTCTTGTATATCTTCCCTACTAATTTCCATAGTACATAAAGTCTTTATCAATATTATATTTAAAAGTGCAATCTAATTGCATCTTCTTAATCATTGCAGGAGTTAATCTATAAACTTCATCAGGTGGCCAAGAATTTAGCATATCCTCATACTGAGCACCGCCTCCTATATTATGCACAACTAAATGTGAATCACCCTCCCAATTAACTTTGTCAACTACAATTCCTGTGTGACCAGCGGCAATATCCCAAAATAAAATATCACCAACTTCATATTGATAACCATATTGAGGAACCTTTATATTAGCGCCTATTCTAGTCAAGTATGTTTGTATATTTTGAGTTCTTCTATGATCAATATTTTTATCAACAACTGTAGTTCTATAGCGTTTGTTATATATCCCTAAGTTTGCTTTCATATCATTATGAATTAATTCTTGTAAATCAATATTTATAGATCTCAAAGCTCTAATTACAACATCTGTACAAACACCTATACGATAACCAACATCTCCACCTGGATATCCTATTGCTCTATAACTTCCATCATATGTTGTATTCATTTCAGTTTGATATTCAGCATGTAGTGCAGCTTTTTGCAGGCAACAAGAATTATCTATTGCTTCTTTGCTTACTTCTCTAGGTAAAGGTTCTTCTCCATAGAGAATATCTAATATTGCATCTTCCGTTATACATTTATTTAGAGACATGCAAATTCCTCCAATTAAAATAAATGATATCATTAATATTATTCTTGATTTTTTCATAAGTTTATTTTATAGTTTCTAAAATTAAGTTTGCTCTTTCAACTATGATATTTATATCAGCTGAATCTAAAGGTCTATGTGTTTCTATAACATCAATTATTTCTTGAGCATCAGACTCAATATAATATATGTCTTCTAATGTTAAATCACATGGGCTTTTTTCTTTTATTTTTTGTTTTGTATTTTGTATCATTGCGCCACATGAAATTATAAATAAAGCAAATATTGCTATTAATTTTGGTGGCCCCAGGTACTTTCTAATTATATTCATCTTTTTCATTTTTTGATATACTAAACCCTAATTCTTTTGCATCTTCAGGGTGAGTTTCTATCCAATTATGACAACTTCTACATACTGATAGCCAGGTATTTGTATCTAATAGATATTTTCCCCTACCTTTTTTATGATGTACATCTGTAGATTTTAATGAACATCTATGAATTTTAGCTTGACACATTGGGCGATCAGCAAGCCACTCTTTACGAAGCTTGCTGTACTCCCTCTGTAAACCCGCAAGTTTTTTACTAACTTTTTTCATTTTACAGTTAAAAAGTTTTTAGGTAATAGACCTACACTTATAAACCTAAGTATTAAATCTTCATAAGTTAAACCTAAATCTTTTAACCTAGTTCTATTAATATATTTAGTATCTACCTCTGTAACAGGTACATCTAAAATATTATTGATGAGAGGACTTTTATTTCCAAAAGTTAGTTTTAAAATATCATTAGATCTCTGGTTTACAATCACTTGCTTCCATTCATTAATGGTATTTTGACCTCTTTGCCAAACCTTTCTAATTCTACGTTTTTTATCCCAGTGCATTTTAGACACTTCTTCTTTGGAATAAACATTTAATCCGTGAAGAACACGTTTAAACATAAAATGTTGTTTTGGATTTAACTTTGTATATTCTAAACTTTGAATATTTAACTTGTTAGCACAATATGCTTCATATATACCATAGTACATATATCTTTCTTCTCTTTTTTTTAATTCTTCAATTGCATTTTGCTGCTTTAAAATTTTTTTTTGTTCTAGTGATAACATAATATATTGATTTTAGTTAGTAAAAAAATGTAGTATTTCCTGATGACGTTTTATCCACAGTGCACTGCTACGTACAAGTCTCAGATACTATATCCGGCTTACTCGGCATATACTACAATAAGATGCAAGCAGTGTCTAAGGAAGGACTATTAAACTCTCCTTATTTTAGTTACGATGACAGCTGCTTGCAATTGGTTCTCTCACAAGGTTGCAACCCTTGATAACACAATAAGACCTTCTTTCCCAGTCTCTTTGGTCTGTTACAATATGGATGTTAATCCAGCTTCAAATTGAAGGTCAGCCAGTGTTTTATTTCGCTAATTGTTCACACCTGCAATTGGATGAGAGAATAAGTAAAGGTCCCTCCGCTATGATTTTACGGAGGGATACCCTTGTATGCTTAATATCACTGACTTTACAGTGCCCAAAAGTGCAGCGTAGAACTTAATCTTTCTGATATTGGATTTTTATTTTATAATTCAAATGTTTCTTCTTCAGTTTCAACATCATTTGTTACTTCATCATTTTCCTCTACATCAGCTTCTTCAACTTCAGCATTAGGTTCTGATTTAACTGGCTCAGCTTTTGGAGCATTTCCATTTGCTTCTCTTATAGCATCACCATTTGCGTGAGGAATTAAAGAATCTTGCTGAAGACCAGATGCATCATAGAAAGATGTTCTATAAATAGGTTCTCCATCTGCAGTACAACAAATAATACCTGTTGAACCTGCAATTTTAAGATCTCTATCCGGATCTGTTGCACTAAAAGGCTCTGTAGACTCTTTAACTACAACTTTACCAGGAAGAGTAGCCATTTTATCTAAACCGATATCAACTAAGTCTTCCATCTTACCAAGAATTAATGCACTTCTTGATTTTTTATTTACCCATCCATTTGGACCGAATGTTACGGCATCTTGGGTTACTCTTACAAATCCATAATCTGGATTGTTTTTTGACTGACGTATAACATTACCGTTATCATCAGCAACAATTGTTACTTGATTTTCTTGTGACATTTTTAAAAAATTAATAATTAATAAAAGATGTATTTAAACATCATCTGATTTAAAGTCAGGATCAATAAGTTTATCAAAATCATCTATTTCATCTAGACCAGGTTCATAATCTTGGTCTTCTTCTGCTGCTTTTCTAGCATCAGATGATTTTTCATTAAATGGTTGATAAAACGGATTGATGCACTCTTTTGTATAGTGTATTCCTAAGCCATTTAGTTCATTAATTTCCTCATCAGTTAAATCTAAATATAGTTCAACTGATAATTCAACAACTCGGCCATTTGGTAACTGTACAATCATGCTTAAATTCAATCAAGTGTTATTCAAAAATAACAATTAAACGAGTTAATCCAAGCTTATATGCACTAATAAAGGAATCTTATTTGAAAATAATTTGTAATAATATAGCTAACTACATTAAAATAATAAAACGGCCATTTCTTTTAATATACTTTTTATCTTTTAATTCTCTAATATATGTTGATATTTGAGTTGTACTTTTATTTGATATATCAGCTAAAGTATTTATTGATGGGTAGCAAGATCTAGATTTATTAGCATAACAACAAAGTATTCCATATAAACCTTTTGATTGAATTGAAATATCTGGATCTGTCATTATATTATAATTAACTATACCGAATCTTTTCATGTTTTTTTAATATCATCTATGCTTCTTGTGTATTTCCATTTTATTAAGTTATATGCATCCCAATCATCCATACTTTTAAGTGATTCATCTTTAAATCTATATTTTGAGTTCATTTCTTCCCCAAAGGATACTTTGCTTGAACTTAAAAAGTTCTTCATTCCCATGAATGTAATCCATTCATTTTCTAATAATTCATTTGATATTTCAGCCATTTTTAAGAAATTTAATTTTAGATTTATCTACTTTAATCAATTTATATGTATCTAAGTCATAATCTAACTCAACAAATTCAGAATCATTACAAAAATAAATTCTAGTTTTCATTTTCCAGTAATAAGGTTTATGAACACTTCTACTATATGAGTCAGACATAACTATTTTACCATAAACATAGCCATCATCAACTAAACCAAGATCTATTAGATTATCATATTCTACCTCATCTATGTTTTTACTAAGTTCATCAAAACTTACTTTAAAGTAATCACCTGGATACATTTCTTCCCAAGAAGGATTAGAAATTATTTCAGCCAACATATTTAACGTTTGACTAGTTATAACTTCTTCTCTAAAATATTTTTTAATTCGCTGTATATTAGGATGAGCTTCATTAAAAACTTCATATAAAACGATATCTGCTATTTTCTTATTCATTCTAATTATTTTTTTATTTAGTAGATAGGGGCAGTGGTTTTACCACAAACTCCAATGCCCCATCTACAGGTTACCACTCATCAACCTAAAGTTATATAATACTGGTACTGTTTGTTTACGATATACCGGAATATTTTAACATAAAATCATTATTTATCTCATAACTTTCAAAATTAAGAGAGTCACTACGCTGTTTATTATGAGTAATATTATTCTTAATATCATTTATACTAGTATTCTTTAAAGTTTTTATAAATAATGATAGATCTTTTTTACATTTTTTTAATTCATTAATGTTATCATAATGATTACTAAATGATATTCCTTCATCTACATAACGGGTTTGTAACTCAATATGATCCGAACTCATGTAAATCAAATAGTATCCAGAATCATAAGTAATACCAGCATGTAAAGCTACTTGCAAAGATTTAAGTTTATCACAAAGCCATTTTGGATTATTAGAGTTAATATAAGCACGTGACTCAGTAACTCCTTTAGATACAATATATTTATTTGTTACATTTCCTGAATAATAGTTATTTGAAAGAATTATCTCTTTATTGCAATAAGAATATAGTTCTCCGCAATGCCCTTTAAATAATTTATTTCTATCAAACTTCATAATTCTATCACTTAATTTGCGTTTTGGAAAATTTTCCATAATTATTGCTCATTTATATAATGAGCTTAGCGTATACCAAGCTCATTAAAAATTAATAATTCTACTTATTGTTAGCTAAAAATTCTTCTTTAGCATCCTTAGTAATTTTAAATTTATATTTAGATTTCAAATCTAAATGCTGCTTCTCGTTATTTGAACCATATGCATCACATTGCACATAGTGCACTCCACAAGAAGATAATAATGCTGCTATAATAGTAATTGCAGCAAACCAGCTCATAACTATTAATGCTGGATTTTTTGATAATATTTTTTTCATAATCATTGTTATTAATGTTTAACCATGGTTTTTTCACCATTGCTTATTTGATATATAGGATCTCCATCTATTGATGATCCCAAATTTGCTATTTCCCAACTAGGAGTTATATACTCTATTCCAAATTTTGTGTATATATAGTCAACCTGCGGTTCATTTAAATTATAATTAGCCATAACTTTTACAATATTTTAAATAATCTAAATCTGATTTATATTTATCTCTTATAAATATATAATTATACTCTATAGCCAGTTCTCTTAACTTATTGCTGCGTGTTAATGCATCTATGATTACATCATCAGATAATAATTCAATTGGCTTATTTCTATCTATAGGAGATAAGACTTCAATCTTACCTCCTTTTTTTACAAAACGATCTGAATCTAATACTTGTATATCCATTATTGCTTATGTATATCTAATACCATAAATGGTAAAACCATTACTATATGAACATGTTTTCCTGAACCTCTTCTTTCAATTCCTATTGCTAATCCTATCATCAATCCAAAATCTACGTCTATTCTAATACCCATTTCTTTGTTTTTTATTTTCTTGATGTAATATTATACCCATTGATACACAAGCAATGATAAACATTGCTTGATATGTGGCTAATACACCAAATATGTTAATACTTAATTCATATAATCCTGCTCCGCCTAATGATATAACTATAAGCATTAGCCAGAAATTTTTCATATTTCTTTTCATTTTCTACTTTTTACTTTAACTTCTTCAAATTGTATTCTATTAGCATGCTTATGCATAATCATACATGTTAATGCTATAATTCCACAACCAATAAATGGCCATGGCATTGTGTTGATGAGTTCTGGTCCTCCAAATATTTGAATGTAAAATGGACTTACAAATGCACATGTAAATAATAGTGCTGCATACAATAAAACTCTTGAAGCATTAAAGCTTTTTAAATAATTAGTTCTCTTTTTCATTTTTGTGTTTTTTTTTACGATAATACTTCTTCTTGTTCCTATAGACTTGTTTCTTACAAGCCTCTTGGATTTCTTGCTGTGTTACTACAATTTTTTTCATAGTTAAAGGTTTTCTAGTGGTATAGTAATTAAAATGGTGATATCAATGGATTCCTTTTGATACCATTATCCATCCCAGTTCATGTTGTGTGATTGCCCCTATACGAGCTTCGAATTTACCATGTTTTCTAAGTTTTAATTAAATTTAATTAGTGGTTAATAAAATAAATTATGTTCTTTATGCATATCATAATAACTGCTATAAAATATGAACCTAATACTACTTTATGTATTAATTTAAGTTCCAATTCTTCAATTAGTTCTTTTATAATTCTTAGCATAATCTTATGTTGTTAGTTTATAAATTAAAAGGCTGAGTGATTGACCTTTTATATGCAGATTGATAAGTGTTTCCACTATTATCACACACAACTATTTCTAATTGTACTACACATGTTCACGGTTTGATATGTCCGCACATAACTACTGTTGTGGATATAAATTCACGTTCATACCAACTTCCCTGCGAAAGGATTAACAGGCTGCCACCTGCTAGTTAGATATTAATAGCTTCATTCACGATCTAGCTTGCGGCTATCACATGTCCCCATATTACAGAGGAATAAGAACATTGTTATATCAATAGGATCGTTAGGTCACCTACCAATAAGACACAACAGTCTCCAAACTAATTTTGCTTTTTTTTCTTTCTTGTTTAAGTTAAAATAGCACAGGTAATAACGGAAGACGCTTGGAGTTATCATAACCATGGTTCCTTTTGAGAACTTTAGATTACAACTCCCGTCTGTTTTTGCTTGTCAAAGCTACTCACTAACATCATACTTACACACAGGATTTCTCCTAGCACATAGTGTATTCAGTCTAATAACAGCTTCAAGTGCGACAACACTATACTACCATTATTCAATACAATTCTTATTGACTTTTCAGTCTCAAGAGCAATGCCTGTCATGCTCTCTGTACTACTCACGGACCCGAGGGATTTACCGCTGCCGTAATACAGATGTTGTATTGCCATTCTATGAAATGCATAGCGAACTATACATCACAGGAAGGTTAACTACAAGTCCTTCCCATTTTATCCCATTGCTGGTTTATCTTAACGTCATGATGGCTGACGAACATTTCTTTAGACACTAATGCTACCTCAAGGATAGACATAAGTCACGGTAATGTTAAACGTTCCAAGGATTCTCACCTTAGTTCTAGTATGCTAGTCTGGCTCCTTTTAACTAGAATAAGAGCACTGGAAGGCTGTTAGCCTCCTTCTGTTTTGCTACGTATGTAGTGTAGTGGGTCACGATCCCACAATAAGTTTAGGTTTCATATACTTGCTTGCTAAAATATCTAACTCAATGTTGAGGTTTATATCTTTCTATGGGTAAGCATTTGCCCCATTAATTATAATTCATCCAGACTGCACTCCTACCCTCAATCAAGAGACAACCTCCTATTCCTAGTGATTGCTTGTAGTTCAAACGTGTTTTGGCCTGTCTAG